>Ga0066791_10000745_pt1 | contig 11516 bp, 10 predicted proteins | sample OrgsoiDNA2013051_FD_70944 | JGI IMG/M metagenome (GOLD analysis project Ga0066791, IMG submission 70944) | Permafrost soil microbial communities from the Arctic, to analyse light accelerated degradation of dissolved organic matter (DOM) -... | ecosystem: Environmental > Terrestrial > Soil >...
CGACCTGCGCTATATCAAGGTCAACCAGGGGTTTCTGGAAATGACCGGCTACAGCCGCGATCAGGTCATCGGGCGCTCGGTGTATGAACTGGACGTGCTGGAACAGGCCGAGCGCAAGGACCTGGCCATCCAGCGCCTGGGTGAAGGTGCAACCATCCCGCAGATGCAGGCCGAGCTGCGCCTGCCCGAAGGCGGCAGCAAACTGGTGATCGTCGCGGGCCAGCCGCTGGACATGAACGAGGAAGACTGCATGCTGTTTTCCTTTACCGACCTGGAGCCAAGGCGCAAGGCGGAAATTGCCCTGCGCCAGAGCGAGGAACGCTTTGCCAAATCGTTCCGCCTGACGCCGGTGCCGACCCTGGTGTGCAGCGCCGCCAACCGGCAGGTGGTGGATATCAACGAAGCGTTCATGAACATCACGGGCTACACCAGTGAAGAGCTGATCGGCAAAACCATCGAAGACATTCACTTCATCGACAATCCCCAGGCAGGCGCGCAGCTGTTTGCGACGCTGGAAAAAGCCGGCAACCTCGACGGCCTGGACCTCAAGGTGCGCAAAAAAGGCAGCGAGGTGATCGATTGCGTGGTCTCCGCCGACACGGTGCTGATCCAGGATGTGCCGTGCTATTTGCTGGTAATGATGAACATCACCGAACGCAAACGCTCGGAGCTGGAGCTGGTGGCGGCCATCGAGGAAGTGATGCAGGACGCCTCCTGGTTCAGCCAGACGCTGATCGAAAAACTGGCCAACGCCAAGAGTGTCAACAGCCCCAATTTGCCGAACGTGGCCTTCACTGACCTGACGGCCCGTGAACGCGATGTGCTGGGTTTGATCTGCGAAGGCCTGGCCGACAAGGAGATCGCCTCGCGCCTGAAACTGGCGCCCAACACCGTGCGTAACCACGTGGCCACGGTGTACTCCAAACTGGGGGTGCACAGCCGCAGTGCGGCGATTGTCTGGGCCCGTGAACGCGGGCTGTTCGCCGGGGAATTACGCGTAAAAAGCAAGAAATAAAGTGCAAATGCACTAGTAGGACCGGTGCAAATTCGCCTTATTTGCGTAGATCGAGGTGCTTAACCTTGAAGGGTGGGCACAGGGCTTTGAGTCCCGTGCCGTATTGGTTTGATCTCTTGAAGGAATGCACTATGAAAAGCGAACAAGTCAAAGGCGCCGTCGAGAAAGTTGCAGGCAAGGCCCAGGGTTTTCTTGGCGACCTGACCGGTGATGAGCATTTGCAAGCCGAAGGCGTTGCGCGCCAGGCCGCCGGGCAACTGCAGCAGACCTATGGCGACGCGCTGGATACCGTCAGTGATTTCACCCGCAACAAACCGCTGGCTACCGTCGCTGTCGTCGCCGGTGTAGGCCTGCTGGTGGGCCTGTTGCTGCGCCGTCGTTGAGGAGGCTGAGCAAGATGTTCACCCTTTCTCAACTGCGCAACTGCATCGAAGAAGGCCTGTCGCCGCTGACCTGCGAGTTCACCTTGTGCCGGGACGCTTCACTGACCCTCAAGGTGTTCGACGCCCAGACCGGTCGGGTCGACCTGGTGGTGACCGGGATCAGCACCAACCGGCTGCAGACCCCGCAGGAAGTGGAAAAAATGGTGGAAGAGCTGCGCTACGAATTGCAAAGCAACAACGTCGGCAAGCTCACGTTGGATGATTTGCCTTCAACGACGCACCCATGAAATAGAACACCCCACCACCGACGGTAAACGCCCCCAGCATGTAAAACATGTAGTGGGCCGGCAGGCTGGCCAACACCAGCCCACACAACACCGGCCCCAGCGCGGCGCCCAGGTTGGACAGGTTCTGTGCCCCGTAATACATGCCGCGCAGGTGGTCAGGGGCGATTCGGTCGATAAACATGTACTCGGCCGGAAACACGATAATCTCCCCCACGGTAAATACCGCCATTGCCAGCACCCACCACAGCACGCTGGTGGCCAGGGCAAAGCCGATCACCCCCAGCATAAACATGCCCAGGCCAGCGATCAGCCACTGGCTCAGGTGGCGGTGCGAGATGCGCCGGCCAATCACATACTGCAAGGCAATCACCAGTGCGGCGTTGGTGGTGAGCACGGCGCTGATCACGGTGTAGGTATATTGCGCGGTGGTGGTTGTCACCAGGTACTGCGACAGATACGCCGTGAACTGACCGAACACCACTGCACTGAGCACGCCACCGAAGGTGAAACACACCAGGCGATGGTCGCTCAGCAGCACACGACCGACGGCGAGAAACGCCAGCGGTTTGTGCGTGGCATCGACGCTGGCCAGGCTGCGATCACCCCAGCGCCAGTACAGCAGGAAAAACCCCAGGCCCAGGAGCGCCGAGAGGACGAAAGGCAAGCTGATATCCACCTTGGCCACCATTGCGCCAAAGAACGGGCCGACGGCATAGCCGATATTGGTCAGGGTGTATTTGATGGAAAACACTTCGCTGCGCGCGTCTTCGGGCAGCAAGCTGGCGAAGCCGGCCTTGATGGCGATGTCGATGACCGCATAGGCCAGGTTGATCAGGATCAGGCAGCTGTAGAACAGCCAGATGCCCTGAACCACAACGGTGCCGATAAACCCCAGCACAAACAGCGCGCTCAAGCCCAACAACAGCCTGTAGCTGTTCACGCGGTCCACCAGAAAACCGCCATACACGCTGAGCAATGAGCCGACAATCAGCGAACTGCCGATCACCAAGCCGACCTGAGTAATGTCGAGGCCGAAGTGACGGGTGAGGTAAATCACCAGGTAGGGAAAGGTAATGGCCTTGGCCAACGTCAGCAGTAACGTGGCGGACAGCAACAGGTTAACGGTGCGCGGGTAGTTTCTGATGGTGGCAAGCATCCTGCTCTCATCCGTTTGAGGTAACGCGACCTGTGGGGGTCGGTTACCTTAACGCAAGACCAGGCAAAAAAGACCGGTCATTTCTTGACGGGCGTGATCTCGAGAATCGTGCCGTTGGTGGTTTTGAGCAGCACGAACTTGTCACCCACGCGGGCCCATTGGCTGTCTTCTTCGGGTTGCTTGAGGCCGCGTTTCTTCCAGTCGCTGACCGCCGATTCCTTGCGCATCAGCATGTCCGGGGCGCGGTCGCCTTCTTTCAAATCGCGCGCGTTGATGCTCGAAGGCTTCACCGTTTCCTGCGGGGTATCACCGGCCTGCACGACAAAGCTGGCGGTGGACAGGCCCGCGGTCAGCAACAGGCAAGCAGCTAGGGTTTTGGACTTCATGGGTGCTCCTTCAATGAATGATGCGTACCCAGGTTCGGACCGCGAGCGCACGGAATCATTCAGCCCGCCTTCAATCCTTGTGGCGAGGGGTTACACCGGCGTGCCTTGATGGAACACCATCCGCCACTGCCCTTCTTCCTGCCGCCACAATGAACTGCGCAACGATTCCCCGACGCCTTCGCGGTAACCGCGATAAGTCACCAGCGCCACCCCGTCACTGAGTGCTTTCACCGCAAACTCCGTCATGCGGCGCGCACTGAAAGCCTCATCCTGCAACCCGGCAATCACTTGGGCCTTACTGCTCCAGACATTGCCACTGGCGCCAAATTCGACAAAGTCATCCGCCAGCAAACGTTCAAGCTGCGCGGCATCGCTGCGTATAGAGCTCTGCTGCAGCGCTTGCTCTAACGAAAACAGATGCGCTTCAAGTTCCATCAGCCTTGCCCCCATGAAGTTAATCCTGTAATTTTTCATGAAATTTCTCGACATAAATTTCATGAACCAACAACAAGAACTCGCCACCCTGGCCGCGCTGATCCACGACCTGCGCAAACACAAGAAACTCACCCTGGCGCAACTTGCGCAAAAAATCGAGCGCTCGGTGGGTTTCCTGTCTCAGGTCGAACGTGGCCTGTCGCGCCCGACCGTGGCCGACTTGACCGCCATCAGCCATGCCCTTGACGTGCCCACCACGTACTTCTACAGCCTGCCCAAACCCAAGGCGGTGGATTGGGTCACACGCCCCAACGAGCGACGCACGGTGTACTACGCCAACGGCATCACCGACATCCTGGTCTCGCCGAGCATGAACGGCGCCTTTTCGATGCTCGACAGCCTGCTCGCACCCGGCGCCAACAGCGGTGAACAAACCATGAGCGACCGCGCCGAGCAGGCCGGGTTTGTGCTGGAGGGCGAGTTGACGCTGTGGGTGGAAGGCCAACCGGACTCGGTCACCCTTGGCCCTGGCGACAGCTTCCACCTGGCCAGTTTCGCCCATTGCCGTTACGCCAACCTGACTGACCTGCCCGCCCGCGTGCTGTGGGTTTACAACTAGGAGCAACACCCGTGAAAAACCAGTCTTCCACGTTGCTGGCCGAAGTACGGACCTTTCGCCAGAACCACCCCGAGGTGCGTTACGTCGACCTGATCGCCCTGGACATTCCGGGGCATTTCTACGGCAAGCGCTACCCGGTGGACATGCTGGAAAAGGTCGCCGCAGGCAGCCCGCTGAAGCTGCCGCAAAATGCCGTGCTGCTCGGCGCGCAGGGCGGGCTGTTCAAGATTGGTGATTATTGCTTCCACGACGGCGATCCGGACGCCAACCGCCGTCTGGTGCCAGGCACGCTCAAGCCGGTGAGTTGGGAGTCGCAGCCGCTGGGGCAGATGCTGATCACCTCGGACGGCACCGAGGCGCCGATCGAGTTCGAACCGCGCGAAGTGCTGGCCAAGGTGCTCGAACGCCTGCAGCACAAGGGCATTCATCCGGTGGTGGCCTTCGAATTGGAGTTCTACCTGTTCGACAAAAAACTCGACAACGGCCTGCCGCAATTCGCCCGCGACCCGCTGAGCGAGGACGCCGATGACCAGCCCAACTTGCATATCGAACGGCTGTCGCGCTTCAGCGAGGTGCTCGACGACATGGCGCAAACCGCCAAGGACCAAGGCATCGATATTACGGTGATCACCGCCGAAATCGGCCCGGGCCAGTTCGAAATCAATTTCGGCCACCTCGATGACGGCCTGCGCGCCGCCGACTGGGCCGCCCTGTTCTGCCGCAGCACGCGTGGCGTGGCGCTCAAGCACGGTTACCGTGCCAGCTTCATGGCCAAGCCTTACCTGCAATTTCCCGGCAGCGGCATGCATGTGCATGTCAGCCTCTACGACGCGGCGGGCAATAACCTGCTCGCCGCGCACCAGCAGCAACCGCTGCGCCATGCCGTGGCCGGGTGCCTGGAATTGCTGCCGCACTGCATGCCGATTTTCTCGCCCAACCACAACGCCTTCCGCCGCCTGGGTGGCACGGTCAACGCCGCGACCCGCGCCAGCTGGGGCTTTGAAGACCGCGATGCGTGCGTGCGCATTCCCGAATCAGACCCGCGCAACCTGCGTATCGAGCACCGCCTGGCCAGTGCGGATGCCAACCCGTATCTGGTTCTGGCGGCGATCCTGGCAGGGCTTGAGCATGGCCTTGAAGCCAGGCAAGAACCCATCGCGCCCTTGAACGAAGACCGCCTCAGCGGCACCGACTTTCCCCTTGAGATGCTCGACGCCGTGCGCGCCATGCAACATCAGCCGGTTGTGCGCGATAAGCTGGGCGCAGAATTTGTCGACGTGTATTGCGAGAACAAACGCCAGGACCATCTGGCTTTTCAACAAGAGATCAACGCGCGGGAATACCGCTGGTTTCTCTAACACTCAGGAAGCACCGATGCCCGAGCAAAGCGCGCCAGCCCTCAAGGAAATCTTCAACGCCGAACGCCTGCAGCACATCGCCCAAGAGATGTCGGCGGTGTACCCGGCGTTCGACGCCAAGGGTTTTCTCAAGCACGCCAAGGCCGGGCTTGCCGAGTTGTCGGTGATGCAGCGCGTGGCGCGGGTCAGCGACAGCCTGCACGCCGTGATAGCGCTGGATTACGCGCAAACGCTCAAGCTGCTTTACGCCCTTGCGCCGCGCCTGAACAGCGCGTTTGTGTGCCTGTGCCTGCCGCACTACGTGGCAACTTACGGCCAGGGTGACTTCAGGCGGTCCATGGCCGCGCTCAAGTACTTCACCACTTTTGGCTCTGCCGAATTTGCCATCCGCCCTTTCTTGCTGAACGACTTCCAGCGCACCCTGGCGGTCATGCAGCAATGGTCGCTGGATGCCAACGAACACGTGCGCCGCCTGGCCAGCGAAGGCTCGCGCCCTCGCCTGCCGTGGTCTTTTCGCCTGGCCGAGGTGCAGGCCAACCCCGCGCTGTGCGCGTCGATTCTCGACAACCTCAACGCCGACAGCAGCCTGTACGTGCGCAAGTCGGTGGCCAACCACCTCAACGACATCACCAAGGACCATCCGGAATGGGTACTCGGCCTGATCGAAGGCTGGAACCTGGACAACCCGCACACCGCCTGGATCGCCCGCCACGCCTTACGCAACCTGATCAAGCAAGGCAACACCCGCGCATTGACGATCATCGGCGCCGGGGCCAAGGCCGAGGTGAAGATTCATCACCTGGCCGTCACGCCAGCCGTGATCAACCTGGGCGAACGGATCACGCTGTCATTGAGCCTCGAATCCACCGCTGCCGCGCCCCAAAAACTGGTGGTGGATTACGCCATCGACTATGTGAAAAGCGCCGGCCACAGTGCGGCCAAGGTGTTCAAGCTCAAGGCATTCACCTTGGGCGCGGGCGAACACCACAGCATTCGGCGCGAACACTCTATTCGTGAGCTGACCACGCGCAAGCACTACGCGGGCACGCATCGGGTGCATGTGCTGGTCAACGGCGAGCAGCTCGGCAGCGCGGAGTTTGAACTGCTAAAACCCTGACCCAAATCAAGCAAAAGGCTCTAGCACGGGCCTTTCAGCCAGATAAATTGTCGAACAATCCTGGCCTTTGTTGTTGCGATCCATTATCATCCGGCGCCTTCTCACTGCCCGTTGGGTAGTTGTTTCAATGTGTCACCCGAGGCGCCAATGTACCGTTTGCACCGTTTTTCGTTTCACCGCTGTTTGATTGTCATCAGCCTGGGGCTGGTTACCCATCCTGTTAACGCCGCACTCCAACCCATGGCCGAAGCGCCGCTGGCCAGTGACACCGAGCTGCATTGCCACTTCAACCGCGACGCCAGCACCGACTGCACCACCACCCAGCACTACACGATCCTCAAACCCAACGGCCGCGAAATGCTCTCGCGCATTGACTTCGATTACGCCGAAGGCGACACCTTTGAGGTGATCAGCGCGCACTCCACCCAGCCAGGTGCCAAGCCGGTGGCGCTGGACGCCACGCAAATCGACACCCGCACCGCGCCCAACCCGGACCAGGGTTTCAGCCGTGACAAGCAGACCTCCCTGGCCTTCCCGAACCTGCGCGTGGGCACACAGATTCGCTTCACCGTGCGCGAACATCGCGCGGCCAAACCGCTGGTGAGTCAGTTTCACTATGCCCTCACCTTCGGCCCCAGCGCGTTCCGTCGCGACCACGTCAAGGCGCGCTTTACCGCCGAACGGCCGATCCAGTGGCGCAGTGAGCTGTTCGACGGTTTCACCGTAACCCCGTCGGCCAACGGCAAGACGTTGGACGTGGAGCAAAAAGCCCCGACCTACCTCAACTACATCAACGAATCGTCCAGCGCTGCGCTACAGCGCATTCCGCGCCTGGAAGTGGGCAGCACTGTGGATCGCCAGGCGTATTTCGGTGATTTTGCCCAGCGTTACAACCAGATACTTGCCGCCAGGCTGCCTGCGCAAGCCGCCGCCGCAGTGGCTGCAGCCGGCGGCCTGGCGCCGGCAGAACAGGTGGCCGCGCTGATGCAGCACATCAACGATCACTACCGCTACCTGGGCGACTGGCGCGCTACAGAGCGCGGCTACGTGCCGTTCAACCTGGCGGAAATCGAGCAGCACGGTTATGGCGATTGCAAGGACCTCGCGATCCTGCTGACGGCGATGCTCAAGGCCAGCGGCATCAAGGCTGAAACCGCCTGGGTCAGCCGCGGCGACGTGGCATATGCCTTGTTGATTCCCGGCACCAATGCACCGAACCATGCGATCGTGCGCGCCGAAGTGGACGGCCAGGTCTGGTGGCTCGACCCGACCAACCCGGTGTTCGCCCCAGGCCAGACCTTGCCCGACATCCAGGACCGCTGGGTGCTGGTCAACAATGCTCAGGGCCAAGTGCGCGAAGAACAGATCCCGCTGGAACGCCCCGAAACCGCCCTGCGTCTGGACAAACAGGTGCACTTCGACAAACAGGGCAATGGTGCCACTCAGGCGACCATCACCTTCAGCCGCCTGCCGCTGATGCAAATGAGCGTGGATGACCGCCAACAAGGCACCACTGCCACCGACCAGAACCTCTGCGCGCACTTTGGCAACGAGATCAGCGACTGCCAGATCACCCGCCAACCCACAGCCTTTGTGGTGCACGACGGCTACGCTGTTCACGCCACCCTGAACGACCAGCGTGCCCTGGAAAAACTCGCGAACGACTATGTCTATACCGATGAGTCACTCAACGGGCGCTGGGATGGTTTCATCAACTACCGCCGTCACAATCAACAGGCCGACCTGTACCTGGGCAACCCGCAGACCTACGACTACAGCTTCACGCTGACTGGCGCGAAGATGGAAAAAGCCATCCCCGGCTGCCAGGTGCGCTCGCCCTGGTACGACCTGGACCTGGACGGCACGCGCACGGACGACGGGCTGCGTTATCACTATCGCCTGAGCCAGAAAACGCGTTGGCTGACTCACGCCGAGGTCGCCAGCGAAGCGTTTGGCAAAATGATTGACGAGGCGCGCACGTGTGCCGAACAGGTGCATCAGGTGGTAAAGCTATGAAGGCAGCGTAAACGCAAATCCAATGTGGGCACTGGCTTGCCTGTGATGGCATCCACTGGTCATGCCTGATCGACCGAGGTGTTTGCATCGCAGGCAAGCCAGCGCCCACACGTGGATCTCATGCCATCAGAGGGATGCCGTGTTGCAGGCAAGCGCTGCTCCCCACAGGTGTGATCCGGTTGCTTCAGCTGGATTCGCCGAGCAGCAACCCTTGCTCCCTTGCGCACAACTCCACCACGTAATCCCACAACACCCGCAGCCGTACCGACTTGTGCAGCTCCCGGCGTGAGCTGATCCAGTAGCTGCGCTGAATGCCCTCCGCCGGCAGCAACGCCACCAGGTCCGGATCACCCGCCGCCATAAAGCACGGCAACACAGCGATGCCCAACCCCGAGCGCGCCGCCTGGTGCTGGGCGATCACGCTGGTGCTGTGGAACACCACTTTGGGGTTGCGGCAGAAGCTGCTGAGGAATTTGAGTTCCTGGCTGAACAGCAGGTCATCCACGTAGTCGATCCACGCATGTACGGCCAGGTCTTCGCGCTTTTCAATCGGCGGGTTGCGGTCCAGATACGCGCGGCTGGCATACAGCGCGAGGCGGTAGTCGGTGAGTTTGCGCGTGACAAGCTGGTCGACGCTGGGGCGTTCGAGGTGAATGCTGATTTCCGCTTCCCGGTTCAGAATGCTGACAAAGCGCGGCACGGCCACCAGTTCGACTTCCAAGCCTGGGTAACGCTCAAATAGCCCGCCCATGCGGCTGGCAAGAAACATCACGCCTAACCCTTCGGCCACGCCGAGGCGGATCTTGCCCAGGGGCGCGGCGCAATGGGTGAGTTCGTCTTCGGCCAGCAACGCGACGTTTTCCATGGCCTCAGCGTGTTTGAGCAAGGCTTCGCCGGACGGCGTCAGCTCGTAGCCCTGTGCGTGCTGCACAAACAGCGCAGTCCCCAGGCTCTTTTCGATGGCCTCGATATGCCGGGCGACGGTGGCGTGCGTGGTTTTCAGGCGCTGGGCAGCGGTGAGCAAGCGGCCGCTGCGTTGCAATTCGAGAAAGAACCGCAGGTCGTTCCAGTCGAACATATCGCCTCCCTTGCGTGGACAGTCAGTAGTTGCGCTCATGTCAGTGGTTATAGGCACTGTTTAAAAACGCACAGCAGCTGGGTAAAAACTAACATTTTTAAGACGAAAACTAACAACTAGGATGGAGCCAATAAGAAAAACAAGCGAGGCCTCAGATGCCCATTGCAACTGCTGAATACGATTACGTGGTAGTAGGCGCCGGCCCCGCAGGCTGTCTGCTGGCCAATCGACTGTCCGCCAACCCCGCCCACCGCGTGCTGCTGCTTGAAGCTGGCGGCCGCGACAATTACCCCTGGATCCATATTCCCGTCGGCTACCTGTTCTGCATCGGTAACCCACGCACCGACTGGTGCTTCAAGACCGAAGCCCAGGAAGGCCTGCAAGGCCGTGCGTTGAGTTACCCACGCGGCAAGGTGCTGGGTGGCTGCTCGTCGATCAACGGCATGATCTACATGCGCGGTCAGGCCCAGGATTACGACGGCTGGGCGGCCGAGGGCAACCCGGGCTGGGCCTGGAAAGACGTGCTGCCACTGTTCAAACAAAGCGAAAACCACTTCGCCGGCGGTTCGCAATTTCACAGCGACGGCGGCGAGTGGCGCGTGGAGCAACAGCGCCTGCACTGGCCGATCCTGGATGCCTTTCGCGATGCAGCGGCGCAAAGCGGCATCGCGCCGATCAGCGACTTCAACACCGGCGATAACGAGGGCTGCGGCTATTTCCAGGTCAATCAGAAGGCCGGCGTGCGCTGGAATGCGGCCAAGGCGTTTCTCAAGCCCATCCGCCAGCGGACCAATCTCACCGTGCTGACCGAGGTCGAAGTGGACCGCGTGGTGCTGGAAAACGGCCGAGCCTCCCAGGTGCTCGGGCGTCAGAACGGCCAGCAGATGAGCTGGAAAGCGCGCAAGGAAATCGTGCTGTGCGCCGGCTCCGTGGGCTCGCCGGGCATCCTGCAACGCTCGGGGATCGGCCCTGCCAATGTGCTCAAACCATTGGGCATCGACGTGGTGCATGAGCTGCCCGGCGTGGGCGGCAACCTGCAGGACCATCTGCAACTGCGCCTGATCTACAAACTGGAAAACGCGCGCACCCTGAACCAGATCGCGGGCACCCTGTGGGGCAAAATGGGCATGGGCCTGCGCTACCTGTATGACCGCAGCGGCCCGCTGTCGATGGCGCCCAGCCAGCTCGGCGCGTTTGCCCGCTCCGGCCCCGAACAGACCTCGGCCAACCTTGAATACCATGTGCAGCCGCTGTCACTGGAGCGTTTTGGCGAGCCGTTGCATGCGTTCCCGGCGTTTACCGCCTCGGTCTGCGACCTGCGCCCGCAAAGTCGCGGCCGTATCGACATTCGCTCGGCCAACCCGGCAGATGCACCGTTGATTCGGCCCAACTACCTCAGCCATCCGCAAGATTTGCGCGTGGCGGTCGACGCGATTCGCCTGACGCGCCGCATCGTCGCCGCACCCGCCTTGAGCCAGTTCAAGCCGGTGGAATACCTGCCGGGCGATTCATTGCAGACCGAAGCGCAACTGCACGAAGCCGCCGCGCGCATCGGCACGACAATTTTCCATCCGGTGGGCACCTGCCGCATGGGCAGCGACAAAGACGCTGTGGTCGATGCCCAACTGCGCGTACATGGCGTGCCGGGTTTGCGCATCGCCGATGC
>Ga0066791_10000757_pt1 | contig 11373 bp, 7 predicted proteins | sample OrgsoiDNA2013051_FD_70944 | JGI IMG/M metagenome (GOLD analysis project Ga0066791, IMG submission 70944) | Permafrost soil microbial communities from the Arctic, to analyse light accelerated degradation of dissolved organic matter (DOM) -... | ecosystem: Environmental > Terrestrial > Soil >...
GAGCGCGATGCGCCTGTTCTCGACGCACCCCTCCACCGAGGACCGCATCGCCCGCCTGCAGGCCATGCGATGAATGAAGTCCGGGTCAACCGGAAGGCCGCCGGCCGCATAGCCTCCGGCCACCCGTGGATTTTTGCAAGCGACCTCGCCGAATGCAATGGCGCCGAGGCCGGTCAGCCCGTAAAGGTCGCCGACCCGCGCGGCCGCCCTCTCGGCACCGCTCACTACAGTTCCGCTTCGCAGATTTCCCTGCGCATGCTTTCGCCTCAGGTCGAAGAGATCGGCCGCGATTTCTTTCTGCGCCGCCTGCTGGCCGCCGAACAGCACCGCCGCGGTGTGGTCCGCGATAGCGACGCTTACCGCGTGGTTCACGGTGAAGCCGACCTGCTTCCCGCTTTGATAGTCGACCGCTACGGCGACTACCTGGTGATGCAGACCCTGGATCAGGGCATGGACGCCGCCAAGGCCGTGATCGCGTCGTGCCTGGAAGAGATCTTCCACCCCCGTGGAATTGTGTTGCGCAACGACGTCGCCGTGCGCCTCAAGGAAGCATTGCCTCTGGAAACCGCCGTGCTCTCAGGCGTTGTGCCGGAATCGGTAGCCGTGCGGATGAACGGTTTTTCGATGCGCGCCGACCTGCTGCACGGGCAGAAGACCGGCATCTTCCTGGACCAGCGCGAAAACTACCGCGCCGCGGCGCGTTACGCTTCAGGCGGCACGGCGCTCGACTGTTTCACTTCCACCGGCGGCTTCGCCCTGCATCTGGCCGCCAAGTGCGAAGCCGTGGAAGCCGTCGATAGCTCCGGACCAGCACTGGCTACCGCCCGCGCCAATGCCGAAGCGAACGGTATCGCCAATATTCAGTGCAGCGAAGGCGATGTCTTCGATCTGCTGTCGGGCTATGCCGGCGCCCGCCGTCAATTCTCGCTGGTGGTGCTCGACCCACCGGCCTTCGCGAAATCCCGCCGCAACCTGGAAGCCGCCGCCGGCGGATATAAGGAGATCAACCTGCGCGCGCTCCAATTGCTCGGGCCAGGTGGAATCCTGGTGACCTGTTCCTGTTCCCATCACGTAAGCGAGTCCATGCTGCTGGAGCTGGTCGCCCAAGCCGGGCTCGATGCCAACCGAACTCTGCGCGTGCTGGAACGCCGCACGCAAAGTCAGGACCACCCCATTCTACTGACGGTCCCCGAGACCCTCTACCTGAAGTGCCTGATCCTTCAGGTGCTCTAACGCCCGCGGTTTGCCTACTGCTTTTTCTCTTCCTTGTCCTTCGGCTTGTCGTTCTTCCGCCGCTCATCGTTCTTCTGCTGCCGCTCTGGCTGGCGCTGCTCCGGCTGGCGCTGTGGCGGCGGCTGCACCTGCCGCTGCGGCTGGGGAGTTGGCCGCTCCGGCTGCCGCTGTGGCGGCGGCTGCTGCACCTGCGGCTGGGGAGTTTGACGCTCCGGCTGCCGCTGCGGCGGCTGCTGCACCTGCGGCTGCGGCTGCGGAGTTTGCCGTTCCGGCTGCCGCTGCGGTGGCTGCTGCACCTGCGGCTGGGGCTGTTGACGCTCCGGTTGCCGCTGCTGCGGCTGTTGCCGCTCCGGCTGTTGCTGGGGCCTGTCGTTCCGCGGAGCCATCGCAGGCGGAGTCCGGTTCGGCACATTGTTCGGCACGTTGTTCGGCCCATTGTTCTGAACGCCGTTCGAACGAACTGGTTGCGCCACCCGTACTCCACCCATCGGACGCGCTGCCGCCGGCGGAGCCTGCTTCACCACCACCTGCCGCGCCGCCACCTGGGCCGGCGGAGCTCCGAACCTTACGCCGGGCTGTGCCGGCCTTCCCATGTAACTCTCGCGCGCCGGGCGGACATCCATGGCATTCACGGCCTGCGCCTGGCTCATGGCCTGCGGCGACACGCGCACAGCCGCCGCGGCGACGGGGCGCGCGCCCGTGAAGGCGGCTTGCGGCACCACCGTAACATGCGTCTGATTCACATACGTCACGTTGGTGACGTTGATGTTGGTGACGTGAGTGACATTCACTCTGCGCACGTAGGCATCGCTCACCCGGTACCCGGGCCGGTACACTTCCCGCGGCCCCAGCGGAATCCAGGCTACGCCGCCTCCGCCCCCAATCCCCACCGCCACGCTGAACCTGCTGCCGCCCACAAAGGCCACCAGCGCCGGCGCGTACACCGGGCGCGCGACCATGGTTCCCGGAACCCACACCCAACCGCCGCCCAGCACGGCCCAGCGGCCGTAGTGGAACGGAGCAAAGCCCCAGGACGCATCGTCAATCCAGGTCCAGCCCCAAGGCGACACAAATGCCCAATGCCCGTACCGGTAAGGCTCCCAGCCCATCGGCATGCGCGCCGGCGCCCAGACGGCTCCGTATGTGGGGTCGTTGCGCCACACGCCGTTGTCGGCCAGATCCCCCGCGCCGATCATTTCGGGCGGCACATAACTGGCGGAAGCCTGAATGGCGCGCTCTTCGCGCCGGTCGCGGTCCATGCACCACTGGTCGAACTGGTCGGCCGCGGGCGCCGCCAGCACTTCAGTGGCGATCTGGTCGGTTCCGGAGAATCGCAGCAACTGGCGCGCGTGTACCGGCACGGCCTGCCCGCCGCCCGTCACTTCGGCGTCGCCTGAGCGAACCACAAGCGCGGTAGAGTTGGCCTCGCCGTTGACATCGATTCGATAATCGCCGGGGCGCAACAGCACGATGGCGCCGTTGGGAGTATCCACCTCAAACGTCTCGTCGCTTTGCAGCCGCTCGATTTTCACATTGACCGCGCCCTGCGTGAGGCTGATCTGCGCCATCCGGTCATCCAGGTTCAGAATGGCGAATGCGGTCTGATCGGCAAGGTGGACCACGGTAGACCCTACGTGCATGTCGGCCCCCGAATCCCGATCGGTCCACAGATGGTCGCCCGTGGTAAGCGGATAGTTGACAGTGGCCGCCGTCCACTCTTCTACGGTGTCCGGGCGAAACGATACAGAGCCGCCCAGATAGTTCAGCCGCGCTACCCGCGATGGCGGATCCTGCTGGTCTTGCGCAACGTCTTGGGCAACGCCTTGGGCAACGCCTTGGGCAACAAGGAAACCGCATGCCGCAACGGACATCCAGCTCCAGGTCATTACAGTTCGCAGCTTCATAGAATCCTCATCACTCTACACATAACATGGGACGCGGATAGCCATGCTGCCGTTGCCCTATTAACTGTTTTTAACTGCCGGTTTCGTCGCCCGCCAGCAGTTCGCGAGAGCCGAGCGATCGCCAAAAAGCAAAGAGCGCGATGCCCATCAACAGCAGCAGCGTGGCCATGCCCGATGGCGCGTACCACGCCTTCCAGTCGGCCCCTAGAACCAGCGCGTTGTATCCGTTGATGAAGAAGACCGTGGCGATGATGGCCACCAGCCCGAGCCGCAGCAGCAGGAAGATCAGGACCATATAGAGCGACACGTAGACCAGCGTCATCACTTGCCAATCGGCCGACTGTGTGACATCGCCTTCGGTCATGGTGAACATGAGCGAGACCACCAGGGCGGCCAGCAGGTCGTATCGCAGCAACTGGCGCAGACCGAAGAGCGCCAGGAATATCGCCAGGCCCACCAGCAAGGCGCTTCCCAAATTGCCTGAGTGACCGCCAATCCACTGCCTGGTTCCCAGGGTGAAGAAGAGCGACACGTCCGCGGTGGCGCGATCCTTGGGCATTCCCAGAAACACATTGAGCAGTTTGAAAGCCATCCACAGCGAGCTTCCTACAGCGGCGCCGATCAGGATATGCGAGCCGACCTGCGCGTCAAGCCAGCGGCCCGCCAACGCCCGGTTCCAGCTAACCATGGCATGGGGCCACCGCGCCCGCACCTCCGGTTCGAGCGCGAGGTACATGATCCAGATGATGGCCGCCGACATCAGCCACTGGGCGGCGCCGTTCAAAAACAGGTCCTTCATCCTTTCGTTCGCCACGGGATGGACGAACCCTATCCAGGCCACCATGGCCAGCAGGAAGCGCGCCGCGGCCACACGCAATGCGCCCTGACGGTCCGCGCGTTCCAGTTTCCAGTTCCGGCGAGCCAGCAACGCGATAAAGATGGACCCAAAAACGAGCAGGAACTGAATCGAGTAATCGCGGATTTTGGAGAGCCACGATGGGGCCTGCCCGCCGCCGCGCGAATATGGGTAAAGCAACTGAGCCCTGGTGATGCGCCCCTTCCAGGAAGCGATCTCGACAGTCAACTCCGTATTCGGAATCTTAGGATGCGGACCCTTCCATGCGCGCACCCGATCGGAAGCGCTCTGTGGCAACTCAGTGGGCGCCGTTTCGGTAAACCGCGCCATATCCAGCCAGGCAGCGCGGAAGACGGCCTCCGGCTGAACCGGCGGGGCGAACTCCTCAGCCACGCCATACGGCACTGCCGAAAACTGAAGCAGCTTGCCGTTGCCATCGAGGATCACCTGAACCATGCCGGGTTGCAGAGGAGGCGGATTTTCGACCGACACCTCTCCGTCGGGATGGGCATAGAGAGGCGCCGGACTTTCGCGGTATGTCGACCGGATGGGTGCATCGGCGGCCAGCCACTCAGCCCAATTTCTGGGAGCCGGCAAGCCGTTGAGATACTCCACAAACTGGTCGCGATTTTCCAGCCAGATCGCCTGATCCGCGGGCCTCTTCGGATATCCGAACAACGCAGCCAACTCCCGCGACTTGTGCGCCAGCACTTCCGGGGAATTGTCGAGCGGCGTACGCATCAGCGCGGTTCGGTACTGCCGGTAAGCGGTTGTTCCCAACAGGCACGCCACAATCAGCACCAGACACGGCACGGAATACTTTCGCGCCAGACCTTCGGTATCGCCGGCCGCGGCCACCATTTCGGGCGACGGCGTTTCTCCGGCGGCCAGCGCCGCAGCCAGCGGATCTCCGCCCGGCAGCGCCAGCGCCACGGCCAACGCGGTGGCCGGGCGTTTTGCCGGGTCGGGCTCCAGGCACTTCCGGATGACCTTCTCCACCGCCGGATCGATATCGGCGGCCACCGAAGTCATGTTGGTGAACCGCACGGAATCCTGCAGGTCGATCAACTGCTGCAGGGAGCTTGCCTCATACGGCCGCTTGCCGGTGAACAGCTCGTAGAGCACCAGGCCCAGCGCGTAGAGGTCGCTCTTGGCGGTGACGCCCGCGCCCTTCAATTGCTCGGGCGACATGTAGGCCGGCGTGCCGTTGCGCACCTCGGGTCCGGAAAGCTGGTCGGCGATCGCGGCCAGGCCGAAATCCATGATCACCACCTCGCCGCGCTTGTTGATCATGATGTTCTGCGGCTTGAGGTCGCGGTGGATCACGCCGCGGTCGTGGGCCGCCGCCAGTCCGGCGCACAGCTTACGCGCCGTTTCGAGCGCTTTATCCGGCGGCAGCCGCCCGATGCGCAACAGCAGCGACGCCAGGTCTTCGCCGTCCACATACTCCATGGAGATGAACGGCACTCCCTCAACCTGGCCGATGTCGTAAACCCGGCAGACATTGGGGTGGGAGACCAGCCGCGCCACCCGGACCTCGCCGTGAAAACGCTCCAGCAGGCGCTGGTTGCGCGCGGCTTCCTGAGGCAGAAACTTGAGCGCTACGGATTGGCCCAGCGTCAGGTCCGTGGCGCGATAGACTTCGCCCATCCCGCCGCGCCCCAGCAAGCCGATGATGCGGTACCGCCCGCCGAGCAGCGTGCCGGGAACAAAGCGGCCTTCGTCTTCGACCACCGCCGACGAGATTCGCGAGATATCCGCGGCCGACTCGGCGGCCAGGCTGGCGGACGCCACGGTCTCGGCGATCGACCGGTCGATCTTCCCATCCATAGGCCTTGATTCTACCGCCGCGGCCCTCGGCTTTGCGGGTTCGATTCATCATGCCGAGCACGAGGGTACAATGAGGATTGAGATTTGAATTCATCCTTCTTTTCACACTGACTACTTCCCTCCTGGCGCAGCGGCAAACACAGACCGTAGTAGTGACCGGCACTTTTGAGCCGATGACATTGGAGGAAATCGACCGGGCGGTGCGCGTGCTGCCGGCGCGAAGCCAGGGCCTGGTGCTCAATTCGTTGGTGGATCTGCTGCGCCTGGATCCTTCGGTGGACCTGGAGGAGCGCGCGCCCGACGGAGTACAGACGGACGTCTCAATTCGCGGGGCGACTTTCGGGCAGACGCTGGTGCTGCTGAACGGGCAGCGGCTGAACGATGCGCAGTCGGGACACCACAACATGGATATTCCGGTGCCCCTGGATGCGGTCTCGCGGGTGGAGGAGCTGCGCGGGTCGGGGTCTACGATGTACGGCTCGGACGCCATTGGCGGAGTGATCAACGTGATCGCGGAGCCGCCGGCGGTGACTGAATTCCGGTTGCGCACGGCGCTGGGGAATGACGGAATCAACCAGCAGCGGGCGTCGCTGGGGATTGCGTTCAGGAAGGTATCGGAGCAGGTGTCGTTTTCGCGCGACTTTTCGTCGGGCTTCCGGCCGGACCGCGATTACCGCAACCTGCAATTCGCATCCACGACGCGGCTCGTCTCAAGCCTGGGGACCAGCAGCATTACGGCCGCCTATATGGACCATCCGTTCGGCGCCGACCAGTTCTACGGCAATTTCAATTCGTGGGAAGACACCAAGACCTGGTTTGCGGGCCTGCAGCAGCAGCTCGGCGACCTGACCACCGCGAGTTTCAGCTTCCGGCGGCACAGCGATCTGTTCGTGCTGTTTCGCGACCGGCCAGAGGTCTTCACCAACCATACCTCGGATGAGAGCTACCAGGCGGCGCTGCGGCGGCATCAGGAGATTTCGGCGAATGCCACGGCGTTTTACGGGGCGGAGACGCTGCACGAATCGATTGTGAGCGGCAACCTGGGGGACCATTCGCGCAGCCGCGGGGCAATCTACGCGGCGATGGATTTTCGGGCGCTGAAACGGTTCTCCCTGTCGGTTTCGGCGCGCGAGGAAATTTACCGGAGTTTCTCTGGCGCGCTGACCCCCACTGTGTCGGGCGCCATGTGGCTCTCGCAGCGGCTGAAACTTCGCGCTTCGGGGAGCCAGGCCTTCCGCGTGCCCAGTTACACGGATCTCTTTTATCACGACCCGGGCAATGTGGGTAACCCCGACTTGAGGCCGGAGACCGCGCGGACTTACGAGGCTGGTCTCGATTGGATTCCGAGCGCCAAAGTTCGCGGCGACCTGACCGTGTTTGAGCGGCGGGTGCGGGACGGGATCGATTATTTTCGCCTGTCGCCCGACGATATCTGGCAGGCCCTGAATATTTCAAACCAGAAGTTTACCGGCGCCGAGGCGGCGTTGCACCTGACGCCCTCGCGCACGCAGGCCATCGATCTCCGCTACACCGCGCTGCGGGGCGTCCAGGATACCGTTCCGTTGGGGTTCACGAAGTACACCTTCAACTACCCGACGCACTCGGGCGTGGTCCAGTGGCAGGTGAATCCGAAAGGCAACTTCGTGTTTCGCACCCGGGTGGGAGTTCTGGACCGGCGCTCGGGTGACACCTATGCGTTGTGGGACGTGTATGCGGCCATGCCGCACGGGAAGGTGCATCCGTTCCTGCAGATTTCCAATCTGGCCAATTCGTCCTATCACGAGATCCTGGGCGTGCCGATGCCCGGGCGGACGGTGATCGGGGGCCTGGAATTGGTGCTGCGGAAGCGGTAGTGTCCTATGCTCAAATGAGCCACATCGCTCTTTGCAACCTATTTACAGTTTGATCATCCCTTTCACGGACGGCAATCATATGATTGAGTTCAGGGAGAAACAAATGGAAATACAATCGACCGGCGCCGCCCACGGCTCCTCATACCGTGACGACCACTTTGTAATCGATTTCGAGCAACGGACCGCTGCCGTGGACTCAAAGAAACTGCGCTTCACATCCAAAGAATACGAACTGCTGGCGCTCCTGGTCCGGCACGTGGGCGACATTGTCCCGCGCCATGAACTGCTCATGAACGTGTGGGGCTACGGTCCCGCGATACGCACCCGCACCTTAGACGTGCATATCCGCCGGCTGCGCATCAAGCTGGGCATCCACGCCGACCGGTATATCGAGACTGTCTTTAGAATCGGCTATCGTTTCCAGGCATATAACGCGCCCCGTTTCGGATCGGCCTGGGTAACCGAACGCGCGGCATAGGTCCGGAGATCCAATCGTGCGGTTCCCTACTCCTCGAGAGCGGACGGGTCTAGGTTGACGGGATGGACTAAGACAGTTTGAGGGGAGTTTTGTAAGGTTTTTGTCGCTGAGGCAGGATTCCGCGAGACGTCTGATATACTTCGGACATCTGGGAATCTGGCAGGCCTTGATGGCTTACTTGGGCTTCTGGTGTGCAGCCGTAATGGCATCGCAAACGGCGGAGAAGCAGTGAGCATCAAACATACAACCTATGATCGCCAGCATCTGAACTGGCCCGCGGGTATTACTCTCGGTCTACTTCACATCGCAGCCATCGCCGCGCTGTTTACGTTTCACTGGCGCGATTTCGCGATCGCGGTGTTCCTGCACTGGGTCGCGACCGGCCTCGGAATCAGCATGGGGTACCATCGCCTGCATACGCACCGTTCATACAAGGTGCCGCTGGCGCTTGAGTACTTCTTCGCACTGTGCGGCACGTTAACGCTGGAAGGCGGGCCGATTTATTGGGCCGCCACTCACCGGTTGCACCATCAAAAATCCGATCTGCCCGGCGATCCTCACTCGCCGCACGACGGCGCATGGTGGTCTCACATGGGCTGGATCGTTTTCAGCGAACGAAATACCGCCGAGAACAGGATGGTATCGCGGTACGCCCGGGACCTGTCCAAGCATCGCTTTTACGTGTGGCTGAACGATTACCACTGGGTTCCGTTGGCCGTGCTGGCCGTGCTGATGCTGGTTTTCGGCGGGATCTCGCTGGTGTTGTGGGCCATCGCCTTCCGCATCGTGTTCGGCCTGCACTCCACCTGGCTGGTGAATTCGGCCACGCACATGTGGGGCGCCCGGCGCTTCGCCACGCGGGACGATTCGCGCAACATCTGGTGGGTGGCGCTGCTTACCTTTGGCGAGGGCTGGCACAACAACCATCACGCGCACCCCACTTCGGCGCGCCACGGGCTGGCTTGGTACGAGTTTGACCCATCGTGGATTCAGATCCGGATTCTGAAGTTCTTCGGCTTGGCGAAATCGGTTCAGACCGTGACGGTCAACAGCGCTTTGCCCGAAGCTTTGTCCGAACGGCAAGCGGCGTAGTAACCTTAGAGTCAGGATGCGATTCGTCCCGAGTTTGCTGCTTCTGGCCCTTCCTCTGTGTGTGCAAACCAATCCCCTGGGCGCGCAAACCAACGGCTCCCTCGACTTTCTGAATCACAATCGCCCGGTACTGGACGCTCATAACTGCTACCCCTATGAAGGCAAGTGGGCGGACCGCGTAGACCGCGCGCTCAAGACCGGGTTCCCGGTCGGCATAGAGCAGGACATGGCCTGGTATGTCGATCCCGCGACCGGCAAGGGACGCGCGGTGGTCTCCCACGACGACAAAACCAAGGGCTCCGAGCCAACCCTGCGCGACTATTTCTTCGAGCGCGTCCGGCCCATTATGGAAAAGGCGCTGGCAGAAAACGATCGGGCGCATTGGCCGCTAATCGTGCTGCACTTCGATTTCAAGAGCGTGGAAGCGCCGCTGCTGCACGCCGTATGGGAGCTGCTCGGCGAATACCAAGCCTGGATCACCACCGCCATCAAGACTGCCGACCCGCGCCAACTGGCCCCGTTCGACACGAAGCCACTGCTGGTGCTGACCGAGGATTCCGACCAGCAGGAAGAGGTCTTCTTCAAACAGGCGCCGGTGGGCTCCAGGCTGCGGGTGTTTGGTTCCGCGCACACCAAAGCGATTCCGTCGAAACCAACGGCGGAACACGACAGGCTGCTGGCGACTCTGCCGCCGGAGCAACTGCTGGCGGAGCCGCCCACCAACTACCGCCGCTGGTGGAATAATTCCTGGTTTGCAGTGGAACAGGGCGGCCAGCACAAGGCAGGCGAGTGGACCGCGGCAGACGACCGGCGCCTGCGGGCGTTGGTGGACCATGCGCACCGGATGGGTTACTGGATTCGCTTTTACACGCTGGATGGCTTCGGAGCCGGCGAGGACAAGGGCTGGGGCAACGGGTATAACTTCGGGTCGCGCGAGGCGGTGCTGGCGCGTTGGAAGGCGGCGATTGCGGCGGGCGTGAACTTGATTGCCAGCGATCAGTATGAAGACCTGGCGGCGGTGATGCGGTAGGGCGCGGGCTATCGTCGCGGCCCGATCAACCTCAGCCGCCATCGGCAATTAGCTGCCCGGATGGTACTTGCGCTCGATGTGCCCCTGCAGTTGCGAGCGGTAGAAGTAGACCTCCCGCAGGTCGCCCGTGCTGTACCGTTTGGCCTGATCGTTGAAGTGAGGCGACGCGGGATGGCCGCTCTCACCACCAGCCGTTACAGCTTTGGCGCGAACGGTCTGGCCGAACTCGACCACGGCGACGAAGCTGTTCCCGCTGGCGCCGTACCACTTCTTCGTCTCCGGATACGCGCGCGCTGCGAATGAAGCCAGGGAGCCCCATTGCCCGTAGGTGAAGCCCACGGGGATGCTCGGTCCCGCGTCGTTGAACGGCTGGACGATGTCGCCGGTGACGCGCTGGAATCGATTGATGTCACCCCATGGCGTCTTCCAATTCCCGAAGTCGGCCGCGAGTCTGTCCGACGCCGCCGACAGCGACTGCAACAACTGCTCCGCCGGCGCCGCGTCGATAGAACCGCCGCTCACCCGCCGCCTGATGTCCTCCCCCCAGAACAACGCGAGGGACGTGGGGACGGAATCGACTGACCACCGGAGATCCCACTGGCGCAGGAGTGCGATCTGCGCGGCCACTTTCGCCTTCAGAGGATTGGCGGCCGGCGTCTGGTCCCAGGCCTTGATCAGGGCGGGGATCGGCTTCTCAAACCACGTGAGGTAGCTGTCATACGCCGCGGCAATGAGCGAGTTGAGCGTGAAATCCCTGGTGTTCTGCAGGACCCTGATGGCGTGCAACCCACGCGCGGATTCCCCGCCGCTCTCTACATAAGCGGGATAGTCTTCCTTTTTCGGGCTGCTCGGCCCGGCCGCGGACCACGGCCAGTTGTTCACGTTGAAGAGCCAACCGCTCTTGGGGTTCAGCAGGTGCGGCGTCTCGTCGACGGAAAGAAGTCCCTGCCACTCCGTCGCCGGATTACTGCCATCCACCGGCCTGGTCCAGTCGAAACTGGTATCGCGTTTGGGAATGAAGTTACCGTGGAAGTAGGCGATGTCGCCATCGGCATCGGCGAAGACGGTGTTGTTCGATGAGTTCGCCCGAAGTTCCA
>Ga0066791_10000764_pt1 | contig 11322 bp, 7 predicted proteins | sample OrgsoiDNA2013051_FD_70944 | JGI IMG/M metagenome (GOLD analysis project Ga0066791, IMG submission 70944) | Permafrost soil microbial communities from the Arctic, to analyse light accelerated degradation of dissolved organic matter (DOM) -... | ecosystem: Environmental > Terrestrial > Soil >...
ATGTGCGCGTCAACGCGATTCTGCCCGGGTTCTTTCCGGCGGAACAGAATCGGCAGGTGCTCACGGCGGAACGCGTGGCCAGCATCATCGGGCACACGCCCATGAAGCGGTTCGGGGAAGCCGATGAACTGGTGGGAGCGGCGGTGTACCTCGCCGCGCGGCGAGCGTCTGCGTTCGTGACCGGGACCATTTTGCGCGTGGATGGCGGGTTTATGGCGATGACCATCTGACACGGCGCCAGCCATCCCTGCGGCGATTCCCGCTCTTGGCGGAGGCTCTGTCGGCAGTGGTGCTGGACAGCACGGAGTTGCCCGTGGCCTTGCCAGGAACGCTCCGGGCTATATTGGGTTGGACCAGTTAAGCCGAAGGAGCCGGGCGCAATATAGCGCTGGTGGCGTTGGGGTAGAGACCATTTGGCTTGAAATAGAGACCATTTGGTGTTAAAACTATTGACTCCGGGAGGCTGGTGTGTTCCAATCGGACCAGCCTTGATAGAAACCAGGATTAGCCTTGCCGGGCATGCCGGTTCGCGGCGACAGGGAGAAATTCTCTTGACACCGGGCTTGCAATCAGTTATGAATAGCTTTATCGCGTCAGGTTTTTAGCGTGCAATTTTGTTTTAATGTCCTGTGAGCACGGAAGACATCAAAAAACATGTGCCGCAGGTTAAGACTTCAGTAAGGCCCGATGGCTGGTTTAATGCGTGGTTGGTTAAGCGGCTTTCGGAGTTTGACCTCTCCGCCCGACACGGAGAAGTTCCCTAGGTTGGCTGAAACGGTTTTGAGACTTGGTTTTTTGAGGCTCAGGTTGAAAGAGAACTTCGACCGATTCAATTTTGAATTCACAAGGAGAAGCAGAATGGTAGATTTTCGCAGATGGATTCTTGCGTTAGCCGTCTTGGCCCTGTTTGCAGGGCTGGCCAGCGCGCAAAATGACCCGTTGTCGTGTGCCACGAACGTGACGTCGGTTCCCCAACTCCGCGCTGAAGGTTTAACGGAGCAGACTGGCGACATCAAGTTCACATGCACGGGCGGTAACCCGGTAGCCGCCGGCGCCCCGGTTCCGAGCGTCAATATCTCAATCTTCCTGAACACGAATGTGACCAGCCGGTTGTTTAGCACTGCCCCCAACGTTTCAGAAGCGCTGCTGCTGATTGACGAGCCGGGTGGTCCGGGTGTCGCCCCGATTCCTGGTTTCGGTATTGCTGCGCCCCAGAGCGTGTGCCCCACGCCGACCACAGGCTGCGCGGAGGTCGCCGGGCCTATTCCCGGCACCGAAGTCAATGCGGCGCCGGCAGGCCAAACCACTGCGGGCTTTAACGTTTTCCAGGGCATAGTCAATCCCGACGGCATCCATCCCAACCTGGTAACATTTTTTGGCATACCGGTTCTGCCGCCGGCTTCGCCAGGCCTTTCGCGAATCTTCCGCATCACCAACATTCGCGCCAATGCTACGATCTTCGGTCTCGTGAACGTAGGGACAATTAACGCGACCATCTCGGTCAGCCAACCAACGGCGTTCCCCATCACGAATGCGAATCCGCTCGTGGGCTTCGTCCTAAGCGGCCTGTCCGCTACGCCCGCGACCACCACCCCGGCAACCTTTTCAGCGTGCCTGGGGGGCACCGCTGCGGGAACCGTGACCACCACGCTCACCTTCCGTGAGTTATTCGGTACCGCGTTCAAGACTCGCGTGGACCCGACAACCAACGCCGTGAATGCCCAAGCCGTCCCGACCAACCAGAATATTCCCGGCCAAGGCTTTAACTCCGAGTCCGGCTTCGTGATTCCTGTGCCCAGTGGCGGCACGGCAGGCTTGGCCGATTTTGGCACCCGCTTGAAGGCCACCTTCCACGGCTTGCCCACAGGCGCCACTCTCACTGTTTCACTCACCAACACCGACGTTGCTGGCGTTAACCAAGGCACCGCTGCACTGGTAACCAGCGAAACTGTGAGCGATGGGACGAACGGCACGGATGAATTGGCCACCTCTGGTCTCATTACGGCGGACGCTGCCGGCAACGCCACGGCGGTTTGGGAAATCATTACCACTTTCCCGAACGCTCTGGAAACTCTGACCTTCAGCGCGGTTACGGTTTTCCCCGCCAACACGCAGACGGTTGTTACTACCCCGGTCACGGTCAACCTGAGCTTCGCCCCGACTACCGCTACGACAACCCTCATTCCGCGATTCATCGATTCGAGTAGCGCTGCTGGGGTTCCCATCCTTAACGTCAACGTCTGCCGTACGATTCTGTTGTATCCGTTCGTCACTGACGCGACCGGCAGCGGCTTCGATACCGGCATCGCGATTGCGAATACGTCCGCGGATCCGTTCAATACGGCTCCCCAGAGCGGTACCTGCACTCTGAGCTGGTTCGGGGCCGCGACGGCGACGGCGTCCAATCCTGTTTCTACCCAGACAACGCCCACCATCCTCAGTGGCAACGAGTTCACCATGATCCTGTCGAACACGCCTGCGCTGGCCAATTTCACGGGCTACATGATCGCAGCCTGTAATTTCCAGTATGCTCACGGTTTCGCGTTTATCAGCGATCTTGGCGCCCGCAATTTTGCCATGGGCTACCTGGCGTTGGTTCTCCCGGATCCGGCTACCAACCCCAGCGGCCGCGTTGCCTCGCCGGGCGCCCAGGCTGCAGCAGGTTCTGGCGAAAGCGTTTCACAATAAGCTGAACTAAAATCGGCACTTGAAAAGGGGGGAGCTTCGGCTCCCTCCTTTTTTTTGTTTACAAGCGGATTACTCCGATTCGGTGATAGACTGAAGTCCTCGCCGCGTCCATCCCAATCCAACCATGTTCCTGCAATGAACTAGGAGGTAGTCTTGGACAGACTTCAAATCACCATTTTGGCGGCAGTACTTACGGGCTTGATTTGCGTACCCATGGCATGCGCGCAGAGCGCCGCCAACGTCACCGTCCTATCCGGCAATGGGCAGATCGTCTGCGAAACCTGTCCTAATTCCACCGGTTTCTTCTTCCTGCCGATGGTCGTTAAGGTAACGGATGGCAGCGGCAAGCCAATTCCGAACAAGACCGTGCACTGGGCTATCACAACAGCGTTCGGAGGTTCGGAGGCGAGCCTCAATTTTGCCGCCACCCAAACCGACGCCAATGGCATCGCCAGCAACCTTTTCAGTCAGAGCCCGCAGCAGGGTTCTTTTTCCCTGTCGTTTCTGCAAACCACCGTGCAGGCCTCGGCCGACTCCGCCTCGGCGACCTTCACGGAGACACAGGCTTTGGGCGACACCCAGATTGACGTGCTGACATTGGTCCAGGTTTTCCTGAACTTCCCCCCGCAATTCACCACTCTGACAGGCGTCGCCGGCGGCGTCGGCGCAACTCCGATCCTGGTCCATGTGGATGGATTTGACGGCACGCCGCTTCCGGAAGCCTCGGTGCGGCTGTTGAACGTCAACAATCCCGCGGTGGGCGCCAGTGCGGCTTGCCAGACAGGTCCCGGCGCGGATCCGGGCTCGGTTCTGACGGACGCGCACGGAAATGCCAGTTGCACTCCGGTCTTCGGCGGAATCGCAGGCGGGGGAACCTTTAGCGTGCTGGTTGGCGGTGTGGATGCCACGCCTAACAGCGGCACCACCAAGCCAGTCGCCTTCTTCCAATCTTTCGGCATCCAGTTTGTTACCACTGCAGCCGTACCGGGTTCCATTTCCATCACCGCCGGCAACGCGCAGACCGCACTCCCCGGACAGGCTCTGGCCATCCCGTTGACGGTACGGGTATCCGATCGCACCGGCGCGCCCCTTTCCGGCGTCACCGTAAACTGGACAGTTTCTCCCGCCGGCGCGGCGGCGCTCAACCCGGTCACCGGTCCCTCAAATCAGCAGGGTCTGGCCTCCACCACCGTTACGTTTGCGAATTCAGCGGCGGGCCAGGTGACCGTCAAAGCGGCTCTCACTGGCGCCAACAGCAACATTTCCACTACCTTCACCATGAACGCCGTGGTCGTTGTAACTTTGGGCGGTGTCACGAAGGTGTCGGGCGACGGCCAGACTTCGCTCGCCGGCGCCCCCTTTTCGCAGCCGCTGGCGGTGCAGGTGACCACCACCGCTGGTCCGTCCGCGAATATACCGGTTACTTTCCTGGTGAACGGACCCGCTACCATCGGGGGCCGGACATCCATTATCACCGATACGGACAGCACCGGCACAGCCCAGGTTACGGTCACCGCGGGAAGCGCAGCGGGCGTTGTTACGGTGACGGCAATCGCGGGCGTCTTCAGCCAGTCGTTTACCCTGCTGGTGGCCCTGCCGGGTCCGAGCCTGACCGCCGGCAGTTTCTTCAACGCCGCCGGCCTGCAGGCGGGATCCATGTCCCCATGCAGTCTGGTGACAATTTCGGCTCCCGGCCTTGCGCCCGGCGTTCAGGGCACGCTGAACCCGCAGAGTCTTTTTGGACCACTGCCGCTGTCGCTCGGTCCCGACCAGGTGACGTTCAACAATATTCCGGCTCCGATTCTCCGGGTTTCCAACACTGGAAGCCAGCAGCAGGTCACCGTTCAGGTTCCGTGCGAGGTGAACCCGGGCAGCAGCGTTCCCGTGACCGTAACTGTGGCTGGCGGTTCCACAACCGTGAATGTCGCGATCCAACCCGCCAGCCCGGGTATTCTCGAAACGGTGATGTCGGATGGCGTTAGCCGGGCCGTGATGGTCCGGCCGGACGGCTCGTTTGTGAGTCTGGAGAACCCGGCGCGCCTTGCCGGTGGCGGAGAAATCATCCGCGTCTATGTTACCGGTCTGGGTCCGACGTCCCCTGCGGTGGGCACCAATGCCCTCCCGATTCCCGGAACCGATTCTCTGGTCTTGGGCCTGGTGATCGTGGGGGTCGATAATTCCGGCGTGCGGGTAGTTTCCGTGCGGGCGGCGCCGACTCAGATCGGCATATATGAAGTTGCCTTCCAGTTGGATCCCACTGGGCCGGCGGGCAACAATATCGTTCTGTCCGTGGCTGTAAACCCGGCCGACGGCAGCCCCACTCAGTTCAGCAACGGCAGTAAGATCCCGATCCAGTAGTTTTTTTATGGCCGGGCGGGAGTCAATTGCTTTCTCGCCCGGTTCTCTTCAAGATCAAGCCGCCCCCGCCTTCCCCTTCTCTTCGCCCTAATGTCTATATGTAGTGTGTTGCGCAATCAGTGCCGAACCGGTTGTGCGTGGATTGTGTAACCGATAACCCCATTCGCATCAGCAAGATCCTTTGAGAAAATCCCTTGCTACGCAAGATAGACTGTGCCACTATGTATTGGGTGGCCGCGAATGGGCCCTGAGTGGATTATAAGTGGAAGGAAATACCACATTTACGCCGATTATGAGGGAATTGCCCCGGGGGATGTACTCCGGTCGCCTCGATGACAAAGGCAGACTGAAACTGCCGGTCGATTTCCACAATCACTTTCGTGCCCTCCAGGAGCAAAAGCTTTACGTCACGAGTTTAGACCGGAAAACGGCGGCTGTCTATCCTCTTTACAAATGGCGCGAGGTGGAGGCGTTCCTGGACAACTATCATGACGATCCGGCGGCGGCGATGAATGTGTCGTTCGTGGCAGCGGAGTTGGGCTCCGAAGCCGAACCCGATGCGCAAGGGCGAATACTTTTTTCGCAGGAATTGCGGAAGCAACTGGGTCTCGAAGACCAGCCGTTGAAGCTGTGGGCGCGCAACGGCCACGTCGAAGTGTTGAGTGAGGACAGCTTCAAGCAAAAGCAGGAGCAGTCGAAGCAGACGCCCGAACAGGATCTGGCGAAGCTGCGGGCGGCGGGGATGAAATGCTGATTTATGCATGTCAGCGTGATGCCGGAAGAAGCGATCTCGCTGCTCGGGATTCGTCCCGAAGGAATATATCTGGACGCTACCGCCGGGCTTGGGGGACACACCGGGCTGGTGGCGCAGCGTCTGACCACGGGGTACGTGATTGCGAGCGACCGCGACGCGCAGTCGCTCGCGCTCGCCCGGCGCAACACGGAAGCGTGGGCGCAAAGAATCTGTTTCCACTATGGCTCGTTTGGCACGCTTGCCGACGCCGTGCGTCAGGCAGGGTTCGAGAAAGTGGATGGGCTCCTGGCGGATCTGGGAGTGAGCCGGTACCAGCTCACGGCGCCGGAGCGGGGTTTTTCGTTCATGGCGGATGGGCCGCTCGACATGCGCATGGATCAAACCATGGGCGGGACAGCGGCCGATCTCGTCAATCAAACCGACGAAAAAACGCTCGCCGATCTGATATTTCAGTTCGGGGGCGAAAGGAGGGCGCGGAAGGTAGCCAGAGCAATCGTCCGGGCACGGCCCATTCGGAGCACACTTCATCTGGCCGATGTAGTGGAGCGGGCCGTGCCCAGGACGGGACATTTGCATCCCGCCACGAAGACATTTCAGGCGCTGCGAATGGCGGTCAACGATGAACCCGGAGAATTGAATCGGCTGCTCGATATCGGCCCCGGGCTGCTGATGAGTGGCGGGCGAATGGTGGTGATCAGTTTCATGTCTTTCGACGACAAACAAGTCAAAGAGAAATTCCGCGCGTTGGGACGGGAAGGGCGCGCGGCAATTCTTACAAAACACCCGCTTCAGCCGAGCGAACTAGAGTGTGCCCAGAACCCAGCTTCGCGCAGCGCCAAACTGCGCGCGCTGGCAATGAACTAAAGAGGGAATCAAACGACCATGGCGACGATGCCAACATTCTTCCGCAGGTCTGTAGGGGCCGGTTACGATGTCCGTCCGGATGCCGCTGCCCGGCCCGTGCGCGTGCAGCCGGAACGGGATCCGTTTCAACTGCGCGCCTTGCCGAACGACGACATCTTCTTTTACTGTAAGAAGATCGACAATTCCCGCCTGGTCCGTGAAGCCGACCCGCAAGCGCGCGGCGCCTGCTGGAGAGCGATTGGAGCGGCCTGCGTTCTGGTGGCGATGCTGACCAGCGCTTTCTTCCCGACCGTTGGCACCACGCTTGCCGGATATAAACTGGAGGCCCTGCGCGCCGAGGAGCGGCATCTTCTGGCCGAGGGGCGCGGTCTGGATCTGCAGGAAGCCGAGCTGCTGAGCCCGGCGCGGCTGGACAAACTGGCCAGAGAGAACAATCTGGTGACTCCGTCGTCCGGACAAGTGGTGCATCTGGACGGAAACAGCGACGGCGCCGTTGCCATGGTGCAAGAGTAAGAAACTGTGCCACTGACATGGTTGAGCGTCGTCTGACATGGCTCGCCGCGATCGTCCTTCTCTGGGGCGCGGCCATTCTTCAAAAGCTAGTTTCGTTGCAGGTTCTTCATCACCAGGAGTATTCCAGAATGGCGAGGGCGCGCCAGGAAGTGGTGATCGAACTGCCGGCGCCGCGCGGCGCCATCTTCGACCGCTCGGGGCAGCCGCTGGCGATGAGCGTTCAGACGGAGTCCGTCTATGTTAATCCTCTGAAGGTTCCGGACCTGGGTGTGGCCTCCGAAATACTGGCGCTGGTTCTGCACGTGGACCGGGCCGGGCTCTACGAAAAGATGCGGGAAGCGTACGACAGCGATCGCGGCTTTCTGTGGGTCAAGCGCAAGATCGCTCCGGAAGAGGCCGAGAGCCTGAGAACGCTACGCCTGGAGTGGATCAAGATCCAAACCGAGAGCCTGCGCCACTACCCTAAGGGATCGCTGGCGGCACACGTTTTGGGAGCGGTGAATTTCGAAGAGCGGGGAACGGCGGGAGTGGAAAAGGCCCTGGACAACGAACTGCGCGGCCAGCCCGGGCAGGCGCGGGTGCTCACGGACGTGAAGCGGCGCGGTATCGATTCACAGCTTTCCGCGGAGGCGCGGGCGGGGACGCCGGTGACTCTGACGATCGACGAGCGGCTCCAGTTCGTGGCCGAGCGCGAGATTGCGGCCGCCGTGAAGACACACCATGCGGTGAGCGGCAGCGTGGTGGTGATGAACCCTTACTCAGGCGACGTGCTGGCCATGGCCAGCTTCCCGGATTACGATCCGAATGCGAGCCCGGAGCCCGGCGAAAGCCTGGCCAGGTATCAGAACCACGCGGTCTCGGTGCCGTTTGAACCGGGCAGCGTGTTCAAAGTGATCACGCTTTCGGCGGCGCTCGAAACCACCAGCCTGCGGCCGGAGAGCCCGATCAACTGCCACGGAGGCGTGCTCAGGCTGCCGGGGCGTACGATCCACGATTCGCATGGCGGGCTGGGAGTCATCCCGATGGCGATCGTGTTGGCGAAATCGAGCAACATTGGCGCGATCCAGGTGGGCATGCGGGTTGGGCAAGAGAATATGTATCAGTACATGCGGAGGTTCGGCTTCGGCCAGAGGACCGGTATCCAGTTGCCGGCGGAATCCGCGGGCAAGGTCTACAAGCTGAGCCGCTGGGGCACAACGTCGCTGGCATCGGTCTCGATGGGACAGGAAGTGAGCGTCACTACGCTGCAACTGGCGCAGGCCGCGTCCGTGGTGGCCAATGGCGGCATGCTGGTGCGGCCGCGCCTGGTGCTGAAGAACGGCAACCAGGCGGCGCCGGAACAGCCGCCGGTTCGCGCGATCAAGCCGGAGACGGCCATCACCATGCGCCAGATGATGGAGGGCGTGGTGCTGCCTGGGGGAAGCGGAACCCGCGCCCGGCTGGCGGGATACACCGTGGGCGGCAAGACTGGCTCGGCGCAGATTTTCGACTTCGCCACGCGGCACTACACGCATTCCTATAACGGTTCTTTCATGGGCATTGCCCCGCTCACTAATCCGCGGATCGTGGTGGTGGTGACTTTGAACGGAACGCACGGCGGCGAAGCGGGTTTCGGCGGCGTGGTGGCGGCGCCCGTCTTTCGCGTTGTGGCAACCGAAGCGTTGCGCGTTCTGGATGTGCCGAAGGACCTGCCGGAAACGGAATCGGCCAAGATGCCGGCGGAGAAGAGCGAGCCGGCTTACGACCTTGCCGATGCGGACACGCGGCCCGATGCGCCGAATATTCTGGAGGAAGGCGACGACGAAAACGCCGCGGACCCCGCCCAACCAAGAGCCCCGAATTTCCAAGGGATGACCATGCGGGCAGTCCTGGCAGAGGCCTCGGCAAAGGGTTTGACGGTCCTTCCCAATGGCAGCGGCGTCGCACGCATTCAATATCCGGCGCCGGGTTCGCCCCTCCATGACGGAGACCGGATTCGAGTCCAGTTTAAAAGATGAACCTGTTAAGCCATGAACCTGGTAAGCCATGAACCTGGAAGAAATACTCTCGGGCGTCCGGTTGAAACAGGCGATCGTGCCGGAACTCGCGCGAGTGGAGATTGAAGGACTGGAGTATGATTCGCGCCGGGTAGCGCCGGGGTTCCTCTTCTTTGCGTTTCCGGGCAGCCGCGCCGACGGCCAGCAGTTTGCGGCGAATGCGGTGGCGCGCGGAGCGATCGCTATCGCCAGTGAAATCGCCAGCGAACGGGAGCCGCCCGCGGATCTAGCCGCCCGATGGGTTCAGGTGGAGCACGGACGCCAGGCGCTGTCATTGGCGGCGCGCAATTTCTACGGCAAGCCGGATGAGCGGCTTGGAATCACTGGCATAACAGGGACCAACGGCAAGACGACGACCGCGTACCTGATCGACTCGGTGCTGCGCGCGGCCGGTAACACAACGGCGATGATCGGCACCATCGAATACCATCTGGCGGGGCGGGTGCTGAAAGCGGTGAACACGACGCCCGAATCGCTGGACCTGGTGCGGCTGTTCGCGGAATTGCGGCAGGCCGGCGGGACGCATGCCACCATGGAGGTTTCGAGCCACGCGCTGGCGCTCAACCGGGTTTACGGGTTGCACTTCCACACGGCGGTATTCACCAACCTGACGCGCGACCACCTGGATTTTCACGGAACCATGGAGGCCTACTTCGCGGCCAAGCAGACGCTGTTCGAGGGCGCGGGCGGCCCTGCGCCCCGCTTCGCGGTGCTGAACCGCGATGACGAATTCGCGCGGCGGATCCAGGTGAATCCGAAGACTGAGGTGCTCTGGTACGGTCTGGGCCAGGAGCCCGAGCTTCGTGCGCGCCATGTATCGTCGGGATTCGAGGGGCTGAAGTTTGAGGTGCAGTTTGGAAAATTGCGCTTCCCGGTGGAATCGGCGCTCATCGGAAAGATTAACGTGTATAACATTCTGGCGGCTTGCGGAGCGGGGCTATCTTATGGCCTGGCGCCCGAAATCATTGCCCAGGGAATCGGGAATCTGCAGGCGGTGCCGGGGCGCTTCGAACGCGTGGACGAGGGGCAGCCCTTCGTGGTGGTGGTGGACTACGCACACACCGACGACGCCTTGCGCAACGTGATTGCGGTGGCGCGCGGCCTCAACCCGAAACGCGTGATCACGCTGTTCGGCTGCGGCGGAGATCGCGACCGGACCAAGCGGCCGTTGATGGGCCAGGCGGCCGCCGAGGCCAGCGATTTTGTGGTGCTGACCAGCGACAATCCGCGATCGGAAGATCCGCTGGCCATCATGAACGATGCGCTGGTGGGGATTCGCCGCAAAGACGTAGCGCACGTGGTGGAGCCGGACCGGGCCGCCGCGATCGCGCGCGCCTTGAGTGAGGCACGCGAGGGCGACATCGTAATCCTGGCCGGCAAAGGCCACGAGACCTATCAGGTGCTGAAGGATAAGACCATCGATTTTGACGACCGGCAGGTGGCGCGAGAAGTGCTAAGAGGTTATGGGTATCACAAGAACCCCTGAGCTGATTCAACGACGCATGACATTGGATATTCAAGAAGTTGCGTTGGCCATGGGCGCTAAGGGCAAGCCTGGGGCCGGCCGGGCGGCGGGGTGGAGTGTGGATACCCGGACACAGAATCGGGGCGATGTGTATTTCGCGCTGCACGGGCCCAACCACGACGGGCACCGTTATGTTGCGGCAGCCGTGGAGAAGGGCGCCTCAGCCGTGGTGGTTGACTGCGGGATTGGCGTCTCTAACGAACTGGTGGTGAGCGACACTCTGCGGGCCTTGCAGAGTTTGGGAGCGTGGGCGCGCGGCGGTTGGGGCGGCAAGGTGATTGGGGTTACAGGCAGCGCGGGCAAGACGACTACAAAGGATGCGATCGCGCACCTGCTGGCCGTGGAAATGCCGGTCGGCAAGACCGCGGGAAATTTGAATAATCAAGTGGGTGTGCCGCTTTCGATTCTGCGGCTGCCGGACGATTGCAGAGTGGCCGTGTTGGAAATGGGAATGAATCACGCGGGCGAAATCCGGGCGTTGGCCGAAATCGCAAGACCGGATGTTGGCGTGGTAACCAATGTGGGATACGCGCACACGGAGTTTTTCGATTCCATCGACGGAGTGGCCGCGGCCAAACGGGAAT
>Ga0066791_10000780_pt1 | contig 11235 bp, 7 predicted proteins | sample OrgsoiDNA2013051_FD_70944 | JGI IMG/M metagenome (GOLD analysis project Ga0066791, IMG submission 70944) | Permafrost soil microbial communities from the Arctic, to analyse light accelerated degradation of dissolved organic matter (DOM) -... | ecosystem: Environmental > Terrestrial > Soil >...
TAAAACCCTAACGGCTGTCTGACCACGGTACAGGGTCGGCGGAGAGCTCTTGGGTTCGAACCCATAACACTGGGTGGTGTGCGGATAGCGCTGATCGCCGTCCCATCCGGTATCAGAGGAAAGGTAACCGGGGTCCCCTCTGGGGACGGCAAGGATATGTCGGCCATCCAGCCGGCCTAGATCATCGAAGGTGCTTTCCAAACCATTGGGCGGCCGAAGGTCCGCGCTTCATACGGACCGATACGCACGGCGATAAGTCCGATAGCCCGGCCGCCCGCAACGAATTACTACATACTCTTACGGCACAAGTGTCTCGTAAAACGCATTGAAGAAAAACTTATACGCCGCGTGCGATTGACCGCGCCACTGCGGCTTGAATCCCAGCAGAATCACGCGCCCCTTGCCGTATTCCGCCTCGAGCGCCGCCGCTTTGCCCTCCAGCCGGTCCGCCCCCGCCAGATACCCGCTCATCAATGGCGAGCGTTCTTTGGGGTACCGCGCCAGCACCGTGCCCTTGAACTCCGGCTTGGTATCGAAGGCCGGACCACGCTCGAACATCACCACGGTGTCCGGCATCAGGCCCGCCACCAGCGGATTCTTGGCGGCCTCGATATGCACCGTCAGCAGGCTGCCTGAGCAGAAGAACTGGTCGGGCCGTAGTCCCGCCAGCGCGTTCACTACCGGCAGCTTGAACTGGTCGATGGCGAACAGCGAGGCGTTGTTGAAGGCGATCAGCGTACCGCCCGCGCTCACGAAATCGCGCAGTTCCTGAACGCCCTCCTCGCCCAACCCGCCGGCGTAGCGTTCGGGAATCGTGCCCCGCCGGTGCCCGTCGATAATCTGGCGCTCCCCCATATCCGGAATCACGATCGCGTCGTAATGTTCGCGCAGGTGGCCGCCCACAATGTCCGCATTGTAGAGGTTGGCGAATGGGAACTGGTACTGTTCCAGAATCCATCGCGTCCAGCCCTCATCGATGCTCGCCAGCCAGGAGCGATAGAGTCCCACGCGTCTCGCCTTCACCGGCTTGCCGGTTTCCTTGGCAGTTACTGCACGCAAGCGGTTCTCGCTCAATATGCCATCCAGTTTCGCCTTGTCGATTTCCGACGCCGTGATTTCGTCGCCGGCGAATGCCACCTTGCCCTTCGCCGCCAGAATCTGGTTCACGGCGCGCAGGCTGGCGTTGGCGGCATGGTTAAAGGGCGCGCTAAGTGGAGTGCCCAGCCCGGTCACATCCTTCAGCGGAAGCAGCGAATCGCGGAATTCCTTCGTCAAAGGCGTGGTCATGGTGTGGACCTCCACGCCCATCTGGTAGGGCAGGGTCCAGCCCGTCACATCGTAAGGGCGCTGCGAGAGCGCCGGGTAGACTTGCGGCTCAAACAATTCCTTCACCAGCCCGGCGAAGGGCTGGTCCATCGGGATCACCCAGGAATCCGGTTTGGGCGACTGTTGAATCTCGATGCCGTGCAGCATCAGCTTTTCCATCAGCGCGGCAGCCGTCGGGGCATCGTGCTGTTCGCGCGGGATCTCGTACGCGAACGGAGGCTCCTTCTGGAATCGCTCGATGGTATCGCGCGCGGCGCGGTACTTGTTGTACGTCATCTGCTCCCGATACTTCGACGAGAGGTTCAGCACCGCCATGTCCGCTTCGTACATGTAGCGGCAGGCGTCGGCCAGGCGCCACCAGCCCCCGCGCCAGGGGCTCGAGTACAACATCTCCGTGCCCAACCCCTGCCGTCCCGAAGGAAAATCTTCCACCGTGTAAAAATGCGGCGTGGCGTAGCGGTAGAGCGCCGTCTCCGTAAAGAACGAAATCGTGTGCCGGAAGTTGCCGATGTTGTCGATGTATCCGGGATACCAGACGTCAAACGTCTCCTGGTGCATGGAGCCCGTGAGGTCCCGATCGTCCAGGTATTGGGCGATCGACATGCCGATCAGGCTAAGCCATCGCAGCATCAGCGGGTGTATGTTCCCGGAAATGGGGTCGGCGAATGGCGGCAGATAAATCCGTCCCGGAAAAGGCGCGCTCTGGTGCTGCGTATAGAAAACCAGCGGCTGCGTTTCGAGCGTGGCCTGTGTGATCACGCGCGATTCCAGCATGTTCAGCATGTACCCGTCGCGGTTGTTGTCGTGGCCCACGTACTCCTGGTAGAGCACGGGCAGGGGAGCCACTTCATAAGGCGTCCCCACATTCTGTCGGTACCAATTGGCCACGATGGTCTGGCCGTCCGGGTTGATGGAAAACCACAACTCCACAATCAGGTTTTGGCGGATGTTCTGGATCTCCGCGATCTCGCCCGCCACCAGATCGTGGCCCAGTTGAATGGTGTGCTGATGGTTGGCGACCTCGCTCGCGTGCAAGCCGCCATCGATGTGGATGATTGGCTTCGTTTCGCGCGCCATCCCACGCGCCTGATCTTCGCCGATGCCGCGAGCCAGGGCCAGCCGTCGCGAGACGTCTTTGTAATGCTCGAGCTGCGCCAGGTTCTCCGGGCTTGAGATGAAGGCGATCCACCAGTCGCGGCCTTCGGTGGTCTTGCCCACCTTCGCCAGTTTGATGCGATTGGAGGCCGCCGCCAACTTCCGGAAATACCCCAGCGCGTCTTCATAAGTGGCCAGATAGAAATCGTCGCCCGGCTTATGGCCCAGCACCGATTCCGGCGTGGGAATCTGCGCCGATGCCGCCGCCGCCAGCAGTAACATAACGGGAAACTTCATGGCACCACCGTGAGCTTGTATTGTTCCATCAGATCGTCCAGCTTGGAGGCGCTGAAATCCTTGGTGCGCAGGTCCACCGCGAATTTTTTCAGTTGCGCCGAATACGCGGCGTATCTCCGCGCCGTGGCCGCATCTTCCACCTGCGCCCGCAAATCGTCGAGTTGCGGAAGCCGGTCGCGCTGGAACGCGTCGAGCGCGGCGTCGAGCGCTCTCCCTGGTTCGGCGGCAGCCGGCCCGCGCGCCGTGAAGTACGCCCGGTTCTGGTCCAGCAGCTTAACCAGTTCCGTCTTCACCGCTTCCGCCTCGCGCTTCCATGCCGCCTGCTGCGGATTCCCGCCAACCTCCCGCGCGGGCGCTGCCTGAGCCATGGCCGGGTTGTAGTAGAGCGCATTGAAGAAGAATTTGTAAGTGCCGTGCGTTTGGCCGCGCCACTGGGGCCGGAAGCCGAGCATGATCACGTGGCCGCTGCCGTAGTTGGCGTCAAGCGCCGCCGCCTTGCCCTGAATCAGCTCTGCGCCCAACAGGTAGCCGCTCACCAGCGGATTGCGGTCCTTAATGTACGCGGCCAGCACTTTTCCGCGGAACGCCGGTTTGGTGTCGAACACGGGATTGCGCTCGAACATCACGGCCGGAGTTGCCGGCAGCCCCGCCACCACCGGATGGTTAGGTTCCTTGATCTCCGTCCGCAGCAGCGAGCCGGAGCAGAAGAACTGATCCTGCCTCAGCCCCGCCACCACATTGGTCACCGCCAGACTGAAGGCGTCCACCGCGAAAAGCGTTGCGTTGCCGAGGGTGACCAGCGTCCCGCCCTCGGTGACAAAATCGCGCAGCGCCTGGGCTCCGGTTTCGCCGATGCCGCCGGCATACTGGCCCGGCACGCTGCCGGGCGCCATGCCGTCCATGATCTGACGTGTCGTCATTTCCGCGATCACAACGGTGTCGTACCGCTCGCGCAGATGGCCGGACTGGATGTCCGCGTTGTGCACGCGCGTGAACGGGAAGCGGTATTGCTCCAGGATCCATCGCGTCCAGCCCTCGTCGATCACGCCCATCCACGGCTCGTACAGCGCAATCCGCGGCTTCTTCACGGGCCAGGCGTCCGGCGCTTCCTTGATAGAAGTGGCGTTCACGCCGTTCTTTTTCAAAACTTCGGCGGCGCCTGTGGCGTAGATAGTCGATTCGGATTTCGCAAAACTCACGGTTCCACCGCCGGCGAGAATGTCGTTGACCGCGAGCAGCGCAGCGTTGGTGTTGTGCGAGAAAACGTAGACCGGCCCTTGGCCTTCGACCTTGCCCTGAACCCCATCCACGTGTTCGATCTTGCGCAACTGGCGCCGCGTGGAGTCGCCAACCGGCTGTTGCACGGCGACAACTTCAACGCCCATCTGAATCGGCAGCGTCCACCCGGTCACGTCGTACGGCACTTGCGCCGCCACCGCGGGCACTGGAGCCGGAGCCGCGAGAGGCGGCGGATGCGGCAGTTCCGGATACTTCTGCACGTCAAACAGCTCCTTCACCAGCGCGGCGAACGGCTGGTCCATCAGCCCCACCCAGTCCCCTTCTTTAAACGCCGCGCCCTCGGCCGCCAGGTCGCGCGTTGACTGATGCATTTCAATTCCGTCGACTATCAGCTTCTCCGCCAGCGTGGCCGCGGCCGCCGGGTCGCGCTGCTGGCGAGGAATGATATACGCGTAAGGAGGGTCTTTCGTAAACCGCGCAATCACGTCGCGGCCGGCGCGGTAGCGGTCGTACTGCAGCTCCTCACGGTTCTTGGCGGCCGTGTCCAGCACGGCCATCGACGATCCCAGCATGTACCGCACGGCATCGCCCAGCCGCCACCAGCCGCCCCGCCACGGGCTCGAATAGAAGACCTCCGTTCGCAGGTCCTGCCTCTCGCGCGGGAACTCGTCGGTGGTATAAAAGTGCGGCGTCGCGAACCGGTACAGGGCCGTCTCCGACAGGAAGGAAACCGTGTTGCGGAAGTTGTTCACATGGTCCACGAAGCCCGGGTACCAATCGTCAAAGCGGCCGCGGTGCATGGCGCCGGGCATGTCGTGCTCATCCAGCCAGGCCGCCATCGCGGTGCCGAACACATTCACCCAGCGGTACATCAGCGGGTGCGGATTCAAAGAGACGGGGTCGCCGAACGGCGGAATCCAGATGCGGGCCGGAAACGGCGCTGCCTGGTGGTGATTGTAGAAAACTTGCGGGTAGTAATCGAGCGCCGCATGCGTGATGACCTGCGACTCGATCATGTTGTTCATGTACCCGTCGCGGTTGTTGTCGTGCCCGATGTATTCCTGATAGAGGCCCGGCATGTTGCTGACCTCGTACGGCGTCCCCAGGTTGCCGCGGTACCAGTTGACCACCATGTTCTGGCCATCGGGATTGATGGAGAACCACAGCAGCAGGATCACGTTGTCCAGAATGGCGGTGGTTTCCGCGTCCGTGCCGGACACCAGATTGTAGGCCAGTTGAATGGTGTGCTGCGCGGCCGCGACTTCGGTCGAGTGCAGGCCGCCATCGATGTGGACGAACACCTTCCCGTTGTGCGCCAACTCGCGCGCCTGGGCATCGGACAGCCCCTTCACCAGCGCCAGACGCCGCGCCGTATCCTTATATGTGTCCAGCGCCGCGAGATTCCTGGACGAGGAAACGATGGCGATATACCAGTCGCGGCCCTGGGTAGTCTTCCCGACGTGTACCAGCTTCAGCTTGTCGGTAGCCTTAGCAAGCTTTTGGAAATAGCCCAGCGATTCGTCATAACTGGCGAGGAAGAAATCGTCGCCCGGCTTGTGGCCCAGCACCGATTCGGGAGTCGGCGGTTGAGCCTGCGCGACACCCAGCGGCAGCAACAGAATTGCGGCAGCGAGCTTCATAAGTTACTCAGGCTATCACGGGGACGGTTGAGGCGGCCAAGCGGAATTGTCCAATACAAGATCAGGGAAGCCGAACGAACCCAATTCGAACCAGAGGGCGGCGGGTACGGGCCAAGAAAGCAGGCTTGGGTAACGAAGCCAATTGGGCGGTGCGAGGCCGGAGAGAAATGGGTTCGTGCCAAAGGGGTGCAAGTGGTTTTATTTGTTATGGTAGGCATTTGAAAATGGGTTCGTCTGGTATTTCTTGCTGGCAGGGCCTGGAGCCTTTGGACGGCCAGGAGGCGAGCGCTTGAGACGCGAATGGCGGCGAGTTGTTCTGGGGAAACGGGTGTTTGGGTTCCGGCATGGGGGCGAGTCCTTCTGATTGAGATATAGCACGGGGAAGGGGTCTGGTCCGAAGTAGGGTTGGGTCAAGTGACGGAAAGGAAATGGTTTAGGTTTTTGGAATCGGCCGTCATCGAAAACCGGGAGCGACTGGATGAATCGCTCGCAAAAGGCGCAAGGAACGCCAAGAAAACCGCCCCTTGAACCCGTTGGGCTTTAATCCTGACTGCTTGACAGCGCCTCGCCAACCACGGTTTAATTTGAACGCGGATCATGCCACCAAATAAGCCGGGTTCTGGCCTGAGTGCTGAAGAGGCACCTCGCGTAGTCGAACTCATTCGACCGCGCTTCGAGGATTACGTCGCCAATTTCAACGAACGCAAGTACCCGTCCGGCGTCTATGAACAGGTGAGGCGCACGTTCGGAACGCCCCAGAGGGTGATTGACAGCGACATTCGGGACGCCATTTGTTGGAAGTTTGGGCACCTTATAAAGAAAAAGTCTACGATCCCTCCTAGCCATGAGGCGCTGATTGCTGAGCTACAACGGAAATGGTCTATAATTTCGTCGGACCTGACCGGATCAGCCTCAGAGATCTTTCTGCGGCTACGTACTGCGACCGGTGGAAAGGGCAGGTACGTCACCGTGAGTTTTCTCCTCCACCTACTACGGCCGAGCGAAATCCCGATGATCGACCAGCATAATTTCCGTGCCATGAACCACTACTTGATGACAGTGAGGATTGGGTGGCAGCCGAAGTCGAAGCCCTCAACGTATGATGACTTGACTACGTTAGCCTCGTTCATGAGCGGCACCCTGTCATCCTGGCAGGCCATCGATCCGGCGACAGTTCCGTCAGAGCGCGAGCTTGATCGGTTTCTGATGATGTTCGGGAAAGCATTGAAAACGCGAAAGCCTCTAGTGTTGCGGAAGCCTCCATCACCTAATGCTTCTTCTGGACCCAAACGTGAACAGAACAGTCTGAACAGAACAATTAGACTTCCTTTCGGCGGGGCAGGGGCAACATTCACGATAGATAGGTTGATCGAACACTTGAATCATGCAGGAAGAGACTGCATCATTCAAGGACAAACTAACTGTGCGCTGTCCCTTCATCCGAAACCGCATTCTTTGGATTTCTGGTTGCGTCAGAATTGCACAGACAAACACGACACGAAGCAAGCGGTCAATGAGGTGATCGACCAGCTAGTTTCAACCGGCCTCTTCGAGGAAGGAAAATTCCCTTGTCCAGATAGCCGGCGCTTCTGCAAGGGGATTAGACTGGTCCGTACCGAAGCCGCTCAGTAGGGAATCGGCGGTTGGTCGCGAAGTCGCCGACGCGTAGAAGTCCCGCCGCAATCTGTGCAACGACACTCGACCAGCCAGCAGTGCCGGTACCGGGACGGAAGGTGCACGGGCCTAATTCTTACGCCCCAACGGGCTTTGTCACCGTGCATCGGTTCCCAACGGCTTACGCCGCGGGCTATTTTCTAACGCCCTTACGAGCGGGGCTGGTAATCTGGCAAGAGGACGATGTCGTCAGCGCTCAGAGTCGCGAGGACCAGGACATCGCTTGGTCTGGGGCAGGCCGGAGAATGAAAAGTGCAGGGAGCGAAGTGTGCAAATCCGGGTCGTAATCAGGAGAGAGACCAATGATCACTGAACCTGCCAAGTTGCGAGATTTAGCCGTGCGATATACGGCAGCGTGGTGTAGCCAGAACCCGGCGAGCGTGTCTGCCTGTTACTCAGCGGACGGCTGGCTCAGCATTAATGAGGGTGCCCCGGCTGTGGGGCAGAGTGCGATCACCGAGGCTGCTCAGGCATTCATGACCGCGTTTCCAGATTTGCAGGTGCGCATGGACGACCTCCTGGTTCAGGGCGGCGGTGCTGTATACCACTGGACACTCATCGGCACCAACACCGGGCCGGGCGGGACCGGGCAGCGGGTTCGCATCAGCGGCTTCGAGGTATGGAAGATTGGAGACGATGGACTCATAGCCGAGTCGCGGGGCCACTTCGATAGCGCCGATTACGAACGGCAGATTGAACGCGGCGTGGAGGAGTCCCATTAGGAAACGTGTCCTCGGACGGGGATGGAGCCTGGCCGTGGACTGGCCCAATTCTTCCGCGCCGAACGGGGCTTTATCCAACTGCGCATCCATTCCAACGGCTTACGCCGTGGGCTATTTTCTATCGCCCTTAAGGGCGGGGGCTGACTGGATCGGATGAGGCGGGGCAATCCGCGTCAGGAAAGCCGAACGAAACCCATTCCCACTGGCGCAAAATGCCGGGTCACGGTCATTCGCAAGGACCAGCCAGCCCCAGGTGTCGACGAAGAGCCGCTCAGCGGCCATACAACGAGTCGTCGATTTCGCCGGACAGGACGGGTCCCCGGCAGACGCCGGCCACCTTCAGAATGGGGTCCTTCGAAGCCCCGCGCCTCCGGGGCCTGTCGACGAAACCCTGCAGCTTCGCGCGAATGAGCCCCGCCATGCTGGTCTTGGCCCGAAAGGCGTCATGCCGGAGTTGCTCGTGCAGTTCATCGCTCAGGGATATGGTGATTCGCCTCATAGCAGCAGTGAGCTACTGAACCGAATTGAGGTACGCGATCAGGTCTGACAATTCCTGCGGCTTGCCGAAGCGCGGCCAGCTTATGCCGGCCTGCTGCATGCGGCGAAGCATCTGCGGGCCGTGGCGCCACAAGGCCGAAATAATCGTGACCTCGGAGTAGCTGTGCGCCTGGCCCGGCAGTTGCGGCGCGCCATTGGTTCCGCCCGCGTGGCAATCGGAGCAATGCCTCTGCATGAATACCTGCTTGCCCTGCGCCACGCTGCCTCCGGGGTAGACAAACTGCCGCATCCAGAGATAGCTGAGCAGTTCGCGCATCTCCACCGGAGAGAGTGTGGGCGGCTGCTCCATCATGCGGGGCGCATGGTTCCACATGTCCACCGCAATATCGGTCAGGGTCATGTCCTTGAGGCGGTTCTCCAGAGCCAGGTTGCCGACGTGGCATTTGGAGCAGCCCTTGGATTCGAAAACCCGCTCTCCGCCTTCGCCCGACGTGTTGGAAAAACGCGCGGCTATCTGGCTGGTTTGCGGCCGGGAACGGAGGTAAGCCAGAATATCGTCCAACTGCTCCGCCGTTAGCGCCTGCCATTCGATCTTGCGGCGGGCAAACGCCTGGCGCATGCGGAAACTGTGGTTCCACATTTGCTGAGCCAGAAGAATCGGGTCGGCCAGCGATTCCCATTGGGTCACTGGCGGGGCTCCCTCGGCACGCGACTCGGTGATGCCGTGGCAAGTGCCGCACTGCTTGGTCTCGAACATCTCCTCGCCGCTCAGTACTTCGCCGGGCTTGTCGAAGAAACGTGCGGAATAGAAGAACGCGAAAAGATCGGCGGCGCTCGACGGTGTGAGCTTGGGTGGTTCGATCTTGGCTGCTTCCATGGCGCCCCACATCACGGGCGCGTGGTTCCACATGGCGCTTGCCAGGTGCGCAGGGGTGTAGCTTCGGCTCACCATCCGCCCCAGATCGATTCCGATTTTTCCGCCGCGGCCGTTCACGGCATGACACTTGATGCAGCGCTCGCTTTCGAAGATTTTCGCGCCGCGCTTCGAATCGCCCGGAATTACGGGCAGAACCGCTGCCGCGGCGGTTAGCAGAGAAAGACCGCCCGCAAGAAGCGCCGGGAACGCTTTGTCGATGAAAGTCATTCGATTCATTCTTGCAGAACTTCGGCGAGCTTACTGCCGTCATCATCGGCCAGTGCGGCATCGCGCAACTTCTTCAGCCGCCCCCCTGCATCATTACTGCGGCGCAGTTCAGGCAGCGCATTCATGATCGCCCCGAAGTTGCGGCTGCCGTGCGCATGCGTATCGCCATAGCCTTTTAACAAGCGCGGCAACTCCGCCATTTCGCGGGCCAGCCAATAGTCCTCGCCGGCCAGGGTGACCAACAGCGCCAGCCACTGGTCGATCTGGTGACGCTCTCTTTGATAGCGCAGCGATTTCCGCCGCCAAGGCCGCAGGCCCGCCAACACGTAGAGTTGCAGAAAGCCCACGATCGAAGTGGTTTGGACTACCTTGCCCGTGCGCGTGAACCGCTCGACAATGCGTCTGGCCAAACCGCTGTCGAGCAGCCGGCGGCCGAGCGCCGCGGGAAGGATATCGGCGATCTCGGCCAGGCGGGGATGCAAAAACTCGTGGATCCGCAGCAACTCGGCGTCGCCGGCCCGCGCTTCCAGGCGCACCCGCGCGAAGCGTGCCCGGCGAGTCTTCAGGTCGGCGACACGGATGGCATCCTCGTAGGACATCCAGAGCGCCAGATGGCGGCCGGTTTCGCGCAGCAGAGCAAACTCGCCGTTGCCGTGCTCCCGGTCCGCGTCCCGTATCGTTTGCAGGCGGTCGAGATACTCGGCTGCGTAGCGTTCATCTTGATAGTCGGCGAGGCGCTTGATGCCGGCAAGCAGGATCTCGTGGCTGGCTGGCGGAAACTCGCGCTCGATGCGACTGCCAGGCAGAACGGCAGGCTGAATGCCTGCCCCACCAAGCCCGCCTGCGGGTTGTCCTGCCGCGGTCCATCCTGCCGCAAACGCCGCCAGGCTCGGTTCCACGCCAACCCCGCCATTCCGTATGGCATCCTCGAAGCTGTTCCGCGCAAAGGGCAGCGCTCCCGTCGCGGCCAGCGCGCCGAACAACGCCGCGCTGATGACGCTGCCTGTCTCACGCGCGATACGTGCGAAATCATGGCACACGAACCTGCGCGCCGCGGCGCCGCCGCCCTCGATCAGCGCCGTGGCATCCATGCGCCCGTCGCCCATCGCGGTCTTCTCCGTCATCGAATAGACGCGGTGCGTGGCGGCGATCAACGTGGTCCGGCCGCCTGCAACCAACCCGCGCTGAATGGCCCGTCCGGCTTCCATCAGCTCAGACGCAATCACGATGTCGACTTCCCCCGGAACCGGCATCAGCGCCAGCACCGGCTCTCTGCCTGCCGCCTTCACCGCCGCTCCGTCCAGCATCTCCAGATAGTAAATAGTGGAGCCAGTGCGCTGCGCGACGCCGGGCACCGAAGTGGTCTGGGCGTAGTAGCCGGACCGTTCGGCCATGTCGACGATCCAATCGGCCAGCACGCCGCCGCCCTCTCCACCCATTGCCAGAATCGCTACCGTGATCGCTTTGGGCTGCGTGTTCATTGCTGCAGGAACCCGATGACAGCGCTCCGAAAGCGCGCGGTCACCCGTTCCCACGCCCCGGGATTGGAGATCACTTCCGCGCGGTAGAACGATGGGCACAGCACCGCCGCATGAGCCAC
>Ga0066791_10000786_pt1 | contig 11199 bp, 10 predicted proteins | sample OrgsoiDNA2013051_FD_70944 | JGI IMG/M metagenome (GOLD analysis project Ga0066791, IMG submission 70944) | Permafrost soil microbial communities from the Arctic, to analyse light accelerated degradation of dissolved organic matter (DOM) -... | ecosystem: Environmental > Terrestrial > Soil >...
GCACCTGGAAATTTGAGCGCTGCCTGCCCATGGCCCAGGGCACCTGGTCATCATTAAGCTGATAACCGGCATTATTATAATCAGCAAAGCTATAATAATTTTTCGTTGAATAGCGATAGGCGGTTAAATCAACGGAAGTACCTGTTTCCAATAAACTCTTGGAATAACGAACGCGGTATGAATTCCCACTCTTACTGGAATCCTGACTCTGAAATTGTGTTTTAGACGTCGTGACATCGGCAGATACTGCACCGAACGCGCCCAGCGACAGGCCACTGCCGAAAACAAAAGAGGTATAATCTTTGGCCAACAGGCTGCCGCCATACAAGGTAATATCCGAGGGAAGGCCATAGATTAATGTGGCAAGAACAAAATCTGTTTCTCTGGAAATGACCGTGATCCCGCCATTATAACGTCCTGTCGTGACCTCATATTTAAAGCCGCCTGGGCGTTGCATTAAAGGCAAAGAGGAGAATGCTACGGTTTGTGTCCTTACGCTTCCATCAGCCTCCGTAATTTTTACCGTTAGATCCCCGCCCTGGCCCGTCTGATAGAGATCGTCAATGCGAAAGGGACCCGGTGGCACAAACGTCTGATAGACAACATTGCCATTTTGAGTCACGGTGACTCGGGCATTACTCTGCGCAATACCGGTAATGAGCGGGGCGAAGCCTCTCAGGCTGGTAGGCAGCATATCCTCACTGGAGTTAATTTTGACTCCTTTAAACGGAATGCTATCGAAGACCTCGTTACCTGCATTGCTCTCGCCCACTAAAAACTCTGAGCGTAAAGCCTGCAAGTCGCGCTGCAAATAGATGTTATTAAAACGCGTTTTCTGTTCATTCGCAGAACCATAACCTTTCGTTTTATTGTCGTTATAGGTATAGGTCATATCGCTGCGCAGACGCCATGCATCCCAATTTAATCCGCCACTGAGGTTAGCGAATAAATTGGTCTGTTCACTGCCTGAAGAGACGTCCTGGCCTGATTGCCAATTCCTACCGCCATTTAACGTATAATTCATCAGAAAAGCGGGCACGCCTTCACTCCAAAGGCTGGGATCGACATAGCCTCTTGCCTTCGGCTGCATGGCTATTTGCGGTATACTGATATCAAGTCTCTGCTGCGGAAAATCAAATTTCACCGTTGAATCAGCAATAATATCCTGCACATCGCCGATAGGTTGGTCCTTCGGTAATTTCGTTATCTTGGGGATTGCATTAAGATTAACGCCCATTTTATCCAGAAATGCAGGAGTTAACTCTGGGTATATTCTCCCTTTGTCCCCAGTTTTAAACTCAATACTATGCTGCCCATAATCATTTTGGTTAATATATACGTTAACCAAATATATACCCGGGGGAACTTGCCCTGGTTGCTCAAATGCGCTCAAATCTGCCACTTCGGAATTCCCGCCGTTAAGTGCTAACAAATTAGGATCAAAGTAGTCTCGCGCATCGGCTGAAAATATGCTAAATGACATCACCAAGCCTATAAAGGTTGGTGATAAAGCAAAGTGCAGATAGCTTTTATTCATTATTACAATGTCCAGTATGACTTGTTATTAATATGATTATTGGCTATGCAGTACAGATTGAAGCTTGGTCGGGGTATTCCACCCGTCTTCATCGATCAACTGCCAGGATATATCCCCCTTCTCTCGACCCGAGAGGGAATATCGCTGTTCTCCAAAAGGAGGAACCATCATACGCAGCGCCGCTTTATCTAAAGACGTATTGCCAATTTTCAGCATGGAAAATGTTAACCAATAAGGCGTCGGATTTTTAGCAATCAGATTATTATCATCAAACTCAAATTTAAGTTTATCGGCCATGTCAGCTACCGCCCTTTTTTTCAGTCCTTCCGGGCGATAAAAGAGTTTCATATTCGTCAGCACAGTCATCACGAGTTGATCATTCTTCAATGATTTATCCTGAGTAGGAATGGCTCTCATCGAAATATAAAAAACAGATTCGCGATCGGCCGGAACAGGTTGGTCATTGCGGCGAATACGTAAATCCAATGTTTGTTGCGGCTCTAGTCGTGTAAGCGGAGGCGTAACAATAAATGGCATCAAAGGTTTGCCACTGTAATTCAGATCAACATCGCCGGTGTTCATATCAACAGGCTGAATAAATGACTGAACCAGATAAGGGGAATCCGTTTTATTTTCCGCTTTCAGCGTAACGCCTTTCTTTTCATCCTGCGGATAAATAACACGCAGGACATAAAATGAAATACCTTTACCCTGTGACTCAGCGTAGGCATTAGCCAGTTCAAATAGGCTCAGGCAAGATAAAAGGAATGTTATCGATAAAAATCGAAGTAAAGAAAATTTCATCATAGTTAACCAATAGATTAATCGATTATTTTTTCGCAACTGTTTGAAAATCCACCATAGTCATCAATGATGTTCCATTTAACTTTGTGTACCTGTTCCTTAAAATGATATTGCTGATGATTCAATGGACTTATCATTGATGGAATATCATTAAGACTTACATCTCTGTTGTTTACGGAAAGACGTCCTAATGTCTGATAGTAAGGGGTCGGGTTGCTTATCACATATCCTTCGCTATTCCCTGTTATTTGCAGGTTACACACATCCTTATTAGGTGCAGGCGCTATATTGGCAGGACGATAAAACAACTTCACAACAAACCGAAACCCCATCGATACCTTGGCATTTCCATCATTCTGGTTTTCATCTTTGTTATGGGATGGTATGGCCAAAACGGCCAAATAAAACACTGACTCTCTGTCTGAAGGCAGTATTCCGTCTTGTTTTACCAGCCGTAAAATTTGCTGACTATCTCCTTTGAGTAAAGATAGCGGAGGCGTGGCGATAAAGGGAGCGGCTTGCCGCAACGCTTTATCGCTATAAACGCGGTTTTGAATGAGGTAACTTTTCGTACCACGATTATAAACCGTCAGTGCTTGTGCCTTTTCGCCCTCAGGAAAAATAACCCGTGTTTGACCGAGACTAATACCATCCTGTTGTGCGCTTACATTTTCACTAATGCATAACAGAAGGGTGGCAGTTAATATTATGCGTATAATTTTGGCCATACTTCTCTGCTCATCGATACACGAGATCAAACATGACGGTTGCGGATACCGTTCCAGGCGTCACCGTTGTGCACCCATTATCACTTCCACAACTCAGGCCTGCATAAAACGCTAAGCTTTGATCCGCGGGTGTGACTCCTGCCCCCCCCATCTCAACAGCGCTCCCATCGCTGAGCTCTGAATTTGAATAATCGGGTAGCGTATTACTCTGAACCAGCACGATCCCGGTGCCATTTTCAGTCCCATCGCTGTTTTTAAATAACCATTTCCCGTCCTGAAGACTCCCAGAGCCTGACACTAAAATAGAATAGGCGGCGCTCCCGCTGATCGAAATACAATTCTGAATGTTCAGTTGAAAGGGTTGAGCCGCAACAATTTTATTCGCCTTTAACTGTGAACCTGAAACGTCGCCTAATGAGAGGACATTTTTATCAAGGCTGATTGTACAAGTCGGATCTGCCAGTATCGCTGAGAAGTTTAAGGTAATGGCTAAAGCCGAGGGTATACAGAAGGCCGAGGGGATAAAGACGAAAAGAAATATCCCCGTTTTTTTAAAAACGTCCAGTATGCGCATCGATTCCTCCAACATCATTAATCGTCTGCCAGGATATATTTCCGGCTTTCGCTGATATCGGATAGATATGGCAGCTAAATGGAGCAATCATTTTTTGTTCCGGGGTATCAAGAGCTATCCTTTTTCCTGCAACCTGTAAACTGGCAAAGCTGACAAAGTAGGGAGATGTATTCGATATTTTCAGGCCATTAGCCACTTGAGAAAAAGTGAGATTTTTCTGTGCTTCGTCTGATGTCATCTTTAAGCCATTGGGACGGAAAAATAGCTTAATGATGTTGCCGACACCAAACTGAGCCGAGCCGCGTACGCCCGCCGTCTGTTGTTCACTCCAGGATGAAGAGCTGGCTGGGATGCCGGTGGCATTAAAATAGAACACGGATTCTCGATCCCGAGGGAGCGCGCTTCCCTTAAAAGCAATACGAATCTGGTTTGTGCTTTGCGGCTCTAATCTAAATAAGGGGGGCGTCACAACAAAAGGGGCTGCGACAACCTTGCTCTGTTCGGTACTAACGCTAGCCTGTACCAGATAGGGGCTATTTTTCATGGTATTACGCAGGGTAACGCTAATGCTTTTTTCATTCTCGGGATAGATAAGGCGCGTTGCGTTGATACCAAATCCATCAGCTTGAGCTACTGTTGACGATAAAAGTAGTACCGCGACCGCAGAGTAGTAGCAAATAGAGCGTGTCATACCTAACTCCAGAATAATAAGCGAGCTGTTACAACCCGCTTGAATATCAATATAGTGGCATTTTAATTATTTTAAAAATGCTCAGTAATTAGTTATAAGCAAAGCTGAACAGGACCGGTGCATTTACAGTACCAATATCTGCGGTGCTGGATGTTGACGCCAACCCTGCCTGTAAGCTTAATGTTTTACCATTGAGATCTGCTGCTGAAGGTTCACTGCTTGCCGCGGTAGCGAGCAGGATTTTGTCGCCATTTTTAATATATGTGCTTGGCGTAGCCGTCTGGCTGAGCATAATACCTGTGTTAGTCCCGGTGCTGTTGAACATATTCGCGTTCCCACCTAATGTTTGGCCAGATACCACCAGGCTGGCAGTGTCAGAAGCCGCTTTTGGCGTTTCACAGTTATTAATACCCACAGTAAACTTCTTCACGCTGGCGGTGACCGGTACAGCGACAGTAGTAAATTGTGAAGGCGTGAAGTTACCCAGATCTAAGTTATTGGTAGAGAGGGAAACATCACAGGTTGCGGCAACAACATTTGCGGTGATAGTAATCTGGGCATTATTTGCAGCATGAGCTGTGCCAGCAGCTGCCAGTAATAACAAGGCAACTGGTGCTGTCTTAAACATAAAAGTAGACATAGAAAACTTCCCTTTATTCGTCATTGAGATTCAAATTTCATACTAATGCTAACTCTCAATATTTCCTGCCGTATTCAAATGTATGTCCATAAAGAGCATGGGTGGAATACAAGAGAAATACAGCTGAATCGTGAGAGTGAAAAGATAATACCTTGCGTCAAAATTGATGGCAATCCGGTGCCAGAGAGCTGTTTTGAGATAGAATGAAGAGCATCTCAGGATATTCTTATATAATAGAAGTCGGGTGGGTTAACGATTTTAAGATAATTCCAAGCTGGAGAGGGTGCAGTATGCCTATAACCTGTCGCTCGGCTTTCGGTGATAATGATTAATTAGGATAAATCGCGGGCGCTTAAATAAATGGTTGTAGGAAAATTCGTCTGTATTTAGATAAAATATTATCATAAAGTTTTGTAAATAATTGAGACAGGCGTTATAGGCGACAGCGGAGGAGTGGGGGGGCTTGGGATAACGCGTTTATTTCGGCCAGCCATCAGGCTAAACGAAGGTAATGGCCGTGCAGAGATAATGTTTTCAATGACAGGCAAGGGAACGTGAATATTTGCAGAAGAGGAGTTGATCATCACCTGGCAACGGCTGTTAACCCGGTATGTTGACGTGTTACCTTCTCATAAAGCAATCACCACCTGGTGCATAGGTGGTGATTGCTTGCTATGAAATAAGAAATTCTCTACAGGAGACTGGGGCTAACTACAACTCACCTCATTAATATATAAGAGTTTTACCCGATATTCTAAGAGGTTACTGACATTGTACTTAGACATTGCTGAGCGTAAGTGTGAGCTCACGGTTTTAACATTAATTCCAGTCAGTTGGCTTATTTGTTTTTGGCTCATGCCTTTTTTCAAAAGCTCTGAGACTAATCGTTCTCTATCCGTCAGGTGACCGAACTTGGTCTTTTCAAAAATTTCTCTCCGGCGCGCGCTGCCACCAAAGATAATATTGGTGAAGACTCTTTTAACTTCTAATACATTTAATTTATCTGTGAAAAATATTGCATTCTCATAACCATTCACTCCTTTAACAACGTGCGTCATGTTCTCAGAGCAGAATACAATCACGCCATGGCTGTCATCGCCAAATGATCTTTCCCGTTTTGGTAACTTCTCAAAAATACTTTTTGATGATAATACAACGATATCTATCCAATAATAATCATCGACAACACCACGCTTGATATTATTTTTAATGTTATCTTTAGAGTTTGATACTGAATAAACCCCATCTAATAATTCACATAATCCTTTTTTGAAAAACAGGTCATCACAATAAAAAGAGAACAATACATTTCCATACGCCCGCATACTTTCAATCCATTTTTTTAGCATTCACCTGCTGCCAAGGAGTGATTTCTATCAACCATTTGGCAGAATAGCAAGGCGGGAATAACATCAGGTTCTGAAATATATCCAGCTCAGTTTTATCCAGAAACAAATATTCGGGTAGGTGAAGTTTACATATTACATGCTCATTACTAAGATCTTTCTAAGAGCGGATAACTGCACACTATGATTTCCCTGCCTCACTTTGGCTTTTTAACATTAAACAATAGGAATTTTCGTTCATTTACCGAAATGGTAACAAATTTCATGAAGAAACTATCTTCGATACTCAATAGATTAAACTAATCAATTTAGGATGATTAATAGATACAAAAAGTGATGCGTTCCTGCTGAAACAAACAAATGATGTGTTCGTCATGGAGTACATATCCTTTTAATGTTGATCGTTTTAAACTCTCTCAGGGGTCAATATTTATATTTCCCAGCCACATAAATATACCGATACTCTTCATATACGTACTGTGTGTCATCGTTCATCTCCGATCCACGCTATCCATTGCCAGAATGTTAACGTTATCACCTTAAACGTAATTGAAACCAGTTTCCCAATGTAGAGAGTCATACAATGCTTTAATGAAATATATATAAGTAAACATTAAAAATGATTGGTTTAATAAATTCTACAAAAAGAATAATTGTACTTTTCTTAATTCTTTATGATGTCAGGTAACAAATAGTATAAATTTCATACTGAAACCATGATATTGATATCACAGAGGTGATCTCACTCAGAGACCCATATAGCATGTCCGTGACGCTAAAACCTGTAGCCACATGATTAAAGGGGAGACCTATGGCCTTCGACTGGCACAGTGCTTCACTCACGCGGGCAACGCCGGTGAATGAAAACTATAAAAATACTCAGAATGTCCGCCGCTTTATGATTGAACAGTGTGGGATCGCTTTTAAATTTGACCGCGACTTTATGGCATGGATCCGTAACGGGATGGCTAAAACGCTGGGGGATGTCGCTGATGAATGGCAGCGCCGGCAGAAGTGAGGTATTCGCGCGTTACCGGCGCATAGGGTGACGGTAGAAAATCAGTGAGTTCGTGGGAAATCGTTGTATTGTGGTTTTTACCAAACAGTGATCGGGATCGCCTATGCTGCAAGCCCAACTCGACGCGTTGAATATTTTGAGCACCCCGGTTTGGGTTGTCTCGCCAAAGAACCAGGAAATCCTTTTCGCCAATACGGCAGCCTACACGTTAGCTGGCCACGACCGGTTAGCGCAACTGCGTAACGGTCAGTATTCTGCGCATGCCCAGCAGTCGCTGGAGTCCTATCTGCCGGCTTTACTCAAGGATGAACAAATCGTTGAGATCTGGACCGTTCAGCGTGAGGGCAACGCCTTTCCGCTGAGTTGCCATCTTTCCCTGATGCCCTCTGGCACGCAGGAAACCGCGATTATTTTCGAAGGAATTAATGCCTCGGGTGTGGTCATGCCGCTGGCCAGTCCGTGCCAGGATATGCATTGCCCTACGCAATATTGTCGGGATGAACGGGGTTTTTACGAGCGCTTGTTCCACACCAATACCGCGCCGATGCTGCTGATTAACCCTGCCGCAGAAGGGCTTATTGTAGATGCCAATCTGGCCGCGACCCATTTTTATGGCTACTCCCGCAAGGAGATGTGCCAGAAGCACACCTGGGAGATCAATGCGATGGGCCGCGATGTCCTGCCGGTGATGCATGAAATAGCCCGATTGCCGGGGGGCCACAAACCGCTCAACTTCATTCATAAACTGGCTGATGGCAATTTACGTCATGTGCAGACCTACGCCGGTCCGGTGGAGCTGGACGGTATTCGCCTGATGCTGTGCATTATTCATGACATTACCGAACAGAAACGTCTCGAACAGGAGCTGGAACATGCTGCGCTGCGCGATGCGCTGACCGGTCTCGGCAACCGGCGTCAGTTTTTACAGCTGGTTGAGCGCGCGCATACCAAAAACCAATATTTTGCTCAGGACTTCAGCCTGATGCTGGTCGATGCCGATCACTTCAAAGCCATTAACGATCAGCATGGTCATTATAAGGGGGACGAAGTGCTGGTCTCGCTGGCCAGAGCGCTCGAGGCCGGTGTTCGCGACAGTGATACGGTATTCCGCTGGGGCGGTGAGGAGTTTGTCATCCTGCTGCCGCTGACGAATTTGCAGGGGGCACTGCACGTGGCGGAGTCCTTGCGGGAGGGCATACAGCAACTTTTTCAGCCCAATCAACAACAACTGACGGTGAGCATTGGTGTTGCCCAGCATCAGTCTGACGAAGACTCTGCCAGCCTGTTTAAACGCATGGATGACGCGCTGTATCGCGCCAAAACGTCGGGGCGCAATAAGGTAGTGGCGGGCTAAGATCACTGCACGATGGGGTTATGGGGAAACAAAAAAACCGCGCAGGAGCGCGGTCGGGGAATCACCCACAAGGAGGGTAAAACTGTCGTTATTAGACTGCTTTTTTGTTTTCTAACAGGAAGCGGTAGATCAACCCACCGACGATGCCGCCAAGGATGGGCATCAGCCAGAACATCCACAATTGCTGAACGGCCCAGGTTCCCTGGAACAGCGCCACGGCGGTACTGCGCGCCGGGTTGACGGAGGTGTTGGTGACCGGGATGCTGATCAGGTGGATCAACGTCAGCGCCAGGCCAATCGCCAACGGGGCAAAACCTGCCGGGGCTTTTTTATCCGTCGCACCATGAATAACAATCAGGAAGAAGGCGCTCAGTACGAACTCGATCACCATGGCTGCACCCAGTGCGTAGCCATTCGGAGAATGCTCGCCGTAACCATTGGAGGCGAAACCGCTGGTCGTTGCGTCAAATCCGGTTTTACCGCTCGCCACGAGGTACAGCACTGCCGCTGCCGCAATCCCGCCAATGACCTGCGCGATGACATAAGGCACGATGTCTTTTGCCGCAAAACGACCACCGGCGAACAGCCCAAAGGTGACCGCTGGGTTAAAGTGTCCACCGGAAATATGGCCGACGGCGTAAGCCATGGTCAGCACCGTTAAACCGAACGCCAATGCAACGCCCGCAAACCCAATGCCCAATTGCGGATACGCCGCCGCTAACACCGCGCTGCCGCAGCCGCCAAATACCAGCCAGAACGTACCGAAGAATTCGGCAAATAATTTCTTTAACATGTAATCCCTTAATATGAGTCTAACTTGCGCAATAAAAAACATCGCGGAGTATAGGGGCAATAATAAGGGCAATCAAAAGATATTTATTAAATAAAATGCAATGTGCTAACTTTGAGACCGTTCTTGATTTAAAGAAGAAATGTCTTATAAAACAGCTAGTTTTGCATCGGATGTTTCGCAGGGATAGTAGATTGATGTGTGGGCTTTAAAAATAAGGTGGCCGCGTGTTTATATAAATCGGGTAACCTTTCTAATGTCAGTGCGAAATAATTAATGATTTTTAATGAGTAAAAAGAAGACCGGTCAATTCCGCGCCTGTCTTATTACTTTCGGGATAGCTTCTCCCTGCTGATCAAAATAGCGGCTCGGCCAGATCTGTGCGGGTGGAATACCTATTGCCTGAGCGATCAGCATTTCGCCTTTTGGCCACGGGCGGGAAAGGGCATTCGCCAGCGTTGAAGAGGACAAACCGGCCGCGCGGGAGGCTGCGGCCAACGTAGTGCCTTTCTTGCGCAGCGCAGCGATGATATCGGCTTGATGCCAGTCGGTATTAACAGATTTTTTCATTGTTCAGCTCCAGATTGAGGTCGGAAAGGGGTCCGTCAGTGTCCAAAATCGAGCTGCAATTCCCGAACTACGATTTAACGCAGCGGATAAAGGTTAATATAGGTTATAAACAGCTGACAATAGTTGAATCAATAAGTTGCGAGACATATTCCTGTAAAAAATCTCCGTTACATTCGTTACATCGCACGCGATAAAAAGGGCGCAATCCCTGGATCGCGCCCTTGCTGTTTTATAACCGCCAGCTTATCAGAAGCTGACTTTCACACCGACCATGGCACTGGTATCACGGTAGCTTTCGCTGCCCATTTGCTGGCCAACGTTGCCCCACAGGTTCACGCGCTGGCTCAGCTGACCGTCCACACCGGCACGCACTTCGGCAATGTTTTTGCTGCCGCGCTGCTCAATGCTCACATCGTTCATCGTTGCGCCCATGTTCTGGCTGTTGCTGATCCAGTTGGCTTCAATGTACGGCTGGAATACCGGCTGCTGCTTGTCGCTGTGTGTTTTCATCGAAGCACGCACGCCGACGCGGGACTGCACGTTGCCGCTACCCTGGCTGCTGACCTGAGTGCCGTTGTTTTCAGTCACGTCATCCGCCTTGATGTTGGCCCAGACAAACTGCGCATTAGGCTCGATGAAGTAGCTATTTTTCGCACTGTCTTCACCCACTTTCCAGCTGTAGCCCGCTTCGACAGACGCGCTGATGCCTTTGGATTTATAGCTTTCCTGCGGCAAACCGTCACCTATTACGCTGTTATTAAACCAGTTGTACTGCGCCCAGCTATCAACGTACGCGCCGGTTTTGGCTTCGGCATTCTGGTACCAGGTGCCGTACACGCCGAGGCTGTAGCCGTTAACCTGACCCTTCGAGCGATAACCGGTGACCTTGGAATCGGTGTTGCTTTGCGCATTCCCATAGCCGGCCATGGTGCCAAAGTGCAGGCTGTCATTGCCGTCGAAGGAGACCTTGCCGAGATCGCCGCCGATTTGCAGTACATAGCGGTTGGTCTGCGTTTTCAGCTGACCGCTGCTGTCGGTGCTGGTGTTGTGGCCGCCGACGTTACGCATCCACAGGCTGGTGACTTTCTTCTCACCGGTAATCGCGTCGACATACTGAGTTTCACCGCCGCGATCGTGCAGGCGCAGG
>Ga0066791_10000795_pt1 | contig 11116 bp, 10 predicted proteins | sample OrgsoiDNA2013051_FD_70944 | JGI IMG/M metagenome (GOLD analysis project Ga0066791, IMG submission 70944) | Permafrost soil microbial communities from the Arctic, to analyse light accelerated degradation of dissolved organic matter (DOM) -... | ecosystem: Environmental > Terrestrial > Soil >...
AGGCCAAATCCAGCAAGAACCCCGACGTTGCGCGGCTGCTGGGTGCCGACGGCGATTACGGCAAAGACTTGAAACTGCGCAAGGACTGGGCGGTGCAGATCGTCAAGCAAGTGGGGAACTACGGCGAAGTGTTCGAGCGCAATATCGGCCAGGGCAGCGTGTTGAAGATCAAGCGTGGGCTCAATGCCTTGTGGAGCAACGGCGGCATCCAGTACGCGCCGCCGGTGCGCTGATCACGCCAAGCCGGTGCGGCCGCTGTATTTACTCCGACACCACGTCCTTTCCCGCCGCCTTGGATCGATACAGCGCTTGATCGGCGCGTGCCATCAAGGCGGCAGGGGCCTCACCCATACGACGCTCGACCACACCCAGGCTCAGGGTCACTTTGAAATCGCCCACGGCAGGGATCTCGGTGATTTTCTGCCGCACGCTTTCGGCCAGTTGCTTGGCCGAATCGAGGGTGCTTTTGGGTAGCACCACCATAAACTCGTCACCGCCCCAGCGCGCCAGCAAATCACCGGGCCGGACACAGGCTTCCAGGTTTTCCACTACCCGAATCAAGGTCCTGTCGCCGACGCCATGGCCGTGTTGGTCATTGATCGGCTTGAAGTCATCGATATCCATGGCCACCAATGCCAATGGCACGCGGAAGCGCTCGGCGCGCTCACATTCCTCCAGCAGCACTTTTTCCAGGCGATACCGGTTGGCGATACGCGTCAGGGCGTCCTGTTCGGCCAGGGAGCGGTTCTCATCCAGCTGCAATTGCAGTTGCTGATTGACCCGAGACAATTCACGGGTGCGTTCGGCCACCAGAGCCTCCAGCGATTGATTACGCTTTTGCAGCTGTTCGATGGAATTCTTGCGGGTGTGAATATCGCGGTGGGCGCCGACCATGCGGGCTACCGAGCCGTCAGGGTTACGGGCAATGACGTAGCCCCGGTCTTCGATCCACAGGTAGCTGCCGTCTTCTTTTCGGCAGCGGTACTCGGCCTGGTAATGGGGGGCGCGCTGATTGATGTAGTCATCAAACACGGCCATCACGCGGGGGTAATCCTCGGCGTGGATCACACTCTCCCAGGTGAACACAGTGTTTTCCAGGGAGTGGCGGGGGTAACCCAGCATTTCGTACCAACCGGGGTTGCGGTAGACGAAGCCGGTATTGGCGTTCCAGTCCCAGATGCCATCGCTGACCAGTTCCATGACGGCATGCAACATGTCGGCGTTGAGTTCGGAAAAGTCATTGCGCAGCGGGTTATTGCCGGAGGTATCGTCCATCTTTGCGCTTCCCTGCGTGTGCTGGTTTATAAGGCCAGTCTTCGTTGACGCCGATACTCCGTGGCTGGCGCTACTGTACATCGGGACTTGCGCGGTTTGAATAGGGCGGCTGTGCTGCTTTAGATGTATGGCTATGAGCCATCTATGCTGCAGTGCAACACTATTTGCTGAATTTACGTGGGCTGAGTTTCACGTCATCACCGGTCATGTATTGGTGTTCGGTAAAAGCCGTACTTCCACCCGCTGGCCCAAAGCTCTTGCAGCACTCGCCAGGGTTGCCAGAGTCATGCCGGCATCGTTTTGATCCAGCGCCCTATCCACAGCAGTGCGGCTGGTGTGCATACGTTCTGCCAGCGCTTTCTTGCTGACTTTCTGTGTCTTCATTGCTTGCGCCAACTGCCAGGCGATAACACGCTTCAATGCGGCAGCGGAGACTTCTTCTATGAGCCCGTCGTCACTGAGAAAATCATCGAAGTTTGAGCCGATATGTTTATTCATGGTGGTCCCTCAAAGCTTGCTCTTACGACGCCTGGCAGTGTTCAGGTCCACTGACGTCGTTTTCTGGCTCTTTTTGATAAAGCCGTGCAGCAACACAATTTCGCGGTCAACTAACGTAAAAATGACCCGTGCAATGTTCTCATTGAGGTCACTTCGTATTTCCCAAAGGCTGTGCTCAAGCTTTCGAACCAGCGGCATTCCCAGCGGCCATCCAATCTGGACTGCTTTGATGTCAATGCCTATGAGCCTGCGTGACTCCCTTGGCAGTTCCAGCAGCCATTCACGCACCGGCTCGTTGCCAGCCTGCGTCCGGAAAAACGCGACGCTCAACATGAGAGGTAAGTCGTTCACAAGAGTGCACCAAAATTGGTTCATACGGCAATCGGCGATTGATGAAGCTTTTCGCGAAAAGCGGTCAGAGCCTGGCACTTTTTTTGTGAGCGATGAATGTTGAAGGTTTTCTGAAAATTACAGCAAAAACAGGTGTTTATGATTTTTCCGCAAAGTGAGTGCGAGCGTGGTTTTGCATGTGTAAGAAAATTTACTCCGGCGCCAGCATCCTCGTCCGAGGCTTTCCATCGGCGTTGTGCTGGTAAATCGCCTCCGGTTGGCCGTGGTCGTTGAAAAACACCTGACCGATGCCCGCCGAGTTCCACAGCCGTTCGCCCGCTTCGGCATGTTCCGGAATATGGGGCACCACCTGCATGGTACGGCGGCGTGTGAACCAGTTGAGCGGTGAGCGCGGTGAGTAGAGCCAGCGGTTCAGGCGGTCGAACCATTCCAGCAGGCGTGGGGGGAACTCGTTCTTGATGCCGCTGCTGGTGATCTGCCAGATTCTCGGCCCGCCGTTGCGGTGGCGGATCAGCACTTGGTAGACGAACGAGTAATGCACGTCGCCCGAGAGGATCACGTAGTTACCCGGCGTGCGCGAGTGGCGGAAGATGTTGAGGATTACCTGGGCGGCGCCGCGATGGGCCATCCAGTTTTCGGCGTCTACCAGCAGCGGGTAGCCGCACCAACTGAACACCTTCTGCACGGTTTCGATCAGCTTGACGCCAAAGATCGGCGCGGGCGAGACGATGATGGCGCTGGGGTGGTCCAGCAGTTCCTGTTGCAGCTCGCTCAAGGCTTCCCAGTCCAGCAGGCCGGAGGGCTGCTTGAGGGTGAACTCGCTGCGCCAGCGGCGGGTACGGGTGTCGAGCACCACCAGGGCCGGTGTGGTGGGCAGCACGTAATGCCAGTGCTGGAATTTCAGCAGCGCTGCCAGCAGGCCATCTTGCAGGGCGGCGTCCAGATGGTTGCCTTTAACCTGGTTGGCCAGTGCCTGGGTTTGGCTCAGCAGCTCAGCAAATACATCCGGCTGGTTGCCCCAACCCTGGCACAGCAGGTAGGCGAGCAGGGCATTGCCGATAATGCGCCTGGAAAACGGGTGGCCGTAGGCGGTTTCCTCCCATTGGGCACTGAGGTTCCAGTCGTCGGTGATGTCGTGATCGTCGAAGATCATCAGCGTCGACAAGTGAGCCAAGACCCGTGCGGCGCCCGGCAACCCGTGTCGGAATTGATCAATGGGCACCTGTTCGCGGGCGTAACGCTGCTGCTCTTCGACGCTCAGTTGCGGTGGTTGGGGCGTGATCAATTGCCAGGGCGTGGGCGACCAGGCCAGCAAGTACATTGCAATCACCTCGGCAAAGCTCACCAGGTGATTGTCGGCCGTGCTGCTGGTGAAAATCGGCTTCTTGACGCCACCAAAAAACCGCTCGCGCAGGGTCTCGTTGCTGTCCAGCGCCGGGAGCAGGTCGGCGCGATGGTAATAGCTGGCGCGGTGCCCGTAGAGGCTGGCGCTGTCAGTCACCACCGCACCCTCCAGGTATTCGTTGAACAGGCCCAGTCGCGCGATCAGCGCATGAATCGCGCGCAGCATCGGGCCGGCGACATCGTCGGCGTAGATCTGGTCACCGCTCATCATCAGCAAGGCCGGGCGTTCGGCTGGCGTGTGTGCGTCGGCCAGCAGGCGGTCGATGCACAGCAGGCCGTCGTCGGCTCGGTGGTGCGGTTTGCGGCAGGAACCGTGTACCAACTGGTGGATACGGCTGTGCAGCACGAAGTTCGGCTGCCGGGCGTCGGCATACAGCAGGTGCGGCGCCCACTCGGCGATGCCCAGGTTGTCGATCAGCAGGTCATAGCCGATGACCACGTCCAACGGCAGGGCGTCGTCCAGCGCCACGTCGAGCAGGTGAATGAAAGCGTGGCGCCCCACCGGCACGACTTGGCATTGGCCTTGATCCAGGCGGATATCGCGGCTGTGTTCGGCAACGTGCAGCCTCAAGGTCGGCGACAGTTCACGGCTTGCCACTAACCACAACACCAGGCGGCGAGGCTCCAGCCGCCGTAACAGCGGCCCGGCAAGAACGGCGGGCAGTGTGCCTGCTTCAAGCATAGGGATGAGAACTCTGTGCAGGAAAGGCCGGCAGGTTAACCCAGCGGATGTCAGTGTTTTGTTAAGGGATGGCGGGGGCGGGATGGCTTGCCCCCGCCTTGCATAGGCTAGAGCAGATTGCCCTTGCCCAGGCTTTCCAGGTTGCCTGAGCGGTTGTCCTTGTCTGGGGCATTTGCGCCGCTCAGGCCTGTGGCTGCCGCCTGATCGGAGCTTGGCTTCGGCGGTTGTGGGGGCGGCGTGGCGTTGGTCAGCTGGATAGTGTTGATGTAGTTCAGGTTAGCGCTGAGAAAAAAATCCATTGGGGTGTGCTCGGTAAGGCCAGGAAAGTGTTGTTGCGTTGCGAACGCGCACAGAACTTACAAAGCCTTGGCTGGCGCGGCTATACACGCGTTGGGTCAAAACGTGACAAGGCCACCGGCCACCAATCCGTGGCGGGCGAGACGCCCAGCGCCAGGGTGGTGTGCTGCCGGTATCGCCAGCCGGCCTGATGTGGAGAGCAAGCCCGCTCGCCACATCAAGTGCACTTGCCGCTGTCAGGGGTGTACCCCCTCAGTTCCCCTGGGCACCGTAAAGCGAAACTCGCTGCCCCGGCCGACCTCACTGTGCGCGTCGATTTGGCCGCCATGGGCCTGGACGATGCCCTGAGTGATGTACAGCCCCAAACCACTGCCGGTCGGGTTGTTTTCGGTCTGGGTCCAGTAGCGATCAAACACATGCGGTAACTGTTCAGGCGCAATGCCTTCGCCGGAATCGCGCACCGAAAACACGATCTCTTCGTCATTGCTCATGGCGCTCACGCCGATGTTTCCCTGGCGCGGGGTGAACTTGATGGCGTTGCCGATCAGGTTCGACAACACCTGGAACAGGCGCTCAGGGTCCCCGTTGATCTGCAACCCCGGTTCCGCGTTGAACGACAGCTCGATGCCTTTCTCCATCGCCAGCGGCGCGAGCAGGGCATAGGCTTCTTCAAACATCTGGCTGACGTCCAGCACCACCGGCTTGACCACATAACGGCCCGCCTCGATCTTCGAGGTGTCGAGCAAGTCTTCCAGCAGCACGTTCATGCGCCCTGCGGCCTGTTGCATGGTGTCGATCGCCGAAGAAATACGTCGCGAGGTGTGCGGGCCTTCGGAGCTGAACGCCTTTTGCATCATGCCGCAAAGCATCGAGATAACAGTCATCGGGTTACGCAGGTCGTGGGACACCACGGCCACCAGGTCATCGCGCGCGCGTACGGCTTGTTGTTCGCGCAACACTTGGCGGGCGAGGTCATTTTCCAGGGCTGAACGGCGCAGGTCGTTGGCAGCAAACCGGTCACCATGGCTCCATTTGGTGGAGATGCCGGCCATTTCCACTTTCCAGATTTCAAACGAAGTCCGTGGGCGAAGGCGCAAGCCGGCGTCTGACTCTTCCAGATTCAACGGCTTGTCCGGGTTGCCGCTCCAGTTGATGTTCTCTTTGACTTCCGGGCGAAACCACAGCACGCCGTTATCTACAGGCTTTGGCAGGCTCATGGCCAACACGCCACTGGCCACGTGCTGGAACTCGGCGGCCGGCGGGTACACCGAGGTCAGGTTGTGGCTGGAAAACACCGGTTCGCCGCTGGCTTGCAGCCATGCGTGCAGCGCGCGAATCTGCTCGGGCTGCGGGCAGTTGCCGTAACGGTGCAACTGTTTGTCCTCGATGATCGCCACGCCGCCCGACAGGGTCAGGTCCATCAGGACTTGCGGCTGCTGGGCCAGGCCGTCGAACACGTTTTGTTCGGATGCTTTCATCGCGCGATCAAGCAGGGCCAGGGCCTCGACTTTTTCGTCGCGTTGGCGGCTCAGGTCCAGGGCTTCCATGGCGCTGATCTGCAACGACAGCACCTGGCCGATGGTTTGGCAGGCCAGGCGCAGGTCATTGGGCACCAGCAGTGGCTCGCGATTACCGCAACTGATCAGGCCCCAGAGCTTGTCGCCTGCCATCAAGGAGATGCTCATGGACGACAGCACGCCCATGTTCTGCATGTATTGGCAGTGAATCGGCGACACGCTGCGCAGGGTCGCAAAGCTCAGGTCCAGCGGTTGGCCGGTGTCCGGGCGCAGCTTGGGCAGCAACGGCACGGGCTCATAGGCGGCATTCGGGATGATGCGCAGCCAGTTGGTGCGGTACAGCTCGCGGGCCTGCTCGGGGATGTCGGACGCCGGAAAGAACAGTCCGTTGAACAGCTCCATGGACGGCGCCGAGGCTTCGGCGATCACCTGGCCATGGCCTTCCTCTTCGAAGCGGTAGATCAGCACCCGGTCATAGCCGGTGATGGCCTGGATTTCATGCACGCTGATTTCGTACAGCGCTTGCAGGGTTTTCGCTGACTGCAGGCGTTGCAGCATCTTGCCCAGATCGCTGGTGCGACCCTTCAGGGCTCGCGGTTTGAAATCTTCCAGGCGCGGTTCGAATTCGAGCACCAGCACCTCTTGATGGCGGTGCAGCAGGCCTTCGAATTGCGCGCCGTTGAAGGTGACATGCAGCGCTGGGCCGTCGGAAAACGTGTTGTGTTCAGCCATGGTCTGCACGGCTTGAGCATGTTCTGCGCCCATCAGCGTGTGCAGCGGCTGACCCAGCAGCGACTCGGGCGTGTGACCGAACAGGCTGCCAACGTTGGCGCTGACCTGAATGATGCGCAGGTCCGGCTCCGACAACGTCAACAGCACGCCATGGGGCTGTATCGCGCCGGGGGTGCGGATGGGTTCGTCGGCACAGTTGGCAAGCAGTTCTTCAAAATCTTCGGGTTTCATAGCAGTACCTCCTGGCTGACGAGCCAATGCTCGAAGCCGCTGAATGTCGAACAAGCTGCCTGCACTGCGCGCTGTTTGGCGTGCGCATCCAGGGGTTGGCGGCTCAGGTAATCGAGAAAGTCTTTCCAGCGTCGACCGGTCTCGGCGCCGTACACATTGAGAAACGCGCCGCCGTGTTCGGCGTTGATGCCCAGGCGCTGGGCCATTTCCCGGCGCAGCACCTGGCCACCCAGGGTTGCGCCTTCCAGTACATAGAGGGCACCGAGGCAGGCAGCAGGGGTCTCGAACAGGGGGAGGCTGGAACAACGGGGCAGGGCGGTGATGGCGTCGTCAGTCAACCCAAGGGCGTAAAGATCGTGCAGGAGTGTGGGCGTTTTCACACGCAATGACGTATCGAATCCATCGGGGATCAAGCCACTGTCATACAGCGCAGCTTCCATCGGCTCATAAAAACCGTAGTACGCCTGAAGCAATCGTCGGTACCAGTCGGCATCCAGACGCTCGGAAAAAAACGGCAGGCGTTTTTCCAGCGCCACATGCAGCAAGCCAGTGCCTGAACGTAACGCTTCCAGCAATGAGGGCGCACTGACGTCAGGGGCCTGTGAATGCATTCAATGAGCTCGAACTGTGGGCCTTTCGGCCATGAATGACGCTGTAAATGGGCGACGATTCTACACAACTCATTGCCATCACCTGTGCGCACTAGGCGAAAAGGCTGACCGGCGGATCAGAAAAGTCACTCCTTGCGTGATTAATGACCACGGAAAAGCACCTCAAGTTCGCTTTCAGTGATATCGCGGCGATATCAGTGCAGGGACATACCCTGTTGGTTCAGCGCCGTTTGTACGCACTCAACCAGGTGTTCGGCGCTCCACGGCTTGGGTAAAAAACGCACGGAACCGCCCAACTGCGCCGCCAGCTTGATATTGCCGGAGGTCAGCACCACGGGCACAGACGGCCAGCGATGCGCCACCACCTTGCTCAAGTCATAACCATTGAGCAAACCGGGCATCTGGATATCACTGACAATCAAATCCACGGGGTCGTCGCCGCGCTCCAGGTAAATCATCCCTTCATCCGCCGAAGGAAATGACGTGACGTGCGCCCCGAAATCCTCCAGTACATCCACCATTAACGAGCGAATGATCTCGTCGTCTTCCAGCACTAAAATCGATGGCTGAGCCATGATCCTTACTCCACCATCAGGGTTCAGTAAGGTGGAGTGGGGCGGGCGTGAATAGGTTCGATTGGATATATTCCGGGCGATGGATGGTCGTTTTAGAGCGGTCAGGAAGGCGTTGCCCGCAGCGGCATACGTCGCTTGCAGGCATAATCGCCCCACCGTTGCCTGATGTGGAGCCTTCATGAAGCACGCCTTATTGACCCTCGCCCTGATTCTCACCACCGGCCCGGCTTTAGCGGCAGGCGATGCCGAGGCCGGCGGTAAGCTTTTCAGCAAGACCTGCGGTGGTTGCCACAGCATTGGCGAAGGCGCGCGCGGCGGCTTCGGTCCGCAGCTTAACGGCATCATCGGCCGCCCTGCCGGCACCACCACGGACTACCAGTACTCCGACGCGATGAAAAACTCGGGCGTGGTCTGGACCCGCGACAAACTCGCCGCCTATATCGAGGCGCCAAAAAAAGTCGTCAGCGGCACGCGCATGATCTTCTGGGGCATCAGCGACCCGCAAAAGATCGAAGACATACTGGCCTACCTCGAAACCTTCCAGCCCAAATGATCACTCGCGCACGTTCCTGAACAGCATCAACCGCGCACTTTCATGCAGCCCGCGCGTCAGGCCCTGCAGGCGTTGAAACTCCTCAGGGTGCTGCTCGGCCACGTCTTCGCGAGGTGTTTGCGACGCCAGGTCATGCAGGGTTGGTGAACTGCCATCGTGTTGCATCTGCAACAGGAAGTCCTGGGTCACGCCGCCGATAATCGGGAACGTGCCCTCGTGCAACACCAGTGGCACCACACGTTCGCCTTCCGGGGCCGGCTGCTGGATGTCGCGGCCCATCGCGCCAGTGCGAAAGGGGATGCCTGCCATGCCGGCGACTGTCGGCAACAAATCCGCAAGGCCCACCGCCTCTTCAATCACCCGTGGTTGCAGGCCCGGCGCGTGGATCAGCAACGGTACGTTGTTGCTTTCCAGACCCAGTTGCTCGAAGGCCGGCGCCATGTGCGGGATCTGGCTGATGCGGGTGTTGTGGTCGCCGAAGAACACAAAAATGCTGTTGTCGTACCAGCCGCCGGCCTTGGCGATGTCCATCAGGCGGCCGATGTTGAAGTCCAGCAAACGCACTGCGTTGTACTGCTCGACGCTGCGCGAGCCAGCGGCCTGGGCCTGTTCCAGGGTCACGTCTCTGACCTGGAAGCCGTCGTTCTGCTTGGGAATGGTGAACGGGCGATGGTTGCCGGAGGTTTGCACGTAAGCGAAGAACGGCCTGTCCTTGGGCACGGCGCGCAGCAGTTGGTCGCCCTCCTTGAAGAGGTCCAGGTCAGAGATGCCCCACACGTCCACCCGCGGTGAGCGCCAGTAGCTTTCGTCAAACAGCTGCACGCCATCGATGCTTTGGCGGATCAGCGCATTGATATTCGCCCAGCCAGCGTTGCCGTTGATCATGTAGAACTTCTGGTAGCCCTCGAACGCGTTGATCAACGTGTGCTGCCGCGTGATCAGCGGGTTACGCGTGGCGGTCTCCTGGCGGGTCACATCGGGCACGCCGGTGATGCTCGCCCACACGGTTTTGGCGGTGCCGGTGACGGGCACATAGAAGTGTTTGAAGAACCAGCTTTGCGTTGCCAACGTGTCCAGGTTCGGTGTGGGGTTCAGCGGGTTGCCGTAGGCACCGACGGCGCTGGTGCCGAGGGATTCGAGCATCACGAAAATCACATTGGGCGGGCGCTCGCCTTGCAGACGGTAGGGTTGCACGCCTTGTTCGCGGGTGAAATTCAGTTGTTGGGGATCGGGCTGGTCAACGCCCAGATACTCGGCAACCTGCGAATAATGTTCGCGCACTGTGGCTTCATCGAATTGCGCCTGGCCGACCTTGAGCGTGTCGTACAAAAACAGCACCGGGTTCAGGCCCACGGCGGCAACCTGGCTGTTGCCGGAAAAAAACGCATCGCTCCAGCGCAGCGGCACCGGGTTTTCCAGGTTGAGGTTGGCCACGCGGCCAAGCAGCGCCAGCAGCACGGCGACAACGCCGACGACGGCCACACAAGCCACGGCCCATTTGCTGATGACTATGGGTTCGCGATCCAGGGTCAATCGCTCCAGGCACACCAACGCCCATACCCACAGCGCCACGGCGGCCAGCCAGCAGGCGGTTATCCACAGCACCGGGTAGGTTTCCCACACCATCTGTTGCGAAATCTGTGCGTCTTGCAGGTAGCGCAACACGGTCGCGTTGATGCGCACGCCGAGGTAGGCGTAGTGGCCGAAGTCGATGATATACACCAGGCCGACGACGGCCAGGGCTACGACCAGATAGCCGCGCGCCAGCCAGCGCAGGGCGGGCAGGGTGGTGAGGTTCCAGCGGGGAAGCCAGGCCAGCACGGCCAGTGGCAACATGATCAACACGGCCAGGCGCAGGTCGAAACGCAGGCCGATGCCCAGGGTCTCCGCCAGCGCCGGAGTGTTTAAATCCAGACCGGAAAAGCTGATCAAAAACACCAGCCGCAGAGCCGCCAGCAACGCAAATACCAACCCGATCGCGCCCATGCCGTAGCGCAGGCGGCGTGATTGCAACACACCCATCATTGACCTCTACTCAGTCTCACAAACACCACACAGCAAATGTGGGAGCGGGTTTGCCCGCGATAGCGGTGCTTCAGTGCCAGCGTGGTTGCCTGACACGCCGCCTTCGCGGGCAAGCCCGCTCCCACAGTTTGAGTTGCATTAACCGGGTGACTACGCAGTAGCCCGCCAGAACCGGATCGACCCCATTTGATCGCTCCTTCCCAATTTCCAAAACGACACCACTCCAATGTGGGAGCGGGCTTGCCCGCGAAAGCGGTCTATCAGTGCCAAAGTTGTTGCCTGACACGCCGCCTTCGCAGGCAAGCCAGCTCCCACAGTTTGGATCGTGTTAACCAGTGACTACGCAGTAGCCCGCCAGGAGCGGA
>Ga0066791_10000796_pt1 | contig 11106 bp, 10 predicted proteins | sample OrgsoiDNA2013051_FD_70944 | JGI IMG/M metagenome (GOLD analysis project Ga0066791, IMG submission 70944) | Permafrost soil microbial communities from the Arctic, to analyse light accelerated degradation of dissolved organic matter (DOM) -... | ecosystem: Environmental > Terrestrial > Soil >...
TAATCGAACTGGTTGTACAGGGACTGCCCGAGTCGTGATCGTCTGTGCGTATTTCGCAAGCCAAGGTGTGATGCCTGCCCGCTTACGAAACTGATTGGAAATCTCAAGGATCGAGGATAGGAAATGAGCATTCTCAGTGGACTGAAAAGCCTCGTTAGACGCGGCCCTCAAGAGCAAGTCGTCGGTTACTCCCTTCCAGATTTGAAGTCGGTTTTTACTCCGCCGTTATTAGGCCCCGCTCGTCCCTTTGCCGACTATCCGCCGGTGGTGCCGTTGGAGGATGTCGGTGTTCTCGCCTATTACTCTACTTTTCTAACCACACCGGAAGACGCTGATGAATTCGCAGCACTGGTCGAATCGAATTTCAGTTTCGTGGTTGAAAAACCATTCAATAACCATCCCGTAAAGCGCTATTCCAACGGCCGTAAAGACGAGCACTTGATCTACTTCAACTCCGGTTCTGAGTTCAACGCCACAACGGTTCGTATGGTGACGAATAGCGTCGATTTTCTGGGTGTTGTTCAGGGGTCGGGATGGGCTGTTCCGCCGCCGTGGATTGCGTTTGAGGGTTACAAGGCTTCTTGGTGGGGAGGCGATATGCAGGGGGCTCAGGGGTATTACAACGATAACTACTTCCTTCCATTTTTCACTCGGTTGAGTGGTTTGGAGAAGCAGGCGTATTACGTGCGGTTCGAGGCTAGCAGTGAGTGGATTGAGAGTTTGGAGTTGATGTGTGGCAATGAGTGAGGTTGCTTTGGGCTGCTGCGCAGCCCAACGGAGGCAAGCCCCCTCACCACAGGTATTTGCCAACATCGGATTTTGCGTTGCCTGCCAGAGCTGAACCCCTCCCACAAAAAAGCCCACTGACCGTCACCGGTTCAGTGGGCTTTTTCAAATAAGGCTTCTAGTTACAGAGCCATATCACTTGCAGCGTTAGGCTTAACAGCCTTCGCAGCGTCAGCCGGAGCCGGAGCAGCAGCCGGAGCCGCCAACTGCGGAATCGCCGGCGGCGGAGTCAGCTGCAATACCTTGGCGGTATAAGCCCACTCTTCAGCCACTTTGGCTGGGTTGCCATTCAACTGAGTGCCATAGCTCGGCACGATCTGGTGCAGCTTTTCCTGCCAGGCCGGCGTTGCAACCTGATCCTTGAAGACCTTTTGCAGCACGGTCAGCATGATCGGTGCAGCGGTCGATGCGCCTGGGGAAGCGCCCAGCAGACCGGCGATGGTGCCGTCAGCGGAGGTAACAATTTCAGTACCCAGTTTCAGCACGCCACCGGCCGCTTCATCACGCTTGATGATTTGCACGCGTTGGCCGGCTTGCCACAGGCGCCAGTCTTCGGCTTTGGCGTTCGGGAAGTATTCTTTCAGGGCGTTCATGCGGTCTTCGTCGGACAGCATGAGTTGGCCAGCAAGGTACTCAACCAGTGGGTATTCCTTGATGCCGACTTTGGTCATCGGCCAGATGTTGTGGGTGGTGGTGCTGGTCAGCAGGTCCAGGTACGAGCCTTCTTTGAGGAACTTGGTGCTGAAGGTCGCGAATGGGCCAAACAGGATGACGCGCTTGCCGTCCAGGACACGGGTGTCCAGGTGCGGAACGGACATAGGCGGTGCGCCAACGGAGGCTTTGCCGTAGGCCTTGGCCAGGTGTTGTTCGGCGATGGTTGGGTTGTCGGTCACGAGGAACGAGCCGCCAACCGGGAAGCCTGCGTATTCCTTGGCTTCAGGAATGCCGGACTTCTGCAGCAGGTGCAGTGCACCGCCGCCCGCGCCGATGAACAGGAACTTGGCGTCGGTTTCGGTGGTGGTGCCGTCTTTCAGGTTTTTGTAGCTTACGCGCCAGGTGCCGTCGGCGTTCTTGGTGATGTCCTGTACTTCGCTGGACAGTTTCAAGTCGAACTTAGGCGTGGTTTGCAGGTGCGCAACGAACTGGCGGGTGATTTCGCCGAAGTTGACGTCGGTGCCGATCGGAGTCCAGGTAGCCGCGATTTTCTGGTTCGGGTCACGCCCTTCCATCATCAGCGGAACCCACTTCTTGATCACAGCCGGGTCTTCGGAGTACTGCATGCCGGCGAACAGCGGGCTCGCTTGCAGGGCTTCGTAGCGTTTTTTCAGGAACTTGATGTTGTCATCGCCCCACACGAAGCTCATGTGCGGAGTGGAGTTGATGAACGAACGCGGGTTCTTCAGAACGCCTTGCTGAACCTGCCACGACCAGAACTGACGGGAGATCTGGAAGGCTTCATTGATTTCAACGGCTTTCGGGATCTGGACTTTACCGTTCTCGTCTTCCGGGGTGTAGTTCAGCTCTGCCAGGGCGGAGTGACCGGTACCGGCGTTGTTCCAGCCGTTGGAGCTTTCCAGGGCGACGCCGTCGAGGCGCTCGACCATTTCCATCGACCAGTCCGGTTGCAGCTCGTTGAGCCACACACCCAGGGTTGCGCTCATGATGCCGCCGCCAATCAGCAGCACATCGACTTTCTTTGCCTCTTCCGCGTGAACGGACGTGATCCCCATCGACAAAGCCAGCCCCAATAGGGCCGTGTTCAGTTTTTTAAGCATCTGTTGCACCTATGATAAAACGCCATCCGCCCTTCCATCCTCACACGCGAAGGCCCCTGGTTCACGGCACGCAGGCAGCATGTCGTGGGTTCCCGCACATCAGGATTGGAGGGTGGGCACACAAGGCCGACGGTTCCATCGACCTCAGTTTATATGTCCCTACTGAACTGACTTTTTATCATTATTGGCTTCAGCTACTTGAGCGACATTGATCCTGTTTGCACGCCGCTAGGGCGAACGAACTGAATAGGTCAAAGCAAGTTGGCGGGCAGAATATCACGACACGGCAAACCCGCGCGTCTGTTCCCGACTTGGTGGTCTGTATCTGTGTCTGGATATATCGGCGGTGGCTGGCAAAACCTGATGGTGGATGGTGTGGGTTTGAGGTGTCTGGGCCGGCCTCTTCGCGAGCAAGCCCGCTCCCACAGGGGATCTTCGGTGAACACAACATCTGCACATACGACACCGCCCAATTGTGGGAGCGGGCTTGCTCGCGAAGAGGCCCCCACAGAGACCATCAAACGGATGGTTTCAGAAGCGCCTGCAAGCTCAACGCATTACCAGTGGCAAACCCACCCGCCGTGTTATCAAAAACGCACCACGTCTCGGCCCCCGCCCGCACCGACGCTTGAATCTGCGCAGCCAATACCTGCAATCGACTCAGCTCATAGTCGCTGTAATAAATCCGTGGCGAGCCATGCAGCCGCCAGTAACGTACGCCCGACCACCCGCTCGCGACCCCGCCACCGGTGATGGGCGATGGATCGGCCGCGACCCGAGCGATCCTCTGTTCGATCAGTAAACCGCTGGCCGCACGCCAGGTTTCATGTCGAGGCTCAAGCACCACCGAACCCTCATAACGCTGGCGCAGCATCCGGAAAAACCCTGCGGCTACTTCAGCGTCATAGGCCAGCGACGGCGGCAACTGGATCAGTAGACAACCCAACTTGTCGCCCAACTGCGTGCATTGAGCAAGGAACTCGTCGAGCAACGCTTCGCAGTTCTGCAAGCGCTGAACATGGGTAATGAGCTTGGGGATCTTCACCGAAAAACGAAACGTCGACGGCACCGACTCCGCCCAGCGCCGATAGGTTTGTGGCTGATGCGGGCGGTAGAAGGAGCTGTTGATTTCAACGGCTGACAGTTGCGCGGCATACCGTTGCAAGTGGGTGCCGGTATCAGGAAACATCGCCCCGTGTTCCCGGGGCACGCTCCAGCCTGCGGTGCCGATATAAACCGCTCTGGACACCGATTCAGGTCCCACCTCCCAGTCCCGCTATCGAATTGGCAAAGACGACGCCCGCCTCCCGCACCAGCACACGCCACTCTGCGCTGTTGATGAGTCCTTTGCGTTCCATCTCATCGGCAGCCTTCAGCAGTTCGTCGTAGTGCTCTTCGCTGTCCATGCGGATCTCGGGTTGTCTCAGCAATTGGTACCACGCAGCCAAGGCTTGCTGCTTTGCTTGATCATTCATGGTCGAGCTTCCGTGGGTCGTTTCCCCTTGGAAGTGTCGAGTTGAAGGGCCGTTCCTCGCGCCCGACAAATGGCGGTAAACGCCCGAATCGCTTGCTGACTTCTCCCTAAAATATCTGCTACGTTGTACGACGACTGACAAATTAATCAGTCGCGCCCCCCCACAACAACAAGGAAACACCCATGACAAAAACCAAAGTGCTGATCGGTTTTCTCTGTCTCTTCAGCGGCTATGTCGCCGCCGCCCCGGCTGCTGCGGACAAAGACGTGGCGCAAGCCGTGGACCATCTGACCCAAGCCATGCTGCACAAAGACATTCCCGGTCTTGAAGCACTGACAGCGGCCAACCTGAGCTATGGGCATTCCAGCGGCAAAATCCAGGACAAGAAAGCCTTCATTGCCGATATCGAAACGGGCAAAAGCGCGTTCAAGACATTAGAGATGCAGAACCAGACCATTACCCTGTCGGGTGATACGGCGCTGGTCCGCAACCACTTCTCGGCACAGGCGCTCAACGGTACTGAAGTGGTGCCGACCGAGATCGAGAACCTGCAGATTTGGCAGAAACAACATGGGAAATGGTTGTTGGTTGGGCGTCAGGCTTTCCATATCTGACTTGTCTGCCAGTTAAAGGGTGTCTGGTCTGACGCCTTCGCGAGCAAGCCCGCTCCCACAGTGAATCGGCGTTGGGCACGTAATTACCGATCAACACCGGACCCTGTGGGAGCCGGGCTTGCCCGCGATGAGGGCGGCACATCCCGGCTGACACTCCGCCATCGCGAGCAGGCTCGCTCCCACAGGGGGGATTTGTGGTGACCAGAAGAAAAGTGAATCGCCGGATCTAAAGTACTGATCGATATAGCAGTCCAACAGTCGCGGCGTATCGATGACTTTGGCGGGTGTTCCGACCGGGATCGTCGAGTTCCACGTTGCCAGTTCAATCATCTCGACTCTCCTTGGGGACGACGGGACCCTACAGCACTTATGACCGATTCCCTCCTACAAGGTTTGTGCGCAGGAATTGAACTCCTGAGCCCCGCCGCACCTCCTAAGTAATGTGTTACTTCCTTTTCGCTTTACGCTGTTGGAGGACGACGCCATGCGCCGCATGCTACTCATTACTTCTCTGATATTGTGCCTGCCCATCGGGTCAGCCCTGGCCGTAAGCGGCAAGGATGTTGCGACCTCGGCAGGGGTTTCCGCTTCCCTTTATTCAACCTTCAAAGACCACAAAATGGTGATTCCGGCTCGGGATGACGTCTCTGCGTTTGTCGCCAGTGACGGCGCTATTCGTGGGGTCTACATGGAAGCGGTGTTGCATCAGATCCGCCAGGACAACCCTGGCCTCAACGCCACCGACGAAGACCTGGCCAATGCGATCCTCGTTCAATACGAAGGGCCAGCGCCTCACTAACCACCTATGTTCACTCGCGTGAGTATCAGGGGCAGGCTTGTATAAATGCCTGCCCTTGGTCCGCGCTCGAACGCTATGGGCAAAACTGATCGCGGGCCACTATGATTGAGCCCATGACGACCTCGGCCCCGATCCGTTCACCCTGCCCACCCGGTGCCTGCATTTGCGGGCGTGACCCGTTGCTGGAAACTCCCGGCGCGGACGTGCGCATCCTGTTTCTGACCCGTCAGGATGAAAAACGCTTGCTTGAGCGTCTGGAAAACCTGCAAAGCCTGGCCGACCTTGAACACGTGCAGCAGCTGATGTACGGGCGCTTGGGCATTCGAGTTGAACTGACGCCGAGCTTCAATGAAGTGCGAACCATGCGCGGCATCGGCATTCAGATCGAGGAACTGCCGGGCCTCTGCCGCAAGACCCGCGCGGCGATTCCGGCCGCCATTCGCCGCAGCCTGGAAAAGCGCCCGGAGATCGCCTACGAGCTACTCAACGCCAACGACTTGCTGCGCGATGCCTGAGTGTTTCACCGCCGCATCACTTGCTTGAAAAATCTGTTGGCGGCGGCGGGCAAGCACCAGGCCTCATTGAAAGTACGCAAAACCTGTGGGAGCGGGCTTGCTCGCGAAGGCGCCAGCACATTCAACCCATAAGTTGACTGACAAACCGCTTTCGCGAGCAAGCCCGCTCCCACAGGGCCTGCAGTGGTCTTGAGAGCTAGCGCACTTTACGCAGCAAAAAGTGCGACAACGCCGGAATCAGCACCAACGCCCCGACCATGTTCCAGATAAACATGAAGGTCAGCAGGATGCCCATGTCCGCCTGGAACTTGATCGGCGACCAAGCCCAAGTGATGACGCCTGCCGCCAGGGTGATGCCGACCAGCGCCACGACCTTGCCGGTGAACGCCACCGCATTGCGATACGCCTCGGTCAGCGACAACCCGGCACGCTGCTGCGCCAACTGCACACTCAGCAAGTACAACGCGTAGTCGACGCCAATCCCCACGCCGAGGGCGATCACCGGCAGCGTCGCGACTTTCACTCCCATGCCGAGCCAGACCATCAGCGCTTCGCACAAAATCGAGGTCAACATCAACGGCACCACAGCAACCACCACCGCTCGCCAACTGCGGAAGGTGATGAAACACAACACAATCACCGCGCCATAGACGTACAGCAACATGGTCCGGTTGGCCTCGCGCACAACGATGTTGGTGGCTGCTTCGATCCCGGCACTGCCGGCGGCCAGCATAAACTGGCGATCACCATTGCTGTGTTCACGGGCAAAGGTTTCAGCGACTTGCACCACGCGGTCCAGGGTTTCGGCCTTGTGATCGGACAGGTAGGCCACGATCGGCATCATCGAACAATCATTGTTGAACAGGTCCGGGCTGCTGACCGAGGCCTGCTGCGCGCCGTAATTCAGCACATTCTGGTTGCGAGCGATGGTCAGCCACTTCGGGTTGCCTTCGTAAGACCCAGCCGTGATCTGCCGCACCGCGTTGACCAGCGACACGGTGGTTTGCACGCCCGGTTGCTGCTGCAACAGCCAACCCAAGCGATCGGCCTCCACCAGCGTTTCGTATTTCAGGCAGCCTTCGCTGGGGGTCTTGAGCATGATCGCGAACTGATCGCTGGACAGCGAATAGTTGGCAGTGATGTAGGCGTTGTCGCGGTTGTAACGCGAATCGGCGCGCAGTTCCGGGGCGCCGGGGTCCAGATCGCCGATCTTCAGATGATGGCTGACGACAATCCCGCCCACCGCCAACACCGCCGCCACGCTCACGGCGATGGTGGCCCAGCGGCGTTCGGTGAATTTGTCGAGGAAACTCCAGAGCGCGCCCATGCCTTTGCCGCGCAGCTCTTCGTTTTCCGCGCGCAAACTGCGCACGGCCGCTTTGCGACTGACGCCCCAGTAGGACAGCAACACCGGCAGCAGCACCAGGTTGGTGAAGATCAGCACCGCGACGCCGATGCTGGCGGTGATGGCCAAGTCCTGGATCACCGGGATATCGATCAGCATCAACACCGCAAAACCCACGGCATCCGCCAGCAACGCGGTGAGTCCGGCGAGGAACAAGCGGCGGAAGGTGTAGCGCGCAGCGACCAGTTGATGGGTGCCACGCCCGACGTCCTGCATGATCCCGTTCATCTTCTGCGCGCCGTGGGACACGCCGATGGCGAACACCAGGAACGGCACCAGAATCGAAAACGGGTCCAGGGCAAAACCGAACAGCGCCACCAGGCCCAATTGCCAGACCACAGCGATCACCGAGCAGAGGATCACCAGCGCGGTACTGCGCACGCAGCGGGTGAAGTAAAAAATGATCGCCGTGGCGATCAGCGCGGCGACGCCGAAGTACAGCATCACCTGCATCAGTCCATCGATCAGGTCACCGACCAGTTTGGCGAAGCCGATCACGCGGATCTTGATCGGGCCTTTGCCCTCTTCCCCCGCAACCCGCACCCGGCCTTCGAATTCGTACTTGTTGCGCAGCTTCTCTTCGAGGGTTTTAGAGAACTGGTGGTAGTCGATGCCCTGGCCGGTAACCGGGTCTTTCTCCAGCAGCGGCACGAAGATCATGCTCGACTTGAAGTTGTTGCCGATCAGGCTACCGACGATCCCCGAGCGCGCAATGTTCTGCCGCAACTGCTGAACGCTCTGGGCCGAGCCGTCGTAGGAGTCGGGCATCACCGGCCCGCCCTGGAAACCTTCTTCGGTGACTTCGGTCCAGCGCACGGCCGGGGTCCACAGGGACTTCATCCAGGCACGATCAACGCCCGGGGTCACGAACAGTTCGTCGTTGATCTCCTTCAAGGCATCGAGGTAATGCGGATCGAAAATATCGCCGTTGCTGCTCTCCACCACCACCCGCACCGCGTTGCCCAGGCCGCGAAGGGCCTGACGGTTTTCCAGGTAGTTTTTGATGAAGGGCTGGCTCTGAGGGATCATTTTTTCGAAGCTGGCATTGAGCGTCAGCCGGGTCGAGGCAAAAAAACTCAGCGCCAGCGTCACCAGCAAACAGGCCAGCACCACCCACAGTCGGTTGTTAAAAATCAGCCGTTCCAGGGTGTTTCCGGAGCGGGCATCGAAGCCCTTGAGCTCGCGGATGACCGGCATTGTTTCAAGTTCGTAGTGACCCATCATGCTGTTCTCTTTGTTATGCCGGGCTTATTCGAGGGGCAATTGCCGCAAACCACGGGTGCCCGCGAGCACCAGTGCGCCGCTTTTAGTGATCTGTGCGGCGGCCACCGGGGCCAGTGAAGTGTTCGGTTGAATCTGAAAACTGGCGCCGTCGTCAGCGCTGACCAACACTTGCCCGGCCTGGCTGACCAGGACGATCCGGCCGTCGGCGGTCACACTGCTGGCGGTGATGCTGATCGGCAAACCGAGTTCGACTTTGTTCCAGCTCGCGCCGTCGTCAGTGCTGCGGTAGACGTTGCCGCGCAAGCCGAATACCAGCGCAACCCCGGGTTTGCCGGTGATGCCGAAAAAGCTGCCGTTATAGGGCGTGGGCGTTGCCTTGAATCGAGCGCTTGGACGATCCAGTTTCAACACCAACCCTTGCTCGCCGACGATGAACAATTGGTCACCCACCGGGCGCAGCGCATAGAGGTTCAGCGCAGTCGGGTTGTCGGTGCGCTCCAGCAACGGCGTCCAGTGGCGACCGCCATCGTCGGTGCGAAAAATCAGGTTGAAGGCACCGACGATGTAGCCGACCTGATCGCTTTCGAACCAGACATCCAGGAAGGGTTTGTCGGCGCCCTCCTCGACCATGCGTTGAGCGTCATTGACCCGCGCTTGCAGGTCGGCGTCGTCCGGTTGGCGGGCGAGTTGCTGCCGGTAATAGTCGAGCATGATCGGGCCGATCTGACGGCCGTCCAGTTGTCGGTTCCAGGTCTGGCCAGCGTCGCTGCTGTGCAACACCACGCCATCGTGCCCCACCGCCCAACCTTGTTGCGGATTTGGAAAGTGCACCGCCACCAGGTCGGAACTGACCGGCACCGAGGCCTGCTGCCAATGTTGGCCGGCGTCATCGGAGTACAAAATGTGCCCGCGCTGACCCACGGCAATCAACCGCTCGCCGGCCCGGGCCAATCCCGTCAGTGTGGCGTGGGCCGCCAGGGCGCTGGGCAGCGCAGGTGTATCGAGCACATCGGCAAATTCACCGGCCACCGCCGGATGGGTAAACGGCACCGCCATCGCTGCCGCCAATGCGGCCAGCAAAAACCACTTGATCGTTGTCATTTTTATTATCTCGGGTGCACACCACCGCCTCCTTGTAGGAGCGAGGCTTGCCCGCGAAGGCGGTGTATCAGTAACGATGATGTCGACTGACACACCGCCTTCGCGGGCAAGCCTCGCTCCTACAGGGATCGGGGTTAACGGATGCCGGTACCGGCCAGCGACTCGGCGGACCATTGGGCCTTGGACAGTGGCTCGATGTACTTCAAGCCACCGTAAGGACCGTAGAAACCGTTCATGTTGTAGGCGCCGGAAACCAGGTCATAGAGCATGTGGTTGATGGTGTCCGGGGCTTGCACGTCGTAGCTGTAGGTCAGGTGCGAGAAGCCGCCACGGTAGAGCTGGCCACGGGCGTCATACTCGTCGGATGCCAAAGCAATCCAGCTGTCCTCGTCGAGATAGAAGGTGCGCTTGCTGTAGATGTGGCGCTTGCCCGGTTTGAGCGTGGCCTCGACCACCCACACCCGGTGCAGCTCCCAGCGCAGCAGATCGGGGTTCACATGGTTGGCCTTCATCACGTCGGCCGCGTCTTTGTGGTAGCTCAACTTGTAGGTGTTGTACGGCACGTAGAGTTCTTTTTTGCCCACCAGTTTGAAGTCGTAACGGTCCATCGCTCCGTTGAACAGGAACGCGTCGTCGTAGGTGGCGGCGCCGACAGTGCCTGGGTTTGGCGTGTCGTAGGCCAGGTCCGGCGCGAGCTTCACCCGACGTTGCCCCGGCAGGTATTGCCAGGCGCGACGCGGCTGTTTCAGCGGGTTGACCGAGTCCATTAGCAACAGTGCTTCACCGGCGCGACGGGCCGGACCCGAGTAAGCCAGTTTGATCTTGTAGAACACCTCATCGGCGGATACCGGGCCAGCCGGGCGTGCCGGCGCGTACAGCGGGTATTCGATGAAGAAGTTGCCGGTGGAACTCAGCGAGGCCGCGCCCGAGGAGTCAACGTTCCAGGAGTCGTACTTGTTGGTCATCGCCACGCCTTGATAGCGCAGCAAGTGGTTCCACATCGCTTCGTTGCCGTCAGCCGGAATCGGGAACGGCACGCCCGGCAAGACGTTTTCCAGGCCCAGGCCACCGTCGGTGGTCTTGGCGGTCACGGCATTTTTCGCGGTGTTGTCCAGCACCCCTTTGGGCAACGCAATGGTGCGGTGGGTCGGGTACACGTCGAGGCGATAAGTCGGGTAACGGGTGAGCAGCGCCTGGGTGGTGGCGGTGAGTTTGTCTTTCTGCTCGGCGAGGTTCTGGGTGGTGATTACCATGCGCGGTTTTTCATTGCCGTACGGGTCCGGTCGGAACGAATCACCGCTCTTGAATTCAGCCGGAATCGTGGTCAGGCCGCCGGTGTACGCCGGAATAGTGCCATCGGCATTCGCGGCTTTTTCCGCGCCGACGGCGGTCAGGCTGCTGCCCAGTTTGGC
>Ga0066791_10000797_pt1 | contig 11103 bp, 11 predicted proteins | sample OrgsoiDNA2013051_FD_70944 | JGI IMG/M metagenome (GOLD analysis project Ga0066791, IMG submission 70944) | Permafrost soil microbial communities from the Arctic, to analyse light accelerated degradation of dissolved organic matter (DOM) -... | ecosystem: Environmental > Terrestrial > Soil >...
AGCGCCGCCTAGTAAGTATCAAGCTCGGAAATTCGTAGCCGCCAAGCCTCAACGGGATAAGGACTATAGAAAACTGGGTAAAAAAAAGGCAGATGAGAAGCATAAAATCAAACCTCATAAGAAAGTTATGGAGCGCGTGCTGCAGCAAGTACAGATGGATCACACCATGGTCGACCTGTTGCTGGTGGACGAGTTCGATAGCAATGTTATAGCCGGACGGCCTTGGCTGACGTTAATAATGTGCGCGCTGACGAGGGTTATCTTGGGCTTTTACCTGAGCTTCAAAGCTCCTAGTTTGAGAACCGTCTCTAATGCACTAAGTTTCGCGATTCTGGACAAGTTAAAATACCTTGAGTCATATTCGAATGGCCTACAAGTTTATCCGTTTCAGGGTAAGCCATTGCTGATCTATACAGATAATGGTACGGACTTCACAAGTCCGCGATTTATTGCAAAATGCAAACAGTGGGGAATGGACTGGGATCATCGCCCGATCGGTAAGACATGGTATGGCGGGTTGATCGAGCGAGTGATAGGTACTTTCATGTCCGAAGTTCATTTTCTTCCAGGAACTACGGGTAGCAATGTTATTCAAAGAGAGGGCCTAACTCCTGAGCTGGACGCCAAGATGGATATTGTCCAATGTGCAAAGTTCTTCTTTGATCAAGCAATCATTTATCATGGTACAGTGCATGAAGCATTGGGCTGCACTCCACGCCAAGCATGGAATTATTATGAGTCGCAGGGCTTGCTTGATAGTGATAGAAAAATACTTCCTGAGGAACAAACTCGTTTTGAAATTGACTTTCTTTCTCCCTCCTATAACCATGTGATCCACCCTTATGGCATTAATTTCGCAGGCCGAAGGTATGCTAGCTACGAGCTCGAGCCCTACATAGGGCTAACTGGTGTTGAAGTACGTTTTCAATCATATGATTTGGAGTCAATATGGGTATTAGTACCGGGAAAATTTCTACATATACCGTGTGCCTACACACGTAATAGGCTATCCAGCAACTGGGAGTCCTATAATAGCCATAAAATATTGTCTAGCGCTAGACAGGTTGGTCATAGCGCGCCTGGGGGATTCATTGATGATGAATATGCCTTTGAAGCCTTGGAGCGCCAACGAAAACTAGCGCAAGAGGTAGAAGTTCAACCTCGCCAAAAAAAGCCGCCTATCAAGGACGTTACGCCCAAATCACACCGCCTCTCGGAACCCCCGGCGGCCCCCCCGATAATCGGTACTCCACGTTTAATCGACAGTAGTGTCAGCGGAACAAGGATTATACAGCCCAAAATCATCGTAGATAGGTTCAAGGTATAACGATGGAAAGCTCCTTTGATTATTTGCATGTGTTGGAAGAGCATCGACACAAGCTTCAACTTCCGGCTCCCGAAAGAATCGAGATTTGCAGGCACGACTTTTGGATTGACACTCCAAAATTCGCACTGATGTTTGAGTGTATTGGCCATATGATGTACACAGCTAACCAGATCCAGGCGTCCTGTATCTTCATTCATGGGCACGGAGGCGATGGTAAATCGGCTGCTTGGCACCGTTTGAAATTTATTAATGCGCACTCAGATAAAAAAATGGTTTTTATTGAGTTGTCCGAGAATACCAACCGCTTCAAGCTACACGATCGTCTGTGTGAGGCTTTTGGTATCGATATAGCTCGCCGCAGCACTGCAAACAAAGAAGAGCTAATTTTAAGGTATATCGCAGATAATGGGATCTGCGCTATTGTTATCGATGAGCTAAATGATGCACTGTTGCAGCCTTATGCCCAAAAGCGAACTCTTCTTTCGTTGATGCGTAATCTGGCGGGCACATTAAAGCTGTGCGTTATAGCGTTTGGCAATACCGAAGCTTGCGATATTCTAACGCTCGATCGAATAATTGATAGGCGTTACGTACAATATTATATCGATGATTGGAAGATTGGTCAGGATTTTGTCGACTTTCTTGCGACCTACGAAGCGCATTTGCCTCTTAAGGTTAAATCCGATCTTGCATCCCCAGAGATTAGGACTCTAATTCATACTGCGTCGCACGGGATTATGGATAACGTTGTCAAGATCATGAAATGTCTAGCCATGGATGCTATTGACTCTGGCGTTGAACGGATAACGCCTGAGCAGTTTCCACGACTACCAAATATCGCAATGAGGTTTGGCTTTAACTTGCATACTCCGAAGGCTGAGCGAAATGGAACAAAGACTAAAAGCTAAAATGACTCCTTGCCAGCAAATGATCTACAATACAATCTCTCATCAGCTTGCCTGTGGTGTCCCATCCATAACTATTATCGATGCCATGCCTGGATCGGGTCTCTCGACCCTCATGGAGAGATTGAAATCGCTTTTCGGTGCCACATGCTTGTACATTGCAACAAGGCCGGCTCTTAGTGGCTTGAACTTACTCGATGCATGCTATTATGAGCTGGGGCTGATAGGAGAAAACATAGCTCATCGAGCCCCGATTCCGGCATATGTAACGTCGCTGGTAAGTTTGCGCCCCATCACAATCGTATGCATCGAAGATATAGATGACTTTGCCGTAACGCTGGCGATGAAAAAGATTACTGTTGCCCATCTGAGTAAATTGACAACCGCATGGCCAAACGTGCATTTCGTGATATCTCAATCTCTGTTGAGAAGCGCGATTGATTGCAGTATACGTCATCGTGACATAATCGGGTGCCATGAGCGCAATGAGTACTACCTGCAAAGCTTTACAGGGGAAAGTCAGTATATTGTACATCTCACACATGTAATAGAGGTCTTTGGCTTGGATGGTGTTACAGATGTTCAGTTGTCGGAACTGCATGAAAGAACCCAAGGAAATTTGGCACTTACAATGCTGAACCTGTGCCATCCGCTGCTCAGGAAACAGCGGGGCATTAGTCGGTGGTCTCAAAATGAGTAAAGTTTCCGAGCCGTTGCCAAATGAGCTTTTTTCCTCATGGCTTTTTCGGCAGGGTGCAATTCCTAGGGTCGGGAAATTACCACTGTATGACCTTGTGGAAATTTATCAAGACTGCATGCAGAAGGGTGATTTTTATCCTGATTTTGACCAGTATAGTGAGTTTGTCAGTCGCTCATTAAAACAGCTAGAGTTATCCCGGTCTGATTTTGATAGCTTTTCACAAAAATGCTCTTGGCTGATTCCTCGTTATTACCGGGGTGCATTTTGCTACCATTGTTTTTGTGATCACATTCAACAATTCAAGGTTCCGACCATGCTTGCTGAGTGGTGTTCGGTGTTTCATACAGTTTGCTCTATACATTTGGTGCCATTGCTTGATACGCCAGGAGTATACAATTACAAATTGAGTATGGCGTTAAAGCTATTTGGATACTATCATGCCGCCAACAATATTGTATTCAAGGCGCACTCGGGTTTAGAAATCGAGGCGATGCCTGCTCTATTGTCTGTACAAGCATACATGTTCAGAGTTGAGAATAGCATCCTCAGTGAAGGAGTAGACGATAGTAAATGGCGTCTTATCCAACTCCTCATCAGAGTATTCCTATACCCGAGGCACGGCATTATAACGTCATTATTCCCCAAGCAGGCGATCAACACTGATACTCAGCTGTTCAGATACAATCTACACGTGGGTCCACTGGCCAGTAACGTGGCACGTAGGCGGCTCGCTACGCTTTTAACGGGCCTGATTTTGGATGTTGTAGAGGACGGTGATCGCCCCATTGCGGAGCGATACTTGCGATCGTTTGATCAGCGCCATCATTATTTTGACAACTTTTCCGGGCTGGGTAGGTCAGCCAATGTTTTTACTCAAGATCGAGGGCGGCAACTTTCGACGCAGTTGATAGAGCTCTCGCGCAATATCTACAACCCTCATTTGGATGGCTTTATTTCCGGGTTTTCTGGCCGGTTTCGATAGCTGTCATTCGGAGTGGGTATGCAAATGCAGTTCTTGACCCAGATGAGGTTCTCCATGGCGCTAGCTGTTACTGAGGGCGACGAGATTTTTGGTGCGCAAGCTGACATAGGGATGTTTGTTTCATTTCCATCGGGGATCATAATTGCTTGGTTTCACGCCGACGAGTGCCTTAGGGGCACGGCACTATCCCGGCGGCTCATTTTAACTGGCCCAACCACGTCGAGCTTGAGCAAGCTGGTGTGGTTCGACGCCTACGGTCGAACTCAATCACCGAAAATTCTGGACATGGTCGATGCGTTCATGGATCTGTTTTACGACTACCCAGTGGCAGTATATGGAAGTCGGGCGATAGTACGAAACATCCCGAAGCGTTCCTTTGGCTCATTGATGATGAAAGCAGTTTGCCGTTACAACCGTCAGCTCATTAAACGGCTTGGTTTAGTTTCATTACGTTCCTGACACGCTAATGTTACACGCATCTGGAATGGGAGCTCCTCGCAGTCAGAATCTGCGGACATTTCCCTTTGAGTAAATAAGCAACCTGACTGGGGTGTCGTGCACCAACACCTTGGAATGTTTCAGTACTATGCGTCATCTTAGCGGGCTGTATTCTCTGGCGTGGCGACCCCCTCCAGCTTCTACCCCGACTGGCTGCAGAGTGCGCGAAGGTGGTGCCCCACATGGCTACGGCGGGCTGAATTGTGATCGCTATTCATGAGGCGCGGCTTAGATCATGCACGGGGGGGTTCAAAAAAGGTTGCATCACTCCGACTCGCGCCAATACCTGCTGACGGTCATCTTGTTCACCCCAAGATTCTGGGATGTCTGCGCTTGGGTCAGCCCCTGACATTTGCACTACTGGATTGACGCTTTCAGTGCTCGATCGATGACTCGGCCGGCTGGACGACTAAGCAACTCCTACCCATCAACTCTGAGCGGGCTGCATTGAGGATGCCGTCGGCTTCGAACGGCCGCATCTGAGCGGCAAATTCGTCGATGAGCTCATCGACCGGAACGCCTTCTTTAATCGCGGTAGCCGCGCCCAGCAGCACCAGGGGGCTTACACCGAGGGCTTCAGACAAATCCTGAAGCTTGTCCAGGGTAGGGCTCGACCTGCCATGCTCAAGAAGACTCAGATACCTGAAATACTTAGCTCGGTTGAAGCTTCCACCTTTCCGCACCTGATCAGAATGTGTCTATTGGTGGGTTAGTTGAACGGGCCGTCAGACCTCCAATCGACATGCCTGCATCCACGTATCGCAGCGCCGACTTCACATCCCTCCACCCCACATAGCTCATCAAACTCTTAATGTCCCAGCCATTCGCCGATGCCCATGTCGCGAATCCGCGGCGCATGGAGTGACTGCTATAGAGATCCGCTGAGACGCCAGCCTGCTCGAAGATGCGGCGAAGCAGAGGTATCAGGCTATTAGAGTTGATACCGCCGTCAGCAAGGTTGCTCCAACGATCGACCTTCTTGAATACAGGCCCGCGCGCAATACCGGCGACGGTGATCCAGTTGATGTAAGCCTGAACGGGGCAGAGCTTCTTGAGCGCAGGGGTGTGGAATGTCGTCCCCAGGTGTTGCCGATCGCCTTTCGTATGCGGCAGGTAGAAAGTGATCCCTATCCCTGATTCGGCTTGGGTGTGTTCGACATGAAGACGTGCCAGCTCATCACCCCGGAAACCCCGCCAGAACCCGATCAGCACCAAAGCAATGTCTCGCCGATGTCTGATCATACTTACAAATTCGCCGCGCTCAGCCGCGAGAGCTGCCTCTCGCTCAAGCCAGCCTACCGCTTGCTCCAGGTGAAGTAGAAGGAGAGGGGCTGCCTGTTTTTCTTGGGTCGGATGCAATGTCCGGATGCCCTTGATCATTTGCTTAACAGTCGGCGTTTTTGTGGGATCAGGGAATCCCTGCGTGATGTGCCACTGAGCCAATGCGGCCAAGCGCTGCTTTAGCGTGTTGATTGCGTGCTTGTCCGCATACTCGGCGAGATAACGCACGATGCCATCCCCTGTTGCCTGCCGCGCTTTAATCTTGGGTTGGAGATCAGGGTCACACATCAGTTCTGTGGCCCGACTGGCGAGCAGCGAGCCAGCCTGGAAATAACCCATGACCGTGCCGACGCCTCGGTGTTCGGTCATGGCCATCACCTCGCCCGACGGCACGCCCTGACGCCCGGCCTCGGTCACAAACCCCGACCTCAAACTGTGCGCGGCCCAATCACCCTCTAACCCGGCCAGTTGAGCACGGCGCTGGACGATGCGCGCCACTTGATCGGCTGATAACGCGGTAGTGCTAACCTTGCCACCTTTGTACAGTCGGCGGAACAGCGGACCGCTGTCAGCGGGAGCGGCGGCCAACCAAGCGCTGAGTGCCTGCGCTGCCGGCCCGCGCAGTGGTTTCTCCCGACGCACGCCGCCGGTGTCGGTCTTGGTGGCGCCCAGGGCGTACAACCAGGTGTCGGCATCCAGTTGGCGTACATCGCCCACTTGCAAGCCCACCACCTCGGAACGCCGCCGGCCGCCACCGCTCCAGGCCAGCAAGAGCAGGGCGCGATCGCGGACCCCGCACACCCCGTCGTCGCAGGTGGCGAGCAGCGCCCGCAACGGCTCGAGCACCATCGCGGTCTTCTTGCGCACGTTTACACCCTGACGCGACTGCGCCTTGCGCGCTTCGCGCAGCAGGGTCTTCAGTGCTGGCGCCTCGCACGGGTTGTCCCAGCTCTGCAGGCGGTGCCATTTACCCAGCACCGCCAGACGATGGCTGACCGTGTTGTAGGCCAAAGGCCCGAGTCTGGCCTTGCCCCGTGCTGCCACCAGCGCGGCGTCGATCGACGGCGGTAGCAGATGCGCCCAGCTGCTGTGTTCCAAGGGGCGGGCCAGATGATCGAGGACGAATTGCAGCGCCACCGCCGGCGGCAGCGGGGTATCGCCCAGTGCCTGGCCATAACGCAGCTGCAGCCAGGCGGACCAGTAGGCGAGGGCACTGCGGTAGCTGCGCAGGGTGTTGGTCGGGGTCGGCGGCGATAAACGCCGCCGCGGCTTCCTGCGCGTTGGCGGCCAGGCCATGCAGGTCCAGCGGCGTTTCGTCGACCAGCGGCCACTGATCGGTAGTATTGATTACGGCCATCGGACTGAAATTTCAGTCTTCGGAAAATAACGTCGGATAACATTCCATTATCAGACCTAATATACGCGGAGATGATCAATGGCAGTAGGGGGGCCGGAAGATGACGTGTTCGCCGCGGCCGACGCGGTGCTGGCCCGTGGCGAACGGCCGACGGTGGAGCGCGTACGCTTGGAGCTCGGGCGCGGTAGCCCGGCGCGGGTCGGGGGACTGCTTGATCAATGGTGGTCACGGCTGGCCGAACGTCTGAATGGCGAGACCCGCCTGCCGGCACTGCCGGGCGAGGTGTCGCAGGCCTTTGTCGCCGTGTGGCAACAGGCGATCCACCTAGCACAGGGTGTCGCTGAACAGGCATTGGACAAACAACGACAGGTAGTCGCCGCTGAGCGTGAGCGGGTCGCCGCAGTCGAGGAGCAGGCGCGTCAGGACGCGGCGCAGTTTCGTCAGCGGACGGTGGAGGCCGTGGCGGGACGCCAATCCGCGCGAGACGCGACTGGCTGACCTCGAGTTGTTGCTGGCGCAGCGTCAGACGCAGATCGAGGACCTGCAGCAACAGCGCGAAGATCTGCTCCGCGAGCGCGGCCAGGCTCAGCAACAAAGTCAGGCACTCCAGCAGGAATTGCAGGTGCTGCGGCTCAAGGCTGAGCAGGAGCGCATCTAGCAGGAAAGCTACGTCCGTGGCGTCGAAGATCGCGCCCACCGCGAGGTCGATCAAGCTAGGGAGGAGGGCAAAGCGATGATGATCCAACTCAAAGCCGCCGGGCGGCAGGTCGAGCAGTTACAACGGCGGCTCGAGTCAATCCAAAGTGAGCTCAGTCAAGCTCGGCAATTGACTGCAGCACACCAGGCCCGCGCCGAAACTCTGGAGCAGCAACTGTCTCAAGCGAATAAGGCTATTGGAGCCAAACGTAAGCCGAGTATGAGAAAGCCAAAGCCGAGGATCGATCTCTAACAAATGGTCGTGTCACTGCAATCAAACCGTGTGTTGGGAGCATCCCATACAGCGACCAGCGCTTCCCCGTTCGCATTCAGAGCGTCCACGGGGCTCAAATTTGCCGAGCTCTATTTCGGTTGTGAACGGCTCAAATCGGCCCAGAGTGTGTAAAAACGCTCATGGCCTCATCGTCTTGGATCATCGACGTTCGTGGCTGAAAGATCGCAAGGCAAATGCTGCGTGTCGCATCAGTCGCGGCCTGGAACACGTCAATGCTGTTTTTACAGCCTCTGGGATGGGCCAAAATCAGCCTTTTTTAGGCCGACAGCGCCTTCATCAAACCGTGAGCACCGATGATTTTCATGACCCGTTTCATGTTGTAGGCGAGCACATTTAAACTCATCTCCGCACCCACCCCGGCCAGCTTCCGCGTCAGGAAGTGCGTCGCACCCATCCATTGTTTGAGCGTCCCGAAGGGATGCTCAACAGTCCGTTTTCGGACTCGCATCATCTCCGGTGCTTTGCTCAGCCGGGCCTGCATTTCCTCCAGTACAGCTTCATGTTCCCAGCGTCGAACTCGTCGTTCCGTGCTCGGGGTGCACTGCGATTTCAACGCGCAGCTCCGGTATTTCGAACTCCAGTAACGGTGCAACTTCAGGCCTTTTTCAACGTAGGAATAGTGCCAGATCAGCGCCTCTCCAGCCGGGCAAATGTATTCGTTTTTTGCCGCGTCATAGATGAAGGCATCGTTATTGAAACGCCCGTCAGCCTTGGCTCCAGAGGTCATCGATTTGAGCACATAGACGGTGATGCCGGCATCGTGACAAGCCAGGATTTGTTCGCTTTTGAAATAACCTCGGTCCGCCACTACCGACAACGTACCTGACGTCATCGCCTCGCGGGCCTGCTTGGCCATCGAGCTGAGTTGATCGCGGTCGGAACCGACGTTGGTCACCTCATGCGCAACGATCAAATGGTGCTGCGTATCGACCGCTGTCTGCACGTTGTAGCCAACGATTCCCGTGCCGAGCGTCATCATGGCGCGGCTGTCTGGATCGGTCAGTGAGACCTGTTTATCCGGCGATTCATTGAGCTGGAGTTCGATCGACTGAAGCTCTTTCATTTGAATTTTAAGCTTGGCGATTTTCTCTTCCAGCCGCACGGTACTGGGCTCGGAAGCTGTTGGTTCTTGCCGATCAGCAGCATCGAGTGCCGTCAGGTAACGGTTGATGCTCGATTCAATTTCTTCCATTCGCCGCTTCAGTTTGACGCTGGTGAAATTGCGGTCGCGGTTGTTGACTGCTTTGAATTTGCTGCCATCGATGGCGACCAGATGTTCTCCGAACAGTCCTAACTGCTGACACAGCACAACGAACTGGCGACAGACGCCTCTGATGGCTTTGCTGTTGTCTTTTCGGAAGTTGGCGATCGTCTTGAAGTCCGGCATCAAACGCCCGGCCAACCACATCAGTTCGACATTGCGTTGGGCTTCTCGCTCCAAACGTCGGCTCGACTGGATGCGGTTGAGATAGCCGTAGATGTAGATCTTCAGCAAGATCGCGGGATGGTAAGCAGGCCGGCCAGTATCGGCTGGAATGGCACCTTGAAAACCCAGATTGACCAGGTCGAGTTCGTCGACGAAGACGTCGACTACGCGGACCGGATTGGTATCGCTGACGTAGTCGTCGAGGCTCTCGGGAAGTTAGGTACCTTGGCCTCGATGTTCACCTTGGATAAAGCGCTTCATGGGCAATCCCTGCGATGAAGTTCTCAGAAATCATAGCAAGTGTTCGCGAAGGCGTTTTTACACACTCTGGGCCAAAAGCAGCCCTTCATATCATCTAAAAAAACAGACGACTTGATGTATTTACTGATTCACCATGGGATGACAGAAATGGACTACCTTGTTGACCCAGTTACTCACCGCTCAGGGAGAGCGCCATGTCTGTAGAAATCCAGCTTTCAGAAAATGCGACTGAAGAAGAGCGGTTAGGAATTCTGACCCCGTTGCTGGCCCATAACCTGGCCAACGGTGGGGACGACGCCCATGAAATATTTGCCCTGTTGCTACGAGATCCTGACAGTAACGAAGTCATTGGCGGGCTGTACGGCAAGGTCTCTTATCGATGGCTACTCATCGATCTTGTCAGTGTTCCCGAGTCGATGCGTGGCCAGGGTATCGGAGAACGGCTAATGCGCATGGCCGAAGAAGTCGCGCAGAAAAAGAACTGCACCGGTATCTGGCTGGAGACCTTCAGCTTTCAGGCACCTGGGTTTTATCAAAAACTTGGTTACTCCGAATTCGGACGCCTGGCAGATTATCCACCGGGACATACCCGATGCTATTACCAGAAGTCGTTGCGCTGACAGCGTTTTGGATCTTGAGCCAATAGCTGCACTTCGTAGCAGGCAGCAATCGGCCCAGGCTGTGTGAAAACGCGGGTTTCGTTTTGAAGTCTGCGTTGCTATGTAAAATCTGCCAGCGTTTGCTTAGTCAGCAGACCTGAAATTTCCATAGGAGCGCGATTTTCGTTTCGGTTCTGACCGTCAAATCTTCTCGAAAACGTTTTCACACAGCCTCGGTCGATTCCTGCCTTCCTGAATGACCGCAATTGGCCGATAGTTGCCTGTCACCCTGGGTAGCTATTGAGCGACGTCTGTGATGATTTCAGTCTCTTCTGAACAGATTAAATCGTGAGTGAAGAGAATCTTAGATGTGCGCAAGAAGTTGCGCACTCAATTTTCAAAATCAGCTTGAAAAATCGCTACAAGCCACGCTGTTAAAGGCTTACAGCCAAGTGCGCAAGAAGTTGCGCAGTACTGCGCAACTTCTTGCGCACTTTGTCGCTGTTTCCTACCTTAAAAATCGAAAAAATCCTGCCCCATGGGCCGCAAACCCTTGCTGCGTAATGGCCTTATGATAGCTGGCACGACTTTTGATACCTCCTTCGGCACCTGGACAGGCAATCACGCCTTCCGGTCCTGTCTTTCAAGCAAGGAGAGCACCCCATGGCAACACCTGCCTACATGTCCGTCACTGGCGAAAAACAAGGTCTGATCACTGCCGGCGCATTCACCGCCGACTCGGTTGGCAACACCTACCAGGAAGGTCACGAAGACCA
>Ga0066791_10000799_pt1 | contig 11090 bp, 6 predicted proteins | sample OrgsoiDNA2013051_FD_70944 | JGI IMG/M metagenome (GOLD analysis project Ga0066791, IMG submission 70944) | Permafrost soil microbial communities from the Arctic, to analyse light accelerated degradation of dissolved organic matter (DOM) -... | ecosystem: Environmental > Terrestrial > Soil >...
CCTTCAGGAAGCCCAGCTAGTCTCCTGTCCCGGATAATTCCTGACAGTGCGCGGCAGGGTTAAGGTGGGGCAGACGCCCTCGTCTGCGCGCGATCCCCTGATCGCGCTCTTGCGTCCCTTGTCAAATCTTAAGCGAGACAGAACACTAGCGAAAACCCTGGCTGCTTTGGCTGCCGACGTGTTCCACGTGGCCGTGTAGTGTTCCGACGTCCTGGAGACGTGCCCGGATTAGCGACGCTGCGGTGGCGGGGTGTCAAGGCGTTGTTGGCGACATTCCGGGCGGTTGAATGCCCGCGGCCGGTTGCCAAAGCGCGGCTACAGTCACCTCGGCAGCGCCGGGGCCAGTGCCTGGAGGCGCGGCAGGGGCCATGTCCAACTGGGCCATCCAACGCTCTCGTGGATTGTTTCCGGATACGCCGTAACACAGGACTTGACCGCCTTCTGATCGGCTACACTGAACTGAATCAAGCGAATGCCGCTCTCTCCAGGCACAAAACTCGGACCATACGAAATCCTCTCGCCCATAGGAGCCGGCGGCATGGGCGAGGTCTTTCGCGCCCGCGACCCGCGCCTGAGCCGCGACGTAGCCATCAAGGTGCTGCCTGCGGCCATGTCCACTGACCCTGACCGCCTCGCCCGCTTCCAGCGTGAGGCTCGCACCGTCGCCGCGCTCAACCATCCCCACATTGTCACCATCTACTCCGTTGAAGAGGCCGGCAGCATCCACTTCCTCACCATGGAGCTCGTCGAGGGCAAGCCGCTCGAACGCATTATCCCCGCTCACGGCCTGCCCGCCGACCAGATCGTCGACATCGGCAACGCGCTTGCCGACGCCCTCTCTGCCGCGCACGACAAGGGAATCGTCCATCGCGACCTCAAGCCCGCCAACGTCATGGTCAACAACGAGGGCCGCGTCAAGGTGCTCGATTTTGGCCTCGCCAAAGAGGTCACCCAGCTCGGCCCTGAAGATGAAACCCGCGCCGCCGCAGGCAACACCCAGGCCGGCATGGTCATGGGCACTCCCGCCTACATGTCGCCTGAGCAAATCTCCGCACGCCCCCTCGACCACCGCACAGACATCTTCTCCCTCGGCGTCGTGCTCCATGAGATGGCCACCGGCAAGCAGCCCTTTGCCGGCCTCTCCTCAGCAGAGCTCATCTCGTCAATCCTTCGCGACACCCCGCCCTCCGTCTGCGACATCCGCGCCGACCTGCCCAGCGATCTGGCACGCATCATCCGCCGCTGCCTTGAGAAAGACCCGCGCCACCGCATCCAGACCGCGCGAGACATCTCCAACGAGTTCCGCGACCTCGCCCGCCAAACCCAGCAGAGAGCCGCTTCGCCAACCTCGGCTCAAGCTCCAGCTCCAAGCCACGCCGCAATCCCGTCGCCAACCGCAGCCGTCCACTCCCACACCGACTCCGGCACCGCCCGCGCCAACGAAGGTTTCTGGGTCGCCGTGCTGCCCTTCAAGGCACAGGGCGCAAGCCCCGACCTCGCTGCGCTTGCCGAGGGACTCGCCGAAGACATCGTCACCGGCATGTCGCGCTTTTCTTATTTACGCGTTATCGCACGCGGTTCCACGCTCAGCTACGCCAACAAGGCAATCGACCTGCGCGTAGCAGGCAAAGAACTCGGCGCACGCTACGTCATGGAAGGCACCCTGCGCCAGGCTGGCGCAAAGCTGCGCCTCGCCGTTCAACTCGTTGACACGGTCACCGGCGCGCACCTCTGGGCTGAGAACTATGAGCGCGCCTTCAGCCCCGAATCCATCTTCGAACTCCAGGACGACCTGGTCCCACGCATCGTTTCCACCGTCGCCGATCAACACGGCGTGCTGCCGCACAGCATAGCGAGCGCGATCCGCGGCAAGTCCTCTGATCAACTGAGCCCCTACGAAGCGGTCCTGAGGGTGTTCAGTTTCCACGAACGGATGACTCCGGAGGAACACGCCGAGCTCAGGGATGTGCTGGAGCGAATTGTGAAAATCGCTCCGGGTGAGTCCGATTGTTGGGCGATGCTGGCGACGCTTTATGGCGACGAACACATGTTCGGGTTTCAAGGCCCGCCTGATCCTCTGGGACGGGCCGCGGCCGCGGCTCGACGGGCCGTCGAGCTAGCCCCGTCCAGTGCGTTGGCCCTCCAGGCGGTCTCACAGAGCCTGTTTTTCCGAAAGGAATTCACTGCGTTTCGCCCCGTGGCGGAGCGGGCGCTCCTGCAGAATCGAGCCGACGGGGCTCTCAAGGCCTTCCTGGGCATGCTGATCGCGTTTTCGGGCGAATGGGACCGCGGCTGCGCATTAGTCGATGGAGCTCTTCGGCTCAATCCTCATCACCCGGGTTGGTACTGGATTCCAGCCGCCGTCAACGCATACCGCAAGCGCGACTACCGGGCTTCCATTGAGGCATCCCGGACGATCAACATGCCCGGCTACTTCTGGGGTCCTTTCACCTCTGCCGCGTCGTACGGACAATTGGGTGAACCCGATGCAGCGCGGAAAGCGTTGAAGGAACTGCTCGAGATCCGGCCCGATTTCGCGGAAGTCGTCCGCGTCGAAATCGGAAAGTGGTTTGATTCAGACCTCGTCGAGCACTTTGTCGAGGGTCTTTCAAAGGCTGGGCTGGCCGTCGGGGGAACCTCGGCGGTGGCAGGCCCGTCGGGTGAGGCGGGAGCGGCGAGCACCTCCGGCGCAGCGCATACTGACGAAGGATTCTGGGTCGCAGTACTGCCGTTCAAATCTGCGGGCGCCAGCTCCGAAGTCAGCGCGCTCGCCGAAGGCCTTTCCGAGGAAATCGTCACCGGACTTTCCCGCTTCTCCTATCTCCGCGTCATCGCCCGCGGCTCGACTCTGAAGTACGCGAATCAACCAGCGGACATTCGGACTGTAGGCAAGGAACTCGGCGCACGCTACGTCATGGAAGGCACGGTGCGCCAGGCTGGCGCGAAGCTGCGCGTCGCCGTTCAGCTCATCGACGCAACCACCGGCGCGCAACTCTGGGCCGAAACCTACGAGCGAGCCTTCCACCCCGACGCGATCTTTGAAGTGCAGGACGACCTCGTCCCACGCATCGTTTCCACCGTCGCCGATAACAACGGCGCATTGCCGCGAAGCATGAGTCAGGCAGTGCATAGCAAGGCCCCGGAAGAATTGAGCCCTTACGAAGCCGTGCTGCGCAGCTTCGCCTACTTTGAGAGGTACACCCCAGAAGAGTTGTCGGCTTCCCGGTCTGGGTTGGAAGCTGCCTTGCGCAAAGCTCCGGCATACGCAGATGCCTGGGCAATGCTCGCATGCCTCTGCGCGCAGGACTATTTGCATGGCTATGAGCTACAAGAAAACGCCCTGGAAAGCGCGGCCTCAGCCGCACGCAAGGCCGTTGAACTGAGCCCAGCGAATCATCTGGCGTATTTCAGCCTGGCCCAGGTCCTCGCACACCAGAAAGACTTCGATTCGTTTCAGGATGCTGCCGAGCGTGTCTTGGCGCTTAACCCGATGGACGGCAATGCGGTCGCCTTTCTCGGCGAGTTCCTCGTATATGGCGGAAATGCGGAGCGCGGCATGCAACTGGTCGAGCGCGCCAAGCAACTGAACCCGAATCATCCCGGCTTTTACTGGTTCGCGGATTTTTACCACTCGTTTTCTCAAAAGGACTACCGCGGCGCACTCGCTTTCGCACAGAAAGCCAGGCTGAGGGGCAACCCGCTGGCGCCAATGATGATTGCATCCGCGGCAGGTCAGCTCGGGGACGCAGAAACGGCGGCGAAAGCGGCAGGCGACTTGCTAAAGTTTCGCCCCGAACTCCCCGCCTTGATGCCCAGGCAAGTAGCAAAAGTCTGGAACCCTGAATACGGCGAAAGGTTCCTCGACGGCCTGCGCAAAGCCGGCCTCGACATTCCCGCCGCGCAAACCCCATCCGCCCCCGCCAGCACCACCAGCGGAGCCACCCGCATCGCCGATTCCAAACCTCCCTCCATCGCCGTGCTGCCATTCGCCAACATGGGCGCGGACAAAGACCAGGAGTATTTCTCCGACGGCCTGGCGGAAGAGATCATCAACCTGCTGGCAAAAATCCCCGGCCTGAAAGTCATCGCCCGCACCTCGGCCTTCGCGTTCCGCGGCAAAGAGACCGACATTCGCGGAATTGCGGGTGCGCTGGGCGTCACGCATGTGCTCGAAGGGAGCGTACGCCGCACGGAAACCCGCCTCCGCGTTAGCGGCCAGTTGATTGACGCAGCCGACGGCGCCCACCTCTGGTCCGAGCGGTACGACCGCGAGATGAGCGACATCTTCACCCTTCAGGATGACATCGCTACGGCAATCGCCGGAGCATTGCGGGTGAAGCTTTCGCCAGAGACCATTCCAAAACGCTATGAACCGAAGCTCGCGGCCTATGAGGCTTATCTGAAAGCCAAGTATCTGCAAGCCAAGGCTACGCCGGAGTCGCTCGAGTTAGCGAAACAATGCCACGAGCGGGCGATTAAGCTCGATCCGGCATTTGCCCTCGCTCGGGTTGAGGTGGGATTCTACTGGGTCGCAATGACACTGTTCAGCAGGTACCCGGCGGACCACGCTTTGCTGGCAGCGCGTGAAGAGGCCGAGCGAGCGCTTCAAATTGATCCGGCTCTCCCGGACGCCCATGCTCTGTCGGGATACCTGGCCGCGGTCTTCGAGCAGGATTGGACCAGGGCTGAGCAGTATTTCGCCTTTCCGGGGGCAAGGCAAGTCGGCACATCGATAACCCAGCCCATTTATGCATGGTTCCAGTACTTGCGCGGCAATGTTGCGGAGGCAATCGCGCTCGCACAGCGTGCAGTCGAAGAAGACCCGCTCGATGTATGGCCACGGATGAATCTGCACGCCTATCTGCAGGCTGCGGACCGCGAGCGGGAAGCGCTTGAGCAATTGAGGAAAGTGCTGGAACTGGACCCGAACCAGGCTTTGGCCATGGTATCCATGGCCATGATCCTGGCTGACAAGGGCAACCTTCCTGAGGCGTTGGCGGCCGCACGGCGAGCCCATTCCATCGGGGTGTGGCTGCCTGAAACAACCGGTGTTCTTGCTGCACTCCTTTACCGCAGTGGGGACGATGCCGAGTCCCAATCAATCGCGAGAACACTTGGTTCCGGTGGCGCGCCCGGTGATGCGCGCGCACAGGCTCTCTTTCACTTGCTTTGCGGTGAAGTCGATAAAGGAGCCGACTGGGCCGAGCGGGCGATCAATGAGGGCGACCTCGCAATGAGGACGGTTTATATCCGCTTCGTGGCCTGCAAGCAGTTGAGAGCGAGCAATCGTTGGCCAAAGATTGCGAAGATGATCAACCTCCGTTGTTGACCTCAGCTATGGCTCAAGACCCGGTTCCTACGATTGCCCGTTCCAAGGATGCTGCGAGCAGCCAGATGGTTCCGGCGAAGAGCAGGGTATCGGCGACGTAATTCAGTGCTTCGACTGTCGGGGCGAGGGCCATGAGGGGGATGTAGAGCAGGAGGACGCTCAGGGTCACCGCAATCGCGAGCCACGTGGCGGCGAGGCGGGCGCGGCGATTGACAAGACTCGCGACTCCGGCCAGCAGCAGGAGCGTGCCCATCAGATATCCCCAGAAAAGGCGGAGCGGGACCCATGCCGGCGTCAACTTGGGTAGAGGAACTCCGGGCGCGATGTCGGGATGCAGGAAGTATACGACGGCGAACCAGACAGCGGCGACGGCGATCCAGATGCGGCCGATGACAGCCACGCGGCCTCCGGCGAGAGCCCATGCGCCGCCGGCGAAGGCGAGATCGCGGAGGAGGATGGTCCAGAAGAGAAGCTGCGCAGGGTTGGCTATGACGTTTGGCAGATGGATGAGGAGGACGAAGAGAAGGAACATTACGCCCAGGAGAGTGGCGGCCAATCGCACGTAGCGCGTCAGGGCCAGGCTGGTGGCTGAGGCCAGCAGGGCGATGCCGATGAAGCAGGTCCAGAACAAGTGTCCGGGAATCCAGGAGGGAACGATCTGCATGATGCTCCGGGACGCCACTAAATGCTCCGCGCCGAAGGCGGCCAAGGCCGAAGCCACGAATGCGGGGCCAACGGCGATGAGCTTGCCGGGATTGAAAGAGAGTCGCTTTCGGGCGGAGATCAGTCCGGCCACGAGAAAGACGATTCCGGCAAGAGATGGCCACAAAACCAGACGTGAAGTCACAGTCCCTTCATTCTATGAGATCGGGATGCCCCGCGAAAAAGCCGACCCTACGAGGCCGGAACCGAGAGTTTGGTTGCAGCATTGAACTAAATGTGATTCTCTAATATCCATGAAGCCAGGTACGCACATTCACCGGGCACTGCCGCTCATCGCGATGGCAGCGCTCGCCGCTACCCTATCGAGTCAGGACAGCGTGGACACAAAAAGCTGGACTGCCGCCGACGATCATCGGAACATGCTCAATCAGCTTGGCATCACCGTGCTCCGCCCCGGCCCGAGCGGCAACGAATCGGCGCCGAATCGCGCCAACTATGATGAGGCCAAAGCGAATCCATACCCGGACCTTCCTGACGCCCTCACGCTTAAGAACGGCAAGAAGGTCACGACCAGGGCCATGTGGTGGAATCGGCGGCGACCGGAGATCGTGGAAGACTTTGAGCGGGAGGTGCTGGGCCGAGTGCCAAAGAACGTCCCGCCGGTGACGTGGGAAATAACCAAGAGGGCGGAAGCAGCCGTAGGGTCGCATGCCGTAATCGGCAAACAGCTATTGGGTCACGTAGAGAGTTCGTCCTACCCCGGCATCAAGGTGGATATTCAGATGACCGTGGTCGTCCCCGCCGGCGCCAAGGGTCCGGTCCCGGCCATGATGATGTTCGGCGGCCGCGGCATTCCGGAAGTGGCGTTTCCCGCGCCGGCGTTCCCAGGCCGGGGCGCGGCGCCAGGAGCGGGGGCCGCAACCGGTCGCGGCGCTGGCGGTCCGCCACCAGGCGCAGACCCTCCCGCGATCGAACAATTGATCGCGGACGGGTGGGCGGTGGTCACCATTAATCCGGGAAGTATCCAGGCTGACAACGGCGCCGGTCTGACCAAAGGCATCATCGGACTGGTGAACCAAGGTCAACCGCGAAAGCCGGACGACTGGGGCGCCCTCCGCGCCTGGGCCTGGGGCGCTTCGCGGGGCCTCGATTATCTCGAAACCGAAAAGGCCGTCAATGCGAAACAGGTCGGAATCGAGGGCGTATCCCGGTATGGCAAGGCTGCATTAGTGACGATGGCATTTGACAGCCGATTCGCAGTCGTGCTGATCGGTTCGTCCGGGGAAGGTGGAGCGAAACTGCACCGCCGGAACTGGGGCGAAGCAGTCGAGAACCTGACGGGCTCGGGCGAATATCACTGGATGGCGGGCAACTTCCTGAAGTACGGCGCTTCTGAGGCCGCCTTTGGAAGCAAAACGCCAGGCGACCTGCCGGTGGATGCCCACGAACTGCTGGCACTGTGTGCGCCGCGCCTCACCTTCGTGAGCTATGGCGTGCCGGAAAAAGGGGACGCGAAGTGGCTTGATCACCAAGGCAGTTTCATGGCCGCCGTCGCCGCACAGCCGGTGTTTCGTCTTCTCGGCGCGAAGGATCTTGGTGTTAAGGAGGGCTATCAGACGGCGAAGATGCCCGCGGTGAATGTTGGAATGCTGGATGGGCAGCTTGCATGGCGCCAGCATGATGGCGGACATACCGATAGCCCAAACTGGATATACTTTATTCCATGGGCGGATAAGTTCCTCCATCACGGCGGCGCGGTGGGGCGTCGATGAAGTTGCTGCTGGCCGGGCTCGCGGTTTCAGCACTGATCCAGGCCCAGGGCGATCGGCCTGTTGCGCGAACGGACGAGAACTCTCAGATCGCACACGAACAACTCCTTCGAAAAGCGAAGCAGGGGCGCATCGATATCTACTTCGAAGGTGACTCCATTACGCGTCGCTGGGGAGCTACAGACTACCCGCAACTGCTCGAAAACTGGCGACAGAACTTCTTCGGATGGAACGCCGCTAACTTCGGCTGGGGGGCGGACCGCATCGAGAATATCCTCTGGCGGCTCCAAAACGGTGAACTGAACGGCGTCAACCCTAAGGTGATCGTGCTTCTGGCGGGCACGAATAACATCGGCAATCGCTTACCTCCGGCCGGAATCGATGCCGCGGCCGAGGACATGACCAAGGGTTTCCAGGCGGTCGTGCAGGTGATGCAGTCTAATGCTCCCGATGCGGCGATTGTATTGATGGGGATCTTTCCGCGCAACGACAACATGGATGCGATGCCGTTGATCGACAAGATCAACTCGAAGATGGCCAAGATTGCAGACGCTCGGAAGATCCGGTATCTCAACATCAACGACAAACTCGCGGACCGGGAAGGAAAGCTGTACGACGGAATGATGAACGCGAATGACAAACTCCATCCGACGCTGAGGGGCTACCAGGTTTGGGCGGACGCCTTGAAACCTCTGTTCACTGAATTGCTTGGTCCGTCTGCGAAAGAAGATCACGCTCCACCGCCGACCGGAGATCCCTCCGCCCGCCGATGATTCCGTGGTCGGGGGGGTGCCCCAGGCGCCTCTATTTTGCACTCGGGCTGTCATCGGCCTTCAGGTCGCCGACTGCGTATTGAATCCCCGCTAGCATATGAGCCACAAAGGGCCGCAAGAAGTACACCTTCTCGTCGTGACCGTGTGCCTCATAGAACACGCGGCCATTGCCCACGCGTTGAATGTAGCTCAACGCGTAGTCGCCGTCGGTACGCCTCGTGGCCGCCGGCTCTTTGGCTTTGTCTTCCGCGCTCATTTTGGAGTAGTTGATGCTGTTGAGAACGTGCACCCGCTTTCGGCTGAATGAGTCTTGCGCAAACGTGTAGGTCTCGTCCACGATTTCGAAGCCGTGGGGCGGGAACATGGCAGTCAGGGGACTGTGGGGATCGTCGACCTTCACCGGGATCAAGGTCGGGTAGGTCCAGTGGAATTTGAAGAACCCGCCGATCATTTCGTTGAACTCGGGCCATGTGCCGGTCGGCGCAGGGCTATTAGTATGGTAGCTGTCGGTAGCGGCGTGGATGCCGGCCAAACCCTTGCCGCCTTTGACAAAATCAAGGAGCGCCCGCCGGCGAAGTTCCGTGGCGGCTTTGTCGTTCGGGTCATCCAGAAATTCGCCGGTGGTGCTGGCAAGAAAGATTGCATCATATTGCTTCAGGTTTTCAGGCGTGATCGCGGCCGCGTCGTAGGTGATGGTGGTCATCCAGGCGCCGGTCTTGTCTCCCAGGTATTCAACCATCTTCGCTGCCAGCGGGATGGAAGTATGCACCCAACCGGCGGCTCGGCCGAGGACCAGCACATGGCGCAGGCTCTGAGGTGTGGCGTAGGGCTTGTCCGGCAGCGCGGCCATCATGGCCGAGATCTCGGCGGGATTGGCAAATTGTTTTTGCGGACAGCCGCGGCTGAAGCCCCCGCTAAATCCTTCCGCGGGGCAATTTGCGGGTTTCGCAGTAGCAGCTACCTGCTGTGCGAAACCCACGGAGCCGGTCAATACTACAGCGGATAACGCCACACTAATGCCATATGCCTTCAGTTTCATAATCGGATATTCTCCCGTGATCGCAGCCTGGTAAGACGTAATTATATCCCCGTGCATCCGGCTATCGCCTCGGAATGGCCCCTGGAGCCCGCACTATTCCCAGCGGAACACCTTTGCTGAAAGCGCCGTGCAGATCGCAAATACGACAACCAGCGCCGCGACGTCGCCCATGTGTGCCGACCACGCTTCGCCTTTCCGGATTCCCTCAAGGAGCGATACCGCGTAGGTCAGCGGCAGCAAGCGCGCCACTGCTTGAAGCGCGGGTGGCATCGACTGCACCGGCACGAACAATCCGCACAGGCCGATCATCGGATACAGGATGGCTGCACCGATCGGTTGCGCGAAGCGCGCCGTAGGCACGATGCTCGCAATCAGAAAACCGATCGACAGAATACTCCACGTGCTGATCAGCAGCGCTATCGTAAACCCGAACACCGGGAAGTGAGTGTCGACCGGATAAAAGCGCTTGCCCGCCAGCACAGTCAAGGCCAAGGTAAGCGCGGTGAGCGTTAGTTTGACCAGCACGTGAGCAGTGAGAATCGTCTGCGGGCGTAGCGGCGTGGCCCGGAGCCGCCTGAGAATGCCGCCTTCCCGGTAAATCGTGATGATGGTGACCAGCGACAATACCCCGCTGAGCGCTATGAGCACCGATACGAAGACCGGCAGCCCGACGTGCAAGTATCCGGCGGTAGAGAGTGAGCCCGGCGTGAGCCGGCCTCCCGCAAATCGACTCACGACCACAAAAAGCAGAACGGGAAGCAAGATCGATCCGAACGCCCCGAGCGGCTCACGCAGGAAGATCTTGATCTCCAGCCAGGTCAGTTTCCAAAGTCCACGCATCATTGCCGAGTCTCTTTCAATCGCGGATCGAATGGCCGGTCAGTTTCAGAAAGACGTCCTCCAGGTTGGGCAGCACGGTGCGGAAGTCGGTGACCCGGATCCGATTCTCGGAGAGACACTGGATCACCTCAGTCACGAAATCGTCGCCCCGCCCCTGAATAGTGAACTGGGAGTCTTGGCGCATCACGTTCTCAACCTGCGGAATAGCTCGCAGGCGTTCTTCGGCGAGGGCATCCCCGGTCGCCAGGACCACGGTTCGCGTGGGGCAGTGCCGCCCCACCAATTCCTTCGGACTGCCAATGTCGATGATCTTTCCGTATTCGATGATTGCCACGCGGTCGCACAACCGCTCAGCCTCCTCCATCAGATGAGTAGTCAGAAAAACCGTTTTGCCGCGATCCCGGATGCCGCGCACCAGGTCCCAGATCGCTCTCCGCGACTGTGGATCCAGGCCGGTGGTCAGCTCATCGAGGAATACTACTTCCGGATCGTTGATCAGCGCCAGGGCGATAAACAGCCGCTGCTTCTGCCCGCCTGAAAGGGTCATAAACCAAGCGTTGCGTTTGTCGGCAAGGCCGAGTTGTTCGAGCAGCCGGTTGCCGTCGAGCGGCTTTGGGTAGAGAGAGGCCCAGAGATCCACAGCTTCCCAGACCTTGATTCTCTTCTGGAGCTGCGCC
>Ga0066791_10000809_pt1 | contig 11035 bp, 10 predicted proteins | sample OrgsoiDNA2013051_FD_70944 | JGI IMG/M metagenome (GOLD analysis project Ga0066791, IMG submission 70944) | Permafrost soil microbial communities from the Arctic, to analyse light accelerated degradation of dissolved organic matter (DOM) -... | ecosystem: Environmental > Terrestrial > Soil >...
ATCGCCAGCAGGTTGTACGGCGAGTTGTAGAAGTCATGCCACAGGCCGTGGGCATTGCCCTCGCGGATGGCCCGAAGATGGGCGAATTCCGGCCGCGCCAATACGCGATCAAACGCCTCACGTGCTTCGTCAGTGCTCACGCCTGCGCCCAGGATCAAGCCCGGCTTGTGGTTGCCGGTGGCCACGTACACGTCCGGATCGGCTTTCAGTGCGTACTCGACGCTGATATCGCCCAGCGCACCCGGCACCACGTCGGCGGCGATATTGCGCCCGCCGACCAGCTTGATCACTTCACCCATGCCGCTTTTGCCGGTGGTGTGCCCCGGCGCCTGCCAGGCACCGGCCAGCAATTCGAGGAACACGCTGGGGCGTGGGCCAGCGGGCAAGGTGGCGACGGCATCGGTGATGACCTTGATGTGCTGGTCATAGAACGCCAGGAAGGCGTTGGCCTGGCTTTCACGACCCAAGGCCTGGCCCAGCGCGTTCATGCTGGTGTGAGTGCCTTGGACCGGGTTGATGCGAAAGTCGACGAACACCACCGGGATGCCGGCTTTGGCCAGCACGTCTGCCACCGCGCTGTGTTCGGTCGGGCCGTGGCCCGAAATGCTGAACACCGCCAGGTCGGGTTTGAGCGAGAGAATTTCCTCGGCGCTGACGCTTTGCTCCGACGCCTGCCCGATCAACGGGATGTCTTTCACCGAGGGAAACTTCGCCACATAAGCGTTGTAGGTGTGCGGGTCCAGCAGCTTCAAGTCGTTCTGCCAGCCAACGATGCGCTGGAACGGCGCGTCCTTGTCGAGCAGGGCAAATGCCGAAATCAAGCGGCCTTCTCCGAGCACCACACGTTTAACGTCGTCCTTTACCTCGACCTTGCGGCCCAGCACGTCGGTAACTTCATGGGCGGCGGCGGTTTCGGCATGGCCGAGTACCAGCGCGGCGAACAGCACGCCGAGCTTGAGCACGTTGCGGGGTTTGAACATGGACAGGACTCCTGGTGAGGGAAAATCAGAATTCATAATCGACACTGGCGGTGAGGGTGCGGCCTGCGCCTGGGATGCCGTAGAGCTGGAAGCCGTCGAGGGATGCGCCGACCTGGCTGTAATAAAACGTGTTGAACACGTTGTTGAGGTTGAGGTTGACCGTGGTGTCCTTGTTGACCTTGTATTGCGCCGCCACGTTACTCAGCCAGTAACCGGGGGCTTTTTCGTGGTCGCGGGTGTAGATCGCATCGACGCCGGACGGGCCATTGGCGTAGCTGCTGTTGTTGTTCAAACCGCCGACATACTTGTTGTCGCTGTAGCGACGACGGCCCACGTATTGCTCGCCGTAGCTGAGGCTCAGGGCGTCGGTGACGGCGTAGGTGGTCCACAGGTTGGCGGTCAGGTCGGGGACGTTCTTGGCTTCCGCGCCCTTGTTGATGCCTTTGGTCTGCGTGCTTTTGAGCGCCGAAAAGCCGGTGTAGGCGGTCCAGCGCGGGGTGATGTTGCCTTGCAGGCCGAGTTCGACGCCGTCCACGCGTTTGGCGGGCAGGGCGCGCACCGGGGCGGATTCGCCGTCCTGGTATTCCCAGGCGTTGTCCAGTTCGGTGCGGAAGATCGCCGCCGTAACATTGAGCCTGTCGTGGGCAATGTCCCACTTGGTGCCCATCTCGTAGGTTTTCGACTTGGCCGGGCTGTAGTTGCTGGTGGTGGACGCGCCGTAGATCTGGTTGTTGGTGGACGCGCCCAGCGCCGACGGTTGCGCCGCCTCGCTGTAGGACACGTAGATGCTGGCGTTTGGCAACGGCTTGTACACCGCGCCGATACGACCGCTGACGGCGCCGTCGGTGCTGCTGATGGTGGCCTGGCCGCGCTGTGTGGTTTGCGCGCGCCAGTTGTCGTAGCGCAGCGAGCCGAGCACTTGCCAGTGTTCGTTGAGGGTGACGGTGTCGCCCAGGTAAATGCCGGCGTTGTCGATCACCGAGCGCGGGTCGCCTTCGCCTTTGGTCACGTAAGTGCTGGCGAAGCTGTGGCTGGGGTCGTTCATGTTGAAGAACATGTCGCCGGCCGGCACTTCAGCGTTACGTTTCAGGCCGCCGTAGGTCTCGTGGTAGAACTCCAGGCCGCTGACCACCGCGTGTTGCAGGCTGGCAGTGTTGAACGTGAAGCTGAAGTCGGTCTGGTTATCCAGGATGGTGTAGCGCTTGGACAGCCCGAAATCGCTGCCACGCAGAATGCCGTAGCCGGTGTTGCTGTTGTTCACGTAGTCGGTGTAGGCATTTACCGTGCTGCCCGGCACTTGGCTGAGCGGGCCTACACCCGTGTAGCCCAACGTCGCACAGCGCGTGCCGGTACAGGTTTTTTTGCCATCGGCGTCGGCGGCGAAAAAACGCGCCGGGGACAGCACCGCGAAGTTATCGCTGCGCTCCCAACGCGTCTGGTTGCGCAGGTTGGCTTCGTTCCAGTCAAAGTCATGTTCGAAGCGTGCGGTCAGCGCGGTGGTTTCGTTTTGCTGCGTATACAGGCTCGAATCGCCGTACCCGTTGGAACGTTTCACACCCGGCATGCGATGGCCGTCGGTGCCACGCTGGATCGGCACGCCGCCGTCCGGGGTGTTGGTGTCCTTCTGATAGAAGGTGTCGACGAAGAACCGCGTGTCGGTGCCCAGGCCGAAGCCGAACGAGGTGGCAATGCCCCAGCGGTCGTAGTCCACGTCGTCGCGGTCGGCCACCTGGTTGTAGTGCTTCATCAGGTTGATGCGTACGGCGCTGGTGTCGGTCAACTGCTTGTTGATGTCGGCAGTGAGGCGCCGGTAGCTGTCGGTGCCTATCCCTGCGGAGACTTTGTTGGCGTCACCCAAGTGCGCTTCCTTACTCACCAGGTTGACGCTGCCGCCCACCGCCGAAACCCCGGACTCAATGGAACCGGTGCCCTTGAACACTTCGGCCTGTTGCAGGTTGAAGGTGTCGGTGCGCGTGGACATGCCGGCGTCGCGCACGCCGTCGACGGTCAGGCTTTGCTCGGACGAAAAGCCGCGAATCGAAAACAGATCGCCCCAGCCCAGGTTGCCCTCACCGGACATGAAGGTGATGCCCGGCACGTTGCGCAACACTTCCTGCAGGGTTTGCGCGTTCTGCTCTTTAAGCACTTGCTGCGGCACGATGGTCACGCTTTGTGGCGCGTCGAGCAGCGGCTGGCTGATTTTTGCCGAGGTCACCCGGTCGACTTTGAAGGCGGACGTGGTTTCTTCGCCGTCGATCTTGATTTGCGGCAGGCTCACCACCGAATCGTCAGGCGCGGCGGTGGACGCATCGGCCCAGGCCGTTGGCGCGACGCTGCCGGCAGCAAGAAAGCCGAACATCGGTGCCAGAGTGGTATGCAGCGTGTGACGGTGCGGGGTGGGCAGTGACATGGGCAGTGATCCGAGTCTAAATTACAATTACTCTCATTTAGGTTCGGTAGTCTAAAGAGCGATTCCGCCTGCCATACCCCGGCTTTGTATCGCTGATGCGTGATTATGGTTTCCCACAACATTCCATTACATTTGCGCGTACCACTGGCTGAGCTTTCGGCTATCTCCTGCGTTTTGAGTTTTCGGATTGACTGCCCATGGCAAAGCTTGACCACCTGTTGATCGTTGATGACGACCCGCAAATCCGCCAACTGCTCTGCGACTACTTGAGTGACGCGGGCTTTCAGGTGTCTACCGCCGCCGACGGCAAGGAAATGCGCCGCCGCCTGGCGCTGAATGTGATCGACCTGATCGTGCTCGACCTGATGCTGCCCGGCGAAGACGGCCTGAGCCTGTGCCGCGAGCTACGGGTCAGCTCCAACACGCCGGTGGTGATGCTCACGGCCAAGGGCTCGTTGATCGACCGCATCGTCGGCCTGGAAATCGGTGCCGACGACTACTTGCCCAAACCCTTCGACCCGCGTGAATTGCTGGTGCGCATCAAGGTGGTGTTACGCCGGGTACAAAGTTTTCCGGACCGTGCGCGCCTGGATGAGGCGCCCAGCATTCGGTTCGCCGACTGGCAACTCGACACACGGGCGCGGCAGCTGCTCAGCCCCGAAGGCGTGGTGGTCAGCCTCGGCAATTCGGATTACCGCGTGTTGCGCCTGTTGTTGCAGCACCCCAATCGCCCGTTGAGCCGCGACTTTCTGCTCAACCATGTGTTCGACAAGGACAGCACGCCGTTCGACCGCTCCATTGACGTGTGCGTCAGCCGCCTGCGCTCGCAGCTGCCGGCGGGGCTGATCAAGACCGTGCGCAACGAGGGCTACATGCTCACCGCCGATGACGTGGTGCTGGGGTCGTGAGACTGCTGCCGCGTTCGCTGTTCGGGCGCCTGGTGCTGATTCTGGTCAGCGGCATGCTCGCGGCCCAGGCGCTGACCAGCAGCATCTGGTACGACCGGCGTCATGGCCAGGTGCTGGAAATCCCCGCACGGCTGATCGCCACGCGTTTGGCGGACGTGGTGCGCCTGATGCACAGCGACCCGCAGCAGGCCCACCAGTTGATCCAGCTGCTTGATACGCCGCACTTTCGGCTGACCTTGAGCGACCAGGCCAGCAGCACGCCCAGCACGCTCACCGACAGCGACCGGCCCACCGAACGCCTGATCAAGCAGGTGTTGGCGCAAAAAACCGGCTACGCGCAAACCCTGAGCCTTTTACGCCTGTCGCTGGTCGATGGCGAAGGGCAGACCGCCGGGCTTTCAACCTTGCTCAGCTCAAAGCCTGTGGTCGGGCAGTTTCTGATCGACCTGCGCCTGCCCGATGGGCGCTGGTTGCGCGTGGACGCCAGTGAAGAGCAGGGCTGGACCAGTACCTCACCGCTGGACCTGTTGTTCGATTACGTGATGCGCATCTATTTGCTGCGAGTGCTGGTGCTGGTGGTCATCGCCCTGGTGGCGGTGCGCCTGGCCATCCGCCCGCTGAATGCCCTGGCCAAGGCCGCCGAGGCGCTGGGTCGGGACATCCAGCGCCCACCGTTACCGGTGGATGGCCCGACTGAAGTGCGCCGCGCCGCCCAGGCGTTTAATGCGATGCAGCAACGGCTGATCGCCAATATCGCCGAGCGCACGCGCTTTCTCGCGGCAATTTCCCACGACCTGCGCTCGCCGATCACACGCCTGCGCCTGCGCACGGAAATGCTCGAAGACACGCGCACCCAGGAGCGCTTTCGCAGCGACCTGGAAGAAATGGAACACATGGTGGCCAGCACCCTGGACTTTGTCAGCAGCGGTGAGATCAACGAGACGCGACAGAACATCGACATCAATGCCTTGCTGCAAAGCCTGCAGGCGGACCTGGAAGACGTGGGCGAAAGCGTGACCATCGTGGGCCGCGCCAAGCAACCGTTGCCGGGGTATGCGCGCAGTCTCAAACGCTGTGTGCAGAACTTGCTGGAAAACGCGGTGCGTTATGGCAGCGAGGTGGTGGTGCGGGTCGAGGATCAGGCGGACAGCTTGCAGATTGTCATCAGTGACCGCGGACCGGGGATTCCCCAGGAACAGCTGGAGCAGGTGATGGAGCCGTTTTACCGGGTGGAAGGTTCACGCAATGCCGAAACCGGCGGGTATGGGTTGGGGTTGAGTATTGCGCATACGATTGCGCGGGCGCATGAGGGGCGGTTGAGTTTGAGTAACCGGGAGGGCGGGGGCCTGGAGGTGGTGTTGCTGTTGTGGCGAGCGGGCTTGCCTCGCGCTGGGGTGCGGAGCAGCCCCAAAACCTGACATTGCGTTTTGTTGAGGAAACGCGTTGATCTTATTGGGGCTGCTGCGCAGCCCAACGCGGGGCAAGCCCGCTCGCCACAGCAAGCCAGCTTGCCACGGCGAGCCGGCTCCTGCGGGGTCAGGGCATCAGGCCCCGTGGCACTTCTTGAATTTCTTCTCGCTGCCGCATGGGCAAGGATCGTTGCGGCCGACGTCTTTCAGGGCGTTGCGCACCGGCTCCTGGTGAGCGTGGCCGCAGTTCGGGCCGTGGACATGGCCGTGGTCGTGATCATGGTGATCGTGATCGTGGTTGCAGTCAGGACCATGGACATGGGGTTGCTGAGTCATCGATGTCGCTCCGGAATAAAATCGCCGGGGATTATCTCGCCATTGTGGTTCACCTGCACGTCATTACCGATGAATAATCCGGTTTTCAGCTCGCCTTCCAGGCGATAGGGCACGGGTTTGCTCGGGTTTTTAAGCATCTGTACCACATCGCGTATCTGCGGCCAGAGGTTGGTCCGCACCTTCACCCGGAAAAAAGCATGGCCGCGCGGTGGTACGGTCAGCCATTCGTTGGACTCGCCTTCGGTCAGCACGAAATCGCCCAGGCTGACTTTGTAGATCAGGCCGCGCACCGTGAGGTCGGCGTCGTCGCGGTTATCCACGCGAAAGTACAGCTTGAAGCGCTGCTCGAGCAATTTGGCGCGCACCACTTCAACCTTCACCAGGGAGACATGAGGCGGGGGCGAGCTGTCCTCGAACCAGGACGCGCACCCGGTGAGGCCCAGGGTCAACGCCAGCATCAAGCTGTACATCCGAAGCATGGCGTTTTCCCTGTCAGTTGATTAGAGGTAGCTGGAGCAGCACTTCTTGAATTTCTGCCCACTGCCGCACAAACATACATCATTGCGCCCGGCCTTCACCTCCACTGTCGGGTCGATGAAGTACCAGCGCCCCTCATTCTGTACGAAAGAGGACTGTTCACGGTGGCTGTGTTCTCCGGTGCTGTCGTGCCAGCGAGCAGTGAACGTCACGAACGCATGCTCCGGCTGGCCGCCAAACACCTCGGAGCTTTCCACTTCCAGGCCCAGCCAGGTGCTCTGGGCACTCCAGGCGCCGATGGCGGCGCGGTCCAGTCCGGCTTGTTGCGCGGGCAAAGTAGTGGCTACCAGGTAGTCCACCAACCCCAGCACGTAGGCGCTATAGCGCGAACGCATCAATGCGCTGGCACAGGGCGCCGGGTGACCGGCGTGATAATGGCCGCAGCACGCATCCAGCAGATTGCCGCTGCCGCATGGGCAAATGGATGTACTCATGGTTACCACCAATACTTTCCGAAGTTTTCCGGGTTGGCCCAGAAGCGGGCGTTGAGCCAGTCCGGCACCTGTTTATAGTCAAGCAGATCATAGGTAAACAGCGTCAAAACCTGATCATCACGCTGGAAACGCTCCCCGGCCTGCAGCGCCAGGGAGAAGAAATCGGTTTCTTTCCAGCCGCAGGCGTTCAGGTCTGCCAGCACCGCAATGCGACTGGCATTGAGGTTGCGAATGCCGCCGAGCAGCGTCAGGCCTTGCGGTTTTGACAGATGCTCCAGGCAATCGACCAGCAGCGCCAGGTCAAAACGCTGCGCCGCAAGTTCTGCCGGTAACGGCCCGGGCGCCGCGATCGCCACTTGGGTGTCCGGGTGCTCGGCCTGAAAGGCATCCAGCGCCGGGAACTGGCTGGCACCCAACAACAACAGGCGTTTGGGCTGGTGCAAATCCAGCAAGGCGGCCAGGGCTTGCTGTGGCGTACGGGAAGAAATACCAGCGATCATCAGAGATCCTCACATCAGGACCCTAGAGACTAGCGCGGCTGAGCGTGCGGGCCTAGAGCGGGCGGCGTGCAAAAGTCCTGCATAGAGGGCGATCTCCAATAAATACGGGGGTGCGGCGCAGTGGCGCAGATGAAAAGAGCGGTCTTTACTCCACCCGTCGGCCCCCGCCGATCCCCTCAGGAGAAATCAGATGAGCATCATGCGGACAGCTCTACCCTTGGTTCTGCTAACCGGAGTATTGACAGGTTGCGCAGGTTTGCAAAAAACCGATTGGCCCACCTGTGCAGCCGTCGGTGGTGTGACCGGCGCAGCGATTGGCGCCACTGAAAGTTCGGCGTACGCAGGTTATGGCGCGCTGCTGATCGGCGGCATGGCTGGCGCCTATTGCTGGGTGCACGGTGATGGCGACGAAGATGGCGATGGCGTGCCGGACAGCCGCGACAAGTGCCCGGGCACGCCTAAGGGCGTGCAGGTTGATGTCAATGGCTGCCCACCTGTAGCGGTGGCGGCCGTGGTGGAAGAGGTGGTCGTGGTCAAGGAAGAAACCATCGTGATCCGCGATGTGCACTTTGAGTTCGACTCGGCCAGGCTGACGGCGGCGGACAAAACCAAGCTCGACACCATCGCCACGCGCCTCAAACGCGAAGCCCCGAGCGCCCAGCTACGGGTCAGCGGGCATACCGACAGCGTCGGCAAAGACGCCTACAACCAGAAACTCTCGGAAAAACGCGCGCACTCGGTAACCGATTACCTGGTGAGTGCGGGCGTGCCGCGCAGCAACTTTGTATCGGTGGTGGGCGCGGGCGAAAGTCAGCCGGTGGCCGATAACAAAACCGCTGACGGTCGAGCCTTGAACCGTCGTGTGGAAATCAAAATCAACCGCTGACGGCCCTTGCCCCTGTGGGAACCCCAGGGGCATTGCTGGCGATCCTCGCCGAAACCGCAGGCAAACCGTGCCTTTATCAAGTTTTTTCATCCTTCACTGGCAAATCGCCTGCAGAAGTCGGTACTGTGCGCCCAAAGAATAATAGGCAGGGGCATGCAGGATGAAGGTGTTTTGGGGGCTGGGAAAGTTTCTGACGTTACTGTTCTGGGTTGTGGTGGTGGTCAATTTATTCCGGCCGCTCGCCAATCCGTTTCACCTGTTGGTCAGTCTGGCCGGCAGTCTGTTGTTGCTGACTCATCTATTGGAATTGCTGTTGTTCAACAGCAGCCTGAAACACCGTGCCCACCCCTGGCGTGACCGCCTGCAGATTCTGCTGGTGGGGATGTTCCATGTGCGGGGCCTGTCGGCGCCTGCCGTTATTGAAACAAACAAGGAGGCCAATCATGCGTAAGGTTTTTCTGTTGGCCCTGTTGGTCAGCCCCATTGCCCTGGCGCAGAGCGTCAGCGTTGAAACCAACTCGCTGATGCGCCTGCCCAGCAGCACCAACGTTTTGCAGCTCGAACGCCTGGATGTGGCGGATTACGGCACGTTGTTGATTCCGGCGACCATCAGCCAAGTGACGGTGGATGAGCTGCATTTGGGCCGAGAAGCCCGTATCGCTATCGCCCCCGGCAATACCGCGCTGCAGTTGCAGGTGCGTAACGCGCAACTGGAACATGGCAGCCAGATCACTTCGCGCGGTGCTCCCGGCACCCACGAACGAGCCGCCAAGTCGGGGCGTGACTTGGTCCTGCGCATCAACGCGCTGACCGCCGATGAACTGTCGGTGGACGCCCGTGGCGGCGCCGGCGCCCAAGGGTATGCCGGCCTGGATGGCGCCAATGGCGTGGACCCGGGCTGCACCTGGGGTTCAGCCGGGCGCGGCGCCAATGGCGACAATGGCGGCGATGGCCTGCCAGGCGCAGCGGGCGCGACCGTACGCGTGGAGCTGCCGCAGAGCTTCCCGGCCGAGCAGATCAAGGTCTGGGTGGATGGCGGTGCGGGCGGTTTGGCCGGTACTGCCGGTAAGCCGGGCAAAGGTGGGCAATCCAAGGGCTGCCTGGTGTACCGCGCCGATGGTGGTCAGAAGGGCCGGCCAGGGCTGGAAGGGCAACCGGGGCCGGCTGGGCCTGCGGGCGCTGTGACTATTCAGCGGCTTTGAGTCGATTGTTCTGACGCCTTCGCGAGCAAGCCCGCTCCCACATTTGGAATGCATGTCAATGTGAGAGCGGGCTTGCTCGCGAAGGGGCCATGAAGGCCAGCCTCAGAACATCGGCCGCGCCGAAGCAATCGCCACCACCACCAACCCGATAATCAGGTTAATCCCCACCAGCTTGCGAATCTGCCCCAGCGCAGCCGCACCTGCAGGCCAATCCTCAGCCGCCACCGCCGTGCGCAGTTCCGGGAACTTCAATGCCTGGATACGGATGAACAGCGCGGTCATCACTAGATACAAGCCCATCATCACCTGCACATAGCGCGGTGCGGTCTCAAAACCACTGAAGCGCAGTTGCAGCAGGCCGATGCCGCTGATCGGCAAAACCAGCACCGCCACCCAGACCCACACGAAAAAACGTTGAAACACATTCGCCCACAGCTTGAGCCGGGCAGGGCCCTCAAGTGCCGCCATGGCGGCGGGGCGCAGGATCATCCAGGCGAAAAACATACCGCCGACCCACACCAGGGCGGCCAATACATGCAGGGTGTAAGCGAGGCTAAACGCGGTCATTGTGGTACTCCGTTCTGCGCGGGATTAATTAGCGGGGTATGATAGCGGCCGATCCGAACCACTGAAAATTTATCCAGCGTTTTTTGCGCCCGACTATCCATGATCAGCACTGAACTCAAAACCACGATCCAGGGCGCCTATTCGCGTTTTCTCGAAGCCAAGAGCTTGAAACCGCGCTACGGCCAACGCCTGATGATCGCCGAAGTGGCCAAAGTCCTCGGGGATATCGACACCGACGACGAAGGTCGGCGCAGTGGCGACCCCGCGGTCGTGGCCGTCGAGGCCGGCACCGGTACCGGCAAGACCGTGGCCTATAGCCTGGCCGCAATCCCTACCGCCAAGGCCGCCGGCAAGCGCCTGGTGATTGCCACCGCCACCGTCGCCCTGCAAGAGCAGATCGTCTACAAAGACCTGCCCGACTTGATGCGCAACAGCGGCCTGAATTTCACCTTCGCCCTGGCCAAGGGCCGTGGCCGCTACATGTGCCTGTCCAAGCTCGACGTATTGCTGCAAGAAGGTCACGCCCAGACCGCCACGGCATCGCTGTTCGAAGAGGAAGGCTTCAAGATCGAGGTTGATGAAGTCAGCCAGAAGCTGTTTACCAGCATGATCGAGAAACTTGCCGGCAACAAATGGGACGGCGACCGTGACAGCTGGCCCACCGCCCTGGAAGACGCCGACTGGGCGCGCCTGACCACCGACCACAGCCAGTGCACCAACCGGCATTGCCCCAACTTCGGCCAGTGCGCCTTCTATAAGGCCCGCGAGGGCATGGGCAAAGTCGACGTGATTGTCACCAACCACGACATGGTCCTGGCTGACCTGGCCCTGGGCGGCGGCGCTGTGTTGCCGGACCCGCGCGACAC
>Ga0066791_10000817_pt1 | contig 10968 bp, 8 predicted proteins | sample OrgsoiDNA2013051_FD_70944 | JGI IMG/M metagenome (GOLD analysis project Ga0066791, IMG submission 70944) | Permafrost soil microbial communities from the Arctic, to analyse light accelerated degradation of dissolved organic matter (DOM) -... | ecosystem: Environmental > Terrestrial > Soil >...
GCGGTCTGGCGCATCAGCGGCAGCATCACGTCATCACGGCCTTCGCGCAGCATCAGGGCGTGGGACAGGTTGTTGATGTCCTCGCTGGTGCAGGCAAAGTGGATGAACTCGCTGACCTTGGCCAGTTCCGGCAGCTTGGCCGCTTGCTCTTTGAGCAAGTATTCGATGGCTTTAACGTCGTGGTTGGTGGTGCGCTCGATCTCTTTGACACGCTCGGCGTGCTCCAGAGCGAAGTTGTCCGCCAAGGTGTTCAGCACCGCGTTGGCTTCGGCGGAGAACGCCGGCACTTCGCTGATGCCTGGGTGGGCGGCCAGGCGCTGGAGCCAGCGCACTTCAACCAGAACGCGAGCACGGATCAGACCGTATTCGCTGAAAATTGGGCGCAGGGCCTGGGTTCTGCCGGCGTAGCGGCCGTCAACAGGGGAAACCGCAGTGAGCGAAGAGAGCTGCATGGGGTGTTCTCGGACAGTCGGGCAACGAAATGGGGCGCGTATCATACATGAAAAATTCCGCCGGTCCGTTGCCAACTGACCGGCGTACTACGCGTTACTGACTACAAAGCGGTGTTGCGGGCGCGGTTCAGCTGCTGCGCATCAGCGGGTAAAGCTCTTTGAGCAACTTGCGACGGCTAATCACCAGCTGCCAGCGATGGCCACCCAACTGCCGCCACAACCGCGCCGAACGAATCCCGGCGAGCAACAGCGCGCGGATCTTCGAGGCGTTGCTCGGTTGCTGCAAGTTACGCATGTCGCCGTGGACCTGGATCCGTTGGCGCAAGGTGCTCAGGGTGTCCTGATACAGCGCACCGCAGGCCGCGATCACGTTTTCGTGGGCCGGACCGAAGTGCTCAACCTGGGATTGAATCTGTGGCAGGCGCTTGCCGATCACCTCGAGCATGTCGCCACGCTTGGCCAATTGACGCTCAAGACCCAGCATCGCCAGGGCATAACGCAGTGGTTCGCGCTGCAGGGTGCTCGGGTCGCGTTCCAGGGCACCGATCAACGCGCGATAGCCTTCACGCAGATTGATGTCGTCGCCGCCGTAGACTTCCAGGGTGTCCTTGGGGTCGCGAATCAGCAAGCTGCCGAGCATGCACGTCAGGCCGGCTTCGCTGGTCTGGCCGCTCTTGGCGATCTTGTCCACCAGCACGGCGGCGAGAAACACGCCGCCCAGTGCCGTCAATTGCTCCTGAGTCGGGCTCATTGCTGTGCGCCTTGAGGAGTGCCTTTGCTGGTCCACGGCTCGGCAATTTCGATCACGCCGCCGCCGAGGCAGATTTCCCCGTCATAGAACACCACGGATTGGCCTGGGGTGACCGCGCGTTGCGGGTCATCGAAGATCGCGCGGTAGCCGGTGGCGGTCTTTTCCAGCGTGCAAGGCTGGTCGCTTTGGCGATAACGGACCTTGGCGGTCAAACGGCGGGATTCGTTCAGATCAATCGGGTTGACCCAATAGATGTCCGAGGCGAGTAGGGCGCGGGAGAACAGGTACGGGTGATCATTGCCCTGGCCAACGATCAGCTCGTTGTTGACCAGATCCTTGATCAGCACATACCACGGCTCGTCACTGGCGTCTTTCAAGCCGCCGATGCCCAGGCCCTGGCGCTGACCGATGGTGTGGTACATCAAGCCGTGGTGACGGCCAATGACTTCACCTTCGGTGGTCTTGATCTCGCCTGGCTGCGCCGGCAGGTACTGCTTGAGGAAGTCGCTGAAGCGGCGTTCGCCGATAAAGCAGATCCCGGTGGAGTCCTTTTTCTTCGCGGTGGCCAGTTCGTGCTTCTCGGCAATCGCGCGGACTTCGGGTTTTTCCAGCTCGCCGACCGGGAACAGGGTCTTGGCGATCTGTTCACCGCCCACGGCGTGCAGGAAGTAGCTCTGGTCCTTGTTCGGGTCCAGGCCCTTGAGCAACTCGGTGCGGCCATCGATGTCGCGGCGGCGCACGTAGTGGCCGGTGGCGATCAGGTCGGCGCCGAGCATCATGGCGTAGTCGAGGAACGCCTTGAACTTGATCTCGCGGTTACACAGGATGTCCGGATTCGGCGTGCGCCCGGCTTTGTATTCGGCCAGGAAGTGTTCGAACACGTTGTCCCAGTACTCGGCGGCGAAGTTGGCGGTGTGCAGCTTGATGCCAATCTTGTCGCACACAGCCTGCGCATCCGCCAGGTCGTCCATGGCGGTGCAGTATTCCGTTCCATCGTCTTCTTCCCAGTTCTTCATGAACAGGCCTTCCACCTCGTAACCCTGCTCGATCAGCAGGAGAGCGGAAACGGAAGAGTCCACGCCGCCGGACATGCCGACAATGACGCGCTTCTTTTGTGTGTCAGAAGGGGCTGGATCACGCATAGGGATTCAATGAGTGTCTTGAAAAAGGACGCGATTCTAACAGGCCGAAGCCCGCAAGGCTAAAGAGAAGGGCGGATCAGTTCGAGACCGAAGTGTTTACCGTCCAGATAATCATCGATGCAGCGGATGATCAGCTCACTGCGCCAGTTTGCGCGCTGTTCTACCAATTCGTCACGGGTCAGCCATTTGGCGCCGACGATGCCGTCATCCAGCTGATAGTCGGGGTGGTGTTTCAGCGCTTTGGCGGTGAAGCAGACCCGCTGATAGGTCACGCCGTTGCTCGGTGCGGTGTAGAGGTAAATGCCCACCACGCCCGTCGGCTCGACGTCCCAGCCGGTTTCTTCGAGGGTTTCGCGCACGGCGGCTTCGATCAGGGTTTCGTCCGGGTCCAGATGGCCGGCGGGTTGGTTGAGTACCGCTTGTCCGCCCTTGAGTTCTTCGACCATCAGGAACCGGCCGTTGTCTTCGACGATAGTGGCGACGGTGATGTGGGGTAGCCAGGCCATAGGACTTCCTCGATTCTTACTGTTTGAACACGATCAAATGTTGGAGCGGGCTTGCTCGCGAATGCGGTGGGTCAGTCAATAAAGATGTTGAATGATAAGCCGCATTCGCGAGCAAGCCCGCTCCCACATTGTCCAGCGTTCACATTTGAATGTGTGCCACAAGCAGAAGCCCCGGCACGGGGCCGGGGCTTCTTTGCATCCTTACAACCTTAAACCAACGCAGCGATCGCGGCGTTGAAGGTGTTGCTTGGGCGCATGGCCTTGCTGATCAGCTCGGCATTGGCGTGGTAGTAACCGCCGATGTCCACTGGCTTGCCCTGAACGGCATTGAGCTCGGCGACGATGGTCGCTTCGTTCTCGGCCAGGGTCTTGGCCAGTTGGCCAAACTGCGCTTGCAATGCAGTGTCTTCGGACTGGGCGGCCAGGGCTTGTGCCCAGTACAGCGCCAGGTAGAAGTGGCTGCCGCGGTTGTCGATGTTTCCGACTTTGCGCGATGGCGACTTGTTGTTGTCCAGGAACTGGCCAGTGGCCTGGTCCAGGGTCTTGGCCAAAACCAAAGCTTTAGGGTTGTTGTACGTCACACCCAAATGCTCAAGGGAAGCGGCCAGGGCCAGGAACTCGCCCAGGGAATCCCAGCGCAGGAAGTTTTCTTCCAGCAGCTGCTGAACGTGCTTCGGTGCCGAACCGCCAGCGCCGGTTTCAAACAGGCCGCCGCCATTCATCAGCGGGACGATCGACAGCATCTTGGCGCTGGTGCCCAGTTCCATGATCGGGAACAGGTCGGTCAGGTAGTCGCGCAATACGTTGCCGGTCACCGAGATGGTGTCCTTGCCTTCGCGAGTGCGGCCCAGGGTGAACGCCATCGCGTCGACTGGCGACATGATGCGGATGTCCAGGCCCGAAGTGTCGTGATCCTTCAGGTAAGCCTGAACTTTTTCGATCACAACGCCGTCGTGGGCGCGCATTGGGTCCAGCCAGAAAATCGCTGGAGTGGCGCTTGCGCGAGCACGGTTGACGGCCAGTTTGACCCAATCCTGGATCGGCGCGTCTTTGGTCTGGCACATGCGGAAGATGTCCCCGGCTTCAACCGACTGTTCCAGCAGGGTGCGACCAGCGCTGTCGGAAACCCGAACCACGCCGTTGCTCTTGATCTGGAAAGTCTTGTCGTGCGAGCCGTACTCTTCAGCTTTTTTCGCCATCAGGCCAACGTTTGGCACGCTGCCCATGGTGGTTGGATCGAAGGCGCCGTTTACCTTGCAGTCTTCGATGACCGCCTGGTAGATGGTGGCGTAGCAGCGATCCGGGATCACGGCCTTGGTGTCGTGCAGTTGACCGTCAGTGCCCCACATTTTGCCGGAGTCACGGATCATTGCCGGCATCGAGGCGTCGACGATAACGTCGCTCGGCACGTGCAGGTTGGTGATGCCTTTGTCGGAGTTGACCATGGCCAACGACGGACGAACGGCGTAGACCGCCTGGATGTCCGCTTCGATCTGCGCTTGCTGCTCGGCCGGCAGGGCCTTGATGCGAGCGTACAGGTCGCCGATGCCGTTGTTCAGGTTAAAGCCGATCTGCGCCAGCACGTCAGCGTGTTTGGCCAGTGCGTCTTTATAGAACTCGGCAACGATCTGGCCGAACATGATCGGGTCGGAGACCTTCATCATGGTGGCTTTCAAGTGAACCGACAGCAGCACGCCTTTTTGCTTGGCGTCTTCGATCTCGGCTGCAATGAAGCTGCGCAGGGCGTTTTTGCTCAGTACCGCGCAATCGAGGATCTCACCGGCTTGCACGGTGGTCTTTTCTTTCAGGACGGTGGTGGTGCCGTCTTGAGCGATCAGTTCGATTTTAACGGCGTCAGCGGCGTCGATCAGGGCAGCTTTTTCGCTGCCGTAGAAATCGCCGGTGCTCATGTGCGCGACGTGGGACTTGGAGTCCGCAGCCCAGGCGCCCATTTTGTGCGGGTGCTTGCGAGCGTAGTTCTTGACCGACAGCGGGGCACGACGATCAGAGTTGCCTTCGCGCAGAACCGGGTTTACGGCGCTGCCCTTGATCTTGTCGTAACGCGACTTGGCTTCTTTGTCTGCGTCGCTGCTCACGGTTTCCGGATAGTCCGGCAGTGCGAAGCCCTGGGCTTGCAGCTCTTTGATCGCGGCTTGCAGTTGCGGAACCGAGGCGCTGATGTTCGGCAGCTTGATGATGTTGGCTTCAGGCGTAACGGCCAGGTCGCCCAGTTCGGCGAGGTGGTCGGCTACGGCTTTGTCACCCAATTGCTCGGGGAAGCTGGCCAGGATGCGCCCTGCAAGAGAGATGTCGCGGGTTTCCACGGCAATATCAGCGGAGGCGGTGAAGGCCTCTACGATAGGCAACAGTGAATAGGTGGCGAGGGCTGGGGCTTCGTCGGTGAAGGTATAGATGATCTTCGAGCGGGTGGGCATATTCGGATTAACTCTCTCTTCTTTGCTAAAGCGTGCGCCGAAACTCGAGGGGCGCCGTGTAAGCGCGTTCGTTCAAAGTCATCCATGAGCCGAATGTCGAGGTTTCTTCGCGGTGATGTTGGGTGCATCAGTCGAGCGTCAAGCGGGTGGGCTGCGGTAACAACCCGGCTTCAATCTGGCTGAAAGTCTCGTAATAGAGAGCTTGGCCTTTGTGACCCTTCGGTCAGCGGCGGCATTATACATAGGTAGCTGGCAATCTGCCGATGGTTCATATGCAACGATTCTCGTCCATTGGTCTAAAGGTCGCAGGGCGGCGGGCGGCGTAGAGTCTTGCACCGTGCTTGAGTTTGGCGCTTTTCCCTTTGCTTTCAGGCTTGTAGATCACGAACTGCACAGCTTTGCGGCAGATGGGTGGAACATAGGGTTTGCGCGCTGATTTAACTGGGGTACGCTCGAACGAAGCCAGATGTTCAATCCAAACAATGGAGTTCAGCATGGGATACAAGAAGATTCAGGTTCCAGCAGTCGGCGACAAAATCACCGTCAATGCAGACCATTCTCTCAATGTTCCTAACAACCCGATCATCCCCTTCATTGAAGGTGATGGCATCGGCGTTGATATCAGCCCGGTCATGATCAAGGTTGTCGATGCTGCTGTTAAGAAGGCTTACGGCGGCGAGCGCAAAATTTCCTGGATGGAAGTCTACGCCGGGGAAAAAGCGACTCAGGTTTACGATCAGGACACCTGGCTGCCTCAGGAAACCCTGGACGCAGTCAAGGATTACGTGGTTTCCATCAAGGGCCCTCTGACCACCCCGGTCGGTGGCGGCATCCGTTCGCTGAACGTGGCCCTGCGCCAACAACTCGACCTTTACGTCTGCCTGCGTCCGGTACGCTGGTTCGAAGGCGTGCCGAGCCCGGTCAAGAAGCCGGGCGACGTCGACATGACGATCTTCCGTGAGAACTCGGAAGACATCTACGCCGGCATCGAGTGGAAGGCCGGTTCGCCGGAAGCGACCAAAGTCATCAAGTTCCTGAAAGATGAAATGGGCGTCACCAAGATCCGCTTCGACGAAAACTGCGGTATCGGTATCAAGCCGGTTTCGCTGCAAGGCACCAAGCGTCTGGCGCGCAAGGCTCTGCAATATGTGGTCGACAACGACCGCGATTCGCTGACCATCGTGCACAAAGGCAACATCATGAAGTTCACCGAAGGTGCCTTCAAGGAGTGGGCCTACGAAGTGGCGGCTGAAGAGTTCGGCGCGACCCTGCTCGACGGCGGTCCGTGGATGCAGTTCAAGAACCCGAAAACCGGCAAGAACGTCATCGTCAAGGATGCCATCGCCGACGCCATGCTCCAGCAGATCCTGCTGCGCCCGGCTGAGTACGATGTGATCGCGACCCTGAACCTGAACGGCGACTACCTCTCCGACGCCCTGGCGGCTGAAGTAGGCGGTATCGGTATCGCGCCGGGTGCCAACCTGTCCGACACTATCGCCATGTTCGAAGCGACCCACGGTACTGCGCCGAAATATGCCGGCAAAGACCAGGTCAACCCGGGCTCGCTGATCCTGTCCGCCGAGATGATGCTGCGTCATATGGGCTGGACCGAAGCGGCTGATCTGATCATCAAAGGCACCAACGGCGCGATTTCCGCCAAGACCGTGACCTATGATTTCGAGCGTCTGATGGAAGGCGCCAAACTGGTGTCTTCTTCCGGCTTCGGCGATGCGCTGATTTCGCACATGTAAGAAATTTGCACCAAAAAAAACCGCCTTCGGGCGGTTTTTTCATGACTGGATGACGGGTTGCGTCAGCTCGACACCGATTCTTTGTGGATGGAAGGTGCGGTGTGTTCGTTCGCAGTAGTGGCAGCCGTGATCTTCACCGCGTGCAGGCCTTTGGGTCCCTGGATGATCTCGAAGTTTACGGATTGTCCGGCCTTGAGGGTTTTGTAGCCCTCCATGTCGATGGCCGAATAGTGGGCAAAGAAGTCGATCTCTTTGCCGTCCTCATCGCGTCCTTCTCTGGCGTCGGTATTAATGAAACCGAACCCCTTGGCATTGTTGAACCACTTCACCTTACCGACTGCCATGCTCATATCCCTCTGCAACAGACTCCATCACTGGAGTATCATCCAGTACATCCGCAGTCGAATCTCATAAATAAGATTGACTCCGCGGACCTTTTTTACCCACTGTGGGCTCTATTGGTTGTAACACCGTTTTCCCGATAGTCAAGGTGACTGGGCAGTCGGAGTTGAAATCGTTGATAGCCGCCCCCACCACTGTATTTGCACAACTGACGAACCTTTCTTTCCATGCATGCAATCAGCCAGATTCGACTAACATTCAATCAGGATCGCCCGACTCTCCAGAAAGATCTCCCGGAGGAGCACGACGACGATTCCGCAGGCATTGCTGTTCAGGAGGCCAAGCCTGCTTTACAGGCGCCGCCGATGTACAAGGTGGTTTTGTTTAATGATGACTACACACCGATGGATTTCGTCGTCGAAGTGCTCGAGGTGTTTTTTAACCTGAATCGCGAGCTGGCGACCAAGGTCATGCTGGCCGTCCACACAGAAGGACGGGCAGTATGTGGAGTGTTTACCCGCGACATCGCCGAGACGAAGGCCATGCAGGTCAACCAGTACGCCAGGGAAAGCCAGCATCCGCTACTCTGTGAAATCGAGAAGGACGGTTAATCGCCGACCACTTGGGTATGAGGTGAAGCTATGTTAAACCGCGAGCTCGAAGTCACCCTCAATCTAGCCTTCAAGGAGGCTCGTTCGAAGCGTCATGAATTCATGACCGTCGAACACCTCTTGCTGGCCCTATTGGACAATGAGGCTGCCGCCACCGTTTTGCGTGCATGCGGCGCAAACCTCGACAAACTCAAGCATGACCTGCAGGAGTTCATCGACTCCACCACGCCGTTGATCCCCGTTCATGACGAGGATCGCGAGACCCAACCAACCCTGGGCTTCCAGCGTGTTCTGCAGCGTGCTGTCTTTCACGTACAGAGCTCGGGCAAACGCGAAGTGACTGGCGCCAACGTGCTGGTCGCAATCTTCAGTGAGCAAGAAAGTCAGGCGGTGTTCCTGCTGAAACAGCAGAGCGTTGCCCGCATTGATGTCGTCAACTACATCGCCCATGGCATTTCCAAAGTGCCGGGGCACGGCGATCACTCTGAAGGTGAGCAAGATATGCAGGACGACGAGGGCGGTGAGTCTTCTTCTTCAGGCAATCCCCTGGATGCTTATGCCAGCAACCTCAACGAACTCGCGCGCCAGGGTCGAATCGATCCGCTGGTAGGCCGTGAGCTCGAAGTCGAGCGTGTCGCGCAGATCCTGGCGCGTCGTCGCAAAAACAATCCGCTGCTGGTGGGCGAGGCTGGCGTGGGTAAAACCGCGATTGCCGAAGGCCTGGCCAAGCGCATTGTCGACAATCAGGTGCCGGACCTGCTGGCCAACAGCGTGGTTTACTCCCTTGACTTGGGGGCCTTGCTGGCCGGGACCAAATACCGCGGTGATTTCGAGAAACGCTTCAAGGCGTTGCTCAATGAGCTGAAAAAACGTCCGCAGGCGATCCTGTTCATCGACGAAATCCATACCATCATTGGTGCGGGTGCCGCGTCCGGTGGCGTCATGGATGCCTCGAACCTGCTCAAGCCGTTGCTGTCGTCCGGCGATATCCGCTGCATCGGTTCGACCACGTTCCAGGAATTCCGCGGGATCTTCGAGAAGGACCGTGCCTTGGCACGACGCTTCCAGAAGGTCGATGTGTCGGAGCCTTCGGTAGAAGACACCATCAGCATCCTGCGCGGCCTGAAAGGGCGTTTCGAAACGCACCACGGCATCGAGTACAGCGATGAAGCCCTGCGTGCAGCGGCTGAGCTGGCCTCGCGCTACATCAATGACCGGCACATGCCGGACAAAGCTATCGACGTTATCGACGAGGCGGGTGCCTACCAGCGCCTGCAGCCAATCGAGAAACGCGTGAAACGCATCGAAGTGCCTCAGGTCGAGGACATTGTCGCGAAAATCGCGCGGATTCCGCCTAAGCACGTCAACAGTTCCGACAGAGAGCTGCTGCGTAACCTTGAGCGTGACCTGAAGCTGACGGTGTTTGGTCAGGATGCCGCGATCGACTCGTTGTCGACTGCGATCAAACTGTCCCGTGCCGGCCTCAAGTCGCCTGACAAGCCAGTTGGTTCGTTCCTGTTCGCCGGGCCTACCGGTGTCGGTAAAACCGAAGCGGCGCGTCAGTTGGCCAAGGCGCTGGGCATCGAGCTGGTTCGCTTCGACATGTCCGAGTACATGGAGCGCCACACCGTATCGCGTCTGATCGGTGCACCTCCGGGCTATGTCGGGTTCGACCAGGGCGGCCTGCTGACCGAAGCCATCACCAAGCAACCGCACTGCGTATTGCTGCTCGATGAAATCGAGAAGGCGCATCCGGAAGTCTTCAACCTGCTGTTGCAGGTCATGGATCACGGTACGCTGACTGATAACAACGGGCGCAAGGCGGATTTCCGTAACGTGATTGTCATCATGACGACCAACGCCGGCGCCGAAACCGCAGCCCGCGCTTCGATCGGTTTCACCCATCAGGACCACTCGTCCGATGCGATGGAAGTGATCAAGAAGAGCTTTACGCCAGAGTTCCGCAACCGTCTGGACACCATTATCCAGTTTGGTCGCCTCAGTCATGAGGTCATCAAAAGCGTGGTGGACAAGTTCCTTACCGAACTTCAGGCGCAGCTGGAAGACAAGCGCGTGCAGCTGGAAGTGACCGACGCTGCACGCAGTTGGCTGGCTGCGGGTGGCTACGACTCGGCAATGGGCGCTCGACCAATGGCGCGTTTGATCCAGGACAAGATCAAGCGTCCGCTGGCTGAGGAGATTCTCTTTGGTGAATTGGCTGACCATGGTGGTGTGGTTCACATCGACCTTAAGGACGGCGAGTTGACCTTCGAGTTCGAGACCACGGCTGAAATGGCTTGATGGTTGGTTGGTTGTAAAGCAAAGCTAAAGGCGCCTTCGGGCGCCTTTTTTGTGTTTTGTGGGTTGGGTGTTTTTGGGTGTATATCCGTTGCTGCGGTAACGGCTGCTTAGGGTTTCGCCCTTACGGCGAGGCACTTTTTTCAAACGCCAAAAAAGTACCCAAAAAGGCTCGCCCCGGCGTCCGGCCCCTCGCTTAGGCTCGGCGTTCCTTCGTTCCGGTATTCATCTGGGGGCATCGCCTACGGTCTGCTTCGCGACGACCTCCTCTCGATGTGTGCGGCTTCGCCGCACGGCGCTACGCGCCCACCCCCAGCTGAACACCTCCACTCAGCCTCCCGAAGGGGCGGGCAGAGCAAGATCAAAAGCTGCAGGCGAGCTAACGCTCGGCCTGTTGAGTGGTGAAGAGAGAGAGGTGTACGCTGGTCTGTTTTTGATTCTGCTTTTGATTTTGTAGGAGCGAGGCTTGCCCGCGAAGGCGGCCTGGCAGCCGACCAATATTTACCGGATGTACTCAGTCCAATTGTGTGAGCTGGCTTTGGCTTTGGCTTTGGCTTTGGTTTTGGCTTTTGATCTTGATCCTGCTTTTGATCTCTCGCCCCTTCGGCAGGCCGAGCGTAGGTGTTCATCAGGGGGTTAGGCGCGCAGCGCCGTTCGGCGAAGCCGAACACATCGAGAGG
>Ga0066791_10000823_pt1 | contig 10920 bp, 7 predicted proteins | sample OrgsoiDNA2013051_FD_70944 | JGI IMG/M metagenome (GOLD analysis project Ga0066791, IMG submission 70944) | Permafrost soil microbial communities from the Arctic, to analyse light accelerated degradation of dissolved organic matter (DOM) -... | ecosystem: Environmental > Terrestrial > Soil >...
AAGTCCACACCGGCGCTGACCAGCTTGGCGAAACCGCCGAAGTACGGGAACAGCACGCGGTTGACCAGGAAGCCCGGGCAGTCGTTGACCACGATCGGGTTCTTGCCCATTTTCTTGGCGTAGGCAACGGTGGTGGCAACGGCCAGCTCGCTGGACTTCTCGCCGCGAATCACTTCAACCAGCGGCATCATGTGCACCGGGTTGAAGAAGTGCATGCCGACGAAGTTTTCCGGACGCTTGAGGGCTTTGGCCAGCAAGGTGATGGAAATGGTCGAGGTATTGGACGCGAGGATGGTGTCCTCTTTGACGTTGTCTTCGACTTCGGCCAGTACGGCTTGCTTGACCTTAGGGTTCTCGACGACTGCTTCAACGACCAGGTCAACGTGACCGAAATCACCGTAGGACAGGGTCGGACGAATGGCGTTAAGCACTTCAGCCATTTTCGCTGGAGTCATACGACCTTTATCAACGCGACCGACCAGCAGTTTGGCGGCCTCAGCCAAACCTTGCTCGATGCCGTGCTCATTGATGTCCTTCATCAGGATCGGCGTACCTTTGGAGGCCGACTGATAAGCGATACCACCACCCATGATGCCAGCGCCCAATACAGCAGCCTGTTTCACGTCCTTGGCGATTTCGTCGTAGGCCTTGGCCTTTTTCTTCAGTTCCTGATCGTTCAGGAACAGACCGATCAAGCTCTGCGCGGCAGAGGTCTTGGCCAGTTTGACGAAACCGGCGGCTTCGACTTCCAGCGCTTTGTCGCGACCGAAGTTCGCGGCTTTCTGGATGGTCTTGATCGCTTCGACCGGCGCCGGGTAGTTCGGGCCAGCTTGACCGGCAACAAAACCTTTGGCGGTTTCGAAAGCCATCATTTGTTCAATTGCATTCAGCTTGAGTTTCTCAAGCTTCGGCTGACGCTTGGCCTTGAAGTCGAACTCGCCGGAGATGGCGCGCTTGATCAGTTCCAGGGCAGCTTCCTGCAGCTTCTCAGGGGCAACCACCGCATCGACGGCGCTGACTTTCAGTGCGTCTTCAGGACGGTTTTCCTTGCCAGAGGCAATCCACTCGATGGCGTTGTCGGCACCGATGATGCGCGGCAGGCGCACGGTGCCGCCGAAGCCTGGGTAGATGCCCAGTTTGACTTCTGGCAGACCGATCTTGGCCTTGGTGGACATGACGCGGTAGTCCGCCGCCAGGCACATTTCCAGACCGCCACCCAGGGCGATACCGTTGATCGCGGCGACAGTCGGGACGTTGAGGTCTTCGAAATCGCTGAAAATCTTGTTGGCTTCGAGGTTGCCAGCGACAAGCTCTGCATCAGGCAGCTTGAAGTTTTCGACAAATTCGGTGATGTCGGCGCCGACGATGAACACGTCCTTGCCACTGCTGACGATCACACCCTTGATCGAAGCATCTGCCTTGATGGTGTCTACAGCCTGACGCAATTCGTTCAGGGTTAGACGGTTGAACTTGTTGACGGACTCACCCTTGAGATCGAACTTCAGTTCGACGATGCCACTTTCAAGAGCCTTAACCGTGATGGCTTTACCTTCGTAAATCATCAACTGATCTCCACGATATGGAAGCTGAACAGTACACGTCGGACGCAGGCGAATGGCTCGGCAGGACGCTTTTCGTCGATGCTAACGCCAATCCACCCGGCACACCCGCCAACGCGATAGTCGGGATTCTGTAGGAGCGGTCTGAAATACAAACGCTCAATTCATACGCCCGTTTGATTTGGGTACGTCACCTTCACGGAATTTCCGACAATTGTCAATCGCCCAAAATGCTGGTTTAAACGCGACTTTCCGGTCACTTCCGTAACACGAAGTCCTGCAACACGCGGATGCATGTGAGGCCATTCATAGGATCAATAGTTAGAAAAGTCGCCCTAATTCGCGGCAACCTGCGTTTGAGCAGCTACGCTAGCGGGACATTGAGGAAAAAATTTGAACGCTTTTGGCGAATGCCCAGCGTAAGATCAGCGCCACAAAGAATTTCCGGCCTGCCTGGCCAACTCCAGCCCGATGATGATGTCGGGCTTTTTATTGCCTGTCTGTCAGGCGCAGGAGTTTGCCTGTGTAGGAGTTGCCGCAGGCTGCGATCTTTTGATCTTGCCCTTAAAAACAACGTCAAAAGATCGCAGCCTTCGGCAGCTCTCCTGCGAGGATTGTGTTTCAGGCCAACGCCTTCAGCGTGGCATCGATCTGCTGCAAAACCTCGGCCTCGCCCTTCTCGCCCCAGTACAACGTGATCATCTGCTTGTCCGCCTCGATCTTGTAAACGTTGTCCGGCAATTTCTCGAAATGAATCAGCAACGCCGGATCCTCACAGACCTCCTGCCACTGATTGACCCACACTCCTGGCGACTTCTGCCAATAACTCCAGCACTTGGGTTGGTTACCTCGACGCGGGCGGTGGTACTGAGCACACGGGCTCGGCGGCTCATGGCTCAGCCAGTGCGGCCACTCCTGAGGCGCCAGTTGCATGGCCAACCCGATGCGCCGCGCTTCCATGCGCAAGGCCATGCGGCCGCTCTGGTGGCGGGACGGTCGCAACCATGCCAGTGGACTCAGTACCACCAGCAGGATTGACACCACTATCCAGACCGTCATATCTGTACTCCCGATTCTTGATGGGCGCATTCAGTCACTTTGGAACCAATGCGCTTGAAACCAGCCATACTTACCAATATTGCAATCCTCAGGAGGAGCACTTCATGCCCTACCACCACATTCTGGTCGCTGTAGATCTAACCGAAGAGTGCGACCCTGTTATCCACCGCGCTCGCGAACTGTCGGTGAGCAACGGCGCGAAGCTGTCCCTGGTGCATATTGTCGAGCCGATGGCCATGGCCTTTGGCGGCGACGTACCAATGGACCTGTCCCAGTTGCAGCAGCAACAGTTCGATCAAGCCAAGGAACGCCTTGACCGGTTGATCCTGAAGTATCCGGAACTCTCCAAGGAGTACAGCCACCTGACTTACGGCCAGCCGCGCCAGGAGATTCACCACCTGGCCAAGGAACAGACCTGCGACCTGATCGTGGTCGGCAGCCATGGCCGGCATGGCTTGGCGCTGTTGCTGGGCTCCACCGCCAACGACGTTCTGCACGGTGCGCCCTGCGATGTGCTTGCGGTACGCCTGATCAAAAGCTGATAACACTAAACCCTGTGGGAGCGAGCTTGCTCGCGATGGCGTCCTGTCAGTCAACATTCATATCGGCTGACAGGGCCTCATCGCGAGCAAGCTCGCTCCCACAGGGGATAGACACCAGCCCAGTAGATCGCATTCCATATAAAAAGCCCGGCATTCATCACTGAACGCCGGGCTTTTTTTATTGCAGGATCAATCAGGCATCCAGCTCGGCCCAACGCTCGACCATGACGTCGAGTTCAGCCTGCAATTGCTCAAGCTGAGCAATTACGGCAGCAGTCTCGGCAGCCGGGCGCTGATAGAAAGCGGAATCCGCCATCTGCGCTTCAACCGCAGCGATCTGCTTTTCCATGGCTTCGATCTGAGCCGGCAACATTTCCAACTCGCGCTGCAACTTGTAGCTGAGCTTTTTCTTCGCCACCGGCGCTTCTACCGCAGCAACTGGTGCCGCTTCGGCGGTCACTACAGCGGAGGTCAGGTCGGCTTTGCCGGACTTGCTCTCAGTCACGCCCAGCAGGCGCGGCGAGCCGCCCTGACGCAGCCAGTCCTGATAACCACCGACGTATTCGCGAACCTTGCCTTCACCTTCGAAGACCAGGGTGCTGGTCACGACGTTGTCGAGGAATGCCCGGTCGTGACTGACCATCAGCACGGTGCCGTTGAAGGTCAGCAAGACCTCTTCCAGCAGCTCGAGGGTTTCGACATCGAGATCGTTGGTCGGCTCATCGAGTACCAGCAGGTTCGCCGGCTTGCTGAACAACTTGGCCAGCAACAGGCGAGCGCGCTCACCACCGGACAGCGCCTTGACCGGCGTGCGGGCACGCTGCGGGCTGAACAGGAAGTCGCCGAGGTAGCTCAACACGTGACGGCTCTGACCATCGATATCGATGAAGTCGCGACCTTCGGCCACGTTGTCGATCACGGTCTTTTCCAGGTCCAGTTGATGGCGCAACTGGTCGAAGTAAGCCACGTCGATGCGCGTCCCCTCTTCCACTGTGCCGCTGGTTGGCTGCAAACCGTTGAGCATCAGTTTCAGCAAGGTTGTCTTGCCGGTACCGTTGGCGCCCAGCAGACCGATACGGTCGCCGCGCTGCAGGACCATCGAGAAGTCCTTGATCAGGAACGGGCCACCCGGGTGAGCAAAGCTCACGTTCTCGAGGACCATCACCTGCTTGCCGGACTTGTCAGCGGTATCCAGCTGAATGTTGGCTTTGCCGGTGCGCTCACGACGCTCGCTACGCTCGTTGCGCAGGGCTTTGAGGGCGCGGACGCGGCCTTCGTTACGGGTGCGACGAGCCTTGATACCCTGGCGGATCCAGACTTCTTCCTGGGCCAGTTTTTTGTCAAACAGCGCGTTCGCCGTATCTTCAGCCGCCAGAGACGCTTCTTTGTGCACCAGGAAGCTGGCGTAGTCGCCGTTCCAGTCAATCAGGCCGCCGCGATCCAGTTCGAGGATGCGGGTGGCGAGGTTCTGCAGGAAGGAACGGTCGTGCGTGATGAACAGCACGGCGCCCTGGAAATCCTTCAACGCTTCTTCGAGCCAGGCGATTGCACCGATGTCCAAGTGGTTGGTCGGTTCGTCGAGCAGCAGCAGGTCCGGTTCGGAAACCAGGGCCTGGGCCAACAGGACGCGGCGACGCCAGCCACCGGACAATTCGGCGAGGGTCTTGTCGGCCGGCAACTGCAGACGGCTCAAGGTGCTGTCTACCAATTGCTGCAAACGCCAGCCATCGCGGGCTTCGAGGTCATGCTGGACGTGCATCAGCTTGTCCAGGTCGGCGTCGGTGACGATGTTCTGGCTCAGGTGGTGATACTGCGCAAGCAGCTCGCCCACACCGTCCAGGCCTTCAGCCACTACGTCGAACACGGTCCGCCCGTCGGCTACCGGCAATTCTTGCGGCAATTCGCCAATCTTGAGGCCGGGTGCGCGCCAAACGGAGCCGTCGTCGGGCTTCTGGTCGCCCTTGACGAGCTTCATCATGCTGGACTTGCCAGTGCCATTGCGGCCGATGATGCACACCCGCTCACCACGGGCGATCTGCCAGGACACCTTGTCCAACAACGGCGTAGAGCCGAAAGCAAGGGACACATCGCTGAATTTGAGCAGGGTCATGAGCTTCTCCAAAAACCGGGCGCGCATTCTACCTGACTTGAGGCTTCAGAAGGCCGGCAATTTCAATGTCGAAGCACTCTGCATAACAAATGTTGCGATCTTGCACCGACAGGCCGGCAAAGCTTTCGCCCGTTGCTGGCAAAAGGCTAAGCTACAAGCAATCAGTGCTGATGCTGTCAGCACTTGTCATGATTTTTCTGCCCGGATGTCTCATGCGCAGTCGCCTGTTCAGTCTTCTATCTTGTTTGCTCCTCTCTGCCACTGCCGCTCAATCAGTCCAGGCGGTAGACCTGTCCACCCAACGCCAGTATTACGATGAGGCCAAGCGCGCCTTGGCCAACGGCGACTCCGGCCCCTATTTTCGCTACAGTCAGGCCCTCAGTGATTATCCGCTGGAACCGTACCTGGCCTATGACGAGCTGACCGCGCGTCTGAAAACCGCGAGCAACCCGGAAATCGAGAAATTCCTCGCTGAACATGGGGACCTGCCCCAGGCCAACTGGATGAAATTGCGCTGGTTGCGCTGGCTGGCCGATCGCGGCGACTGGGCCACCTTCGTCAAGTACTACGATCCCAAGCTCAACTTCACCGAACTGGACTGCCTGAACGCGCAGTATGAGATTGGCCATAACCTCAAAGCCCAGGGTTACGCCAATGCCGACAAGCTCTGGCTGACCGGTAAATCCCAACCCGAGGCCTGCGATGGTCTGTTCGGAGCCTGGGCCGCCGAAGGTCAACTGACCGAACAGAAACGCTGGGAGCGCGCCAAACTCGCCGCCCAGGCGCGCAATTATCCGCTGGCCAACAGCCTGGTGAACAGCCTGACCACCCTCGCCCCTCGTGGTCGCTTGTTGGTGGATGTGGCGCAGAAACCCGAGCTGCTCAATCAGCCGTCGCGGTTTATCCCGGCCGATGAGCCGATGTCCGACATCGTCAGCCTTGGCCTGCGCCGCCTGGCCAAGCAGGACCCGGACAAGGCCATGGACCTGCTCGACGGTTATGCGAGCAGCATGCACTTCTCCCGCGATGAAAAAGTAGCGATCGCCCGGGAAATCGGCCTGACCCTGGCACGGCGTTATGACCCTCGCGCACTCGATGTCATGACCAAGTACGACCCGGAACTGCGGGACAACACCGTCTCCGAATGGCGTCTGCGCCTATTGCTTCGACTGGCTCGCTGGGACGACGCCTATCAGTTGACCCGTCGTTTGCCACAAGACCTGGCCACCACCAACCGCTGGCGCTACTGGCAGGCCCGCAGCCTTGAGTTGGCGCAACCGCAGAACCCGGAAGCGCAGACGCTTTACAAGGGCCTCGCCCGCGAACGTGATTTCTATGGTTTCCTGGCCGCCGACCGTTCGCAGTTGCCCTACTCGCTGGTCAACAAACCGCTGGTACTCAGCCAGGCCACCATCAACAAAGTGCGCAACACGCCGGGTATTCGTCGGGCTCTTGAGTTCCACGCCCGCGGACAAGTCGTCGATGGTCGTCGCGAGTGGTATTACGTCAGCCGCCATTTCAACCGTGACGAGATGGTCGCCCAGGCGAAACTGGCCTATGACCTGAAATGGTATTTCCCGGCGATCCGCACCATCAGCGAGGCGAAGTACTGGGATGACCTGGACATCCGCTTCCCGATGGCCCACCGCGATACCCTGGTGCGTGAAGCCAAGGTGCGTGGCTTGCATTCGAGCTGGGTGTTCGCCATTACCCGCCAGGAAAGCGCCTTCATGGACGACGCCCGTTCCGGGGTCGGCGCCAGCGGCCTGATGCAACTGATGCCCGGCACCGCCAAGGAAACCTCGCGCAAGTTCAGTATTCCCCTGGCCTCGCCGCAGCAAGTGCTCGACCCGGACAAGAATATCCAGCTTGGCGCCGCGTACCTGAGCCAGGTCCACAGCCAGTTCAACGGCAACCGCGTCCTCGCCACCGCTGCCTACAACGCCGGCCCCGGCCGCGTGCGCCAATGGTTACGCGGTGCCGATCACCTGAGCTTCGACGTGTGGGTGGAAAGCATCCCGTTCGACGAAACCCGCCAGTACGTGCAGAACGTGCTGTCGTACTCGGTGATCTACGGCCAGAAACTCAACTCGCCACAGCCGCTGGTGGATTGGCATGAGCGGTATTTTGACGATCAGTAACCGGTAATGCCGGTTCCTACACCGATCTCGATACCTTGCCGACTGTGGTCAATCGATATCGTTGAGCCGGGCTTTTAGGTGAGTCAGGGTCAGTCATTTCGATCAGACCGGCCGCCAATGCTGGCTTGAGATAGTTAGCCCGAAAGGTCGCTTTGTGAGCCAAACCGACCTTTGCCATCAATTCATTGACCTTGAGCGAACTTCCGTCATGAAGCACGCGAAGCAGTCTCGCTACTTGGTCGGTTACTTGGTCGGTTACTTGGTCGGTTGGTGGTTCGCTTCGAGCAGCTTCCGCCAGCGCGACACTTAACGCCTGAAGCATGAACTCAACAAAAGGCGTTGCTTCGGCCAACTGGTCGGCGGCAGACAATGCAGCGTAATAAGCGTCCTGCTGCTCACGAATCACCGCCTCAACCGGCAGATAGGCCAACACGGGGCGCCACTGACTGAGTATCAAAGTCTGCCAGAGACGCCCCATGCGCCCGCTGCCATCAGCAAAGGGATGGATGAATTCGAACTCATAGTGGAATACGCAACTGATGATCAGTGGATGCCAGTCGGATGCACCCAGCCAAGCCAGCAAATCATCCATCAAGTGCGCAACGCGACTCGGAGGCGGCGCCATATGAACCAGTTGTTCGCCGCGGTATATGCCCACACCCGCCTGACGAAACCGGCCACAATCATCAATCAATCCGTGCATAAGCAGCTCATGCGCCCGGAGCAAATCAGCTCGGCTGCCCGGCTGCCAGTCCGGCATGGATTCGTAGGTTGCAAAAGCGTTGCGTACTTCCTGGATTTCCCTTGGCAAACCCAGTACTCGCTGCCCAGCCAGAACAGCCGTTACCTGCTCGATGCTGAGCGTATTGTTCTCGATCGCCAATGAAGCCTGAATCGTACGGATACGATTACCACGGCGCAGTTGAGGCGTCTGCCGACTATCACCTACAGCCGAAAGCTGACCGATCTGCTCGCTGATCTCGGCGATCAGCGCCAGTATTCTTGTGGTCAGGGTCAACGGTGGTTGGTAGCGACTCATATCCTCATCCAGGCAACTCGATCGAGCCGATATAATGCCCGAACAAGCCGGTCTGAGCAGACTTCATTCAATGTCAAAAGATCGTAGCCTGCGGCAGCTTCTACGGGTGCATATCGTATTCAGCCTTGCCATCACTGAACTGCAACGCCGCCAGCCGCGCATACAACGCATTGCTCGCCACCAGCTCCTGGTGCGTGCCCACCGCCACCAGTTTGCCCTGATCCATGACCGCGATCCGGTCAGCGTTTTTCACCGTGGCCAAGCGGTGGGCGATGACCAAGGTGGTGCGGTTTTTCATCAGGCTTGGCAGGGCTTGCTGGATCAGGTGTTCGCTCTGGGCGTCGAGGGCGCTGGTGGCTTCGTCCAGCAGCAGGATCGGTGCGTCCACCAGCAGCGCCCGGGCGATGGCCAGGCGTTGGCGTTGGCCGCCGGACAAGCCGAGGCCACCGTCACCGAGGTGGGTCTGGTAGCCGTTGGGCATTTGTTCGATGAAGTCGTGGGCGTAGGCGATTTTTGCCGCTTCCTGAACCTGGGCCAGGGTCGCGCCCGGATTGCCGTAGCGGATGTTCTCTTCGATGCTGCCGAAGAACAGCGCCGGGTTTTGCGAGACCAGCGCGAAGCAGCGGCGCAGGTCCAGTGGATCAAGCTGAGTCAGCGGTACGCCTTCCAGCAAGATGCGCCCTTCGGCAGGATCGTAAAAACGCAACAGCAAGTCATACACCGTGGACTTGCCCGCGCCGGACGGCCCAACCAGCGCCAGGGTTTCGCCCGCGTTGATCGTCAGATTCAAGCCGTCGACAGCGAAGCTTTCAGGGCGCGAGGGGTAGGAAAAACGTACATCCTCAAGGACCAGATTGCCCTTGACCCGTTCCGGCAAGGTCACCAGTCCGGTGCTCGGTGGCTGGATGATATTTTCCGAGCGCAGCAATTCGGCAATCCGTTCCGCGGCACCGGCCGCCCGCTGCAACTCGCCGATCACCTCGCTCAACGTGCCGAAGGCGCTGCCGACGATCAGACTGTAGAAAACAAACGCCGCCAGTTCGCCACCTGAAATCCGCCCGGCGATCACATCCATGCCGCCGACCCAGAGCATGACGCCGACTGCACCCAGCACCAGCACGATCACCAGCGTGATCAACCACGAACGCTGGACGATACGTTTGCGAGCCGTTTCGAATGCTTCTTCCACGGTGACGGCAAAGCGTTGCTCGTCCTGGACCTGGTGGTTGTAGGCTTGTACGGTTTTGATCTGGCCGAGGGTTTCGGAGACGTAGCTGCCGACATCGGCAATCCGGTCCTGGCTCTCGCGCGACAGGCTGCGCACCCGACGGCCGAAGATCAAAATCGGCGCGACCACCAGCGGCAACGCAATCACCACGATGCTGGTGAGCTTGGGGTTGGTGATAAACAGCAGCACGATCCCGCCGATCACCATCAGCAAGTTGCGCAGGAACAGCGATAACGACGAGCCGATCACCGATTGCAGCAGCGTGGTGTCTGCGGTCAGCCGCGACTGGATCTCGGAGCTGCGGTTGTCTTCGTAGAAACCGGGATGCAGGTAAACCAGATGATTGAAAACCTGACGGCGGATGTCCGCGACAACCCGCTCGCCGATCCACGACACCAGATAGAAGCGTGCAAAGGTACCGACGGCCAGCCCAACCACCAATACCATAAACAGTCCGATGGACTGATTGAGCAAATGCGGTGACTGGGTCATGAAACCCTGATCCACCAACAGGCGAATCCCCTGCCCCATGGACAAGGTGATGCCCGCAGTGACAATCAGCGCCAGCAAGGCACCGAACGCATGCCAGCGATAAGGCGCAACAAAATGACTGGCCAGGCGAATGGCACGACGGTGACGGGAAGAGAGCATCGGGTTCATCCAGGTTCACAACACAAGCGTTGATGGGGCCAGCCTACACACTCAATGGGGTGGAACGCTGTAAATCACAATGAGTCAGGTTAATTATGACCGCCAAGACTAGCGCCTAGACGCTATTGGTCTAAAGTCCGGGTGGCAACGCCGAAGTATTTCTGGTGGACTGGTATTGCCGACCTGGAAGATCGCAGGGAGTTGTCACAGCCCGGTCACCTGGCGGTTTTAGAGTAAGCACACAACCTGATGAGGAGACAGGCCATGTCCTTGCAAAACAGCAGCGATGACAAAATTGAAGTGATCCGCACGCAGCCGCACCAGTCTCTGGGTTGCTCGATTATTGATGAGCATGGACGTGAAGTACCGATCACTGAAGACATGATCCAGGACGCTTGCCGCGAACTGGAGAAGCGATTGGTCAAGCCTGCCGAACAAAAGTGATATAGCCACCGTCTTCTTGACCCGGCCCTCGTTGGCCGGGTTTTTTATGGGTGATTATCCAAAATTGTGGTGCAGCCATTCGCGAGCAAGCCGCTCCCACAGGTGTCTTGTGGTGAACACAGATCTCGTGTTCAGCCGAGATCAAAT
>Ga0066791_10000857_pt1 | contig 10688 bp, 7 predicted proteins | sample OrgsoiDNA2013051_FD_70944 | JGI IMG/M metagenome (GOLD analysis project Ga0066791, IMG submission 70944) | Permafrost soil microbial communities from the Arctic, to analyse light accelerated degradation of dissolved organic matter (DOM) -... | ecosystem: Environmental > Terrestrial > Soil >...
AAACGCTAATGACGACCGCAATCACCGTCAGTGCATCAAGAAACGCAGAGAGGAACGCGGCAGCGAGGCAGAAGGAGAGGGCTAATGCCGCTTTATTGCGAATCGTTAACAGCAGCTTGGTGAAAACAAACAGCAACAACTGTTTCATGAAGTAGATCCCAGCGACCATAAAAATCAGCAGCAGGATAACTTCCAAATTAGACGCAATCTCCTCGCGAATACGCTCCGCGCTAGTCATGCCGATAAAGACCGCTTCGATGGCCAGCAATCCTCCGGGCTGCAACGGATAGCATTTTAATGCCATGCCCAGCGTAAAAATGAACTCAACGACCAGCAGCCAACCGGCAAGAAAAGGACTGACCAGAAAATAGATCAACGGATTGACAATAAGGAAGGCGATAAGGGTTAATTTGTACCAAACTGGCGACTGGCCGAGAAAATTTTTGGCCAAGGCGCGTGTGAACGTGGTGTCCATTTCGTTGTGATTCTCCATTCTGTAATGCAGTAAATTCAATACGCTAGGCTAGTGAATTCAACCAGAGAAAGCCAACTGGTTTGAATAAGGTTGCCGCTAACTGCTTAAAAAATTAAAAAGTGTGACGGTCTATGCACAGTTTCGCTACAGCCCCCGAAAGGACGCTATAACATGCCATTTTCGTCTGGTATGATGAGCTGAATCGTATCGCTAATAAATGTCCTAAACGGAAAGTAAAAAACATGGTTATTAAGGCGCAGAGTCCTGCCGGTTTCGCCGAAGAGTACATTATAGAAAGTATCTGGAACAATCGCTTCCCGCCGGGATCTATTCTTCCTGCTGAACGTGAGCTCTCAGAATTAATTGGCGTAACACGCACTACATTGCGTGAGGTTTTACAGCGGCTTGCGCGTGATGGCTGGTTAACCATCCAACACGGTAAACCGACGAAAGTGAACAACTTCTGGGAAACCTCGGGCTTAAATATTCTGGAAACACTGGCTCGCCTTGATCATGACAGTGTGCCGCAGCTTATTGGTAATTTGCTCTCGGTCAGAACCAATATTGCGACGATTTTTATTCGCAAAGCCATGCGCCGTAATCCAGAGGAAACGCAGCAGGTGCTAGCAAAAGCTCAGGAAGTGTCTGATAGCGCGGAAGCCTTTACCGAGTTGGATTATGGCATTTTCCGTGGACTGGCTTTTGCCTCCGGCAACCCTATTTATGGCTTGATCATTAATGGTTTACGCGGCTTGTACACCCGCGTTGGGCGCTATTATTTCTCGAATGCAGAGGCCCGCAAACTGGCGATCGCCTTCTACCAAAGGTTATCACGCATTTGCGATGAAAAGTCCTATGACCTTGTGGTAGATATCGTGCGTGATTATGGCCGTCAGAGCGGTGAGATTTGGAATAGTATGCAGGGCACGATGCCAGGCGACCTGACCGATAAAAAACGCTAATCGATTTTTATTGGCGATAAATACGAAATAGAAAGGGCGCATAAGCGCCCTTTTTTTAATGCAGTAATTTAGGTAGAAGCGGGGCGAGGCGGGCAGCGGTCGAGCAGTTCAACGCTGCCATCTTCATTGAGCTGCTCCATAAAGACATCAAAGCCCCACAGGCGATGAATATGCTTCATCACTTCGCGACGGCTCTTATCCAGGGGGGCTCGGTCCTGAGGGATATAGCGCAGCGTCAATGAGCGGTCACCGCGCAGGTCAACGTTCCAGACCTGAATATTGGGTTCGTGGTGGCTCAGATTATACTGTGCTGATAACTCCTCACGGATGGCTCGATAGCCTTCCTCATTGTGAATGGCGGCGATCTCGAGATAGTTATTTCGATCATCGTCCAACACGGTGAACAGCTTGAAATCACGCATGACTTTTGGCGATAAAAACTGGCTGATAAAGCTCTCGTCTTTAAAATCACGCATCGCGAAATGTAAGGTTTCCAACCAGTCAGAGCCCGCAATATCCGGGAACCAGTAGCGGTCCTCTTCGGTAGGTGACTGACAAATTCGCTTAAGATCCTGGAACATGGCAAAACCCAAGGCATACGGGTTGATACCGCTGTAATACGGGCTGTTATAAGGGGGTTGGAACACCACATTGGTGTGACTGTGAAGGAATTCGAGGATAAATTTATCCGACACTTTTCCTTCGTCATACAGATGATTCAAGATGGTGTAGTGCCAGAACGTTGCCCAGCCTTCGTTCATCACCTGCGTCTGTTTTTGCGGATAAAAATACTGGCTGATTTTACGCACAATACGCAAAATCTCACGCTGCCACGGCTCCAGCAATGGCGCGTTTTTTTCCATAAAATACAGGATGTTTTCCTGTGGCTCAGACGGGAAGCGGCGAATTTGTTCCGGTGCATCAATGCTGTCTTTGCGTGGCAGCGTCTTCCACAGAGAATTCACCTGACTCTGTAAATAGGCTTCACGGCTGGCCTGACGCGCTTTCTCTTCCTGCAACGAAATCTTTTGCGGTCGTTTGTAACGGTCAACGCCATAGTTCATCAGCGCGTGGCAGGAATCGAGCAGGCGCTCGACCTCTTCTACACCATAACGCTCTTCACACTGGCTAATGTAGCGACGAGCAAAGAGCAGATAATCGACGATTGAGCTGGCATCCGTCCAGCTTTTAAACAGGTAGTTATTCTTGAAAAAAGAGTTGTGCCCATAACAGGCATGCGCCATGACCAGCGCTTGCATGGTCATGGTGTTTTCTTCCATCAGATAGGCAATACACGGATTGGAGTTGATCACGATTTCATACGCCAAGCCCTGCTGGCCGTGCTTATAGCGTTGCTCCGTTTCGATAAACTTCTTACCAAATGACCAATGCGTATAATTAATCGGCATACCGATGCTGGAATAGGCATCCATCATCTGTTCAGAAGTGATCACTTCGATTTGATGCGGGTAAGTATCAAGCCGGTACGATTTCGCGACCCGGTCGATCTCATCGAGATAAGTCTGCAACAGTTCAAACGTCCAGTCCGGTCCATCGCTCAGACGCTGGTTTTCCGTTTTAAAATCTTGGGTCTTTGTCGTCATAAGCCGCACCCTCATTCAGTTACGGACGCCACAGAGTGTTTGATTCAAAACTGTTTTATTACGAAATTTGTGCGCCCATAGATAATCGTAGCTCAATCTCTTAGTAATGCAGGATAACTCCTGTGGCGTGATGCATTTTTTCGTCACAACGCTGACAAGATCATCATTCGCCTCAAGCAAGAAACAGTCAATCTGAAGATGAAATGAAGGAATATCAGGATGCATCATTTTTTCAGAACAATATTCTGCAAAATTGGCTTTTGTTTGGTTTTAAATAACCAAAAAATTAAGGCGTTAATGGCTAATGCTAAATAGGTCTACATTATTGCCAATGGCGTCACTCTGTCGTTTTATGACCGATGACAGCGAAAATGTAACGAGTTATTGTATTTTTTGTGTGGCTATTGAAAAATAGAATCAGATACAGGATAAATAATTGTGAAATGCATCACATTTGCCATCGAAGATGTTGGAAGTTTACCTCTATCAGGTTAGCTTCCTGTGCACAGAACATTATGCTTTATATTGCCTTTAATTGGAGTCGAGTATGCGCGTGGTTATTTTGGGCAGTGGAGTGGTCGGTGTCGCCAGTGCCTGGTATCTGGCAAAGGCCGGTCATCAGGTAACGGTTATTGACCGACAGGCTGGACCTGCGGAAGAAACCAGTGCGGGCAACGCAGGGCAAATCTCCCCCGGCTACGCTGCGCCGTGGGCTGCACCCGGTGTTCCTTTAAAGGCAATCAAGTGGATGTTCCAACGCCATGCGCCGCTGGCGGTGCGTCTGGATGGCAGCAGTTTCCAATTGCAGTGGATGTGGCAAATGCTGCGCAACTGCAACATGGACCATTATCAGACCAATAAAAGTCGGATGGTGCGTCTGGCGGAATACAGCCGCGATTGTTTGAAAGTTCTGCGTGAAGAGACCGGCATTCAATACGAAGGGCGTCAGGGCGGCACTTTGCAGTTATTCCGCACCGATCAGCAGTTCGAGAGTGCGTCGAAAGACATCGCAGTGCTGGAGGAAGCGGGTGTCCCTTATCAATTACTTGAGTCGAGCCAACTGGCAACGGTTGAACCGGCCTTAGCGCAAGTGGCCCATAAGCTCACCGGTGGCCTGCGCTTGCCGAACGATGAAACGGGCGACTGCCAGCTATTTACCCGACGACTGGCCGAGATGGCGCGTCAGGCAGGCGTGGAGTTTGAATTTAACCGTAGCGTTGACAAATTGCTGGTCGAAAACGGGCAAATCACCGGGGTGCAATGTGGTGCCGAAGTGGTAAAAGCTGACGCCTACGTGGTGGCATTTGGTTCGTATTCCACCGCCTTGCTCAGAGATCTGGTGTCCATTCCAGTTTATCCGTTGAAGGGCTACTCGCTGACCATTCCGATCACCGATCCTGCTTCTGCACCGTATTCCACCGTACTGGATGAAAGTTACAAAATTGCCATTACCCGCTTTGACGACCGTATTCGCGTGGGGGGCATGGCGGAAATTGTCGGTTTTAATACTCAACTGGCGAAAGCGCGACGCGAAACGCTGGAAATGGTCGTCCGTGATCTCTACCCGAACGGTGGCAATATTGAACAGGCGACTTTCTGGACCGGTTTGCGTCCAATGACGCCAGACGGTACGCCGATTGTCGGTAAAACACGCATTAAAAACCTGTTCCTCAATACCGGTCACGGCACGTTAGGGTGGACGATGGCCTGTGGTTCTGGACAACTGCTTGCCGATATCATTTCCGGTGTCGTTCCGGCTATTCCTGCCGATGATTTGGCAGTAGAGCGTTATAGCCCGGAATTTGCAGCCTCACATCCGACCATTCACAAAATACATCCGATCGGATAATCCCCTTTTTATGGGCAGGGCGTTGCTGCTAATGCGCCATCGACCTGTTCATTTGTATGATAGACCCCGAGGTTATTCGGGGTCTGTACTTCAGGAGACAGTATGCCTCGCCCGATATCCGCTACGTTGTCACTTTCTGCATTATCTCAAAATTTACAGGTTATCCGTGGCGTTGCGCCGAACAGCAAAGTTTGGTCGGTGGTAAAAGCTAATGCCTATGGTCATGGCATTGAAAGAATGTGGACGGGACTATCGGCAACGGATGGCTTCGGATTACTCGATTTTAAAGAGGCGATACTGTTGCGTGAATCTGGCTGGCAAGGACCTATTCTGTTGCTGGAAGGATTTTTCTGCGCTGAGGATCTCGTGCTGGTGGATCAACATCGCCTCACGACGGCAGTCCACAGTGACTGGCAGATTGAGGCGCTGAGCAAGGCAACACCCGCTGCCCCCATCAATATCTACCTCAAGATCAACAGCGGTATGAATCGCTTTGGTTTTAAACCCGCGCAGGTTGAGGCCGTTTGGCATAAGTTAAACGCTTTGCCGCAGGTCGGTGAAATCACCTTGATGAGCCATTTTGCCCATGCCGATGGCCCGGAGGGCGTAGAGGGTCAAATGCAGCAAATTCTCGCCGCGGGAGAGACTATTTCAGGACCACGATCGCTGGCGAACTCTGCCGCTACGCTGTGGTATCCGCATACGCATTATGACTGGATCCGTCCCGGTATTATTTTGTATGGCGCGTCGCCGAGTGGCAAATGGCGTGACATTGCCGACAGTGGCCTCAAACCGGTGATGACGTTACGCACGGAAATTATCGCGACCCAATTATTACAAGCCGGTGACCGCGTGGGCTATAGCGGTAAATACCGGGCGTCACAGTCGCAGCGTATTGGCATTATTGCTTGCGGGTACGCGGATGGTTATCCGCGCCATGCGCCAAGTGGAACACCCGTCTGGATTGACGGTGTACTGACCACGACGTTGGGGACGGTGGCGATGGACGTGATCATGGTTGATTTAACGCCGTGTCCGCAGGCTGAGATCGGTTCTGTGGTGGAACTGTGGGGCGAGAACTTACCGGTGGATGATGTGGCGACCGCTGCCGGTACGCTGGGCTACGAGTTGTTAACTGCGCTGGCGCCGAGAGTACCGGTCAGGGTGGTGGAGTAGGCCTTCGCTGCTAGCCGATGCGGGTCAAACGGCCCGCTGATTTTTTGCTTGCACGTCGTGCAAGCAAAGCCAAACAACCGCCCGCCAGCATAACCAGCGAAAGGCTCACTTTTGGTTGTAACGGCAGTGCCATCGCGATGAAGCCAAACAGCGCTCCGCCGGTCATTTGCACTGAACCCACTAAGGCTGAGGCCACGCCCGCCTCGTTTGAGAACGGCTCAAGTGCATAGCTGGTAGCGGGCCCAATCAAAAATGCCAAACCGGCGCAGGCACTTGCCACGGGGATCATATACAACCAGGTGGCATGTTGCTCGGCCGGTGATATTAATGTTAAACCGGCAACTAATCCTGCACAGCCTAAAAACATTAATAACGCCCCGGTTGCCAGACAAACAGGGCGTCCTACCTTCTGAATAACACGGTTAGCAATAAAACTCACCGCCATGATCCAGAAACCATTAGCTCCAAAGACCAGTGAAAATTCAAAAGGGGTTAATCCGGCCTGGGTCATTAACACGGTGGGGGCTAATGAAACGTAGGTCAACGCCATGCCCATTGCCCCGGCATTGACTGCCGCAAAGGTGATAAAGCGTTGGTTGAAAAGAATCCGCGCGTACTGTTTAAACGGCAGTGCGCCGCCTGATTGGGTATCCGCCGGGCGGGTTTCTGGCAGTTTAAACACAATTAACACCAGAATGATCAGGGTATAACCGCATAACGCCCAGAACGGCGCACGCCAGCCATAATATTGGGCAATCAATCCACCAATTAGCGGTGCCAGGGCCGGAATGATATTCAGTGTGCCGTTAAGGAAACCATAAGCGCGGGCGGCATCGTTGCCACTCATTCTGTCGCGCACGCTGCTGAAAATTACCACCGACGTACAGCAGACCGCCAGTCCTTGAACCACACGCGAAAGCATAAACATCAATGAGCTGACTGAGGTCGCTGCGATCACCGCACCGACCAAATACACCACCACACCGATGATGGCGATAGGGCGACGTCCGTAGCGGTCAACTAACGGACCGGCAATCAACTGCCCTAAACCCATCACCAGAATAAACAACGAAATGGAAGACTGGATAATGGCTTCGGAGCTGTTTAACCCCTGTGCAATGGCCGGAATGGCGGGGAGATAAAGGTCGATTCCCAAAGGCCCTAGCAGGACCAGACTTAATAGCAGGAAGAGGAATTTTTGCATATAAAACATCACAGTCCATGTTCGAAGGGAGGCTAAGGGTAATGATTTCGCCCGACGATGGAAAGAGATTGTTAAATTTTGATGACCGAATGATGTATAAAAAAACGGACACCCGTGAGGTGTCCGCTATAGGTTGTCTGGCGTGCGAAAACTATTTCTTTTTCCAGAAATCGTCAAATATCGTGACCGGCGGCTGGCGTTTGTGTTCGGTACGCAAATACCACCCTTCGATGATGGCAGCGGCCTGGTCATCGATCTTCTTACCTTCAAGGTAATCATCAATCAGCTCATAAGTGACGCCTAAAGCAACTTCATCCGGCAATGAAGGGCGGTTCTCTTCCAAATCGGCCGTTGGGGCTTTGGTATACAAATGCGCCGGACAGCCGAGGTGACTCAGCAGGGCTTTCCCCTGACGTTTGTTGAGGCGGAAAATAGGATTGATATCCGTACCACCATCGCCGTATTTAGTGAAGAATCCGGTCACGGCTTCTGCGGCATGGTCGGTTCCTACTACGACACCTTTTTTCATTCCCGCAATGCTGTACTGTGCTTTCATGCGTTCGCGTGCTTTTTCATTGCCCTTGATAAAATCGCTTAATTCGATACCGATATCGCGCAATGTGGCTTCGCTCGCCAGCACGGCGTTTTTGATATTTACGGTAAGTACCTGATCAGGTTTGATAAAGTCGATGGCATCAATGCAGTCCGACTCGTCGGCCTGCACGCCATACGGCAAGCGCACGGCAATGAACTGGTAGCTGTCATCTGAGGTTTCCGCACGTAATTGCGTAATTGCCGTTTGGCAAAGTTTACCGGTGAGAGTAGAATCCTGCCCGCCGCTGATGCCCAGTACCAGTGATTTGATGAAGGGATGGGCCAGCAGATAATCTTTGAGAAAGTCGACGCTAAGGCGAACTTCTTGTTCGGCATCGATGTGCGGTTTAACGTGCAAAGCCTGAATAATTTCTTGTTGTAAAGCCATGACCACTCCTCCTGAAGGCAGCCGTCGAGGAACTCGCGGCGCAATAAGATATTATCAACAGGTCTAAAGCTAACTCGCCTCGGTCAAAAGGACAAGATGGTCTATTGGGGTTCGGCCGAAATCTGCACAATCATCGGCAGTTGAACTCGACGGTATTTTTTAGATGGGTGAAATACAGGCTTTTCAAGCCTGAAATTAAGGATTAGGGAAACAAAATGTAATGATTACGTTTGTTTCTATTTCAGAAAATTTTATTTATTTAAGCAAGAAAAATTGTCACTCGGAACTGTCTAAAAAGTCTCGTTAAAAAAGGATATCAGCGCCGAGGTGCTGTATATTCTTCGCGAGTTTGACGAAATTTTGTCTCTGCTCGTGCGTTATCGATGTGAGTAACTTGCTTCATTAAAGGATCTGATGAGTAGCGAGGTTATTTCGATGCGCTATTCATACAATGAGTGCGGTTAATCAGATTAAAGCACTATTGTCACCTGTGTATTTGCCTTAAGTCGATTGGGGAAGTCAAATGTTTGTTCGTGTTGTACGTCGTTTACCCGCTTACGCTGTGGTGTGTGGAGCCGCGCTGTTTAGCGTATCAAGTCTTGCCGATACCACTATTTTTACCGCACTGGATGATCCTGCCACGGCTAAAAAGCCTTTCGAAGGCAATATTCAGGCCGGTTATACCGCGCAGACCGGTAACACCACCAACTCCTCGCTGAGTGCTGACACCACCATGACGTGGTTCAACACCAATACGGCGAACAGTATCTGGGGTTCTGCGCGTAACACCTCGTCTTCCGGTGTACGTTCTTCCGAGAAGTATCAGGCTGGTGCACGTAGCCGTTATAATCTGGATGATGCGAACTATGTGTTTGGTCAGGGAAGCTGGCTGAGCGACCGTTACAATGGCTATCGCGCGCGCGATGTCGGTACGGTCGGTTATGGTCGTCAAATCTGGAGCGGTCCAGTCCACACGTTGAACCTTGAAGCGGGTCCGGGTGTGCGTCACGACGAGTTCGAGCAGGGCGGTAACAGTACCCGTGCGCTGGCTTATGCGTCAGGCGCTTACAGCTACAAAATCAGTGATACGGCGAAATTCACGCAAGGCCTGTCAGTGCTGGCGAACGATGAAACCACCTATAACTCAGAGACGGCGTTGATTGTTGCTATCAACAACAGCTTCTCTCTGAAACTGGCGTATGACGTCACTTACAACACCAAACCACCGGCCAGCGCACCAGACAAAACGGATACCGTGACGTCGATTAACCTGGTCTACGGTTTATAAGTTCGTTGCTAATAGGCTACCCCCGCTTATTAAGTCACGTGGGTGATGAAGAGTAGTGATAAGTCGATAAGTAAAAGAAAGCCAGTGGATTGCTCCACTGGCTTTGTTATTTTTAGGCCGTCACGGCGGGTTTAATTCTCAGCCGTTTGCTTATGGAAAAGTTCTCTGAACACCGGATAGATATCTTCGGGCTCGCGAATATGTTGCATCGCAAAATTACTAAACTTCTGCTGCAACACCTCATATTCACGCCACAACGTCTGGTGAGCGCGTCGAGTTATTTCGATATAGCTGTAATAGCGCACCATCGGTAACAGTTTTTGCGACAAAAGTTGATGACATAATGGCGAATCATCGGCCCAGTTATCACCATCGGATGCTTGCGCAGCATAAATATTCCACACCGACGGGTCATAGCGTTCCTGAATCACTTCATCCATTAATTTTAAGGCGCTAGAGACAATGGTGCCGCCCGTTTCCTGTGAATAGAAGAATTCCTGCTCATCCACTTCTTTGGCTTGGGTATGGTGGCGGATATACACGACATCGACGTTTTTATAGGTTCTGCTAAGGAACAAATAGAGCAGGATATAGAAACGCTTCGCCATATCTTTGGTGGCCTGATCCATGGAGCCTGAGACATCCATCAGACAGAACATCACCGCCTGGCTTGACGGCTCGGGGCGACGCTCATAGTTTTTGTAGCGTAAATCAAACGTGTCGATAAATGGCGTTTTGGCAATTTTCTGCCGTAACTCGGCAATTTCTTTGCGTAACCGGTCCTCTTCCAATAGTTGTGCGGGTTCACTGTTGGCGATTTCATCGAGCGTAGATTCCAGTTCACGCAGCGCGCGTTTTTTCCCTGCTGTCATCGCGGTGCGACGGGCGAGGGAGTTTTGCAAAGAGCGAACTACGCTGATATTGGCCGGAACACCGTTCGAGGTATAACCGGCGCGATGGGTTTTGAATTCCGTTATCTGTCGATGCTGATTTTTTTGCAGATTCGGCAGGGCGAGATCTTCAAATAACAGATCCAGATATTCGTCCTTGGATATCTGGAACGAGAACTCATCCTGACCTTCGCCGTCTTTACTGGCATCACCTTGACCGCTGCCGCCGCCACCGCCCCCTTGCGGTCGTTCAATACG
>Ga0066791_10000861_pt1 | contig 10659 bp, 12 predicted proteins | sample OrgsoiDNA2013051_FD_70944 | JGI IMG/M metagenome (GOLD analysis project Ga0066791, IMG submission 70944) | Permafrost soil microbial communities from the Arctic, to analyse light accelerated degradation of dissolved organic matter (DOM) -... | ecosystem: Environmental > Terrestrial > Soil >...
GTTGACCATCGCTGAGCGTGCACTGGTCGCCGACCTGCACCTCTTGACCACTTACCTTGTAGACCAGTTTCATGCTGTAGTGCTCCCATTAAAATCTGTGATTAAACGGCCTGCCGCACTGCGTTTGCCCCATGCCCGATCCGGTTCCCGGATCGGGCATGCAAGGTCCGCAACGTGGCCGCATAGACTGAGCTGATTATGAGTGTGAAATCACACCATGTCAAGAAAATCAACGCTGATGAATGACGACCGCAGTGGATCGCAATATTCCAGCCTGAAACGACTTGACGAAGTGTGATTCCGCACCCATACTCTCGGGCGATATACCAATGATGGAGTTACCTGTGACGAACCCTGAAAAACAAATCTGGCTCAAGCGCGCAAACAGCTTTCAGGCCGCTGCCTTGGCGGTATTCGTTATCGCGGTACTGTTGATCGTGGCTGACATTTACTTCATGATCGCGCCCTCGCCAATCAGGTCGTTTTTTTGCTTGCGATTGGGAGTGATCTTGTACCCGGTAGCCTATGGGTTAAAGCAGATTGAAGGAAGCTGCTTGCGGTGCGCATTAAAAACTGAATAAGGATTCCCGTGCAATCATTTATTGTCAATAATATGCCGGAGGGTACTACCAAATCTGGCTATAGTGAATTGCAGGTATTGGAGTCTGCTGCTGGCCTTTATGTCGGCACGACCTTTACCGAAAATGGATTCACCGAACCCGGCTCCCATACCCGTGCATAGCTTGTCTTTCTCGCATTAAATCATTTGCGAATCGTCAAGCTGGCTTTCTCGTTCGTTTTGTTTTTCCGTTTTATGAGCGACTTCGGCAAACCACTCCTGCGCTTGTGTTCTTACCTCGCTACGCCAGAACGTTTTTTCCTCATCATTCAAATCAAACCACTTACGACCGGTGTGCCCCTCACAGCATTGGCTTGCCGCAAAATCCAGCATGAGATCAGTTTCAATAGGGTCTGATGTTGCCATCTCTAACATGTGGACGCGGGAGCTTGCTGGCGTCTCGCTCGGATGTATTTGAAGCTCTGGCAGGACAATTTTTATTTGATCTGGGAAGAAAGCAACAGCAAAAACTCCTTTATCATACTTGATGAGAACTCCATCATAACCGTCAGCTTGGTAGCTGAATATGTCCGCTGATATGTTGTCATCATAATGCTCTACCGCCGCGTAGCGATCCGTGGCTTTAATAATTTTTGGATTTATTAGCCTGAGGTGCACTGCCATTGTAATCGCGTCACCACCTTTTCTTGCGGCAATAATGGCGTAGTTATCTGCTGAATTCTTCTCGCTGATGAAGTGAAATGCATGTTGACCTTGGTAGTGATTTTCACCAGTTTTACGAAGATCAAATTCACCGAATACAGAATTTGTCCCATGATACATCAACAACGGCTTACCATCCGCATCTACCACCTTCGAACTGCCAAGCCATCTTTTCAATGCACTCTCTGAAGTCCGCTCGCCGAAACTAATATGGCTTGCTTGTCGTGCTTTCGATCCGTTTACCATGTTTATTTTCCTTGGTGTTATCGGTCGGCCCGGCAAATCTTGCACCATTCATGTTCAAGCATATTGTCGCGCCACTCTTTGATAATCGACTTCCCTAAATTCGTGCGCAACAGCATCCGGCAATCTGGCGATGAGTGGAATTTCGATTTGCCGAGATAGGTGCGGAGACTTTCACTGCCATGCGCGTAATATACCGTCGCAGCACCATCGGCACTGCTCCCGATTTCAAAAACTTTGCCGGTATGCGTTACCATGAATTTCCCCAACCCTCCATATCGGCGGGAACGGTCCAATCTTGGTGAACAGAGTAAATGATATTTGCCATTTTCGAGCCTCTAGCTTCAGCCGAGCACGATGGGTGAAAACTTATCCCGCTGGTCGCCCATCAGGTAGCGCAGGTCCCTAATACTTACGCCACTAACGTCGTGCATCGCGATAAGCAGCGAAGCGCCAATTGGCAAGCGCCGGTGACGAATCTTGCTCAACATCGGTGGTGCGATAGACAAGGCGCGGCACAGCGCAGCATCGTTTTTTAGTCGCATGTTTTCCATCAACACGTCGAGCAGTTGATCCGGATTGTAGTCGAGCTTACCCGCATCGACAGCACCGATATGCATCATTGCATTGCCGGCTTGAGCAGCGTTTTCTTGCAGCATTCTTCGTTCCTTCAGGTGGTTGTGTGTGATGGGTTTTAACCCGGCCTCTGAGGGCGCTTGCGCTCTCAGAGGTGACAAGTGCAACGCGTCAGCCTGCCGGAGGCAGGTCAGCCTCCGGCTCTTCGTCCGTGGCCAGCCACGGCCCGCCAGCGACGCCCAACATGTCCGCAATGCGCCGGTAGTCGCCGGACACTGGTTCGCGACCGTCCACATCATGGATGTGCAGCGAGAAAGTGTCCCTGTGCGGGTTGTTGGCGTTGTGCTCGGTGACATACCAGACATGCTCTAACGTGGCCGCCTCAGGAATCATCCACTTCGCCGCTTTTCCGGCTCCATCGAGACTCCGCAAAATAGCGATACAGCTTGCCGCCGCATCCTGCATCTGTGCGGGAGCAAGCTGCTTGTTGTCGATTTCGCGGTGCGTGAAATCGGCCTTGTCGCCATAAGGATGGCGAAAGACTGATATCGACATTTTCTCGATATCAGCCGTCGGCGCAGCAGGCTTTGCCAGCTCCAGATCGAGCCAGCGGGTCACGTTCAGGTGCGTGACAACCGTCTGGGCCGTGCCTTTGTAGTCGGCATGTTCCTTGACCTTGAACGTGGCCTCCATGGTGCGGCCTTTGCCTTCGATGACTTCCTGTGGCGGCGCGCCGGTGCGCCATTTTACCTTGTTGCCATCAGGGTCCGACATGAGCACAAAGTACAGCGTCGAGCCGTATGCGTAACCGGGCGTGTCGAAAATACGGTCAATGGTCAGGTGTTGGCCAACCATCTTCTGCCCGGGCATGCCGATATGCGTGCTTGGCGCGCGCTGCTCGCGCTCGGCGACTTGTCCGAGGTGGCGCGTATGCATCGGAATGACCGCAGCCGAAAAAGCCAGCTTCTTGCGCTCCAGATCGATGATATCGTCCCGCAGGATCAATTTGACGTTGTGATCGAAATCGGACTGGATGGGCTTATCCAAGACCCACGCGCGCGCGGCCTGCGCCTTGGCATAATTATCGTCCCACTCGTCCCTGTATTTTTGTCGAAGCGAAGGATCGCCGAGAAAAATCCGGTCCATATTGGTCGCGTCCGTATAGGTCGCGCTGATGCCCAGTTCATTCGAACGCGCCGACGACACGAAGCCGCCGTGATTGGACAAGAAGGCGACGTTGGCCAGAAAGGTGTCCGTATCCATGTAGTCGTTCCTGCCTGAGCTACCGTATGCGCCCCACTCGTCTTCTGCCACGCGCACGACCATGCTCACGCGCGCCAAGAACAGCGCGGCGGCCGGATCGATACCGGTGAAATCCTTCAGGCAGTTGCTGCCCACCTGCGTGTACTTGCCGGTATCGTTGTCGCGCAGGACGAAGCCGTCCTTGCGTGCGCGTTTTGTCTTACAGTGATCGCATTCGATGCGATGCTCAGCGCGACTGCGCACGGCCTCTGCGTCATCCGGGTTCTGGCTGACGGTGAAGATCAGGTTCTCGTCGCCAATGCGCTCCAGCTTGCCCACGACCTGCCAGTTGCCAAGCTTGATCTTTGGATACTCAATATGCAGGAGCTTGACCTTGATCGGATGCGGTTCATACTCACCGGCGCGTAGCGCTACCAGTGTGGACAGGTACTTGTCCTCTGTGATTTGCTCCGTCACGCGCTTGTAGAGCCGATCCTCGGCGGTGATAACCTTGATAGGATCGAGCCCAAACGTGGCCGCCTTTTTATTGAGCGAGGCCAGCCGTTTGTCGAAGTCAGGCATGAGCGCCAATGGCACGAGCACCACACTGTCATCGCGCCCGTTGGCCGCTGTTTCCGTCGTCGCTGATGTCGTCGCCATGATCGCTTAATGGATAGTGTATTCAGATTCGAGATCGGCTTGGAGGTCAATGCCCAGTTTCTGCGCGATACCAGCGTAGTCTTGCGCAGTGGGTTCACGTCCATCGACTTCGTGGACATGCAGCGTGTAGCTGCGCTGCTGTTCGTCAGCGCCAACGGCGCGCGACTTGAACCAGATGAACTGATCAGCCAGTGTCGGCGAGGATATCTCGCTGATATTGTACTGGCGGGCAATATCAACCAAAGCATCGTCGCCAAGCGGCAGGCGCGAGAATTCGATGTTGCTCGACTTCGGGGTGCCGGCCGCGCGCGCAGCGCTATCCCAGTTCTCCCGGAACACCGACACGACGCTCCCGGACTTCGGCTGCGGCCCCGCCTCACCACTTTCTGCCTTGGGGAGCCTGCTGCGCTGAATCAGCTCATGCGCTTGTGCGACCACGTCCTCCTTGAAACCTCCGATAGCGACGATGCAATGGACTTTCTCACCGGCCGTGATGAAGTCCTTATCGTTGCATTTCTTACCCAGCTCCTGAACAAGATCGGCGAGACGAACCATTTCCTCGTCGGTTCCCTCCATGGCGGCCTCAAAACGAACTGAGCTGCCGACGACAGTCGGAGCCACGAACAATCGCGTCATTTGCTGCCGCTCGGCGTCTGATACGGCCCAGTATTTCGGTATGTGTGCGGCGCTTTCGGTGATGCTCTGAAGATGGGGCGTGACGTCATGCGAGGTGAAGGTCATGAAAATGACCATGTCGCGTTTCTGCGGCGCTGCCGAGTCCGCACGCGCCAACACCTGTTCAGCGTGCTTCGACAACCAAACAGGACCGAGCTGATTGCGCACCTGCTGGAGCAGCCCGGCATTGTTGTTCATCGAACTGGGGTAATTCCCACTCATCCAGCTTTCCTGCAATTTCGATTTCCAGTTGCGACCGTATTTTTCGCGGAATGCTCCCAGCGCCGTAAGCTGCTCGGGCGACGGCGTAGGTTTGGGTTCGACGACGTCTTTCTCACCCACAAAATACATCGACGGCGCGCCCTCGCCCTCCTTGGCAAGCGCTACTCCGGCGAAGTCGCCGTTCTTGGTCAGCACCTCGACGCGCGCATTCATGTGGGTTTGCTTACTATCCCACTTCGGCACGTCATCGTTGGCCGTTACCGAGAAACGGGTGATGCCGCCGCTGGTCGAATCCATGATGGCGAGGAACGGCTGAGGATCGGCACCACGCCAGATGACGGCGGCCACGGGTTCACCGCCACTCAGATAGATTTCGGCGTGAATACCGTCCATGGTGTTGACACCTTGGGTCGGATCAAATGCAGGAGGAATCGCTGTAATATTTTTCATGATGATTAAGTCGTTTGGGGAAATGGGTAGACGCCGCGCGCAGGCGGCGTAGTCGTCGAGAGCGGCTTGGCTGCGCCGAAATAAAAGCCTTGCAGCAGATGCGCGCCATGGGCGACGGCCCAGTCGCCCATGGCGGCCGTTTCGACATGCTCTGCAACAACGAAGGCACCGATATCGTTGGCCAGCTCGGCGATTACCTCCAGCGCAGCGCCGTCGCCGCGCTTGTAGGCGTCAGTGAAAAAGCCACCATCAAGCTTCAGGAGCTGGGGTCGTAGTTGGCGCAGCGCCGGCTGATTGCAATATTCGTGTTCAGGCGTGCAGTCGTCGAGGGCGAACGCCGCGCCGAGCGCTTTACAGTTATTGGCGAAATCGAGAAGCTGGCTGAACTTGAGCACGGGAAAGGTTTCGGTCACTTCGACGACGACCAGCTCGGCCACCTTGACCAGCTCAGCGACCTCGGCAAGGTAGTTTTCCGGAGCCAAGGCGACGGTCAAAGCAGACGCATTCACCGTTACGGCGGCGCGCCGCTCGCGCACCTGCAACGCGGTACGCACGCGGCGAACCATCGCTGCGTCGATACTCGTCACCTCACCGGTCGATTCCCAGCGCCGAAACAGCGCATCGGCTGTGCTGACGCCCGGAATACGCAGCAGCGCCTCGAAGGCGTACAACTCGTGGTTGTTGCCGATGACGATAGGCTGAAAATGTGGCCGAAAATTCGATGACGCGACGACATCGTCATTCGCGCCATCATTCACTTTTCCCGCAGGTAAGCGACGCAGCAGATGCTGGGGCATGGTTTCGGCCCGTTGATCGTTGATGCCGCGCTCAGTTCGTAGTTGTTTGGTACTCACAAAACCCCCCGGATGTCCTCAAAACTTCTATCTGCTGTACAATGCATGTGCGGTCAAGCTTCTGGACACGACTGCATACTTTTCATCTTCACGGCATCAGGTCTCTGATGCCGTTTTTTTATTCCTCGCACACCTCCATTTTTTCACTCGCACTTCATATCGCCCGGCTTCATTGGCTTGCCGAGCCGCGTCTGAGCGTTTCAGCGTGGCAGCATAGATAGGTGCTTCTATTACAAATGACGGAAATTTTATCATTGACATGATATCCTATGTTAGAAATTTGATTTTCACTATCTATAGGACTCTGCCATGCGAATCGACTTAGGCGACCACAAAGCACTCAATGGACAAACGGTCCGGGCTTGGATCGAGCCCAACAATCCGGCATATCGTGGCGGCGCGGTGCGCGATACAGGGTTCCTGTTCATCGCGCCTACGACTCCCGGCAATGCCGATACAAGCATTCCGGCGCTGCGGTTAGAGAGCGTGAGCGAAGACCTCAACCGGCTCAACGACGCCGTCGGTTATGAGCTGGGCCGCAAACTATGGGCCGAGCGCGCGCAGTACGACCGCAAGCCCTACTACATGGCCTACGATCACCATCGCTTCGGCCGCCTGTACTTCGAGCCTATCGCTGCGCACGCCGGTATCATGGGGTCGAGCCGGCCAGATAGCCGCTACCCACGCGAGCAGATCGCTTTCGAAGAAGATGTGGCGCAGGAGCACCTGCGCGCACTATTCCTGCATGAACGCATGGATATGCGTGCTGCGCGCGTGCCCGGATCGCCAGACATTGCCGAAGCCATTGCCTACGGCGAGAAAATGAGCGGCGTCGTCATGCTCACCCGCGCCGACTATGCCGCCGAGGTCGATTGGGACTTCGACGACCGGCTGGCCGCCGTCATGATGGGAGCGACCGGCCGCACGCCGCTGACCGAGCGCAGCGACATCGAGCGCTACGACACGCTCTCGGCGCTGGCCATGCGGCCCAAGCGCCATAGCGTTGACGACAAGACGCCTGAGTATGCCCGCTGGTTCGAATACGACGGCACGCCGCGCTTGGAGCCGCTGACGTCCGAGCAGCTTGCCGAGGTACTGCGGGAGGACTATGGCCTGCCAACGCCGGAGGCGACAGAACAATCGCACCTGCATGCCATACCAACGGCCGACTGGGCGTGGTTCCGTGAAAAACGGCTGGGCCGCATGGCTCTGCCGGTGACGGTACTGCATGAGCTGATCCGGCACGAAGAGCGTGTCGCCGAAATCGACCGCCAGTGGGCTGAGCAGGCGCGCAGCGCCGGAGATTTTTGCGTTGCCATGCCAGCGAGCCCACTGAAGGTGCTGGCGGTGATTTTCGACAAACTGAGCCGTTTGGGCGAAGGCGATCCCGACTTGCTGGCGCGTGCGCAAGCGGCCATTACCCACATGCAAGACCCAGATAATGGGCTCGCCGTCGAAACCGACGAGTACACTGCATGGTTAGCCGAGGACTGGAAGCACTTTTCGCTGAGGCTGTCGGCGCGTGACTCGGAACTGGAACCGGAGCGTGAGACGACCGATGTTTCGGAGCCACATCCAACCGAAGATTTTGAATCCCCTTCCATGTAATGGACACAAAAATGAGTTATGCTGCAACCTTTGATGCAAAAGAGCAACTTGCTGTTCTGAACCAACTCATCATGACGGCTCTGGGCCAAGATGTTGACGTGATCAATGACACCGGCAGCGGCTTTGTTGCCGTGATGGGCAAAAAGAACCCGCACATCCAGCAGGATGTCCCGGCAGCGTATGAGATGTACACGCTGCTGATGCACTACCTGACAACTCTTCCCCTCTTCGTTGGCCCGCTGGGTGCTGTAGACACGATACTGGCCCCCGCAATCCATTTCGACGTGGAAGCTGGTCGGGTGCTGGCTCTGGTGCCCATTGGCGAGCAGGAGATGGAGCTGGTCGCGCACTGGCTCGCCGACGGGTTGCGCAGCAGCACCGTCAAGGCGATGGCCGGACTGATCGCCATGCCCTTTTCCATTGAAGAACACGACGGCGTAAAACACCTGATCCCGGAATGGTTTGCAGCGTTTTACGTCGGCGGCAACGAGGACCACTGCGTGCCGATGCTGTCCCTGCGTTCGGTCACGCTAGACGAACGGTTCGGGGACTGGGTGGCGGTGGCACTGGAGCGGATGAAGATTTTCGGTATGCCAAGTGATTCGGCCCAAAACGCCATGTCACAAAAGACGGCACAATAAGCGACACATAGTTGTCACATAATGTGGCACAATGTAGATACATAATTTAGCACACTCTCTTTTATTCTCGGAGGACCACGATGAGCGGTTATTTTGATCAAACGGCTGAAGCACACGCAAATGGTGCTGCGATGGGGCGCATCAATGGTCGCGCTCAAGGCTTCGAGGAAGGGCAGCAACATGGCTACCGCACTGGCTATGACAGCGGTTGGACCGATGCCATCACCCGCGCGAACGCCGAGATCGAGAAGCAGATCGCTTACACGCGCAAACATGTCATCGAGAAAGAGGCACTGACGCAGCAGCTCAATGAACAGCGACGGCTCATTGAGCTGCTGCAAGCGAAGGTTGACGTGCTGGAAGCTGAAAACAGCGGCCTGCGCGAAGTTGTTACCGCGCTACAAACGGTCAATGAGGAACTGCGCACCGAAGTGGCCCAGCTCAACGACAAGGCTAAAGAATCAATGTTCCAGCTCAATCGCTGCGCTGTATTCATGAGTTCGGCCCGGGCTGTTCTGGAAGACCTGACGTCAAGTGCGAACCCTGACGCAGACGGTGTTCGCACTTTGTTTGCGAAGAGATACGCTGAACACATGGGGAATGCACTCAAGATGGGGGCAATCAAAGCGCCTCTGGAAACGGACGAAGCACTCGGCCGGGCCATGCCGCAGACTCAGAAATTCATCCGCGATATGCTCAGTGCTGTGCAACAGCACAAGACGCAGGAAATCGAATCCGCACAAAACGAGGAATCGCACGCTATGTAGTTGCCGTCTAACCAGCAATCTGGTTTGACCAAGAGCAGGATAATTAAGGGCCATAAATCGGTGGAATCAATCCACTGGTTTATGGCCCTTAATGCTTACATCCCCAGCGATGGCGGTAGCGGCTCTGGCGGCGTCGAGCCGCCCGAGCCGCCGCTCAACGGGCGAGCACTGCTCGGTGCCGCCGCTTGTGGTGCTGGTGCAGGCCCCGGTGCGGGTGAGGACGCTTCAGGCGCAGGCGAGGACGATCCGCCGCCGCCATTGACTGCGGAAGTAGACGCCGCTGCACTTTTGGTTGCTGGAGATGAGCTTGCAGCCTCTGGAGTCTCCGACAATGCAGTGCGCATCGCCATTTGAGTCTTGAATGCACCGACTCGACTATCAGCCCCCTCACTGAACGCAGCAGCGCCCTCCGAACCAGCCGAGACGGCAGCATCTTTCAGATTGCCACCAAGACGCCCGGCAAAGCCTTCACGACCGCCCGCCGCTGCGTCCTTGACCGCCATAGCTGTGTCCGTCATACCTCGGCCTATAGCGACGCCAGCGGCGTCGCTAAGCTTATCCGCGAGCCCGCGTTTAGGCTCTGAAGACGGTGCCGTACCTTGTTGCCCAGCAGAAACCGCAGAGCTGCCACCTCCCCCAGCTCCACCTGAAGATCGGGATGCCGAACCGCCGCCACCTCCTCCGGACGAGCCTCCGTCAGAGACGGACGGGCCAACACCTTGCTCACCACTATTGATCGGTTTGCCGCCTCCCATCCGCCCCTCACTGTCGCTGGTGAGCAATCCCGGGAGTGCATTGCCTCCACCGGGGCCAGCACCACCACCACCACCGCCGCCGCCCCCTGCAATGCGTTTCGCATAATCAGCGTTAGCAGCGGCCGCTTGCGGTGCTTGTCGGCTCTGCATCGCGGATGTCGCATTTGTCGCGCCGAGGTCATGGACACCTGCGTTAATCCACCTGAGCACATGGTCCGGCAATACCTGTGGAAGTCCATAGACCATGTACAGGACCGGCAACAACACACCGCCAAATACCAAGAACCACCAGTAAAATGTGGAGAACTGACTGATGGCACCGACCCAACCCGTTGACGCGACCACGTCCCCACGCATGGCGAAGAACGCTTTTGTGATGTAATCGACGATAGGGTCAGCCAACAGCATGGCTGCAAACAGTCCGATTATGGCAAGCGCTGGGCGGATAAACAAGGCCAGCAAAAGCAGATACCCTTGCGCATCCGAACCGACAAAGGTCTGCGAAGGGCGCATGTGCATAGTAGCCCACAGAGGAGCTGCGATCACCGTTTGCAAAACACCGAGTAACCAACCGACGACAGTGATCATGAATATTGTGTATGGCACACTCGGCAGGACGACGGAGAAATAGAATGCCAGATACCCGAGCGACTGGGCCAAATCGGTCAGCACTGGTATGACTTC
>Ga0066791_10000862_pt1 | contig 10651 bp, 6 predicted proteins | sample OrgsoiDNA2013051_FD_70944 | JGI IMG/M metagenome (GOLD analysis project Ga0066791, IMG submission 70944) | Permafrost soil microbial communities from the Arctic, to analyse light accelerated degradation of dissolved organic matter (DOM) -... | ecosystem: Environmental > Terrestrial > Soil >...
GCCAGGCTGCGCGCCCAGGCGATCGAGCAGGCTGCGGTAGACCGCCGGGAAACGCTGCTTGGCGTACTGCGCGCCGCGCAGATCCAGATTCACGGCCACGATGCCCTCGGCGCGGAAGCCCGGGTCCACGCTGAGCAGCTTTTGCAAACTGCGCACAAACAGCAGCGCTCCCACCAGAAGCACCAGCGAGAGCGCCACTTGCCCCGTGACCAGCATGCGGCGCAAACTGAAGCGCTCGCGCCCCGCGCTCAGCCCCCGCCCGCCGGACCGCATGGCTGCCGATGGCGCAATACGGGTGGCGCGCAGCGCGGGCAGCAGACCGAACAGCAGGCACGTGCCGATGGCGATGGCGGCCGTAAAGCCGAGCACCCGGCCGTCCCAGCCGAGGCCCAAAAAAAGCGAGCTGTCGGGCGTGCTGAGGAAGGCCACCAGACCGCGGCTCAGCGCCTGGGCCAGCAAAGCGCCGAGCGCCGATCCCAGCACCGCCAGCAGCAGGCTCTCCGACAGCAGTTGCGCGATGAGCCTGCCGCGCGACGCGCCAATGGCTTGGCGGAGGGCGATCTCGCGTTCCCGCACGCTGGCGCGGGCCAGCAGCAGGTTGGCCAGGTTGGCGCAGGCGATCAGCAGCACCAGTCCCGTGGTGGCCAGCAAAAGCCACAGAGGTGTTTCATATTCGCGGCGCAATCCGGAGACACCCGTGCCGCCGGCGGTAGCCGCCAGTTTGTTTGCCAGATACTTCTTGGCCTCGCTCGGCCGGTAGGAAGGCGGCAGCGATGCCTCCGTGATGGCCGGGGACAGGGCCTGCAGATGCGCCGTGGCGCGCTCCGCCGTCCAGCCGGGTTTCAGCCGTCCCATGGCCGACAACCACCAGGCGGTGCGGCCCGGCATGCGGCCCTTGCCATCTTCGCTGAGCAGCGCGTCGGCGCACAGGGGCACCGCCACGTCGTACCTTTTGCCCACTTCGACGCCGAAGAAACTGGCGGGCGTGACGCCAATCACGCGAAACTGCCTGCCGTCCAGGGTCACGGTCCGGCCGGGCGCGTTGGGGTCGCCCGCCAGTTCGCGCTGCCAGAAAGCATGACTGACCACGGCGCTCGGGGAGCCGCAACCGGGCCGATCGTCTTCGGGCGTGAAACCGCGGCCCAGGATCGGCTGCACGCCGAGCACGCGGAAGAAGTCCGGAGTGACGTACAAGCCCTCGGCGTAGCGGGCTTCCCCGCCGGCTGCGAGATTGAAGCGGTTGGCGCTCCAGGCCATCGTGGCGCTGAAGGCCTGTGGCAGGGTTCGGATCTGCTCCCATTGGGCGTACGTGAGCCGGGCACTGCGCGTGGAAAACCAGCCGGAACGCATGGAACCCTGGGCGAAATCGATGTAGGCCAGTTCCTGGGGATTGGCGACCGGGAGCGTGCGCAAACGCACCGCGTCCAGCAGTTGAAAGATTGCCGTGTTGGCGCCCACGCCGAGCCCGAGCGAAAGTACCGCGACCGCCGTGAAGCCGGGGTTCAGGCGAAGCTGCCGGGCGGCGAAGCGAAGGTCCTGCCGGACGGTGTCCAGCCGTTGGGTGAGATCCATGTGGAATTGCCTCCAGTGCTATCTACGTTAAGACGAGGGAGAGGGGCCCGCGGTTGGCAAGATTCTCGATCGGCTAAACCCAATACTGTTCGCTTAATGTGGGACAGGCCTCTGGCCTGTCGCTGGAGAATGGCCTGCGGGCGAGGCATGCCTCGCCCCTACAAGCACATGTAGGGGCCGGGCATGCCCGGCCCTTCGACAGGCCGGGAGGCCTGTCCCACCTTGCTCCGCTGCTACACTGGCAGGAAGGGCATGGCAGCCAACACGGCGTCAATGGGGATGAACATCAGCGAGCTGGCGGAGCAGCGCGGGGTGCGCGAGTGCCTGCAATGGTTCACGCGGGAAAAGCAGTGGATCAATGAGGCCCACCTGCAGCTCTGCCGCGTGCCGGCGCCTACGTTCCTGGAACAGGAGCGCGCCCAATGGTTCCTGGAACAGCTTCGCGCGGCCGGGTGGGATGCCTCCATAGATCGCGCGGGAAACGTGGTCGCCGCCCTGGGCGCGGCGCCTTACGTGGCCCTTACGGCGCACCTGGATACGGTGCTCGCGCCGCGCGGCAAGGACGACATCGGCGTGCAACCCGACGGTCGCTTTCGCGGGCCCGGGGTTTCCGACAACGGGGCCGGCCTGGCCGCGCTGCTGGCAGTGGCGCGGGCATGGAAGAACAGCGGGCAACCACAGGTCCCCGGGTCGAACCAGAATGGGTCCGCCGGTCTTCTGCTGGTGGCCAACGTAGGCGAGGAGGGCGAAGGCAACCTGCTGGGCATGCGGCACCTGTGCAAGCAATCGCCGCTCGGCCGCAAGGTGCAGGCGTTCGTGATTGTGGATGGCGCCAACACCGACCATATCACCACGCGAGCCTTGGGCAGCCGTCGCTTCGAGGTCGCTTTCACCGGCCCCGGCGGCCATAGCTGGAGCGATTTCGGCGTCGGGAATCCGGTGCATGCGCTGTGCCGGGCGGTGACGCTGTTTTCCGAAACGCGCCTGGACAGCGGGGCCAAATCGTCGGTGAACGTGGGGTTGATCGAAGGCGGTTCCGGAGTCAATGCCATCGCCCAGCTAGCACGCGCCAAGGTGGACATCCGCTCCGAGAACAACCAGAAGATGGACGATCTGGTGGACATTTTGACTGGCGTGGCGGACCGCGCGCGCGATATCGAAAACCAGCGCGCCACCGGCGGAAGAGTGGCCGTGAAGGTCAAGGAAATCGGTTCCCGCCCCGCCGCCGCGCTGCCGGAGAACTCGGCCATTCTGCAATACCTGCGCGCGGTAGATGCCCACCTGGGCATCCGTTCGCACCTGGACTGCTCCTCCACCGACGCCAATATTCCGCTGTCGCTTGGCATTCCGGCGGTGTCGATCGGCGGCGGAGGGCTGGGCGGCGGCGCGCACACTTCGCAGGAGTGGTTCAGTCCCGAAGGCCGCGACCTGGGGCTCAAGCGGATTCTGCTTACCCTGCTGCTGCTGATGCGCCAGGGTGACACGGGAGCCGCCACCGGAGATAACGCGAAGTGAATCGCCGCAAGGCCGAGTTGGCGCTGGTGGCCAACGCAGTGATCTGGGGCACCACCTTCGTCCTGGTCAAGGCGGCCCTCGGTTACATTTCGACAGCCCTGTACCTTGCCGTCCGCTTTTCGCTGGCGACGGCCGCATTGCTGGTTATATACCGGGAAATCTGGAAGCGTCCGGTCCCCTGGAAATCCCTGGCTGCCGGAGGTTTCACGGGCGCGTTATTGTACTCCGGCTTTATATTGCAAACATCCGGATTGCGGTTCACCACGCCGTCCAAATCGGCGTTCATTACGGGCCTTTCCACGGTGATGGTACCTTTGCTGGCCGCGCTCGTCTACAAGAACAGGCCGCACGTTTCCGAGGTGGTTGGGGTGCTGGTGGCCACGGTGGGGATGGGCTTGATGACGCTCGAAGGTGGCGCCGGTTCCGGCCTGGGTTCCAAAGTAGGTTCCATTGTGGGTTCCATCGGCAAGGGCGACTGGCTGACGTTCGGCTGCGCCATTGCTTTTGCGGCGCACATTGTCACGCTAGGCCATTTTTCAAAGCGGATGAGCTTCCAGTTGTTGACGGTTACCCAGATTGGCGCTGCCGCGGTTGCGGCTCTGGCCCTGTTCCCGTGGATCGAAACGCCGCGGGTTCAGTGGCAGCCGGTGGTGATCTGGGCCATAATAATAACAGCTCTTCTGGCGACGGCTCTGGCGGTTACCATACAGGCGTGGGCAATGCGCTATACCACGCCGACCCGATCCGCCCTGATTTTTGCGCTGGAGCCGATTTTCGCCTGGATCACGTCGTTTTGCCTTACAGGTGAGAGCCTTTCCGGGCGCGCCACCGCGGGAGCGGCTCTCATCTTGAGTGGAGTAATTTTGGTGGAAATGAAACCGTTCAATCCGCGGCTACATCCATCAGAGTAGGTGTAGCGGGAGGGGATGTAATATCCGCCGCACACGCGAGGAGTAATAAAGGCCCATGAGTTTCTTTGACAAACTACGCACACAGAAAACACTTTCGTTCACCTTGATTTTGTTCACCCTCTCGCTCGGTATCGTGCTCGGTACCCTGGTCAATTCCGGGGTGAAAGCGGCTAAACCGGATGGCGCCTCGGTCGCTCCCGGAGCCACGCCGCTGGTGATTCCCAACCCGGTGGAATTGTCCAATACATTCAGCCAGATTGCCAAGCAGGTTGAGCCCTCCGTGGTGAATATCTCGACCGAATATCTGCCCAAGGTAACGGCACTACGGCCCCGCGGCAACGGACGGCGCCAAATCGCGCCGCAGGACGACCAGGACCAGGGCGACAGCAACGGCGGGATGGACGATCTGCTGAATCGTTTCTTCTCGAGCCCAGGCGGCCCGGAGATGGCCCAGCGCAAAGGCTATGCCTTGGGCTCGGGTGTAGTGGTCGACAAAGCCGGCTATATCCTGACCAATAACCACGTGGTCGACAAGGCCGACCGTATTCGCGTGAAGTTCAACGGCGATCCCACCGAGTACGACGCCAAGGTAGTGGGGGTGGATGTGGCCACGGACTTGGCGATCATTCGCGTGGTAGGCAAAACCAATCCCATCCCCGCCAAGATCGGTAACTCCGAAGCCGTGCAGGTAGGCGACTGGGCGATGGCGATCGGCTCTCCGTTCGGCTTCCAAGCCACGGTGACGGCCGGCATCATCAGCGCCAAGGAGCGCGACATCCCCGGCGATTCCACGCAGTTCCAGCACTTCCTGCAGACCGATGCGGCCATCAACCCCGGCAATAGCGGCGGGCCGCTGCTCAACATCCGCGGCGAGGTGATCGGCATCAACACCGCCATCGCATCGCACTCCGGCGGCAACCAGGGCGTGGGTTTCGCGCTGCCCATCAACACCGCGGCGCAGGTCTACAACGACATCATTAAGAACGGCAAGGTGACGCGCGGTTCCATCGGAATCAAGTTCACTCCTTCGGAGAGCGACCGGGCGCGCGCCAACCTTAAGGTGGCGGGCATCAAGGAAGGCGTGTTCGTGGAGCGCGTGGAACCGGGCGGGCCGTCGGATAAGGCCGGCATGCAGGAAGGCGACGTGATCGTCTCCGTCAACGGCAAGCCGATTCACGAGGGCAACGAACTGATCGGCACCGTCATGTCAACGCCGGTCGGCACCGCCCTGAACGTGGGAATCGATCGCGAGGGCAAGCGGCATGACCTGAAGGTTGTGGTCGGCGATCTGGCGCACATCTTCCCCAAGGAATTCGGCAACCCCAACGACGAGGCTGAAAAGAACGCCGAAGGCGCCACGGTCAGCTTCGGGATGCAGATCCAGAGCCTGACCGAACAGCAGCGCGAAACTCTGGGCGTCAAGGCCAAGGGCGGGGTCCAGGTGGTTGGCGTGGAGCCCGATTCCTTCGCTTACGATATCGGCCTGCAGCAGGGCGACATCATCGTGTCCGTGAACCGGCACGAGGTGACCTCGAAGGAAGACATCACCAAGCTTCGCGACACCCTGAAGCCTGGCGACGCGGTGCAGTTCCGCGTGATGCGGCGCAGCGGCCGCGGCAGCGATTGGGCGGCTACGTATGTGGCCGGCACGCTGCCGACCAATTCCCGGTAGTGTAATACGGTAATGTGATAAACTGTACTTAGTGCGAAATGCTCTGACCTTCGCCGCGATTGCAGCTATCGTCCTGCTTGCCGGGGACGCCGATGGCGCCACTTCGAAGAGAACCTCGAAGGCCGCTGCGGCGTCCTCGCACCGCGCTCGCAAGAAGGTCCCGTCGTCCAAGCAAACTACATGGCGCAACCGGCAGTTGTCCCCTACGCCGGAGCGGTACAAGGAAATTCAAGGCGCCTTGGCAGCCAAAGGCTATCTGAAGCCGGAGGATGCCAATGGATCGTGGAACCAGGCGTCCGTGGAGGCGTTGACGAAGTTCCAGTCCGCGCAGAATCTGGGATCCACGGGCAAGATCAATTCCCTGTCGCTGATTGCGCTCGGGCTTGGTCCTAAACGCGACACCGCCCCGCCTCCCGTTCGACAGTAGTTGTTTGCATTGGTGGGGCAGACGATTTCGTCTGCCCCACCCATCAGAGACCCGACTGTGTTGGTGGCGCAGGCGGTCCGCCTGCGGTCTTTAAGCTATTCGTGCCGCAGGGACCGGATCGGGTCCACGGACACGGCACGCCTCGCCGGCACCCACGCAGCGACAATCGCCACCAGCACCATGGTTGCAGCCACCGCGCCCAACACCACCGGATCGCGCGGCGTGGCATGGTAAACGATGCTGGCCAGCAGGCGCGTCCCGGCCATCCCCATCGCCAGGCCGGCCGCCGACCCCGCCAGCAGCAGCACTCCGGTACGCCCCATCACCGAGCGCAATACTTGCCAAGGCTGCGCGCCCAACGCGACGCGGACGCCGATTTCGCGCACCCGGCGGCTCACGGTGTAAGCCGCCAGGCCATAGACTCCCGTCACCGCCAGCATCACGGCCAGCAGGCCGAACGCGCCCAGCGCCACGGTGGCCGCGCGCGCCGGGAAATAGGCCAGCCCCAGCAACTGGTTGACGGAGCCGAGCGCGTAAACCGGCAGTTGCGGATCGAGCGAAGACATGGTCTGCCGCAATTGCGCCGCGGCCGCGGCTTCGGGCAGGCGCGACCGCACCAGCAGCACGGTGGAGTCATTGTACGATTGCGCCGCCGGGCGGAAGAGTGCGGGTTTGGGCTGCTCGGTGAGGCTCTCATACTTGCCGTCTTCCACCATTCCGACGATTTCCACCAGCGGCCCGCTCTCCTCGCGGTAGCGCCGGCCCACCGCGTCGCGGGTTCCGAGCACCATCCTGGCAAACGTCTCATTGACGATGCCTGCCAGGGGCGCCTCACGGTCGTCATGCCAGGTGAAATCGCGTCCGGCGACCATCCGCGTGCCCAAGGCTGCGAAGTAACCGGGCGAGGCGTTGTAATGCGCCGCGGTAATTCCGCGGAACAGCCGCAGATCCGTCGCGCCTTCGGCAAACACGGTGGTGCTCGACTGGTCGATCCAAAGCGGCACCGAGTTTCCATACGCCGCGGCCGTCACTCCGGGCAATTGTGCCGCGGCGTCCAAGGCGCGCCGCTGAAAACGCGCGCCGTCATCGGCATTGTAGTGCGCCAGTCCCGTATCGAAGGCCGCTACGTTCAACCCGCGCGAATCGATCCCTACCGGCGTGTCGAAAGCGCGCGCCAGGCCGCGCACTGAAACGAAGCAGGCGGTCACCAGGAAGCAGCACAACGCCACCTGCGCCGCCAACAGAAGGTCCCGCCCTGCCCAGCGGCGATGCGGCCCGCTGCCCGCCGCCGTGTTGCGCAACGCGCCATTGGGGTCTGTGCGCACGGCGCGGCGTGCCGGCGCCACGCCGAAGATCAGACCCGTGGCGATGGACGCGGCGCAGGCGAATAACAGCACCCGCCCATCCAGCGCGAACTCGAGATTGATCGGAAAATCGATCGGATGCGGCGCGTGCGCGATCAATTGCAGCAGCCCAAACGCAAGAGCCAGGCCCGCCGCGCCGCCGAGCATCGAAATGAATAGCGCTTCGGTAAGAAGCTGGCGCAAAATACGGCCGCGCCCGGCGCCGATCGAAAGACGGATGGCCAGCTCGAAATGCCGGTCCGTGGCGCGCGCGGCCAGCAGGCTCGCCAGGTTGGCGCAGGCCGCCAGCAAGACCAGCCCCGCCAGCGCCATTACCCCTGCCAGGAACGCCTCCACGGCCCCCCGCAGCATATCGCCCACGAAGCCGGGCCGCGTAAGACGGAATTTCAGACCGGCGTTTTCCGTGGGGAACTCGCGGATCAGCGATTGCGCGATTCCGTTCGCGTTGGCTTCAGCCTGTTGCCGCGTGACTCCGTTCTTGAGGCGCCCCGCTATCATGGTGTTGGAGGTGGACCGATTTTCCAACCACGAGTGGCCCTCAATCACGGGCTGCATCGTCATCGGAACCCATACGTCGGGCCAATAGAACATCTCGGTACCGAAAAATCCGCGCGGCGCAACACCCAGAACGGTGTACGGAAGCGCGTTGATCCGGACCGTCTTGCCGGCGATCGCCGGGTCGCCCGCGAAGCGGCCCTGCCAGACCGCAAAGCTCAGCACCGCATAGGGGCTGGCTCCCGGTCTCAGGTCATCCTCTGCATGAAAGAATCGGCCCAGCACGGGACGCACACCCAGCACGTCGAAATAATTGCCCGTGGCCAGATAGCCCCAAAGGCGGCGGGCGCCGTCTTGCGTCTGCACAGCCATGGGCGCCATGCGGTACCCGATCATGCCCGAAAAGGTGGTGTTACGATCGCGCAGTTCGCGATAATTCGGGTAGGAGTGAGTCGCGGAATTGCCTGGCTGGACGAAATACAACTGGTCGGGCGTTTGAACCGGCAGCCCGCGCAGCACCAGCGTGTTGACGACGCTGAAGACAACGGTGTTGGCGCCGATCCCCATCGCCAGCGAGAGCACCGCCACGGTAGAGAAGCCGGGGGACTTGCGCAGCGTCCGCAGAGCATAGCGCACATCCTGACGCAGTTCGTCGAACCAGCGCAGGCCAAAGGAACGCCTGCACTCTTCGCGGTAGTGTTCGCGCGAGCCCAGTTCCAGGCGCGCGCGGCGCTGCGCTTCCCGGGGCGCCACCCCGGAGCGGACCAGGTCTTCGGCCCGCTGCTCCATGTGCGATTGGAGTTCGTCTTCGAGGTTGCGCTCCCAGGCATCGCGGCGCCAGAGGGCTTGCAGTGTGTGGAAGAGCCGCGCCCACATGTCAGACCTCCCCGCGCTTCGCCGAAAGGGCGGCCGTCATGGCGGTGACCAGACGTTCCCAGCCCGCGGTCTCCTGGCGCAAACGCTTGCGGCCGTCATTGGTGAGCTGGTAAAACCTGGCACGGCGGTTGTGGTCCGAAATGCCCCACTCACCCGCCGTCAGGCCCTGGTGTTCCAGGCGGTAAAGCGCGGGGTAAAGCGCGCCCTGCTCAATCTGGAGCGCCCCGCCCGAGATCTGTTCGATGCGCAGCAGCACGCCGTAACCGTGCAGGGGGCCGAGGGACACGGCTTTGAGAATCAGCAGGTCGAGCGTGCCGGGAAGGATGTCCGCGGTTTCGGGCATTGGTGCTCTCCTTAGCTACTTAGGAGAATACGCCCGCTCTCCTAAGCTGTCAAGGAGAAGATATCGCGTTTCGCGGCGGCGGGCTGTTCCGCATGCGGCCGCTCTATGATTTGCGTGAACCGCGGCGCGGATTGCGCAACTGCGATTGCCGCACCTTGATCTTCTTACGCTTGGGTTTGCTGATCACGAAAGTGCCGCTGCCCAGATATTCCGCTTTATACAGTTTGTCGTCCGCCATTGCTCCACCATTGTAGCGCGCATTATTCTGAAGTAGAGCATGGCGGCGCCACTGACACCAACGGGGGGAGAGATGGCGCCGCTCGATTTGGCCGAAGTGCCCGCCGGTGGTCCCTTGCCCGGTATTCCGCATACCTTCCGGGCAATGCGCCACCGCAACTTCCGGCTCTTCATCATCGGCCAGATCGTCAGCCTGGTAGGCACCTGGATGCAAAACGTAGCCCAGAGCTGGCTGGTCTACCGCCTGACGCACTCGGAACTGCTGTTGGGCACGGCGTGGTTCTGCGGACAGATCGCGGTGTTTGCGCTGGGCCCCTTGGGCGGGCTGGCGGCGGACCGTTACTCGCGCCATAAAGTGGTAATCCTTACGCAGACCCTGTCAATGTTACAGGCGTTTTCGCTGGCTGCGTTGACGCTCACGGGCCGCGTGCAGGTATGGCACATCCTGTCGCTGGCCGGCGTGCTGGGCGCCATCAACGCTTTCGACATGCCGGGCCGGCAGGCGCTGGTGATCCAGATGACCGGCAAGGACGACCTGATCAACGCGATCTCGCTGAACTCGGCGGTCTTCAACGCGGCGCGGATCGTGGGTCCGGGGATCGCGGGGCTGCTGGTGGCGGCAGTAGGGGAGGGCACGTGTTTCGCTCTGAACGGAATCAGTTTTCTGGCGGTGATCGGGTGCCTGGCGGCGATGCGGCTGCCGGCGTTCGAGCCGAAGGCCCCGGTGTCGCCCTGGGCGCACGTGATGGACGGCTTCCGGTATGCGTGGCATCACCGCGACGTGCGCAGAGTGCTGGCCATGATGGCGGCGGCCACGCTTTCCGGCATGCCGGCACTGGTGCTGATGCCATTCTTCGCCGACGATATTTTCCACCGCGGCTCGCGGGGGCTGGGATTCCTGATGGGCGCCATGGGAACCGGAGCCGTGATCGGCACTCTGGTCCTGGCGCGCCGCACGCGCGTGAGCGGCCTGGCGCGCGTGATGGTCTATAGCGGGGCGATGACCGGCGGAGCGTACCTGGCCTTTGCGTTTTCGCGGCATTTCTATTTTTCACTGGCGGTTATGCCGGTGATTGGATACAGTGTGATGCAACAGATGGCCTCGGCAAACACGACGATCCAGACGCTGATTCCGGACGAATATCGCGGGCGGACCATGGCTCTGTATGCCATGACGGTGGTCGGCCTGGGGCCGTTCGGCAGCCTGGCGGCCGGAGCCCTGGCCGCGAAGTTCGGCCC
>Ga0066791_10000899_pt1 | contig 10390 bp, 10 predicted proteins | sample OrgsoiDNA2013051_FD_70944 | JGI IMG/M metagenome (GOLD analysis project Ga0066791, IMG submission 70944) | Permafrost soil microbial communities from the Arctic, to analyse light accelerated degradation of dissolved organic matter (DOM) -... | ecosystem: Environmental > Terrestrial > Soil >...
TTAGTGGGTCTCATGATGAACCCGTAAGCCCCTCCTTGAAGTGCCGCTAAACGCAATCTTTCACGCTCGACATCGCTCAAATCGGGTAACCATCCAAGCACAACACTGTAATTTCCTGTCTGAAGTGCTTTCTCCATCGCATCCACCGCTGACATCGCATTCATCTGACTGACTTGAACGATTTTACTCACCGGAAGTCCTGATTCAGATAACCAATGGCGACTCAATTTCTGTTGTGGCGTTAACCATAATAACCAGCGCGATTGCATACCCAGATGTTGTAGAACAGGTAAAAGCAACTCGGACAACGCAGGTTGGCTTTCACAGTAAACGAACTCCGTAAGCATGCCACTATTTTTCGCCATCGATGTCGGTGCGCTGACGTGTGCAGTTGAAGCTGGAACCGCTTGATGCCGTAAATGATGATTTGACAGAGGTTGAGTTTGCATAATGTATCCCGCCAGTGAGTAACTGTATGGATGTACAGTACTCGGTGATCGAGCAAAGATCAACCCAATTTTTTCCAAGAAGTCTCGCAAATATTGAAGGTAAACGTCTGCAAACTCATTTTGTATTTGGTGCTATGCACGACTTTGAGTATTTTGCATTTAGTTCTTCAAGTAACTCAAACAAGCACCATTGGATCTATTCATGGAAGGATATTGCAATGATTAATCGGTCAAAAATGAGGATTTCTGAATCCCAAAAACTCTTTGCCCCGCTGGGGAACATTCAGTCCCGTTCTCAGTTTGGTGGGTATAGCCTCTCCGCGAACGGCATCATGTTTGCCTTGGTTTCTGACGGCGAGTTGTACCTACGGGCTACGCCGAAAAATGAAATACATTTTCGCAGGCAAGGTATGGAGTCGCTTATCTACCACAAGAGAGGCATACCCATCTCTTTGCGCTATTTCAAAGTGGGCACCCATATTTGGAAAGCTCCTGAAAAGCTTTTGAGCCTCGCGAAAAGTTCACTTCAGGGGATGCTCAATGATAAGAAAAAGAAGAAAAATGGTGATGTCAGACTGAAGGATCTGCCGAATATTTCTTTAAATCTCGAACGTTTGTTATGGCAGATAGGAATTTCAACGTCGTCTCAATTAAGAGCGCAAGGTGCGTGTTTGACCTATTTGAAATTACGTTCAGTGAAAGACGGCGTGGGATTAAATGTGTTGATAGCGTTGGAGGGGGCGATACATGGATATCATGAAGCGGCACTGCCGATGGCATCGCGTGATTTGTTAACGCAGTGGTATGCCTCCCAAACATCGATAACCAAAATGTCTGCAGAATAGAAGAGGGTCAGCAAAGCGTTCCCTTTGCTGACCTAAACCAAATTTCACCCACGATTTGAAATTACAGTGCAGGAAGAATTTTGCTGTTCAAATTCCCGAATTCTCGCATGTGGGCTAACAGCAAACCAATTTGCTGTAACACCAACTGTTCTTTACTGCCTGACTCCGTCGTTCGCATCTCAATACGAACCATCAGTTGTTCAAGCGCCTCATGGACTCTGCTTGATTGAGAAGGTTCATGGTGCAGTGCAGCTTCGATCCAACAGGCTGCATCGTCCAACAAGCGCAACGTCTCTGCATCGCGCAGTTTCTCTCGGTGTGCACCGAGTGCAGATATGTAGCTCAGCATCGTGTGGTTTAAGCATAAAAGTCGGAATGCCGCATCGAGTGTATCGGGGGCATTATTCTTTTCTGACGTCATATTCGACACCACTGACGCCAGTTCTGCATCGCAATTGTGCGCATCGCGTCGGGCCAATCGATAATCCAGACTGTTATCTTTACCTTGATGATACTGGACGAGAATGGCGTCGAGATAACGACAGTTGGCGGTAAAGGTCTTATCCACCACTACCGGTAATTGCCTGAATCGCCAATCCGGCCAAATAAAACTTACCGCCGCCCACGCAATACCACAACCGATCAAGGTATCAATGATACGTGGGATGGCAATTTCAAAACCCTCACCCAACAGATTGAAGCAGAGCAGGACCAGCAGCGTGATAAACATGGTGGCGTGGGCATATTGGACATTGCGGAAGGCGAAAAAGAGCAAACCGCTGATCACGATCAGTACCATTTGTCCGTCAATTGATGGGACGAAGTAAAGGATGGGGATACCCAAAGCGATACCGGCCAACGTACCAATAATCCTCAGTGCCAGGCGGCGACGTGTCGCATTGTAGTTTGGCTGACAAACGAACAGGCTGGTCAGTAAAATCCAGTAACCATGGTCCAATCCGCTGATCTTTATCAGCCCGTAGCCAATCCCCAGTACGATGGACATGCGAATAGCATGGCGAAAAAGCGCAGACTTAGGCGTCAGGTGACGAGAAATTCTTAACCAAACATCATCAATTCCTGTCAGCCGATCTTCAGCAAACGCGGGAGTATTATCTTGATTCTCGGGCAGCGCCTGCTCAGACTCAATGCTGGCCAGTTGGGCATCGATTGCGCGCAAATTGATTAACAGATGGCGTAGGGCCTGGAGCATGTCACGATGCTGGGATTGAGCATCAAGCCTTTTTAGGGCTTCATCGAGGCGAGAGAAAGCCCGTTCAAACTGGGTGTTATGCACATACTTTTGTCGATAAAGAATCGATTGAGAAAGTTGTGAACAGGCACGCGCCTGCATACTCATTAAGCGTTGGAAGCGGAACAAAATGTCGCTGTGATGAAACTGTTCACTGAGTTTTTGGTACTGCACATGCGAAGAGTTGGCCCGCTCATGGATATCTTGCACCACGAAATAATAGTGCAGCGTTCTTCGGGTACCTTTCTGTCCGCGATCGCCTTTCAGGCGAGTCTGCAGCGTATTTTTGGTTTGATTGAGCGTGGCGACTAATTGGCTGTTCGCCATTGCCAGAGCCACTAACTCTTTACTGTTATCGCCCTCCTGGTCGGGGTCAAACAGCGCAGCCTTAGATTCCAGATAATTCGCCAACTGCTGATAGCAACGGGAGATCAAATCCTGCAAGGGGCGAATCGGATAAAGGATGTGTCCGGCGAGCGTTAGCAGGTTGTACCAAATCGCCCCACACAACAGCAGCAGCGGTTGCTGGTACCAAACGTGATACATGCTGGTGCCGAGCATGGTGTAAATGGCAATGAGCAGTGCGCCAAACGCAATTGTCGCGTAGCGCTGGCCAAGTGCACCGAGCAAAATAAATCCACAGGTTGAGAGCATCAAACCTAAGGCAAAAAACCATGGATAAGGGAATAACAGTTCAATTGACGCTGAGGCAATGAAAAAACAGACCAGCGTAATGACTAAATTACGTAACCGGCCAGACAGCCGGTCATCGAGGTCGGCTAAGGCAGCGGCCACCACACCCAAGGTTAATGGGATGGTTAACGTGGGATGGTTAAGCCACCATGGCACCGCGGCTGCCCCAGTCAGTGCAATAAAAATACGGATGTTATAAAGGACATTACTGTTGTAGGCATAACGCCTCAAACCCGGAGCAAAAGAGAGCACGACAAACTCCACCTGATAAAAAGGCTAATATTACGGGTGAACAGTAATTAGCGAATGCGGCCATTGGCAAGGTTACGGCGGGCATTCTCTTCTCTGACTTGTTTGGCAAGCTCCACCGAGACCACGCGCTGACCCACTGGCCACAGAGCAATCACGGCGATTTTGAAATTAGCGATCCCAACGGGAATACCGATAATGGTGATGCATTGCACGATGCCCGCCATAATGTGTGACAAGCACAACCACCAGCCGAACAAGATGAACCAGAAGATGTTGAGTAACGTTCCGCTTCCTGTTAACAAGGCATTACGCTTTTCTGGATACAGATCATTAACATGCACGGCCTCGTTACCGAATGGGATTAACGAAAGGCGGGTGATTTCCCAGCATGAGCGGGTCAGCGGCAGAGTGAAAACCAGCACGATGCTAATCAGAGTGGCAAAAAGCCAAGCCAGCGTGGTAAAAAATCCACCCAATACAAAATTCAGAATGTTCAAAATAGCGCGCATATTATCACTCGGGTCATGTCAAATGAGATAGGTAACGCCAATGCGTTAACGGAAATCCTACGGTTTTTATTCTACCCTGATGTTGGGGGTAGAGCGCCAGTGCTTATCGCAGGTAAACTGCAGCAATTAAGTCCTTAATTAATAACCCGGCTATCAACGAGCGGTACCTACAGTGAGAAAAATGGCGTGATGATATGGAACTGAAATCAACTTCATTTGGAAAACATCTGGCCCAACATCCTTATAACCGGGTGCGACTGCTTAACGCAGGCGTTGAAGTCAGTGGCGACAAGCATCATTACCTCATACCTTTTAATCAATTGATCTCAATTCGCTGCAAACGCGGCATCGTCTGGGGTGAGCTGGAGTTTGAGCTTCCTGACGAAAAAGTGGTGCGCTTACACGGTACCGAATGGCAAGAAACTCAGCAGTTTTATCATCATCTTCTCAAGGTCTGGCGTCGCTGGAGCGATGAGATGAGTGAGGTCAGTGCTGGCGTCTTGCACCAGCAAGCGGAAAATATTGCTCGTATTGAGCAACAAGATAAATGGTTCAAAAAAAGTGAATTAGCTGCGGTGCAGCAAAAAATCGCCGAAGCTTTTACCGCGGTGCCGGTGCCGGTTGAGCGATTGCATGAGTTTGATAATTGCCGTGAAGATTACGAACTGTGCCTGAGATGGCTACGGGAAGGCGCGCAGAGCGTCGATGGACGTAATGAGACATGGACAGAAAGAACCCTCGAACAGCATCGTGACTTCTTTGATCACATCGAAACGACACCGCTCAATAACAGCCAGTGTCGCGCTATCGTCAATGGTGAAGATGCGGTTCTAGTATTAGCAGGGGCAGGCAGTGGTAAAACGTCGGTATTGGTAGGGCGAGCTGGCTGGTTATTATATCGTCAGGAAGCCCATGCAGAACAAATTCTGTTGCTGGCTTTTGGCCGTCAGGCGGCAGACGAAATGAATCTCAGAATCAAAGAGCGGCTGAATACCAGCGATATTAAAGCCAAGACCTTCCATGCCCTGGCGCTGCATATTATTCAGGAAGGCAGCAAGAAAACGCCGAAGATCAGTAAGCTGGAAACAGACAGCAAAGCACGCCGCAGTTTACTCATAAAAACCTGGCAGCAGCAGTGTGCAGAGAAAAAAGTGCAGGCCAGCGGCTGGCGCGCATGGATGACTGAGGAGTTGGAATGGGACGTTCCTGAAGGCGATTATTGGAAGAACAAAGCGCTGTCGGAACGTTTGGGGAGCCGCCTCGAACGCTGGCTGGGCCTGATGCGTATGCACGGTGGCAGTCAGGCAGAGATGGTAGAGCAGGCGTCTGAGGAAGTGAAAGATCTCTTTCAAAAACGTATTCGCTTAATGGCACCCCTGCTTAAAGCGTGGAAATCTGCCCTGAAGGATGAAGATGCGGTCGACTTCTCGGGACTGATTCATCAGGCGGTTAATCTGTTGGAGAAAGGTCGGTTTGTCAGCCCCTGGAAGCATATTTTGGTCGATGAGTTTCAGGATATCTCGCCGCAGCGCGCGCGTCTGTTGGCCGCGCTTCGCCAGCAAAACAGTCATACCCATCTGTTTGCCGTCGGGGACGACTGGCAGGCGATTTACCGTTTTAGTGGCGCGGAATTATCGCTGACCACGGCGTTTGAGGCGAACTTTGGTGAAGGGGCACAATGCGCGTTGGATACCACCTATCGTTTCAACGATCGTATTGGTGAAATCGCCAATAAATTTGTTTTGCAAAATCCTTATCAGCTAAAAAAACCACTTAACAGTCTGACGAAAGGCACCAAGAAAAGCGTGGTGATCCTGCCGGATGATCAGTTAGATGCCTTATTAGATAAGTTGAGTGGGTTTGCTAAAACAGATGAACGGATCCTTATTTTGGCCCGTTACCACCATTTGCGTCCTGATGTGCTGCAAAAAGCCGCGACCCGTTGGCCGAAGCTGAATATTGAATTCATGACTATTCATGCCAGTAAAGGGCAGCAGGCGGATTACGTAATTATTGTCGGTTTGCATGAGGGCAATGATGGTTTCCCCGCCCCGGCGCGTGAATCATTACTTGAGGAAGTGCTATTACCCGAGCCAGAAGATTTTGCCGACGCCGAGGAGCGACGTTTGTTATATGTCGCCATCACGCGCGCTAAACATCAGGTGTGGTTAATGCAGGATAAAAAGCAGCCTTCGGTGTTTGTCGAGCAACTCGACGCGTTGGGCGTGCCGTCTCAACGTAAACCTTAGAAGCCAATACCTATGCCCGTTAAGCCCCAGAAAAAGGCATAACGGGCAGTGCGGTTAGTCTTTCAAACGTGACCACAAATAGCGCTGATAATCAGGAATTGAAATCTCTACCTCCTCTTTAAACAGCGGCGACGCAATCAAAAAATCTGCCGTAGCGAGATTGGTGGCTACGGGAATATTCCAGACAGTGGCCAGACGTAGCAAGGCTTTGACGTCGGGATCATGAGGCACCGCGTTCAGCGGATCCCATAGAAAAATTAGCATATCAATTTTTCCCTCGGCAATCAGCGCACCGACCTGTTGGTCACCTCCCATTGGCCCACTTAACATACTTTTTACGTTGATCCCAGTGTTACGCTGGACCAAATTCCCCGTGGTTCCTGTGGCATAAAGAGTGTGCTGAGAAAGTTCGGCCACATTTTTATCCACCCATTTCATCAGCATATTTTTGCAGTGATCGTGAGCAACCAGGGCGATATGTTTTTTCTTAGCAATGGTGCGGGTCGTGAATTCCATCAATGTTCCCTTAAACACAACGAAGAGTTGTGCTCAGAGTACTGAAACTCAGTTTTTCTGCATAGCGTTGACGCAAAGATTAAGGGGAAGATAAGGCAAATTACGTGACGTAGGACCTCTATTTTTGCTTTTTTAAGGCTGAGGGATATTCAGCCAAGATAAAAAACGGCCTAAATGCGGCGAGGCGGCCAGCTGTGACCAGAAAGTGGGAAGGGTATGAGCGGTATTTTTGTTGGCTGGGGTCAGCATCGATAATGAGGTACCGCCTATTCGCGTGCGGCCTTTTTGTGCCGCGATAGCAAAATCAGGCACCGACGCTTTCAGACCTGACAGGTTATAGGCGATCATCAGTTTTTCTAAATCAGAAGAACTGCCGAAGGCCAGCGGTTTGAGAACATCACGGCGAGCAATAATGTCCCGGCCATTTTCATCGACCAACCGGTAATTCAGTTTTTTGCTGAATAACTCGGTATCCATCTCATTATTTAGCGTGGGAAGCGTAAATGAAACCGACTTCAACCCCTCCGCGTTGAAGGTCACGATCATCGCGGGTGAGTGATAAATTAAGGGATTCATGGTGGCAGGATGCAAATTCTTGCTGACCTGAAACAAGATCTGATGCAGCCCGTCATCTACCTCAAGGCTTTCTGCACCTTTGAGGATTGCGCCAGACATTTTCTTGCCGTCAATGACCAGCAGATCGATATCAGGTGACAGTTTCAGGCTCGTTGCGCCAGCGGGTGCTAGCAGGCAAACCGACAGTAAAGCGGCCATCAATCTGACTTTCATAGTTCACCCCTTACCGACATCCGACACTTCTATTATTGAGGAATGCGTTGGGTGTGTCAAAATTTTGCAAAATGTATTTATGTTCATTTTTTGAAACATTTTGATGGGACATGTGACTTCTCACTTTTGGGTCATGAGACAACCCAAAAGTGAGGTTTACGTTAGACTTGATGAAGGTCATTCTCAGAGGTTAAAACCATGCTAGATAAAGACATTGCCGACATTCTCAAAGAAGTAAAAACTATCGCGTTAGTGGGGGCCAGTGACAAGCCTTCGCGGGCAAGCTATAGCGTAATGGCCTATTTGCTGGCGCAGGGCTATCAAGTGACGCCTATCAGCCCTAAGCTCGCAGGGCAAACACTGCAAGGCCAAAAGGTCTATGCCACACTTGATGATGTGCCACATCCTATCGACATGGTTGATGTTTTCCGCAATGCAGAAGCGGCTTATGGGGTGGCTCAGGAAGCGGTAGCGATCAAAGCGAAAGTCTTGTGGCTACAGCTAGGGGTGATCAACGAACAGGCCGCCGTACTGGCGAAGCAGGCGGGGTTGAAGGTGGTGGTGGATCGCTGTCCAAAAATCGAAATTCCACGCTTAGGATTGGAAAAATAACGCTCACGTTTGAAAGCCACTTTCACTCTTTGAACCATAAAAAAACCGGCCATATGAAGGCCGGTTTTCGTTTGAAGCGCCAGAGTCGGTCAGTTACGTAAACGTGGAGCCAATAGCTGACTGCGGATGGACTCCGCCAGGTCATCCAAAGAACTTTGCTCAGGATGTGAACGTGCGGCTTCATGATCAATTTGGATCTCAGCCAGATAAGTATGCACCGGCTGGCCTTTGTCATCTTCCATCACTACGTGATACCACGGCGCAGCGCGCATCGTTTTATCCGCATCGACTTCGTCGGCATCCGGTTTTTCCAGCGAATATTCCGCATCTACATCAATTATCACCCCGAGATACCCCAACATTCTATGGCGTACCTGTTGGCCAATACCGAATTTGCTGGCAATCATAGTCATCTCCTGAAAAATAACACCTAGCTTCTATATGGAGGCAAGACACGCTGTTTCAAGTTTTGACTACTTTCTGGCCTGATAATTCACGTTCTGCGCCCGATTAAGGCACAGAACGATAAATCAGGACATCACGACGCAGGCGAAGCCTTTCAGATACAAACCTTCAGGATAAGAACCGATCACCGGGTGGTCAGCCGCCTGACGGAATTGCTCGACGAACTGGATCTCGCGGTTGGCGTCCAGCGCGGCGTCGGCCAGAATTTTCTGGAATAAATCGGTAGGTAACAGACCAGAGCAGGAGAAGCTCAGCAAAATACCGCCCGGACGCAATAACTGAAGCGCCAACATGTTGATGTCTTTATAACCACGACAGGCATTAGCCAGCTGATTTTTGTTCTCAACAAATTTCGGCGGATCCATGACGATCATATCGAACTGCTCGCCTTGCTCGCGATATTTACGCAGTAACTTGAAGACGTCGTCGCGAATGAATTCTGCTTTCGACACATCCAGTTTATTCAGCTCAACGTTTTGACGCGCAATATCCAGCGCATCTTGCGAGGTATCGACGTTGATCACTTTCTCACATCCGCCCATCAGGGCTGACACGGCAAAGGCACCGGTGTATGAGAAACAGTTCAGCACCTTGCGACCTTCGGCATATTTACGCGCGGCAAGACGACTGTCACGCTGGTCGAGATAGAAACCGGTTTTGTGGCCTTGCTTGATATCCACCAGCAGGCTCATGCCGTGCTCCTGAATCGGCAACAGGGCAGGAGGCTCGTCACCCAAAACGTGTCCTTGAGTCAATTCCAGACCTTCTTTCTTACGCACCGCGACGTCTGAACGATCCCAAATGGCACATTCTGGATAACAATGCTGAAGGGCAGCCAGCAGCGGGGCACGTTGATGTTCTGCACCGGCAGACAGCAGTTGCAGCACCAGGAAATTCTGGAAGCGGTCGATGGTGATGCCTGGCAGTCCGTCTGACTCACCAGCAATCAGGCGATAGCCGTCAAGGCCGTCACGCTTAGCAATCCAGTTACGCCAGCTTTGTGCTTGCTCTAAACGGCGCACGAAAAAGGCGATATCGATATCTTCGTCCTGAAGGAAGGTCCAGACGCGAGCACGAATTTGGGATGACGGAGAATAGGCCCCGCGAGCCAGCCATTTTCCCTGACTGTCTACAATATCAATAGTGTCACCGGAAAACGCTTTGCCTTCGACGCGAGTGACCGCACCGGAAAATACCCACGGGTGGCGGCGTAAGAGAGATTTTTCACGGCCTTTGGCCAGAAATAAACGAGCAGTCATAGAATTAGGTTCTGTCAGTTCGGGGGCAAAAAAAGAGCGTCATTGTCCGGTCAAGCAGTCTAAATTGCAACGAACCATACCGCTAATGGAGAGAATATTATGGCAAAAGTCAGTATAGCTGCCTATGTCTACGGCCGTGTACAGGGCGTAGGATTTCGTTTCGCCACCCAACATCAGGCCACTGCGTTAGGCCTCACCGGCTATGCCAGAAACCTGGACGACGGCAGCGTTGAGGTGGTGGCCTGTGGCGAACAAGAAAAGGTTGAACAACTGCTGGCATGGCTAAAGCAGGGCGGGCCTAAACATGCCACTGTGGACAAGGTCGTCAGCGAGCCAACATCACCTGGCGACTATGGAGATTTTAAAATCCGCCATTAATCTTGCAGGTACGGCCAGTTACAGACATTTGACCGGCTTAGGCAGGCCGGCAATTTTGGTGGCCTGTTTCGCCGGGCCTTTGGGAAACAGTCGGAAAAGATACCGGCTGTTGCCTTTCTCTT
>Ga0066791_10000904_pt1 | contig 10361 bp, 4 predicted proteins | sample OrgsoiDNA2013051_FD_70944 | JGI IMG/M metagenome (GOLD analysis project Ga0066791, IMG submission 70944) | Permafrost soil microbial communities from the Arctic, to analyse light accelerated degradation of dissolved organic matter (DOM) -... | ecosystem: Environmental > Terrestrial > Soil >...
CCTTCCGGCGATTCTTCTTTCTCCTATGGAGCCGGGCATCCTTCAGCGAGCCGGGGTGAGTACGGCAAATAACCGGCAAGTTGCTGCACCGGGTCAATCGGTCCAGCAGGCCCCTAAACCCGCAATATTGGCACAACCTGTTCCGGCCCCATCCCCATCGTCGGCAGCTCCAGAAGCCAAAGCTGCGCGAGGACAACTCGACCGTGCGCAAATGAATGCCGCCGCCCAACAGAAGCGCCAACAACAAATTGCAGAGCAGAGAATGCAAGCCAAAAAGTATGCTGCCTGCAAGCAACAGGCGGTCAAAGACCACCCGGAAGGTGGAGGTGACCTTGTGAAAGCGTACAGGTCCTGCATTCAAGCTTTGACGCAGCGGCCCACCACAAGCAAGTAGATGAGTAGATGGAAACCTCGAGTGATTCAGGCCGCGCAGAACGCCGGCGCCGTCACATCGCCTGCACGTGGGCGAATTAACAAAAAAAGGCCCCCGATTTTTCGGAGGCTCTTTGGGGGATTTTGAACCGGGCGACTTCCTACTCTCCCACACACTTGCGCGTGCAGTACCATCGGGGCTGAGAGGCTTAACTGCCGTGTTCGGGATGGGAACGGGTGGGTCCCTCTCGCTATGGTCACCCAGAAGTCGATTGACAACTGGAGGCGGGGAATCCGGATCTTAAATCCGGCCCCCACGATATTTGACGGGCTGTTCGGAAAGTAGCGCCACGATGTGCTGTGTGCGCAGTAGTATTTTATGGTCAAGCCGAACGGGCAATTAGTAACGGTCAGCTCAACGCATTGCTGCGCTTACACATCCGTCCTATCAAACAGGTAGTCTTCCTGTGCCCTTCTTAGCTTTCGCTTGGGAGATCTCATCTTAAGGAAGGTTTCACGCTTATATGCATTCAGCGTTTATCCTGACCGAACTTCGCTACCCAGCGGTGCCCCTGGCGGGACAACTGGATCACAAGAGGTTCGTCCACCCCGGTCCTCTCGTACTAAGGGCAGGCCCTTTCAAATCTCCTACGCCCACCACAGATAGGGACCGAACTGTCTCGCGACGTTCTGAACCCAGCTCACGTACCGCTTTAATAGGCGAACAGCCTAACCCTTGGGAGCTTCTACACCCCCAGGATGCGATGAGCCGACATCGAGGTGCCAAACCGGAGCGTCGATGTGAACTCTTGACTCCGATCAGCCTGTTATCCCCGGCGTACCTTTTATCCGTTGAGCGATGGCCCTTCCATACAGAACCACCGGATCACTAAAGCCTACTTTCGTATCTGCTCGACTTGTTGGTCTTGCAGTTAACCTGGTTTATGCTTTTGCACTCGTCGGCGGATTTCCAAACCGCCTGAACCAAGCTTCGCGCGCCTCCGTTACCGTTTAGGAGGCGACCGCCCCAGTCAAACTACCCGCCTTCCACTGTCCCTCATCCCGATAAGGGATGGAGGTTAGAACCACAGAACGATCAGGGTGGTATCTCACCGTTGGCTCCTCCGAGTCCGAAAACCCGATCTCAAAGCCTCCCACCTATCCTGCGCAGATCGCCCCATAGTTCCATGAAAGGGTATAGTAAAGGTGCACGGGGTCTTTCCGTCTAGTGGCGGGCACCCGGCGTCTTCACCGGGACCACAAGTTCGCCGGGCGGCAGGTTAAGACAGTTCTCAGATCGTTACGCCATTCGTGCAGGTCGGAACTTACCCGACAAGGAATTTCGCTACCTTAGGACCGTTATAGTTACGGCCGCCGTTCACCGGGGCTTCAGTTCAAAGCTTCGCCTTGCGGCTAACCTCTCCCTTTAACCTTCCGGCACCGGGCAGGCGTCAGCCCCTATACGTCGTTTTCGACTTTGCAGAGACCTGTGTTTTTGTTAAACAGTCGCCTGAGACATTTCACTGCGGCCCACGTCTTAGGTGGGCACTCCTTCTCCCGAAGTTACGGAGCTAATGTGCCTAGTTCCTGAACCTACCATCACCCGAGCGCCTTAGAATATTCTTCTCGTCCACCTGTGTCGGTTTGTGGTACGGATACCTTGTCCCTCCTTAGAGGCTTTTCCTGGCAGACGACCCGGCGGATTTGCCTGTCCGGATCTCCCTTCACTCTGGATTGAAACCATTGCGCACCAGAGCTTACGGTCTGCGTCCCCCCTTCGGTCTTGATCGGTAAAGGTAGTGCAGGAATATTAACCTGCTGTCCATCCGCTACGCCTTTCGGCCTCGCGTTAGGCTCCGACTAACCCTGAGCGGATTAACCTTTCTCAGGAATCCTTAGACTTACGGCGACCACGGTTCGCACGTGGTTTCTCGCTACTTATGCTGGCAGAGTCACTTCCCAACGCTCCAGCGCTTCTTTCGATACGCCTTCACAGCTGTTGAGAACGCTCTCCTACCATTCGTATCGCTACGAATCCGTAACTTCGGTACCATGCTTAAGCCCCGTTATATTGTCGGCACCGAGCCGCTCGACCAGTGAGCTATTACGCTTTCTTTAAAGGATGGCTGCTTCTAAGCCAACCTCCTGGCTGTCTGAGCGTCCCGACTTCCTTTCCCACTGAGCATGGATTTGGGGACCTTAGTTGACGGTCTGGGCTGTTTCCCTTTCGACAATGAAGCTTAGCCCCCACTGTCTGACTCCCTCGCTACACATTCACGGCATTCGCAGTTTGGTTGGATTCGGTAACCCGGGAAGGCCCCTAGTCCAATCAGTTCTCTACCACCGCGACGGACCACGAGAGGCTAGCCCTAAAGCTATTTCGGAGAGAACGAGCTATCACGGAATTTGATTAGCCTTTCACCCCTACCCTCAGCTCATCCAAGCTGTTTTCAACCAACACTGGTTCGGACCTCCAGCCGCTGTTACACGGCCTTCATCCTGGCCAAGGGTAGATCATCCCGCTTCGCGTCTATTCCCAGCGACTCCATCGCCCTGTTCAGACTCGCTTTCGCTACGGCTCGCTTGCGCTTAACCTTGCCACTGAGAATAACTAGCCAGCTCATTATGCAATAGGCACGATGTCAGGCGTTGCTTCGAGGATTGCTCCCCAAAGCCATAGCCCTCCAACTGCTTGTAAGCGTGTGGTTTCAGGTACTATTTCACTCCCCTCGCAGGGGTTCTTTTCACCTTTCCCTCACGGTACTGGTTCACTATCGGTCGCAAGTGAGTATTTAGCCTTGCCGGATGGTCCCGGCAGTTTCGAGCAAGGTTCCACGTGCCCCGCCCTACTTAGGAGCCACTGGAAGGAGGATTGCATTTTCACTTACGCGGCTGTCACGCTCTATGGCCGGCCTTTCCAGACCGTTCAATTAACACTTTCCTATCCCTCTTTTTAACCAAGTGATCGCTCCACACCCGCTTCCTCACGGTCGCGGATCGGAAACGGCCACTTGATTATTGTGGTCCTGCAACCCCAGGCTCTCCTTTCGAATCGCCTGGTTTAGGCTCTTCCGAGTTCGCTCGCCACTACTTTCGGAATCACGGTTGTTTTCTTCTCCTCCGGGTACTGAGATGGTTCACTTCCCCGGGTTTGCCCGTACACCCTATGGATTCAGATGCACGTAAAGGGTGTTAACACCCTTTGGGTTTCCCCATTCGGATATCTCCGGATCACAGCCTATTAGCGGCTCCCCGAAGCTTTTCGCAGCTGATCGCGTCCTTCATCGCCTACTTGCGCCAAGGCATCCACACACACGCTCTTAGTAGCTTGACCATAAAATCTACTTCACACACAACACACTAGACGCTACTTTCTTCGCGCTTACATACTTGTGTTTTCTAATGCCCGTCAAATATTCAGTTGTCAAAGATCTCGATTGCTTCAGCAATCGGTAGGCGGGCCGGATAATATCCGGCCCCTACAAACTGCTGAGGTTTTTGTTGTGGTGGGCCCAGATGGAATCGAACCATCGACCTCACCCTTATCAGGGGTGCGCTCTAGCCATCTGAGCTACGGGCCCGGCTTGCCGCCAGCCTGGTGGAGCTGGTCGGGATCGAACCGGCGACCTCCTGAGTGCAAATCAGGCGCTCTCCCAACTGAGCTACAGCCCCTAATCGAAAATCTAATCGAGGCCAGTTGGATGCAGAGATCGGGGGACCAGCCCCCGACCGCTTCAGAAAAACTCTCATATTCTCCAAGTGGAGATCCGGAACGGGCTCACTGCCTTTGCCTAAGCTCAGACAGTGGTTCATGGAGTGGAACGGCTGTTTCCTACTTCGGCCCCGTGTACACTCAACAGAGACCTTTTTCAGAAACTCCACCCACGTTCTCTCTTAGAAAGGAGGTGATCCAGCCGCAGGTTCTCCTACGGCTACCTTGTTACGACTTCACCCCAATCATGAATCATACCTTGGGCCGCTGCTCCCCTTGCGGGTCGGCGCGCAGACTTCTAGTACAATCCACTTTCGTGATGTGACGGGCGGTGTGTACAAGGCCCGGGAACGTATTCACGGCAGCGTGCTGATCTGCCATTACTAGCGATTCCAGCTTCATGCAGGCGAGTTGCAGCCTGCAATCCGAACTGAGAACGGTTTTTTGCGATTGGCTCCCCCTCGCGGGTTAGCGACGTATTGTACCGTCCATTGTAGCACGTGTGTAGCCCTGGACATAAAGGCCATGAGGACTTGACGTCATCCCCACCTTCCTCCAGCTTATCGCTGGCGGTCTCCTGCGAGTTCCCAACTGAATGATGGCAACACAGGACAGGGGTTGCGCTCGTTGCGGGACTTAACCCAACATCTCACGACACGAGCTGACGACAGCCATGCAGCACCTCGACTCCACCCCCTTGCGGGGTACCGATGTTTCCACCGGCGTTGAGAAGCCGTTCGAGCCCAGGTAAGGTTCTTCGCGTTGCGTCGAATTGAACCACATGCTCCACCGCTTGTGCGGGCCCCCGTCAATTCCTTTGAGTTTCAGCCTTGCGACTGTACTCCCCAGGCGGCATATTTAACGCGTTAGCTCCGGCACGGATCAACTGAATGACCCACACCAAATATGCATCGTTTAGGGCGTGGACTACCAGGGTATCTAATCCTGTTTGCTACCCACGCTTTCGTGTCTCAGCGTCAGTTACGGTCCAGAAAGCCGTCTACACCACCGGTGTTCCTCCTGATATCTACGCATTTCACCGCTACACCAGGAATTCCACTTTCCTCTCCCGTACTCTAGTCCCTCAGTATTCGGCGCACCCTCCCGGTTGAGCCGGGAGATTTCACACCAAACTTAAAGAACCGCCTACACACCCTTTACGCCCAGTAACTCCGAACAACGCTCGCTGCCTACGTATTACCGCGGCTGCTGGCACGTAGTTAGCCGCAGCTGCTTCTGCAGGTACCGTCATAATCTTCCCTGCCGAAAGAGCTTTACACCCCGAAGGGCTTCATCGCTCACGCGGCGTCGCTGCATCAGGGTTGCCCCCATTGTGCAAGATTCCCCACTGCTGCCTCCCGTAGGAGTCTGGCCCGTGTTTCAGTGCCAGTGTGGCCGTGTGCCCTCTCAGGCCGGCTACCGATCTCTGCCTTGGTAGGCTCTTACCCTACCAACTAGCTAATCGGCCGCGGGCTCCTCTTTCAGCGTCTTGCGACTTTCCCCGCCATTCCTTTCGGTCTGGGGGCTTATGCGGTATTAGCGACGGTTTCCCATCGTTATTCCTCACTAAAAGGCAGATTACCCACGTGTTACTCACCCGTACGCCACTGTACTCATGGATTGCTCCACTTTCTCGTTCGACTTGCATGTGTTAAGCGCGCCGCCAGCGTTGATTCTGAGCCGGGATCAAACTCTCGTTTGATGTTTAGCTGTTTATTAATCGCTCCGGTTTTTACTCAGAGTTCTGACGAGTTCTTCCTTACTGCATCCAACCAGATTGTCAATGATCTGCGCACGCTATCCCCGACATCTTCCAATGTCATTCAACATCTTTCGATGTCAATCAACACCTTCCGATACCAGGAACAAACGGCAGGCCTCGAAACTTGTTTCGGCCGCGGCTGCAAAATTTAGAAACGCCGCGAACCAAAGAAATTTATGAGAGCTTGAAAAAGAACCAAACAGGAAGGCTGTTTTCCGCCCCATGCGGTGGCCCGCACAGAGTTCCGTTACCATCCTTACAGAGGATCTAAACCTAAAATATCACGGTCGCCCGCCCTTGGCAACTCCTAAAATGAGCGCGCGATTCCTCAGACCCTCAAATCGGTGACTTGGCTAGAATATCAGAGCCTCACCACCGGATGCAAGAGGAATTGCGCAGAAACTTTCAGCCATCGGCGTTAGGAATCCAGGAATATCTGTCAGCACATTGAAACTAAGTGATTTATACAACTGTACCAGGGAGTCCATAGGGACAAAAATAGTTCGGTGGGACTAAAATATAAGCTATGTTTCTGTTCGTGACTCTTCTGCTTGCCGCACAGATGCTTGCCGTACAGGAACCGCCCTCACCGCTCGCTTTGCCCCAACTTCTCTCCCGGGTGGCCGAGGAGGCTGAGGTGTTTCAACAAAATGCGCCCAAATCCCTGACGCTCGAAACCCTGGAGCAGCGGGCTCTGATGCCGCCCTCACGCTTCCACCCCCGCATAGGAAAGGCCGCCATGGAAGTCCCCAAGCCCCGTCTCCAGGTGCGCGAGATCGTCTCCGAATATAGCGTCGGCACGCTCAAAGAGTCCACCTCCCGCGATCTGTTCGAACTCCGCCAGGTAGTCTCGGTCGATGGCCGCAAGGTGCAAAGCGCTGAAAGCGCCCGCCACGCACTCTCTCTCGGCATCAAGTCCCCCGACGACCGCGTCCGCAAGCGCATGCTGGAAGATTTCGCCAAACACGGCCTGGTGGATATCGCCACCGACTACGGTTTGATCCTGCTGGCATTCACCAGGCGGGGACAGGAAAATATGGCGATCGCGGCCGCCGGCGAGGAACAGGTGGGCGCCGATACCGCGGTGGTCATGTACTGGCGCCAGAAATCTTCCGAAGAAGGAGCGCTGGTCTTCACCGGCAAGCAGGCGGCGCGGCGCAGTCTTCAGGGCAGGCTCCTGGTCCGCAAGTCCGACGGGCTGCCCATACGCGTGGAAGCGTGGACCGAACGCCAGGACGGCAAGGTCACTAGCCGCGAGAACGCCACCGTGGAATACGTCGAGTCGGCGCATGGCTTCCTCATGCCGGCATCGGTGGTTCACCGCCACCTCATCAACGGCAGCCTGATTACCGAAAACCTATACCGCTACGAACCGTTCAAGATGTTCACGGCGGACACCGAAATCAAGTTCACGGAATTGCCCGAGACGCCGCCCGCCATCAAGAAATGACTCGCATCGTTTACCTTCACGGTTTTGCTTCCGGCCCCGCCTCGAGCAAAGCGCTCTTCTTTCGCCAGCGTCTGGAAACCGCCGGCGCCCGCGTCGACGTTCCGGACCTGGCTGCCGGAGATTTCGAGCATCTCACCATCAGCGGCCAGCTTGCCGTCATCGAACGGGCGGCCGCACCCGAAGGGCGCCCCGAACCAGTCTCGCTGATGGGTTCCAGCATGGGCGGCTACCTGGCGGCGCTCTACGCGGCGCGCCACCCGGAAGTTTGCCGCCTGGTGCTGCTGGCGCCGGCCTTCGGCTTCGCCCGGCGATGGCCCGAACGCCTGGGCGCTCGCCAGGTGGCGCAATGGCGAAGCACCGGAGCAATGGAAGTTTTCCACTACGGCGAGAACCGAAGCCGCAGCCTCTCTTACGCCCTGTTGGAAGACGGCGCCAAGTATGAGGATTATCCCGACTTCCGCCAGCCCGCGCTGATTTTTCACGGAGCCCACGACGATGTAGTGCCCGCCGGCTATTCCGAGGAGTTTGCGGCCACACACCCCAACGCCATTCTGGAAGTGCTGGACTCCGGCCACGACCTGCTCAACGTACTGGATTTCATGGCGCCGAAAGTGGAGAGGTTTCTGTTGGGCTCATAATCCGTGGCCCGTGCCGCAGACGCTAACTTCCAGACCCATCTCGCGGAACATGGCGGCCTTCGCCGCCATCGCCAGGTTGGCCCCCGCCCGGTCTGGCGCATAAGCCACCTGCACGTGATTGGACTTGTGCCGCGCCATCAACTGGTCGCGCGTAATGCCGTACATCACGGCATGCATGATGGGCCACTGCGGCGTGGTCATGTTCCAGCGCCGCTCGGTTTCTTCCGGAGGAAGTTCGATCGCCTTGGCGCACCCGATGTCCGCGCTCAATCTGCCGCCCTCCATGAAGATCCGGCTCCACACAATTTCGCCCGGCTTGCTGACGCCCTTCAGGCTGCCGCCGCCCAACCGGAAATACATCGGCGGCTGGCGCTCGCTCACCGCTCCGGCATAACCGCCCGTCAGGTGCGCCGCGGGAACCGCGCCCGAGATTTCAAACACCCACACGAATTCCCGCTGCCCGTTCACGCCGTAAGGCTCGCCGTAGCGCACATCGTGCAGAGTGGTCTCCGGATCGAAGCCCAGCGAAGACCAGATGCGGTTGGTCACCAGCGCATCCAGGCCGGCGCACTCGTCTACTTCGTTGAAGTGCGGAAGAGCGCGCCCCTCATAAAGTAATCGATCGTTATTACGCGCCTTCACCGGCGGACGGTCCACGTTGTTCAGCAGTCCCTCGGCCAAATCCGATGCCGGCGCCAGGTCCTTCAACCCCTGCTGATATTGGATCCCGATCGTGTCGCAGCCGAAATCGTCGGCCATGCGCAGCGCCGCGATGTACATCCTGCACTGGTCCAGAATCTGGCCATCGGTCAGGTCGGTCTCCGGATTCGGCCCGGTCTTGAACGTCATCCCCTTCCGGTCCAGCCACTGCCGCACGGCGCGCGCCTCGGCCTCGGTCACCTGCTGCATTTCGGCAAACAGCGCCGACTGGCTGAGCCGCTCCTTAAACACGCCCGTGGGGTGCAGCAGCTCGTCCGGAATAATGGCGTTGTACATCCCCATGCAGCCTTCGTCGAAGACGCCCATGATGGCTTTGCCGCGCCGCAACTCCCGCGCCAGGCGCGTCCCCACTTCCACGGCCTTCGCCGGCAATTCAAAATCGCTCAGCGGATGCACGTGGCTGAGGTCGTGCTTCACGGTGTCGCCCGCCAGCCAGCGGCGCAACCCGGCCAGGAAGATTTCGTCGGTGAAACTCTCGCTCCACAGGGTGCTGTAGGCCACGCCGGCTTTGGTGCACGACGCATTCAGGTTCAGCATTCCCACCAGGCCCGGCCACTGTCCGCTCCAATTGGCAACCGTCAGGATGGGCCCTTTGTGGGTGTAAAGTCCGTGCAGGATGTGGTGGCTGTATTGCCAGACGGCTTCCACCACCACCAGCGGCGCATTGGCCGGAATCCCGCGGAAGACTTCCATCCCATACTTCTGGCTGTCGATAAACCCGTGACCCTTTTCGGGATCGCAGGCGTGCCCCCGGCGCACGTCCCGGCCTTCGCGGCGGATGGCGTTGGTGACAGCTTCCTCCACGCCCGCCTGCGCCGGCCAGCACTTCTGGTTGGCCGCAAGGCGCAAGTCCCCGTTAGCTATGATAATCACGGTTTCAGGCATGTTTCACATTGTGACACCGCGACGGCCCAGGCGTCCAGACCCGCGTAGATTCCGCCTTATTTTAGCGATAAACCTGTGGGGCAGGATGGTATCCTGCAGCCGATTGTCAATCGGCCCGACACGGGTACTTACCCCGAAAGCCGGTTGCGGATCTCGCCTGCCGCCATCGCCAGCAGAGGAAGCGCCACCAGCGCTCCTGGACGGATCGGCGTCACATAGACCAGCGGGCAAAGCACCAGAATCGCGACCACCCGGTGGGCCGTGCCGGTTGCCCGGGAAAGCATCAATAGGCACGCGGGAATCAGAAGAACGGCATCCCGCAAGAAAGCATGATGGCTCACGAGCAAACCGCTCACCAGTGTCGCCGCGATGGCATAAGAAATATCCTTGCCCCGCACAACCAGCCACGCGGCCAGAACCACCAGACACGCTCCGGCGGCCTCCCAGAACACGCTGTGGGGCAAACCCGAAACCAAGCCGTTAAGATTCGGCATGGCGCTGTTATCCGGTGTGGTGTTCGGAAGCTGGATGATTGCGGCATATTGGCGGGGCCAGTCCCAACCGCCGGATGAAATCGACACCGCCCACAGGACCGCCGCGCCTGCCGCCGCGCCTCCGCCAAATCTCCAGAGGCGCCTGCCGGCAATCAGCAGAGGGAAGGTCAGGAAGAGGTTGTACTTGATCGAGCAGAGGCTCAAGACGCATCCGGCCGCAAAGTGCCTGCCGCGGGACCACAGCGACAGCGACACCCCGAGCGCTGCCATGAGGATGGGCACATCCTGCCCTGAAATGAAACCCTCCAGCAGCGGCAGGCTCCAGCAG
>Ga0066791_10000909_pt1 | contig 10316 bp, 6 predicted proteins | sample OrgsoiDNA2013051_FD_70944 | JGI IMG/M metagenome (GOLD analysis project Ga0066791, IMG submission 70944) | Permafrost soil microbial communities from the Arctic, to analyse light accelerated degradation of dissolved organic matter (DOM) -... | ecosystem: Environmental > Terrestrial > Soil >...
GAACACTGTCGTGCCGGGCCCGCGCAGAGTGTTGCGGCCTTCGTTGCCGAAAACACCCGCCGCCGGTGTCGCGAAAGCGTCGGCGCCAGTGATCCCATTGCATCCTGAATTCTTCGAAGCGTAGAACCAGCAGTTCACGGTCTGGGGCATCACCGGCGTTCCAATCACATTCGCCAGCGCCTGCTGGAGCCCGATGTCGATGGAGCTGTTGTTCGAAGCCGCGAAGATGGTGAAGGGACGGCCGCTCGCCAGGGTCAGTGCGCCGCTGGTCTGGAATCCGCCGACGATATAAGAAAGGATGCCATGCGAAGCCATCGCCTTGCCCTTGCCGAACGGCAGTTCATAAACATAGCTGAACACCAGCCGCTGTGGCACGTCGAAGTCGCTCAGCCCGCGCCACGACTTGAAATCGCGCCCGTTCTGGCCAAAGCTGTTGGAGCCGTAAGCGCTCAGGTGCTCGGCGGTGTTGTCGATCGACTTGGAGTTGGTATACGCCGCGCGGAACGCCAGACCAGCCTTGAAGCGGCGCTCGACGGTAAGGTCCAGCCCGTCATATACCGCGTTGCCCAGCGGGTCGCGATACTCGATTTGACCGAAGTTGGGATAGGGCACCACGCCATTGATCGGCTGGTTAAGATCCCGCAGCGTATTCAGGTGCGTGCTCTTGGTGCCGACGTAATCGGCTTCAATGAACATGCCGAGCGGCAGCTCACGCTGGAAGCCGAAACTCCACTGCTGCACGTTGGTGCTGGGCGCCTGCGGATTAGCCGCGCGGATTTTCACGCGAGTGAGAACCAGTTGCGCGGGATCCAGGAAATTCGTGGGGAACCCGTTATGCAGAAGGAACAACGGGGCTGCCGCGGTCGATGGCAGAGAGATATTGTTGTTGATGAAACTGGGAGGATTCAACGCCAGTTGATCTTCGCTTCCGATACGCTCGAACGGCGCATAGAAAATGCCGTATCCGGCGCGCACGACGGTTTTCCGATTAAGCTGATACGCCAGGCCGAGCCGGGGCGCGAAGTTGTGGCGGTTCGGCTCCACCTGCGTGCGGTTGAAAAGCGAGCCGTCGCTGGCGAAAACCAGCGATCCGGCGCCCGACGGATTGAAGTTCGCCAGGTGGTTCTTGGCGTCATACACCGGCGTCGAAAAATCGTACCGGACGCCGAGGTTCATGGTGAGCTTCGAAGAGACCTTGAAATCGTCCTGCACGAAACCCGAGTACATGTGAATTCTCTGGTCCACCTGGAAGGGGTTCGATAACTGCGCCGTTTGCACGTAGCCCACCAGGAAATCCGCGTAGGACAAGCCGGTATTAGGCGCGCACTGGTTGTTGGCCTGACGAAGGCAGGTGAAGATCTTGTCGAAGTTGAGGGCCCCGCGCGTGGCGGGGACATCCTGGAAATTGTTGCGCAGGGGCGCGCGCAAATCCCCGCCGAACTTGAGCTGGTGCTTTCCCAGAGTCCAGGACAACGTGTCGGTGAACTCGTATTGTTGCGTGATCTGGTGCTTCGGCAGAAAGTTCGGCGATCCGATAAACGTATTCACATTGGCGAAGGTGATCATGGGCACGCCGCCGTCGAAGGCCGGATCCCTGGGCACGCCGGGAACGAAGTCCGCGGTGTGGTTCAGGCCGAACGGATCCTGCTCGGCCTGGGAGTTGTCGCGACCATAACCGAGGCGGAGTTCGTTGACCAGGCGCGCCCCGATCGGCCGCGTCCAGCCGGTTGAGGATTGATAAGCCGTGAGCTGCTGGCGGCCTTGCGAAGAAGAAGCCGTGCCGTCGGCGATCCCGCCAAAGTTCCCGGGGATATCGCGATTCCGGTTGGTGAACGTCAATCGCGTGAAAATGGTGTCCCTGGCATCGGGCTGCCAGTCGATGCGGCCTGAGAAACGGCCGCCGTCATCCAACAAACCGGCGTTGCGGAAGAAGTTATTCAGCGCGAGGCCGGCCACCGTCGGAGCTGGGAACAGAGCCATCAGTTTGGCCGCTACCGGATCGATTTTCCCCGCCGGAATCTGGTTATTCGCGAACGGGGTACCGGTGGTCGGATCGTAAATCGTCGGATAAGCGGTGTGCACCGCGGCGGCGGCCGCCGGGCTGAAATCGCCGATGCGCTCGTTGGCCGTCGGGGTCGAAGTGCTGCGCAGCGCTCCTTTGCGAATCGCCGTGCCTTCGTAATCGAAGAAGATGAACAGCTTGTTTTTCACGATCGGAGCGCCGGCATTTCCACCGTACTGGTTCTGGATGTTCTGCGGCTTGGCGAGCCCCTGGCGATTCGAGAAAAAATCATTGGCGTCGAACACCCGGTTGCGCAGGTACTCATAACCCAGGCCATGCACCTGATTCGTGCCGCCCTTGGTGACCACGCTGATGGCGGCCCCGGGATTGCGGCCATACTCGGCCGAGTAGGCGTTGGTGATGATCTTGAACTCCTCAATGGTGTCGACCGATGGACGAATCACCTGAGTGGTCAACTCCTGCACGTTCTCGGATATCGAGTTGTTGTCCAGACCGTCGAGAATGAAATTGTTCTGAAGCTGCCGTACGCCATGCACGTTGAATCCGCCCGTGCGGCCCGCGCTGGTACTGCCGCCCTGGTCGGTGTAGCGTTGACCCTGCACGCCCGCCACCAGGTTCATCAGGTCGTCCCAACTCCGCAGCAGAAGCGGGAATTGCGTGACGTATTGGTTCTCTACTACCGCGCTCAACGAAGCGTCCTGGGGAGACAGTTGAGGAGTGGTAGCCTCAACCGTCGTAATGGTGGTGACTGCGCCCACGGCCAGGGTCAGGTCTTGCCGGCCCTTCTCCGCCGCGTCCAGGTTGACAGTAGCAACGGCCTTTTGGAAGCCGGGCTTTTCCGCCGAAATGGAATAGGCGCCGATGGGAAGGTTAGCCAGGAAATAGTCGCCGGCGGCATCGGTGAGGACGGTTCGCTCAATTCCGGTGGCGGTGCTCCGGGCGGTGACCTTGGCGCTGGGAATCACGCCTTCGGAGGAATCTTTCACCAGTCCGGTGAGGCTGGCGGTGTTTACCTGGGCCAGCGCCGTGGGTACCAGCAAAGCCGCGAGCAAAGCCGCGAGCATTAGCAAAACAGCAAACGCAACGTTGGGTTTGTGCATGGAAGCAATTCTATACGAATCTACGTTCCCAATTCCTGACTCCTGCGTGTCGTTTACGTGACGATCACCATTTAACATTTGTGTTCGCTCTGTGACAATCATGGCCGGAAGGCCTCCGGCGATACGTGTTCCGCGGGCGCAAAAGGTGAATGACGGAACAAAGCCAATTGATTGGTAAGTGGTTTAGTTTCTTCTTGGGATGCTGGTTCGGGCCGGGCATCCGGCTTTGCACGGACCAGTTGCGCGGCCCCTACAGGGTACATGCGGTTGGTACCATCAATATGCCGCTCAATGCGAAGAAAGGGATCGATGGCGTCCGGGTAGGAGTGGCCCAGAGGCGGGACGTGATTAGCGTCGATTTTTGCTTGGGATGCCATGATGGGAACCTCGTGGGGTAGGGCTGTGGAATGCGGGTAGCGTGGCCCTGTCCTACTCCCAGCTAAGCACGAGGGTGCGGGTGTTTCGGCGGATCTTGGGGTGTATGTTATTCAGGGGATGAGGGATGGGAGTTTGAAAACGGCCGTCATCACAACGGCGCGCTATTGCACTCCCTACAGGACGAATGAAGACGGCGCTCCGCGCCGCTCTTGAAGCTCATTCGATGGAAGGATGGAGTGTCATGTTTCAAAGCTATTCTTGAACATGAAGGCATTCGGAGGCTATCCATGAATCCAATGTTCGCCGCAGTTTATGAACTCCTCCTTTCCCAGGGGCCGGCGCACGTCAGGTCGGCGCGTGGCACCGTTTACCGCATTGAGGCCAGAGGCGACAGGATCATCGCGTTTCCGAAGAGCGGCAGGATCAACGTTCACCAAGATTGCTGGGGCCATCAAACAACTTGTCAAGGTACGCGTGCGGGTGGTATCTACAATGGACCGTACAGCATTTTCGACTGGTTTGCGGAACATCAATCGGTTGTCGTCCTTGCCAGAGCCTTTGATGGATCGGCAGCAGACAAGGGAGCTTCACGCACGGAAGAAACTCTGTTAGACGAGCACGCTCCGAGCCACGTTGCTACCTACAATGCCCAATGTCTCCACTACAACCTTATCGCGGAAGGAGTGTACCGGGCACGCAGGAGGATTGGGGACCCCCTGTCGCCGGAGTTTGAGCCATACATCATCGCTGGCCTGATGGGTTTCGATATGGGCCGTACAATGGGCAAGGGCGAGGTATATTCTTTGGAGGCTGGCTTTGGCGGCCGACTACACGGGTGCTTGAATTCGGTTCAGGCCGACTTGAAGCAGTTGTCAAGAGCCGGCAACCTGCTTGTTGCGGATCTGGCGAAATACGGTTCGGTGGTCGAGCGCGTCTATGCCGTCCTCGCAAGTGCGGGCACTCTCGGAGCCGGCAAGAACTTTCACGTGGGCGCGACGAAGGTGCTTCACTGGCTGTTCCCGGACCTATTGGTCATGGTCGACCAGAATGTGGCACGCGCTTTCCGGCATTATCTGGCGGTGAAATTCAAAGACACAACACAACCCGGATACTGCTGCCAAAAGTACGTCGAATGCCTGCAGAAGGCCCAAGAAGAGATCTGCCGTTTCGGTCCGTCTCGCTTCACGACGCTCGACCAAACTGGGACTCCAGTTGCGAGAATCTTCGATAAAATCGCATTCATCAGAGGGGCGAATTTGCCAAAACCCACAGATTTAACTCCGCCTGTATAGGAATGGAAACGGGAACCGAGAGGTGTGTTGAACCTGTTATTCTAGATTGGTGGACAAGAGGGCACAGCCAATCGAGACATCCCGAACGGAGCGCGCAGCCTCACCTTCCATCGAGGAACTGGCCGCTCAGCAGGGCGTCACTCCGATTGACGACTTTGAAACCCTTCTTGGAGAGCCGCTGCCCGAAGAAGAATCGGCGGAGGAATTTTCCGCGAGCCTGCGCGAGTGGCGTCGAGAGGGAACCCGGCCAACCAGCCCACAATGAATGCGGCCATCGTTGACACCGACGTCGTCTCGATGCTGTTCAAAGGCGACACACGAGCGCATGTCTACCGGCCCCACATCACAGGCCGATTGCTCGGGATCTCCTTTATGACGCTGGCTGAGTTGGAGCGTTGGTCGCTTGAACGGAATTGGGGCCAGAGGCGGAAGCTCGAACTAGCCCAACACCTGACACGGTACACAGTCCTTCCGGTCAGCCGCGAATTGTGTGCCAAATGGGCCGAGGTTTCTTTTGCCGCGAAGAGGAAGGGGCGTCCGATCCAAACGGCCGACGCGTGGATTGCAGCGAGTGCCCTCCATTATCAGGTCCCCCTCATTACCAACAATCGAGGCGATTATTCGGCAGTGGACGGCTTGGCCCTGCTCTCGGCGTAGATTCCAATCTGCAATCAACGCAGCTTTAGGACACAGCCCCCCCAACCTTGAGTCCCGCGCATTGTTGACACTACGATCACCATTTAACAAGCTTGTTCGGGCCGGGCATCCGGCTTTGCACGGACAAGTTGCCCGGCCCCTACTGAAGCGTGCGAAGGTACAAGCGGTAGAGTGGCCAAGGGGTCACTCCTATTTAGCCGCCGTCCGCAGCGCATAAACGAACAGCGAGTGCCCGGCGGCGATAGCCACGTACTGCTTGCCGTCGATCTCATACGTCATGGGCGCGGCGGAGACCTGCCCGCCTGTGTTGGCCTTCCAGAGCACGCTGCCGTTGCGCGCATCGAAGGCGTAGAAATACCCTTCGCGCCCGCCTGCGAACAGAAGGTCGCTGGCGGTGGTCAGCAGACCGCCGTCGGTCACGTCGTGCATCTTGAAAATCCACTTCTTCTCCCCGGTTTTCGGGTCTATGGCCATCACCTCGCCGTGACCGGCTTCCTCCGTCCAGGTGTTGATCCAGCCGCGGCGTATACTGGGAAGCGGCGACATAGGACGGCCGCCGGTGAAATGCTGGCCTTCCTTGTAAGTTGTGGGCGCTTTCACGAACCTGGTGGAGTAGTCTTCCCAGGCGGGAATGTAAAAAAGCCCGGTGCGCGGGCTATAAGATGGCGGATACCAGTTAGTGCCGCCCTGCACGCCCGGGTAAGTGAGTTGACCTTCGGGTGTGGGAGTCATGCTGGGAGTCACAAGCACCGGCCGGCCGCTGTCGTCCAGGCCCTTGGCCCAGTTCTGCTTCACGAACGCGCTGCCCCGGACAAACTTGCCCGTTTCGCGATCCAGCACGTAGAAGAATCCGTTGCGGTTGGCCCACATCAGCAATCTGCGGGGCTTGCCGTTCCAATCCGTGTCGACCAGAACCGGAACCTCGGTAGAATCCCAATCGCCTCCGTCGTGCGGAGTGAATTGGAAATGCCACCGAAGCTTGCCGGTGTCGGCGTCCAATGCGAGGGCGCAATCGGTGTACAGATTGTCGCCGGGGCGGCCGTCGGGATCCCAGTCCGGCCCGGGATTGCCCGTTCCCCAGTAGATCAGGTTGAGCTCCGGATCGTAAGTGCCCGTCATCCAGGCGGAGCCGCCTCCATGCTGCCAGTCGCCTTCCCGCCAAGTCTCGTGACCGGGCTCTCCGGGGCCGGGAATGACATTGAATTTCCAGGCCAGCTTTCCGGCAGTAACTTCGTAGGCGGCGATCAGACCGCGAATTCCGTACTCCCCGCCGGAGGTGCCAACCACTACTTTGTCTTTGACGATCAGGGGCGCATGCGTGATCCCATAGCCGGCTTTGTAGTCGGCGACTGCGACATTCCAGAGCGGACGGCCGCTCCTCGAGTCCAGGGCAACCAGGCGCGCATCGAGCGTGCCTACGAAGAGCGTGTTACCCAGCATGGCAACACCGCGATTCACCTGGCCGCAACAGAAAAGGACATCGGGCGGCGTATGGTGCTGGTAAATCCAGAAGACGTGTCCGCTTTTGGGGTCGAGCGCAATCACATCGCTGGGCGACTGCGTGAGGTACATGACGCCATCCACCACCAGGGGCGTGGCTTCGAACTTTTGTACTGAGTTTGCCTGGAACACCCACTGCAATTCGAGATCTTTGGCATTGGCGGGAGTAATCTGATTCAGCAGACTGTAACGCTGGCCGGAGTAAGTTCCCGAGTAAGTCAACCAATTCTGAGGTTCCTTCTGTGCCTGGAGCAGGCGATCGAAAGTAACACCAGAGGTAACCTGTGCCGGCAGACAGGAGGCGAGAAGGAGTGACCAAGCCAGGCGGGTCATCTTGAACTCCATTTCAGGGAGACCAGGTAGGCCACTACGTCGGACATCTCCCCGGCAGTGAACTTGTCCTTGTAAGAAGGCATGTGAGTTTCCTTCTGCACGGTATATTCGCGCAGGCCGGCCTTCGGAATGGACCGGAGGCGCTCATTGCTATCCATGATTTGCACGGTGTCGGTGTCTTCGTTGAGACGGCGGCCGGTAACGGTCTCTCCATTGCGGGTCACCGCCAGAATGAACCGGTTTTTGGGCTGTGCGGCGGATTGCGGATCGGTCAGGGCATTCCGCAGAAAAGCCGGATTTCGAAGCATGCCTTCTTCGCTCAGGTCGGGAGCGAGGTATGAGCCTTTGCCGTTGATCTGGTGGCAATTGAGGCATGCTCCTTTACCTTCCGCCAGCGCTTGTCCGCGATTCGGGTCGCCCGACTGGATGGGGCCGGCTTGCGAGTTCTTCATGGAGCGGACATAGGCCACCACCGCCTGGAGTTCCTGGGGCGCCAGCCGATTGGGCGGCATGGCGGTCCCAGGGATGCCATTGAGAACCACTTTGGCCAGATCGTCATCCGTCGAGACATGCCGGAAAAGGCCCCGGCGGAGGTCCACGCCGGCGATCAGGTCGCCGTTCTGCCCGTGGCAGGCGAAGCAGTTTGCGTTGTAAATCCTGGCGCCGTTCTCCAGGTCGGCAGGGCTTTGATTGTGCTGCTGTGCATCGAGCGGCACGGGCACGAGTCCAGCCAGCGCCAATGCGATCCACAGACTCCGAGCAATAGGGCACATACGCAGGATTTCCATTCTACCCGATTCCCGCCGCTCGAATTCGGTTTAGCCCTGTGCCACAATACCTCGTATGATTATGCTCCGGAGGTTCCCCGTCCTGGCGTTGTTCATGGCCGTGCCCATGGCGCCTCAGTCTCCCTCGCATCCCGAATTCAAGCCCGCGCCTGAAGTGCCGGCCATGCCCAAGGCCTTGATGAAACTGCCGAGGACCGGGATCACGCGAGCCAAGTTCCCGGTGATCGACTTCCACCTCCACGGAGGGTCGCTCAAGACCGCGGACGATTACCGGAAGATGATCGCCCTGATGGACAAAACCGGTGTGGCCGCGATCTGCAACATGGACGGCGGATTCGGCAAGGCGTTCGACCAGAACATGATGGTGGGAGAGGCCTTCCGGGACCGCATCATTCATTTCGCCAGGATCAACTGGCAGGGGATCAACGAACCGGGCTGGTCCGAAAGGACCGCCGCCGAGCTGGAACGCTGTTTTCGCGCGGGGGCGCAGGGGCTGAAAATAGCCAAGGAGCTTGGGCTGGTATACAAGAACTCCGACGGCACTTACATTCAGGCCGACGACCCGCGCCTGGACGCGGTCTGGGAAATGTGCGCCAAGTATAACAAGCCGGTCATGATTCACCTCAGCGACTCCTACGGCCGCTTCCTGCCCATCGGCCCGGAGAACGAACGCTATGAGGCCGGCTTGTGGCGCAGCAGTCCGGAGGGGAATTACTACCACACCGGCCATCCGACACCCGACGCGATCGAGAAGGCGCGCGAGAATATGCACGCCAGGCACCCGAATACGCGCTTCGTCAACGCGCACTTTGCGATGCTGTACTACGACATGGACAAAGTCGCCGCGCTGCTGGATAAGTATCCTAACGCCGATATCGAGCTCTCGGCCACTGTTCAGGACCTGGGCCGCGCGCCCCTGATGATCCGCAAGTTTTTCCTGAAGTATCAGGATCGCATTCTGTTCGGCTCCGACGGCAATCCCAGCCGCGGGATCGAAGAGTTCTGGGAGCCGCATTGGAGGTTCCTTGAGACTTTTGACGAGCACTTCGATCACCCGGCGCAGTTGCGATCGGCGACCGGCGCTCCGCTGCACGGCCGGTGGAGAATCTCAGGCATCGGCCTGCCCGACGACGTGCTGCGCAAGGTCTACTACGCCAACGCCCTGCGATACCTGCCGGCGGTCCGCGCTTCATTTGAGAAGCAGCTCGCCGCGCAGCGTTAGCTTAGGGTCGTGCGGGTCTTCGACGTTAGGGAGCCAACCATGGGCCTGCGGCCCACCCAAAGCGATGAAGACGCGCCGGTGTGGGGCCGGTTGGCAACCGGCGGCCGATTGTCAATCGGCCCATTGGCGAACAGCGACGGCGCCTTCAACGGAGCGTTCAACCTGAATACGCAACTGAACTTCCGAACATCGGTACTTAGATCCGGCCTCTACTTACTCCAGGCCAGGCGCCTGCCAACCGCCAAAGGCTTCCTCGAGCCAGCCCGCCACGGCCAGCGCCACGTCTTCACGCCACGGCCGCGCGACAATCTGGACGCCGATCGGCAACCCGTCGGCCGATTCACCACAACGCACTACCGCTCCCGGCCATCCCGTCAGATTGTATGCCATGGTGTGGCTGAACCCGCGGAAGTTTTCGTCCAGCGTCGACGTGCCATGCGGCAACGCGGCCTGAGTATAAACCGGACACAGGATGACGTCGTACCGTCTTAGGAAGGCGAACATTTCGGCGCGATACTGGTCCAGTTCGGCCCAATATTGGGCGAAGCCCGCCAGATCCACGCGATAGGCGCGCAGTTTTTCCAACCAGCCACGGAGCAGCGGATGCACCTGGGTGGAACCCAGCAGATCCAGATACTGCCATAACGCGTCGCCGCCGTCTGCGCCCAGCAACTTCATCTCCAGGTCGTAGGAGTTGGTGAGGCACGCGGGACGGTCCTCTTCCACCATCGCCGCCACGCCGTCGAACGCCGCCGCCACGGTTCGCACCACGCGCGCTACATCGGCGTCCGCCTCCGCAATGCCGTTGCCGGTGTAAAACGCGACCCGCAAGACGCGCAGATTCACATCGGCGGGATCGCCCAACGGCATGCTGACGCAAGTGGGATCGCGATCGTCCGAACCGGCCAGCAGAGCCAGCATGCCAGTCAGGTCTTCCACCCGCCGCGCCATCGGCCCAATCTGCCACAGGGTTTCGATCCAGCCGCCCGGCGGCGGAAAGTGGCCCGTCCGCGGCAGCCGCCC
>Ga0066791_10000925_pt1 | contig 10182 bp, 16 predicted proteins | sample OrgsoiDNA2013051_FD_70944 | JGI IMG/M metagenome (GOLD analysis project Ga0066791, IMG submission 70944) | Permafrost soil microbial communities from the Arctic, to analyse light accelerated degradation of dissolved organic matter (DOM) -... | ecosystem: Environmental > Terrestrial > Soil >...
TTCAAAACGCCAGACAGTACGATGGTCAAACCCGGGTTCAAGTACGTCGTCACCTTGGCCCACTCAACTACCATCGAAGCTGGAAACGATTTGACTGAGAAGATTTTCGGGTCTGGTTTGAAGTGAATGCAAGTCCCGAGCTTGAGCTTTCCGTCTGGTCCCTTCGGTGCCTTCGACAACTTTGCGACTTTAGAAGTCAGCTTACCTTTCTTGAAACCGACAGAATACCAGCTACCTTTGTAGAAGGTATTGACGTCGAAGAACTCCGACGTTGCGTTGGTACCCTTTGATCCGATACCGTGCGTACCAATCGAAGTCTTGTAAGCCTCAGAGCGATACTTACCACTCGTATGCAGTTCACCGAACACCGCCTGCATTGTTGGCAACTTGTTGATGATGTCCTTGCCGTTGACGTGCATGTGTACTTCTTTTATACCTTGTGGAATGCCAGAGCCTTGATCCAAGACCCAATACGATCCGTCTTCATCAATGTGAAGACGAATCGCTTTGTTGCGCCCTGCAAGGTATTCGTCAACTGCGTTGTCCAGCGGTTCGCCGACAGATTTGTACACGCCATCAACCCCGGTAGAGCCGAGGTACATGGAGGCATTTTTACGAATACCTTCCAGCCCACCTTGGACTTCGATGTGGCTACTGTTGTAATTATCCTTCTTTTCTTTTGCCATCATTCACCTCGAGAACTTGTTTGCCCAACTCCCTACGGCATTTACGGCAGTTGCATGGTCCGCAATGATCGCTACCCGCGACCTTGAAAGCTGGGCCGGATAGACCACACAATGTAGTCTTCCCATCCGTTGACAAATGAAACTGATGGTCTCGCCTGAGACGATACTTCGGTCGGAGTTCCATTAACGTGGCCTATTATCTGCGTTGTGTTCGTCTTTCGACACGATACCCATCAACGCACCGAGCATTGGTCGCACGTCGGATATTTGCGAGTAGAGGCATCGTGATGTGTGCAACGACGTCCACGTCGTACCGGCCGCTACCGAGATATTTACTTCTACCTCTTTCTCGCCGCAGGTCATGCGTAATCGCACGTACCCGAGGTCAAGACTTATGATTGGTAATGCTGCTGGGTCTTCCACCAGCGGAATGATTGGATTTTTTGACTGGTCAAATTTGTACGTGACGAAGAACCTGATCTTACCGCGGTTCTCCGAGAGTTCAAATGTTGCGCTGTAGCCCCACCGTTGAAAGAACCGGCGTAACGAGGCTTCAAGGTCAGGGATGATCTTGCGAGTGGCTTCTGCGATAGACGCATGGTCAGTCTCAAAGCGCATAGTCGATGATGATATAGTCGCCTTCCTGTGGTCCTTCTTATTCCACCTTCGCCCAATCTCTTCAAGATATGGGTCTAGGATTGTCTCCTTGAAATCTACTGACTTGGCACGGAATTTGTTTTTCTTGAATAACATTGCCAACGTAGGCAACATATTCTCATGGATTCTTACCAGCGGGACGCCAGCTTTCTTTAGTATATTGTAGCTCTCCGGGTCGACGGGAATATACCATGACTTTATTTTTGTGAGGGTGCAGATTGCATTTTTCATTATGCTGACCTTAATCGATTTTTCCGCCACGTTCTAGGTACTCATAGAACTTGGTTCTGAAGGCTTGGGATTGCGCTCCGATGTATTCCATCAGACGCGCCTCTGTTTTTGCATGGCGCTTGTCACGCGCAGCCAGTACCTTTCGTGCATACATTAATGCTTCGCCTACAAATACGATCTTTACTTCAACCGCAGGACACTGAACGTTACCCTGGGTAAAATGGCATTCTCTGTTGTCTACCTTTGCATGTTCAACGAGGTGCTTGCATGTGATGCACTTCTCAGAGAACAGTCCGAGGTATTCCTTTCTACGTTTAGTAGCCAAGATTTAGCCCTCACTAATGAAGACAGGGAGCCTAACTCACTAGGCTCCCTGTCTGGGTTACTTAGATGTCGAAGCCTTCACCATCTTCGTCTTCGTCATCGTCGTCACCATCTTCTTCGTCTTCCTCGTCCTCTTCTTCCTCGTCGTCGTCATCTTTCTTCGACTTCTTGGATTTCTTGGACTTGGCTTTTTTGTCTTTCTTGCCCTTGCCTTTTTTGCCTTTCTTCGGCTTCTCTTCTTCCTCTTCGTCTTCTTCCTCTTCCTCTTCGTCCTCGTCTTCATCCTCGTCGGAATCGCCGTCCTCGTCGCCGTCTTCATCTTCATCGGCGTCGTCGTCTTCCTCTTCCTCGTCGTCTTCAACTTCGACGCCGTCTTCGTCGTCATCTTCATCGGAGTCGTCCGAATCGGCTGCTGGTGCACCGCTCACGGCGCCTGCGCTGACGAACACTGCGCCCTGATCCCAGGCGACGACATTCTGTCCGTTGCCCAGCACGTAGCACTGGATGCCTTTCTTCTCGGTCATCGATTCGATTTCACCGAGGTTGATGATGACGTCGTGGTAAACAGTCAGGCCGACGACAGCCTTGACAGTCGATTTCGGAATCAGCTTGCCGGCGACTTCGTAGTGCGTGTCGGTGACTTTGATTTCTTTGACGGAATCGGCGGTCGTCGCGGTCGTGACTTTCAGGAACAGATTGCCGTTGCTGACCTCAGGCGCCGATGCTTTCTTCGACTTCTTGCTCTTGTCTTTGCCTTTGGAAGCCTTGACCTTCTTGTCGGCTTTCTTCGACTCGACCTTCGCAGCCTTTTTCGATTTCTTCACGTCGTCTTTCGATTTCGATTTGGCTTTGGATTTTGCGGATTTAGCTGGCATTTCAATTTCCTTAGATTTAAGTTTAACTACGAACCATGGTTGAGAGTTTACGACACTCACAAACTTTGCACTACTTATTTACTACTCGACTGGTAGACCTCCCGTGAGTCGAACACGGCACCAACGGATTATGAGTCCGCTGCTCTAACCAAACATGAGCTAGAGGTCCATGATCTTACATTGCTTATTTACTAGGGCGGTGGAGAGTAGAATCGAACTACTGCCAAAGAATGGGTTCTTGACTTCTACCCGTCTCTTGCCTCTTCCTTAGCTCCACCGTGTGCTTACAGCGTTTCGACAATCACCGTGCCACTGCACTGCACGAGTTTGCCGGTTGCTTTATCTTTGAACTCGTAGCCATCGCTACCGCTTGCACTGGTGATCTTGCCGTCAGTGTCCCAGGTTTTGATGACCGTACCGTCAGCCGCGTAAAGCGTGATGCGATGCGCACTACCCCATGCCGTCAGTTGCGCTTTGGTAACGTCGGAACAGGCAGTAGTCGTCAGCGCAATAGCGCACAGCGAGGCGAGCAACAGAGATTTCTTCATCTTATTTACTCCGGTTGAAGTTGATCCGACGCAGGGACCTCAACATCGGCCTTGCGCTTCTTTTCTTTCTTCAGGTTTTCCATCACACGATACCGTGCTTCCATGTGAACCTGTGCGATTTCCCAATTGCGGCGCAGGACAGCCAGACTTACATGCTCTGGAAGGCGGACTTTGAATTCCTCGTTAGCGTGCGTGGTCGACGGCCAAGGAATTTCGACCGGCGTCTGTTGGAAATACTTGTTGATGATCGCCGTTACCAGTTGACCACGCAGGTCACCTTCGGAGCCGAGTTGCACACCCAGGTCTGGAACAGTGATCGAACCGTTTTCGGTAAAAGCTGGGTACGCCAGCTGCAACAGCATTTCGCGCTTCGGTGGGTAGAGCGAAATGATATTGCGATAGATCAGGTTGAGGCGCGGCAGGTGTACGTTCTTGAGCTTGGCTGCCTCGCGAACGAAGACCTCCCACATAGCTTTCGACATATTTACTGTCGAAGAGGAACGACCCGTTTCGTTAGTCAGAAACTGAGCCATGCCAGCGTCGAGGAATTGCTTTGCATTTTCTTCATGGCTATTGCCAGTTTCCCGTAAGCCGCTGTCGTCCATGTGCTGGAAATGCGGCGTCTCGCCTCGTTTGTAATCAGTCATCTTCGTCTTCCTTCTTAACTTTCTGACCACGCACTTTCTTCGGCGGCATCAGCACGTCTTTGAACGCCGCAGGCAGAATGCGGCTCGCTTTGCGAATCAAGCGATACATCGGGTCTTTTTTGTCGAGTGACACCGCTTTGATCTTGCCGGATTTCTCGTTCTTTTTGGCGATCCAGATTTCTTTGAACGCGGCGCCGATGGTACCATCCTTCGATTTCTTCGTGATGCGCAGCAGGACCTTGAACGTAGTGTTCGGCGGCAGACGCTTCACCGGGTTCGTGACGTAACTCGTCATCGACAGACGACTCAGGATTGCGGCGAGCGTGCGCGGATCGTAGGAACCTAGGTCAGCCTTTTTCTTGTCATCGACGTTCGGGTCGTAACGACCTTGGTAGCGCGTTGCTTTGATGAGGCTAGACAACAGCCCGTCTTTCTCGGTTTTGATGAGAACTTCAAGGAAGTGCGGCTTGAAATCCTCAGGTGCCTTGAACGTCGGCAGAACCTTTTTCTTGGACTTCGATTTCTTCGACGTCCCGTTCGCTCGGGCCAGCCGCGCCTTTTCCAGCGGCGACATATCCTTCTTGTCCTTGATCGGAACTACCTTGGCTTTCCCTTTGGATTTCGGCGCGTCCTCTTCCTTGGATTTCTTGCCCTTGGTGATTGGTATCACCTTCGCTTTTTTCTTCGGTTCGTCTTTGGACTTCGATTTCGACTTCACTTCTGCTTTCGCTGCTTTGGCCATGATTTTGATTCCTTAGGTTATGTAGTTCCATTTCCAGACTCATGCATTGGTCCGCTAATACTTTGCGCATCAACATGGAGGCTTCGGCGAAGCGCCCGAAGATATGCATTTGCATTACCCTGAATGCTGGTGTGTTGCGTAGCCCCATTACTTGAAGATTTACCCGACCGAGTTGCGTCGAGGCATAATCAACACCGTCCGCTGAAGCCTGCCAATATAAATTGCGTTGCTTAGAAAGCAGGATATAGAGGTCCGTGATTCGTTGGATATCGCGTGCTTTGTAGGCCGATTGAAGCTCATCAAAGTCTTCTTTACTGCCGCCGTGATCTGGATGACATAGTGTAACACACTTGCGATAGGCTCTCTGAACTACCTCGTAATGCGCTATTCGCTGCTGCTCGGAAAGCCCGGCAAATGCGTCGTTCTCCAACCCGATCTTGTTTACGTCAGCTACAGTCATCGGTTCGGTTACTGGCGTACCTCGTGTGAGGAGGCGTATTTGAAGCTGTAACTCTGTGCGGCGGTCAACAAGATCGGCGTTTAGCTTCTGATATGAAGTGACGACGGTATTGAATTGGTCCACCTGCTTTGCAAACTTCGCTTTCTCTTTACGCCACCCATCCATTAACTTGTGATGTAGCCAAAGATTAACGAGGTCGATTGGACCGAATGTTTGTAGGTTCATAGAAGATCGGCGTAACACCCTACCTTGGAAGGAATGATGCAAGTGATTTTAAAATGTGTATGCAGCACAGTTGGCTCCTGATTGAAGAACACATACATGCCAGCTTCGTTCGGCCGTACTTGCTGCCAGCAGCCATCAATGTAGCGAATCTTACCCATCGGGGTAGATGCACGTCCTTCGGTGGGTTCGTCCTGACGAATCAAGGCGACGTCACACTCAATAAGGTCACCGACATTGGGTATAGATGCACGGTTCTTTCGGAACTTCTTTACGTGAGAAGTTAAGACCCGGGGGTTCATGGTAAGCTCCATTATGTTATCGCCCGAATTTAGAGGCCAAAGCCTGCAGTTGATTTTGTGTGGCCGGGCGCGCTGCTTGCGCAATATACACCCGGTCACCGTTACTGTGATAATTGGAGAATGCGACAAGTTGCGTATTGTGCAGCACCTGCGGCATCAGAGATTTGACGGCGGCTTCCACCTTCTCTTCCTCTTCTTTTAGGAAGCGTTTGCATATGCTAACCGCAAGCCTGATGTTTTCGACGGCCTTGTGTGCAGAGTCAACAACGAGCCGGTACCAGCCGCGCCCGCGCACTGTCAACTTCGTGCGGTACGGGAATTCGATTGTCCTTCCGACAGGCGTGTGCATGTACTTTGCGAGGCTCAAAAATTCTTTCTGATTCATACGAACTACGGCGTGTACGATATCAGGGTTGTTTGCGTGTTTAATTGTGAGTTGCATGGTTTTGTCCTTTACATAGGGATCAACTTCGGTTAGCACAACGTATTTACTACCCTACCGAACTACAGTGTTTCCACCCAGGTGTTTATCTTCCACCCAGGTACGGCCAATGATTTTGGCGCATTCTTTGATGACGCTGTTTTTCACAGTCGCCGGGCCGCTTACAGAGGAACGACCGCTGATTACCGAAGTGCCGTATATTTGCGCGTCGCCGGTGATTGCAGCCTTGCCACAGCAAATGGACTGGTCATGCAGCCAGCAACTGCCTTCATGCGACAGATTCTTTTCGGCTTGCACGTAGCCACCGAGTTGACCGTTGACTACAATAACGTCACCTGCGGCGTTGCATAGTTCGGTAACTGCCCGTATACGGAACAGTTTAGCCGAACCAAGCATTTTCGTGTCCTCTTGCAGCAGGATATATTTCTTCATCTAGACCTCCGTTTAAAACAGTTATTTACTAAGGTAAACGTGATAGATTACCCACAGGTTTGCGCTCAACGCGCAGGCGCTGCACGTGGTGCGAATGACTTCCATTGTGTGCTTGATTCGCATAGCACGCTGCTTTGCAGCCTTCTTTTGCTCTTTAGTCATAGACGAAATCCACCTCTACTGTGTACCATTCTGACGGCATGTACGGCGTTTTCTTTTTCAATAGCTTGAGAACCTTCTGTTGATCGAGAATCATCCGGCTGTGATGCCTAATTTTGACGACCTTGCGATATTTCAGGCCGTCGAATTCAAACGACTTGCCTTTAGATACTTGCAGCAAGAATTTACTCAGCGCCTTTTTCTCTTCTTCCAAAGAAGCGACTTCGGCTTTTGCCTTTGCAAGCGCTGTTTGGATAGTATGCAGGCGCTCTGCATACTCTGACGGCTTGGTAGCCGATACGAACTTTAGCTTCATTGCAGCCTCCTATATGTCGTAATTCGGTTCACGTTTCTTTTTCTTCATAGTTTCCTCCTCGTCGTCATCGACACCTTCTTCTTCATCGTCGTCGTCACCATCTTCATCGTCATCGACACCTTCTTCTTCATCGTCGTCGTCACCATCTTCATCGCTGACACGGAAGCCTTGTTCCTCTGCCCACTTAGCGATTAAGTCGAGGTACGTTTGGTCTGGCGTTTTGTTTCGGCGCGCCTTGATCTGGACGATATCGTGTATCGTTAGTGTGGTGACTTTACCCAACACATTGGGTTTACCTTTCCTGACTTCCGTGCGTATTTCAAGGGTTGCGATTGGCATCACTGCATCTTCACCTTCCACACCTTCTAATGGAGCTTTTCGGCGCAGGCTGTAAATCAACTTGTTGGGTTTGCCGAAATACGCCTTACCACCAACGCAGTGCTTCATTATCGCACCCTCTGCAATGTACGAGGGCTTCGTAATAAGCTTGACCATTACCAAACCTTCTGGATGGGCATCTATTACGTCAGATGTAGTGACCTCAATGCCATCGTTAAGGTCGTTCAGAAGTTTTTGTTTGGCTAATTGAGCATCCCAAACTCGGACAGCGGTAACCATTTCTTTTACCGTATGCTTGATCTGGCGCTCTGGCAGAGTCTCCATGAAATCGATCATATGTCGATGACTGTCCGTCTTCAACGCCTTGACATCGACGGCAACTATCAGAGTTCCAGCGTCGAGTGCTACTGCCACCCAGTCAGGGTAGTCACCTGGATTGACCGGCAAGAATTGCGATTGCAAAGCATGTTCAAGACGCTCACGGTTAGATTTCATTGCCTGAGGCTCTAAGTCAGGCTGACCAGGTCGACGGTCATCAACCCGTGTTAATACGACCGACAACAGCGTGGACATCATAGACATGATCGGATGATTCATGTCGCGTTTGGTCACCACAGTGCGTACACACGGGCTGTCATTAATGAGCCACCGACGGAACGTCGAAGCCAACCATGCTTGCACATGCTCCGGCTTTCCTTTGCCGAGTTTCTTGACGTAGGTATCTACCTCGTCTACGTTGATAACGTTGCGTCCGTCGCTCATTATTCAGCCTCCATGGTGAAAGTAAGTTCGCAGTGATTGGTGGATTCATCGTCGAAAACTGCACTCGGACCATCGATCATGGTCTTGGCCAAGTGCAATTCTTGCTCGGCGATTTCTTTCGTAACGACGTGGACGACCCCTCGGTTACTACGATGGACCTCCATCATTAGGGACCAAGCTTGATCTTCGCTCAACTTGAAGACCTCGCACAAAACACGCTGGACGAATCCAGCTTCTGTCGTTGAGTCGTTGTGAAGGACGACCGCGTACATTGGAGGCTGCGCAACCTCTTGTTTCACTTCGATTGCAGGCGCTACTACTGGTGGAGCTATGAGGGTATCCATTTGGTTCCTTAGAGGTTAGAGTCGTTCGGTGCCCAAGATGGGTCATTGACGTTGATGCCTTTTTCGCTGCCTTGCTTTTTGTTAAAAAGCGGGGAGCTAAGTTTAGCAAAAGGCGGAGAACCAAGTATCTTAGTAAGCTTTGACAGCAAAGCAGCCTGTTCAGCTGGCGAATGAGTGAGTTCGGTGCAACTAGCCAGTTGTAAAATGGCTTGGTCGTATTGAGTTTTGGTGAAGGTCTCCGCGTTGTCGTTTAATAGTTCAATGAACTTCTTGTTGCTGATTTCAACACTAATGAGTGCCATAATTTTTCCTTTACATAGGGAAAGTGAAAGCCGGCACTAGGACCGGCGGAGTTTGATTACCGCTACTTAGAAGTCGCCGTCTTCATCGATTTCAACCTTGGCCTTCTTGGCGAACTCGTCTTCTTCGTCTTCCGCATCAAGTGCGTAAGCTTTTGCCAATGTGGCTTTCGTCGCTGCATGAAGGAAGGTGAAATCGCTGAACTTGAACCATGCACCGTGATTAGTTCCATAATGGACTTCACCATTGTGGATTTCGGTTTGCATGATGATGTGCTGCACGCCGTCTTTCTTTTTCTGTTCGCGCTCGTACTGTTCCGGGTCCCACAAGTCAACCTTGGGGTCGTAGAGTTCCCCGTGTTCAGGATTGATGATTTGGCCGTCTTTATACTCAAGCTGACGCGCTTTGTAAAGCACTGCGTCACCGATTGCGAACGTAAGGCGGTCGAACCAGTTGGTTTCTTCCTGTGGTTTCTGCTCGTTGAATTTAGTGAGATAGGAACGAACTGCATTCCAGTAGTCGCCGGAGCCTGGCTTATGGCCATCGGCGATTGCATTGTCGCTGGCACGCTGCCAGTTCTGAGTACCGGGGTTAATTGGGAACATGATTATATATCCTTTTTGTGTTGTGCATTATAAAGTGACAGTGCTATATCATCTATGCTTCGCCACTGCAACGCAGCGTCCCAGGTCACGTCGAACATGGGTTCGCCGATGCCTTTGTATCGGTAAATCATAACGCCGTAGACTTCACGCCGAGTAGCGACACTCATTTCGTGAAAGTTGGCAGACGTTATGTTGAATTCACGAAACAACGTGTCGGTTATCAACGATTTGAATTGCTCAATCGTCCGCATTTTATATCTAATATCTTTCACATCTTTTTGCTGCTTCATTTTTGAGCATCCTTTACATAGGGATTTTGACGAGGTATTACGCTTCTATTATAACACACCTTTCTATAAGAGAAACAGTGTTGTTTTTGCACGCTAGGTGCTTAATTATTGTGCAGCCTCAGAAAACGATATAAACGATTTATACTGTTCTCCAGATGGGTGCGTAGACTTGAAAAGTGCCGCCTTTTTCTGCCTTTAAACGCAATGCTTCGGCAACAGCGAGTTTTACGTCCGCGTGAATATGTGGACGCTTAGAGAATCCAGGACTTTTATGCTCCCAATCGAGACGGGCTACAATTGCGCCTGTGGCTTTCATGCACCGCTGTTCGTGCGCGTAAAGAGCGGTATCGATCATCGCCCTTTCAAGAGTTGGATTATGTACGCCGTGCATTCGCATCAAACAGATTTCCATAATGCACAGCACATTGCCGTATTCCGCGAATACGTCAATGACTATTCCAACCGGAACGTTGAAGCCCTCACTCATCGCTATCTCCCT
>Ga0066791_10000936_pt1 | contig 10070 bp, 6 predicted proteins | sample OrgsoiDNA2013051_FD_70944 | JGI IMG/M metagenome (GOLD analysis project Ga0066791, IMG submission 70944) | Permafrost soil microbial communities from the Arctic, to analyse light accelerated degradation of dissolved organic matter (DOM) -... | ecosystem: Environmental > Terrestrial > Soil >...
TGTGCTTCACGAACAGCTCGTCAGTTGGGGAATGCGGAGCGAGAGTGTCAGTTCCGGCGGCCAGGTACTCGACGCCCTTCGCGCGGCCAAGCAATGGGGTGACGCCTACCACTTCGTACTCCTGGACTACCAAATGCCGGGAATGGACGGCGTCGAGGTGGCTGGAGCGATCAAGGCGGATCCGGCCATTCGGGATACCTTGGTTGTAATGCTGACGTCCATCGGCCACTGGAGTGAGCTACGCACCGAGGGCGCCCGCGTAGATGCGTCCCTGGTCAAACCGGTGCGTGAGTCGCACCTGTTGAATGCGCTTGCCACTACATGGTCCAAGAAGCTGGAAGGCGCACACGTAGGGCGTTCCACCCTGGCGCGCGAAGCTGTGCATGTGGACTCTAAGTTGGCCGGCGAATTCAGCAGCCTGGCTGTCCGAGTTCTGGTTGCGGAAGACAATCTCGTCAATCGGAAGGTTGCAACCCTGATGTTAGGAAAGCTGGGGATCCGGCCGGACGTGGCGGCGAACGGCCGCGAGGCCATTGAGATGTTCGAAATAACGCCCTATGACCTGATCTTCATGGACTGTCAGATGCCCGAACTGGATGGCTACGCGGCTACCCGGAAGATTCGGAGCCTGCAACGGGGCGGACACCGGGTCACAATTATTGCTATGACCGCCGAAGCGATGGAAGGCTCGCGGGAAGTGTGCCTCGCAGCGGGCATGGATGACTACATCTCGAAACCAGTCAAGCGGAACGAAATATGTGAAGCTCTACGGAAATGGCTTGCCCCAGAGGGAGTTGAAGACGAATCCTCCGGTTTACCGGCGCCAGCCCTGGCGCTAGCGGGAGGCAACGCCGCTGATGCGTCTTCGTCATAGCCTGGGTGCGTGCGCCGCGCTCATTCTGACGCTGAGTAATTCCGGTGTTGCCCAGCAGTACAGTTTCCGCCAATACGGGGCTGCCGATGGGCTTCAGAATCTGGCCATCCTATCCTTGGCGCAAGACGGGGCCGGTTATATCTGGGCCGGATCGGAGGGCGGACTGTACCGGTATGACGGTACCCGCTTTCGTCTGATGACCGCCGCCGAAGGGTTGCCGTGCGCCACCGAAGTCCATGCCTTGCACGTGGCGGCGGATGGCGCGCTCTGGGCCAATACCTGCGCACGGATTTTCCGTTTCGACGGGCAGCGCTTCCACCCCATCGCCGGGCTGAGCGGCATGTTGGGCGGCGGGCAGCGGATGGCGAATGACGCGCAGGGTAACGTGGCGGTGTCGACTCCTTCCGGCTTGTATCAGGTGTCGTTGAACGGCCCCGGTTCCTATTCCGCGCGTCCCTATCCGTTGGGGCCGGAACTAGCCGGCACGCCCACGCGCGGAATCGCGCGGAACGGTTCGCAACTCTGGTTTGGCTGCGGGCGAAGGCTATGCGTCGAGGACCAGGGGCGCGTTTCGATGTTTGGGCCCGCGGAAGGATTGCCGGACGACGCCTGGGACGCCATCGGCATAACGCCGGACGGTTCGGTGTGGACCCGCAGTCCGAGCAAACTATACCGGAAGCCTCCCGGCGCGGCGCGGCTGGTTCAGGAAAAACCGGAAATCGCATCCAGCATCTTCTGGGGCGCCTTGACGGCAGGCCGGGACGGGTCGGTCATGGTCCCGACCGACAAGGGGCTGGCCATCTACCGCAAGGGCAACTGGATGGTCGTCGACGAACAGCGGGGCCTGCGCACCGCGATGACCAGCGCTGTCATGGAAGATCGCGAGGGGTCGCTGTGGATTGCGATGATCGGGGGCGGCGTCGCCCGCTGGCTGGGTTACGGTGAATGGGAAGCCTGGACCAAGGCGCAAGGCCTGCCGTCCGACCTGATCTGGAGCATCCGGCGCGACCGGAAAGGCGCGCTCTGGGTGGGGACTTCCCTGGGCCTGGCAAGGTTGGAGGGGCCGGGGCCGCCACGGACCTGGACCAGGAAAGACGGCTTGGGGGGCGACAACGTTCGATGGCTGGGCGAGACTTCCGACGGCGCCGTGTGGGCGGTCGTGAAGCCGGGCAGTGTGTCACGCATCGATCCGGCAACCGGGAGAATTCGCCTGTTCGGAAAGACGGACGGGCTCCCTTGCCAGACTTCGCACCGCGGTTTTATCGACCACCTGGACAGGCTGTGGGTTGCTACAGCCTGCGGCGTTTTTCGCAACGACCTGCCGTCTGCTTCCGGGCGGTTCCACCGCATCGATCAACCAGCATCGCTGGAACGCGGGGCGTGGGCCTTTTCGGAAGACAAGCAGGGGACCATGTGGATCACAAATCCCGACGGGTTGTGGAGATTGGTCGAGGGCCGGTGGCGTCAGTACCGGAAAGCGGACGGGCTGCTTAGCGATAACCCATATATCACGGCAATCGCCCCGGATGGCGCTCTCTGGCTGCACCACCGCTACGATGCCGGAATTGAGAAGGTGGAACTATTGGGCGACCGCATCGTTCGCTCGACCCCGGTCCTACCCGCCGACGCCCTGTCAGTCGAGGTCACGGCCTTTCAAGGCTTTGACGCCTTGGGTCGCCTCTGGCGGGGCAGCGCTAAGGGGGTGTCCGTCCTGGCCAGCGGCTCCTGGAGGTACCTGAGTACGGAAGACGGGCTGATCTGGAACGACACCGACGGTGAAGCCTTTTGGGCCGATGCGGACGGCAGCGTCTGGATCGGTACCAGCAGCGGGCTGGCGCACTACCGGCCTCCCGGCGGCGGTTGGCTGAAAGCGCCGGTTGCCGATCCGGTAATTACCGGCCTGGAGATGGGCCAGAAGTCGCGCGTTGTCAGGGCCGCGTTTTCTTCGCTCAGCTACAAGAGCGAGCAACTGGTGCACTTTGCGTTCCGCCTGGACGGAGAACACTGGACCGATACCACGGAGCGGATCATCTCCTTTGCCGGGCTTGCTCCGGGCCGGCATCGGCTGGAGATCCGGTCGTGGGTTCGTGATGGACCGGTCTCGGCGAAAGTGGCGGTGGCGGAGTTCCAAATTGAGCCGAAGTGGTGGGAAACCTGGTGGTTGCGGTCGGCCACTCTGCTGCTTGGCGCCGGCGCCTTGTGGGGCATCGTCGTGTGGAGGAACCGGCTGCTTCGGCGCAGGAACCGCCAGTTGGAACAAGCGGTGCGCCAACGGACGGCCGAACTGGAAGCTGAACGCACCAAGGTGTTGGAAGAGAAGAGGCGCGCCGACGAGGCGAGCGAAGCCAAGGGCCGCTTCCTGGCAAACATGAGCCATGAAATCCGGACGCCTTTGAACGGTGTCATCGGGTTGAGCAGGCTGCTGGAAGCCATGGCGGTTCCCGCCGAGGCGCTGGAGATGGTCCGAATGATCCGCTCTTCCGGGGATGCGCTACTGAGAGTGATTAACGACGTCCTGGATTTCTCCAGAGTGGAAGCCGGAAAACTGGACCTGGAAGTCGCGCCCTTTCACCTCCAACGGTCCCTGGAAGAAAGCATCGGGCTGTTTCGCTCCATGGCCGCGGAAAAAGGTCTGCATCTCAGATGCGAGATGGCGCCGGATTTGCCTGCGTACGTAGCCGGAGACGACACCCGGTTGCGGCAAGTGTTACTGAACCTGATTTCAAACGCCTTGAAGTTTACCAGTTCCGGCGAGGTTGTGCTCTCGGCCGGGCTTGAACATCCCGGAGCCGAGCGTCGGGACGAGGCGTCCTATTGCATCTCGATCGAGGTTCGCGATACTGGCATGGGGATTGCACCCGACCAATTGCCTCGCCTGTTCTCATCGTTCAATCAGGCGGACGCCTCCATCAGCCGGCGTTATGGGGGAACCGGCCTGGGGCTGGCGATCTCTAAGCGGCTGGTCGAGTTGATGGGAGGAACGATCGATGTGGAATCCAAGCCCGGCGAGGGCACGCGGTTCCGATTCACTGTCCTGGTGGGCCATGCGCAGGAACCTGCGACGCCGCGTACTGCTCCGCTGGCAACGGTGTGCACGAGCAGCAAATTGAGGGTACTGGTAGCCGAAGATAATGCAGTAAACCAGAAAGTCGTCCTAATGCTGCTGAAGAAACTCGGCGTGAATGCGGACCTGGCGGCGGACGGTGCGCAGGCCATCGAGGCTGTAGCAGGTAATCGTTATGACCTTGTTCTAATGGATGTGCAAATGCCTGAGGTGGACGGTTTGGCCGCGACTCGTGAAATCCGGAGTCGCGTACCCCCTGACCGCCAGCCCGTCATCTTCGGGCTAACCGCGCATGCGACGACGGAATATCGCGAGATCTGTCTGGGTGCTGGTATGAACGGATACCTGACGAAGCCGCTTGAACTGGAGAAGCTTCGGGACCTGATTGCAGAGTTGTCCACGCAATCCTTGTCACGGGACCTCACTTCGCCCGTCGGGAGATAAGGCCACTGCTCAACGGAGAATTCCAGGGAACCCCCCCGGGTCCATTGTTATGCTTGCAGCCTTATCGAACGGCAACGTGGTATGTAGAGTTTCTTTCATGGAAACTTGGATACAGGGCTACTTTCAGTAGCAGATTATCTTGAAGATGCCGGGGATTACTATGAGAGAAGACAAGCACAAGCAAATCCGAGTTCTTTTGGTTGAAGATAATGCCGTAAGCGCTCGCTTCGCTGAGGCGATGCTGTCGCGGGTGGAAGATCAAACCTTTAACATTCAATGTGCGGAGACCCTCTTGGCCGCGCTGGATCTGCTCGTACGCGATACCTTCGACGTCGCTCTGCTAGACCTCAATCTGCCGGATTCCCAAGGGCTCGAAACGTTCCGTACCATCCAACGGCATGCCCCCGTTCTTCCGATTATCGTCCTGACTGGCCTGGAAGACGAAAAGGTGGCGTTGAGTGCCGTTCAGCAGGGCGCCCAGGATTTCCTCGCGAAGGGAACTCTGAACAAGGAGACGCTGGTCCGGGCGTTGAACTACGCCATAGCTCGCACCCGGAATCCCTCCGAGGCGGCAAGTCAGGTTGACGACAAGGCTAAGATTATAGGCCTGTTGGGTTCTAATGGGGGGGTTGGGACAACCACGCTGGCCTGTCATTGCGCCCTCGAACTCGGCCAAACCGGCAAGAGAGTTCTCCTCCTCGACCTGGATGTCAGTTCCGCCGGTGCTTCATTCCTGATGAAGGTGGATTCACCGCATACCTCACTGGAAGCCGCGCAGAACCTGCACCGCCTGGATGCCAACCTGTGGAAAGGAATAACTTGCTCTCCACGAGAGGGGGTTGACCTACTGCAGGCGCCCGGCGCCGTCGGCATAAGCGACACCCTCGATGCGGACCGGGTCCGTCACATTCTGCGATTCGCGCGGTCTCTATACGGATGGATCGTGGTGGACTTGGGGAGACTCACGGCTTCTAAGCTTGCGATCCTGGAGGAGACGAAAGATCTGTTCATCGTTACGACGCCACAATTGTCCGCGCTATACGAAACGCGCAGGCTCTTGCAGAAGCTTCTCGACGCGGGTTTCTCGCGGGAGAAGCTACGGTTACTCCTCAACCGCAAAACCAAGGGAATGGAGATCTCCGTGGAGCAGGTTGAAAAGGCTCTGGGTTACCCGGTCTACGGTTCCATTGCGGATGATTCGGCAGAAATGAGCGAAGCTTACGCTGAACGCAGGTTTTTGGACGAGAAGCTGCTAGTGCGCAAGCAGATTGCCCAGGTGATGCGAAAATTGCGCGGGATCGAGGAAGAACCGCCAATGCGCTTCGGCCTCGGCTTCCTGCGACTTGCCCGGGCAATCGGCTAGCCGTCAGAACCAGCGACGTTGATTTCCGCTGGTAAGGGCGGACGCCAAAGACGACTCTGTTTACTCGTGGTTGCGCCGACTAGACTAGCCTCTCCGATCGCAGGCCGAGATGGTCGCACGGGGCAACCTTAAGGCCTAGTTGAAGTCCCATATTAAGGAAGGGTCGTGATCAACGAGACATGGCCGAGGCAGAGCTGGATCTGTTCCAACGCGGCCCTTGTACGCTAATTGGTATGCAACCGGCCAAGGCCGTGAGGCGCCAGACCGAGGCCAACAATGGCGGCGTACGATTTCACGATGTCGAAGATGCCCTTGGCCGTGATGGAGTCGCTGCGCCATTTGCCTGCCCGTGTCAGAGCGCGGTAGATCTGACCTGTGGAGATTCCAGCGGAGCCCAACCAGCAGCACACGGACTCTTTGGCGCAGTCTTGCATCGGCACGGTGCGGACGCGGCCGTTCGTGCCGATGATGTCCGCGAGTATCCACCGGCCCAGGCATTCTGACCCTCCGCGGAGCCCCGGCGTTATGACGACGATAAATCATCACGATGCCAGAGGCCCGGAAGAGACCAGGCACGATCTGCAGGCGGTGGTTCCGGCCGGATGCTCGAGTAGGAGTCCAGCAACGAGCCTGTACCAAGCCGGAGTGTCAGACCGCCCGCCGATCGTCCTGCCTTGGAGCAACGGCCAGTGGAAGGCCAAATCATCAACTGAAACTGGTGAAGCGGCAAATGTACGGCCGGGCTAGATTCAGCCTTCTGCGTCGCCGTGTTCTACCTTATGTCGCTGCCGCGGTCACCGTCTCCCCGCAAAGCGCCCCTTGACCTGCACGGAAATTGCGGGAGAACGTAAACGTCTGAGAATCACCAGAAACCGGACGTGCCGACAGGGGGTAGGTCCTGATACAAGACCTGCGCATCGGCGCGGGGATAGGCGTTGAAATTTGAAATTGGCTACTACCTGGGTGCCAGCCAGCATTTTGGCTACGGCGGCCCGGATGGCTACGCTAGGTTCTGGGGAAACTAAGCCTGGATAGGTTGCCAGTTGTGCGGCAGAAGCTCAGCGATCCGTGAGATGGGATGGGTAGCGATGCGGGAAAGGACATCCTTGAACCAGGCAAAGGGCTCAACGCCGACCCGCTGGCAGGAGGCAGTGAAGCTCCGCAGAACCGCAGCCGTTTTGCCGCCCTGGTCGCTGCCGAAGAACATCCAGTTATTGCGTCCAACCGCGACGCCGCGGATGTCGCGCTCGGTTGCATTGTTATCAATGCTCAGATTGCCGTCTTCACAGTAGCGGTTGAGCGCCGTCCAGTTCTTCAAGGTATAGCGCACCGCGCGCCCCGCCGGACTCTTCGGCAACACCTCCGCCTGTGTCTCCAGTAAGTAGTGATGCAACTTATCTAGAATGGGCCGTGATTCCAGTTGGCGCAGGCATAGTCGTTCCGCCGCCGTCAACGGCTGCGCGCGCTCTTCCACTTTATATAACTCGGCGATGAGGAACAACGCTGGCCCCATACGGGGCTCGTCGGAGTCCAATGCCTTGTAATAGTACCTTCGGGCATGCCCCCAACACCCGACCTCAGTCAGTCCACGCGCCGGATCTTTGAAAAAAGCATCGTATCCGGCATAGGCGTCTGCTTGTAGGTAACCGCGATATCCCTCCAGGAACTTCTCCGGCCCGGCCCGCTCCCGGGTTGGCGTGTAATCGTAGACGACCACCGGATGCTCTTGGTCCCCATGGTATGGCCAGATCCGTCCGGTGCGGGCGAACGGCAGTTTTTCGTCCAACACCTTCACGCCCGTATCGTCGGTCCCGATGACCTTAGACTGGAACAGCGTTTCTTTAGCCGACCCATACAACGGCTGCAACAAATCGGCGCACTGTCCCATCCAGCCGCCCATGGTCTTCCGCGAGATGTCCACCCCGTGACGCTCCAAGATCTTCTCTTGCCGGTGCAACGGCAGGTGGTCCACCGTTTTGGCCACGATCACCTGCGCCAATAGACTTGCTCCGGCAGTGCTCTTTTCGATCGGTTGCGGCGGCTTGGTGGCGGTCCTCACGGTGCAGTCGCAGGCGTATTTCTTGCACACATCCTCGATCACCATCAGCTGCGCTGGGATGTATTCGTAGCGCTCGCTCGACTCTTCCCCGATGGGTCGCAAATCCTGCGCACAAGCCTCGCAATGCTTTTCCGCATCCGTCAAGTCGTGTACGATGCGCTCGCGTTTGAGATGCTTGGCCAGCGGCCGCCGGCCACCATTGTTCCTCTTCGGAGCTGTTGGGCCTGCGTATGGCTTGGCATCGTTATCCGGATCCTTCGGATCCTCGGTGGGCTTCGACTCCTCAGCTGCTTGCCGTGCCTCCCAGGCAGCTGCGAATAGCGCCAGTTGATCCACCGATAATTGCTCACTCTTGCGGTTCCGCCTGGCGTCCAGCAACTCCCGCAGCATGGCTTCGATCTTGTGGCGCTCGGCGGACTCGCGATCCAATTGTGCGATCAGATCCAGCACCATCTTCTGCAAGACCGTTGGATCATTCGAGAGATTTTGGGAGTCGATAGCCACGTGAGTAAGTTCTCCATCAAGTGTACTCACTTACTCACCACCTGACAAGCAAAAACGAACAAAGATAGAAATGTTTTACTCGGTGCGCTGATATCGTTTGCGCCGCTTGGCCTGGCTCAGATCGATTCCGCTCAGCAAGGCCCCTAACTCTTGTACCGTGATCTCCCGTCGGTGCTCCTGGGCGCCGTCGCCGAACGGCACCGCGTACGTGCCATCCTCTAAGCGCTTGCTCCACACCGCAAATCCGTCGCGGTCCCAATACAGAATCTTGACCCGATCGCGCCGGCGACTGGTGAATACAAAAAGGTGGCCGGCGAAAGCGTCCAGTTCCAGGTGCTCCCGCACCAAGGCGTGCAACCCGTCAAAGCTCTTGCGCATGTCGCAGGCCGTAAGGCACAGATACACCCGCACGCTGGCTGGCAGGTGAATCATACGCGCAACGCCTCTAGCACGGTGCGTAAGGTCGCGGCGTCCACCCCGGCGCCGATACGCAGCCGCTCGCCGGTCGCCAGCACCAGTTCCAGACTTGCCTCCGCCGCCGGCTCTTGCCTCACCCCTCCTCGATCCACCAAGGCGAAGCGCACGGCTCCCCCTTCGCCCAGCCGCTTGCGCCAAGCGTAGAAGGCGCACGCCGTGAGCCCCTGTTCCTTACAGAATTCCTTCACAGACAACCCGCTGCGCTCCTGCGCGGTGAGCCGCTCGCGCCACTGCTCGCTTTTGGTGGTCGCCTTCTCCTCGCTGACGGTTTCGGTCATGAAACCACTATGCAGCCCTGACCGGCCTTTGGGAAGAGGGGTTCATCGGACGCTTACGACTCACCAAAATGTCCGAACGGCGGGTTACCGATGTCGTGAGCTAGGCAGCCTGTTTCAACCAACGTTACTAGAGCGGCGCAGTATTGGCCCTGAAGCCCAGCCGGCTCTAGGACGCGATCAACGACCCTCTGGGCGATCCAGCGACCGACGCTAGCAACTTCCATTGAATGCGCGAGGCGGCTCCGAACTGCGGCGTCTTTGGAAAGAGTGAAGACCTGTGTCTTGTGTTGGAGCCGGCGGAAAGCACTGGAGTAGATGACACGGGCACGGTCGCTTGCTGCCTCCTCGTCGATCATACGGTCCTTATGGACTTGCCCCCAGTTTTGACACAAACAGTTAAGACTCAAAATCCATTTAAAGGAGAATTGAGTCATGGGGTTGTCGCGTAGGTTGTTCACGAAGGAGTTCAAGCTGGCCGCCGTCCGGCGGCTGGAGCAAGGGGTTTCCATCGGCGAGGCGGCGCGGGCGTTGGAGGTTAATCCCAACGTACTGCACCGCTGGCGGCGGGAGTTCCGGACCGGGCCAGGCAACGCGTTTCCAGGCAACGGAAACCAGCGCTGGGCCGAAGGCCGCATCGCTGAGTTGGAGCGCAAGATCGGTCAGCAGGCCCTGGAGATCGATTTTTTGAAGGGGTGCTTGCAGCGCATCGAGCAACAGCGGATGCTGCAGGCGTTGACTGGAAATCCGCCGTCTACCGGAAGGTCGAAGAAGAAGTGAAAGCCAATCGGGGACTGACGATTGAGCGCATGGTGGAACTGGGCCAGGTTTCCCGGTCCGGCTTCTACCGCTTCGATGGAGGCGCGGAATCGCCTCCGGATCTCCACATGGATCTACGCGACGCGATCCAGCGGATCGCGTTGGAATGGCCCAGCTACGGCCGCCCGCGGATCACCGCCGAGCTACGCCGGCAGGACTGGACCGTGAATCCCAAACTGGTGTACCGGCTG
>Ga0066791_10000961_pt1 | contig 9818 bp, 6 predicted proteins | sample OrgsoiDNA2013051_FD_70944 | JGI IMG/M metagenome (GOLD analysis project Ga0066791, IMG submission 70944) | Permafrost soil microbial communities from the Arctic, to analyse light accelerated degradation of dissolved organic matter (DOM) -... | ecosystem: Environmental > Terrestrial > Soil >...
ACGGGCAACAACAGAAACAGCAGCTCTAACATAAAGAATTATTCCTTACTGATAACAGTAGGCGTGACCGTGGAAACCACCACCGGTGTCGGTTCAATCTGCTGTTCCAAACGTTTAATTTTACGTTGGGCGCGTCCAAGAGAAAGGCGAACACGCAAGTAGAACAAACCACAGATAACCCAACCCAGCACAAAGCCAGTGGCAAACAGCACTGCCAGCAGCGTGGAAACGCGATAATCGCCCTGCGCCAACAGATAATTAAAGGTTACTACTTGATCATTGTGGGCCCCGAGGGTGATTGAAATCACCAAAATGACCAACAACATCAAAAATATCAGCAAATATTTCACATTCATTCCTGTAATGCCGGGTGTACCGGATGAATTATGCCAAAAACAGACGTCCTAACCTAATAAGTTAGCATTTCCACACAAAGCAGGGAAATGCCCAAGACGGATAAAACGCACATCGTATAAAGTTCATTCAAAAGCGCGGCATAACGCTCACATATTGTCTTCACGATGCCCGGCGTTGATGGCGTGATAAAGAACATATGGGGACGATAAGGGCGATTTAAAAGGGTAAAACGGCTGAGCGCCCGCGCTTCAACCGTTTCTTTAGCGCGTTACTTCGCTTCGTCAGCTTCGCGCTCGGCAATTTCCTGTTTCTCTGCCGGTGGCGGTTTCAATGGCCCGATAAACCGTTCGGTCAGCCAACAAGCGACAATCACCAGTATGGCGCTGATCCCAGTGGATGCCATTAAATCGCGCGGCCAGTGCATCCCCAACATCAGGCGGCTACCCATGACGATCACCGCCCACACCATCATAAAGATCACGGTTTTGAAGTGACGACGCGGCCATAAAATCCCCAGCGCCAGCAGTGCCCAGGTCGCAGCAAACATGGTGTGTCCTGAGGGAAACGCATAACCGGTATCGCTCTGCCAACTTTTCTTTAGCCATTTCGGCAGCTCGGTGTTATCGCCCAGCAGGGCTTTGACCTCTTTGCCGCGCGCTTTACCTTTCATGGCGTAAAATTCCTGCACGTTCATGTCATGGGAGGTCCCCAGCCAGGCAACATAAGGCCGTGGCTCTTTGACCTGCCCTTTGATGTAGGTTTTGACGTACTGCCCACCCAAGATCGACGCGCTAAGGATGACAATCAGCACCACCGCCGCCTTGAGCCGATAGCGCAGACACCACAAGAACCAGCCGAAAAATACCAGTGTAGTTAAAATGCCCCAGGGTTCACTGACCGTTTCCGTCACCCAAAACAGCGGCAGCAATAGGTCGGGATTCATGCCTGGCGTCCATAACCAGCCACTGGCCCACACCACGGCGGGCAAAACGGAGAGAATGAGTGCGCCGCAAATGACGCGCTTGATAATGGGGTACATAAGCATCCTTAACCAATAAATTCATGGCATTGTAACAATCTTGTTATTTCTTAACATCCCATAAAACATTCCCCTTTCGTTCCCTGATTCGGCTGCATCATTAGTTCATAACTTATGACGTAATCATTCAAATATTCCCGCTAAGAAGGCGCTGGATTTGTGGCAGAATAATCTTCTGATTGTTGCTACTTCTCGGCATCCTGAGATTTATGCTGGTCACAGCCGCGCATCTGGACGTACCATGCGCAACGACAAATAAAATACTAAACGTTAATAAACACTATACTTAAGCTCATCTGAGACTTAGCACGGAAGCAACGTCAGTGATGAAGAGTATTTGGAGCAAAATATGCAGCTGAAACGGGTGGCAGAAGCCAAATTGCCAACACCATGGGGCGACTTCCTGATGGTGGGCTTTGAAGAATTGGCGACCGGTCACGATCATCTGGCGCTGGTTTTCGGTGATATTACGGGGGAGACGCCGGTACTGGCTCGAGTTCACTCTGAGTGTCTGACGGGTGATGCACTGTTCAGCCTGCGTTGTGATTGTGGTTTCCAGCTTGAAGCTGCGCTCAATCGCATCGCCGAAGAAGGCCGTGGTATTCTGATGTACCACCGTCAGGAAGGACGCGGTATCGGGTTGCTGAATAAAATCCGTGCCTACGCGCTGCAAGACCAAGGCTATGACACGGTTGAAGCCAACCACCAGCTCGGTTTCGCCGCCGACGAACGTGACTTCACGCTGTGTGCCGATATGTTCAAACTGCTCGACGTCCCTGCCGTACGACTGCTGACCAACAATCCGAAGAAGGTCAAGATTTTGACCGAAGCGGGAATTAACATCGTGGAACGCGTTCCACTGATCGTCGGCAAAAACCCGAAAAACGAGCACTATCTGGCAACCAAAGCCGCCAAGATGGGCCATATGTTCGAGCAGTGATTGCCTGATAATCACCATAATAAAAGCCGCCTGATTGGGCGGCTTTTTTGTTTAATCCACTACCGTTAAAACGAATACTTAACGCCAATCATGCCCGCCGTGTCTGACCCGCTTTTATCACCGATTTGCTGGCCTACGCTGCCCGTCAGGTTCAACTGTGACGTGATATGCCCTTCGACACCCATTTTTAACTCAACAATATTACGGCTACCGGCCTGAGAGACATTCACATCATCCATGCGGACACCGTAACTTTCACTATTGTGGATCCAATTAGCCTCAACGAAAGGTTTGAATGTGCGCTGCTTGCCTTCATCTACGCTGCTGTTGCCTTTGGTGAAGGCCTTGACCCCAACCGTGCTGCGCAGATTGCCGTTGCCGGTACCCGATATTTGGGTCCCGTTGGATTCAGTGTGGTCATCCGCACGGATACCTGACCAGGCAAGCTGTGCTTTAGGTTGCAGGAAGAATGTGTCACGTAGAGCAAATACGTAGCCACTTTCAACCGACGCAGTAAAGCCCTTCGAGTCATAGCTCTCACTGGCAATATCTTCACCACGTACCGTGTTATCAAACCAGCTATATTGCAGCACCGAGTCAATATAGAGTCCTTTCTCATCCGAGCCTTGCGCATACCAAGTTACGTATACACCGGTGGTATAACCGTCTACTTCACCTTTGGCGCGGTAACCCGTCAGGTTCGAATTGGTGTTGCTGCGGCTGTTACCGTACCCGGCTAACGCACCCAAACGCCATGCGCTGCCATTTTTGCCGGTGCCAGCGGCTACATCACCACCGAGCAGGGTCACATAACGGTTAGCCTGTGTACTTAACTGCCCGCTACTGTCATGAAAGCGATTATGGCCTCCTGAGACATGCATCCACATGCTGGTAATTTTTTTCTCACCGGTAATCGCGTCGGTATATCCAGTTTCACCCTGACGATCGTTAAGTGATGTTGTAAACATGGTGTTAGCAGCCGCAAGATTACTGGTGTATGACCCGCCCTCTGGACGAAGTGTCTGTCCGCTCGGCTCGGAAGTGACAGGCTTTTCTGGGCCAACCGGAGTTTCTGGATCGACGGGTGCTTTATCTGTCGTTATAAACCAATCACCGCTGGTTGCACGTAACAAACGATAATCATAAGCACCAGCAACAATACGGCCTTCCTGAATAAATTCTCCTGCCGAATTCCCCTGCACGGTGATCACCTCAATACCGTTGAGGGTGTCTGCCCCCGTTCCGCCAAGATTATCGACTTTCACGCGGGTTGAACCGGCGGTATTGCCTTTAATTATCAGGCGATCGGTCAGTGATTCATCGCCATGAAGTTCTGCGTTGAATAAAATAAGGCCGCCATGACCGGTATAATCCCCTGATACGGTGAGTAAGGTTCCTGCTACGGTGCCCTGTAATGACACCGTTCCAGCATTGACTAAACTTGCCAGCGTTTGGTGATAGCCATTTAACGCCAGCGTCCCGTTGGGCAGAACCTGATAATCCGAGTTGGGACTCAAGGTATTTTCCGTAGTGGCCGCCAGCGTACCGTTTTTTATTAGCGTATTTCCGCTGTAGAGATTCTTGCCGCTTAATAACGTTTCTCCAGCGAGAACATTCACCGTACCGGTGCCATAAATAGGCGTACTGAACACATAGCCTGAAGTGGTGTGATTAAAATTAACGTCGCCAGTGCCAGCACCAAACCAAATACCCTCGGTGGCCTCAATATTCCCCGCCGATGCCGTGCTATTATTCGGCGCTGCGCCGATATTCACTTCCCCGACACTACCGTCATCGGTCGCAATAATCAATTTCTGCGTTTTAAACGTCCCCTGATCTCGTAATGTCAGCGTTCCTTTCCCGGCGACGCCGATTTCTGTGGTTGCGGTACTGTTCCACAACGAACCGGCTCCGGCGATTTCGACCACCCCTTCGGCATCGGAATTAACCCCCAGACGCCCTGAACTCACTGCTGACGTATTGCTGACGATGCGTGCGCCATTAAGAATATATAAACCGCCATAGGTTGCACGGCCAATATCCACACCATCTCCAAAGGTGATAGGGAATCCGGGTCCACTGACGGTGAATTTAGGGGTATCAATGCTGGCCGCAAAAGTGTCCACGCTAGCGAATAGGCTCAACGTTAACCCCTGTAACAGTCGGGATGTTAATTCCATTTTTAATTGTCCTTGAAGGATTTATATAACAACGCGTTAAATTAGGAATGTAAATTTCTGGCGAAACCCTTATCTCAATGCACCCATCAAAAATTGGGCAAGCCTTTACGCCGAAGATTTAATAAATGCGTTGCTGATAGTAATTACCCTATCCTACACCACTCAAGAAATATCAGATAAATCACCTAATCTTCAGACGCGTCCTACAATATTGTAGGACGCGTCGATTGATTATTATTGGGTGATAACGGCGGAAGGAATAAATGATAAGGGAATAAGGGGGTGAGACGAGCCACTTAATAGTTGGCGGTTTTATATTCTACGCCCAAGACGAACTGCAGATGGGGGCATAACTCTAAATTTGATGCGCTCATGGATATACAGTCAAACAATAATAGAGTGGCTAGCCAAAGAGCCTTATCTCCTCAAAAATCAGAGGAAAAATGCATTGCAACTCCCGAGGCGACATCTGTCCAGGGGTCAATGCTCCAAACAGAGCGCATCAAGATACGGTTAATCAGAAGGTATCAGTGGCAAACTTTCTCCGAGTCCTGTCTGAACGCCCTACAGTTATTAACAGCACTTCGAAGGGGCTTTTTAAAGCCGAAGGATCAGGTGCTATGTCCGCGGGCGTAGCGTTAACTCGTCATTAAGTCATGTATGTCTCAGAAAAGTAACTAGCTCCTAGATGCAACGCAAAAATGCCGACTTTTGTTGTACTCCTAAGGCCTCGGCAATTTCTGCACAAAAAAGGCACCTCTCGGTGCCTTCCTAATCGTTACTCCCAAAACCCCTACAGCATCTTGCGGATCACATAATGCAGGATGCCGCCGTTTTCGAAGTAGGTCAGCTCGTTGCCGGTGTCGATACGGCAGCGGGCATGGACCGTTTCGCGGTGGCCGTCGGCGAAGGTGATGTCCACCGGCACCGTTTGGCCGGGTTTTAGTGACTGCATGCCGCTGACGCTGATGGTTTCATCACCGGTCAGATTTAGCGTTTTGCGCGTCACGCCCTGCGGGAATTCCAACGGTAGGATGCCCATGCCGATCAGGTTCGAGCGGTGAATACGTTCGAAAGATTCCGCAATCACCACGCGTACGCCGAGCAGTCGCGGTCCTTTGGCGGCCCAGTCACGACTGGAACCTGAACCGTACTCTTTACCGGCAATGACTGCCGTCGGCACGCTTTCATGCTGATAGCGCATGGCGGCGTCATAAATCGCCAGTTGATCCTGCGACGGAATATGGCGGGTGAAGCCCCCTTCTACGCCCGGCACCATTTCGTTGCGAATACGGATATTGGCAAAGGTCCCGCGCATCATCACTTCATGGTTACCACGGCGTGAACCGTAGGAGTTGAAGGATTTCGGCTCGACACCGTGCTGCTCAAGATAACGCCCCGCCGGACTGTCAGCCTTGATATTCCCCGCCGGTGAAATGTGGTCGGTGGTCACCGAGTCGGCCAGAATCGCCAGAATGCGGGCATCTTTGATGTCCTCAACGGCGTCAGGCTCGGCTTTCATGTCACTAAAGAACGGTGGATGGCGGATATAGGTCGAGTCTTCCTGCCAGGTATAGGTCGGCGTACCCTCAACCTTGATCGCCTGCCAGTTGGCGTCACCGTTGAACACTTCGGCATATTCCTTGTGGAACATGTCGGTTTTGACCTGCTCAACCGCTTTGGCAATCTCGTTGGAAGAAGGCCAGATATCTTTCAGATACACCGGCTTGCCGTCCTGGTCTTCGCCGAGCGGATCATGGGTCAGATCCACCTTCATATTACCCGCTAACGCATAAGCTACCACCAGCGGCGGCGACGCCAGCCAGTTGGTTTTGATCAGCGGATGAATACGCCCCTCGAAGTTACGGTTACCGGAAAGAACCGCGCCGACGGTCAGGTCGCCCTCTTTAATCGCCGCTTCGATGGGGTCTGGCAGCGGGCCAGAGTTACCGATACAGGTGGTACAGCCATAACCAACCAGATTGAAGCCCAGCGTTTCAAGGTGCGGCATCAGCCCGGCGGCATTGAGATATTCGGTGACCACTTTCGAGCCCGGTGCCAGCGAGGTTTTCACCCAAGGTTTGCTGGTCAGCCCTTTGGCCGCGGCGTTTTTCGCCAGCAGCCCGGCGGCCATTAACACGCTGGGGTTAGAGGTATTGGTACAGGAAGTGATGGCGGCGATAACGACCGCACCGGTGGTGAGTTGATGATGTTGACCGTCAAGGGTGAAGCTTTCTGACTGGCTTTGCTTGCCTTTGGCATTACCGATTTCCAGCTCAGTGGCGGCGTTAAACGCTGTAGGCACGTTCGGTAGCGCAACGCGGTCTTGTGGGCGTTTTGGCCCAGCAAGACTGGATTCCACCCGTGACATATCCAGTTCGAGCGAGCTGGTAAAGATCGGTTCATCGCCTTCATGACGCCATAAACCCTGCGCGCGGCTGTAGGATTCCACCAGCGCGATTTGTTCATCGCTGCGTCCGCTCAACTTCATGTAGCTGAGGGTCACTTCATCGACCGGGAAGAAGCCGCAGGTAGCACCAAACTCCGGCGACATATTGGCGATCGTCGCGCGGTCTGCCAGCGGTAAATCGGCTAAGCCGTCGCCGTAGAATTCAACAAATTTCCCCACCACGCCATGTTTGCGCAGCATTTGGGTGACGGTCAGCACCAGATCGGTGGCGGTGATGCCTTCGCCCAGTTTGCCAGTCAGTTTGAAACCGACCACGTCAGGGATCAGCATAGACACCGGCTGGCCGAGCATCGCCGCTTCCGCTTCGATACCGCCGACACCCCAGCCTAATATGCCGAGGCCGTTGATCATGGTGGTGTGGGAATCGGTGCCGACTAAGGTATCGGGATAGGCCACGGTGCGGCCGTCGATCTCTTCATGCCAAACGGTTTGGCCGAGATATTCGAGGTTCACCTGATGGCAAATACCGGTGCCTGGCGGAACAACGCGGAAGCGGTTGAAGGCTTTTTGCCCCCAGCGCAGGAAGATATAGCGCTCGTGGTTACGTTCCATTTCAAGGCGCACGTTGGCATCGAAGGCCTGGTCATCGCCGAACTCATCGACGGTGACCGAGTGGTCAATCACCAGATCCACCGGCGTGAGCGGATTCACCTGTGCCACGTTACCGCCAAGGCGTTTTACCGCCTGACGCATCGCCGCGAGGTCCACGACGGCGGGTACGCCGGTGAAATCTTGCATCAGTACGCGGGCGGGACGGTAGGCAATTTCACGGTCGGCATGGCCGGTTTTTTGCCAGTCAACCAGCGCTTGTAAATCCTCTTCGGTGACAGTGTCACCGTCGACGTTACGCAATAAGTTTTCCAGCAACACTTTCAGAGACTTCGGCAGGCGTTGAATGTCACCCAGCTTTTGCGCCGCTTTCGGCAGGCTGTAATAGTGATATTCCTTATCGAGGGCTGCCAGCTTATCCTGACTATTCTTGCGAAGATCGGACGACATAGCTTCTCCTTTTATAACGCTTATCTTGCAGACTTCTGTTCTTTCCCAATGCGTTCCAATAACCGGACGGTCAATAAGTCCTCTTCTAAAGATAACACAAATTCCGATTAACATTTCGATAACAACACGAAGTGTTCATCGGTTTGGCCTCTGATTGTGTAAGGCATTGTGAGGGGAAAAAACGAGGTGTCTGCCCTGACGGATGGGCAGTTAATCGACACTTTTTGGCAAGGGAGACGGATAACATCCTGCATCGCCATAACAAGAACGCCCTCATGCATTATGAGGAATCTTTATGCCGTGGCTGATAGCGCGTCGTCGCGGTTATTCGGCGTCCCAATCCGGGGCAAAAGGCGGCTGAACATAGCGCTGATTTTTCTCCAACGCCGCAATCGCACGGCGATCTGCGTCGTCCAACATGATGTTTGCCGCATCAAGGTTCGCTCGTTGGTTCTCCCCCCGTTGCGATTTCGGAATGGCAATCACCCCTTGCTGTGCAATCAACCAGGCAATGGCGACCTGCGCCGCGGTGCAGCCGTGCTTTTCAGCGATGCCAATAAGCACCGGATCGCTGGCGACGCGTCCCTGGGCCAGCGGTGCATAGGCCACCAAGGGAATATCTTTTGAGCGCAGGTAGACAACAGGCGTGATTGGTCGAGGAACGGGTGATATTCCGCCTGCACCGCCGCAATCGGCGCGTCCAGTTGGTCGATGGCCTGACGCAGCATCTTCAGATTGAAATTGCACACTCCCAGACCGCGAATTTTCCCGCTGTCGCGTAATCGGTTCATCGCGCTCATCACGCCCGGCAGATCCATGGTGGCCGCAGGCCAATGCACCATAAACAGGTCAACGTACTCGACGTCCAGCTTTGCCAAACTCAGCTCGAAGGCGTGCAGCAGTGCGGTGGGTTCGAGCTGGTCGTGCCACACTTTGGTGGTGAGGAACAGGTCACGGCGATCGACGCCGGAGGCTTTAATCGCCCGGCCGACGGCGGCTTCGTTATCGTACATCGCCGCGGTATCGATATGCCGATAACCCTGAGCAATGGCGCTTTCGACCACCGCCTGACTGCCATCACCCGGCATACGAAAAGTGCCGAAGCCAATTTGGGGGATCATCAATCCTTGGGAAACGATGGTTTTCATTTTTTACCCTTCACAACGTCAAAAATCGGTTAAATTGCCGATCGGCATGTCACGAAGAAAGCAACATGCCGACCGAACCTAAACGCTGACAAACACTGCGCGACTTATTGGTTGTTTTGCAGCAGCCCGGTTAACACGGTGACCAGCTCGGTTTCGCCAATGACTCTCTCGGTTTTAGGCCGTTCAAAACAGATCCAACCTTCGTTGAAGCCATCAATCATCCGACTGCGCGGTAACGGGTATTGGTGCCCCTGAGCACGGAACACCTCATCCCAGGTTTCACGCGCCACCACTTCAGCCACCACCGGACGCCCCAGAATCTGGGCAAAAGTATTGGCGATATCGTTTGGCGATACGCGGTGCGGCCCTTCCAGCTCAACCACGCGGTTACCCTGCCACTCTTCTACCAGCAGATTGGCCGCCAACTGGCCGACATCCGCCGTGGCAATCATCGGCACGGCTTTATCTAAAGGTTGCAAGTAGCTATGGATCACGCCGGTATCGCGTGCGGACGCCACGTCCAGCGCGCAGTTCTCCATAAACCAGCCCGGGCGCAGGAAGGTCACAGGCACACCGACCTCTTGCAAAGCTTGTTCCATCAGGCCGCGCTGGGTCAGCAGGTTATTTTCTTCGGCTTGCGCCCCAATGGTGGACAGACACACCACTTTCTCCGGCAAAGCGGCTT
>Ga0066791_10000984_pt1 | contig 9576 bp, 12 predicted proteins | sample OrgsoiDNA2013051_FD_70944 | JGI IMG/M metagenome (GOLD analysis project Ga0066791, IMG submission 70944) | Permafrost soil microbial communities from the Arctic, to analyse light accelerated degradation of dissolved organic matter (DOM) -... | ecosystem: Environmental > Terrestrial > Soil >...
CATTTCGTATGCGCGGATGCGGTGGACAGATTTACCCATTGGTACGCTCCTTCAATGCCGAACGATGCGGCCTGTTTTAAAAACACTGTGCGTACGATGACGCCAGCCCTTCTATGATACACGAAGAACCGCCGGGCGCAACTCCCAGACAGAAGCCGCGTTGCCTCATCACCAACCCCGCGTTCGGGTTGCCGTTCAGCAATAACCTGCGGGATAATATCGGAGAGGCTGCCCTGAAGGTTCACCTGGAAATCCCCGAGGATCTTGCCCGTCAACTCGCCGCCGATCCGAGCGGCGTGACGCACGCTGCGCTGGAAGCGGTTGCTTTGGAAGGCGTCCGGTCCGGGAAATTCACCGTATCTCAAGCGAGGCGACTGCTGGGGATCGGCTCCCGCTACGAGATGGATGGCTTCCTCAAAACTCACGGCATCTTCCTTGACCTGACGCTGGATGACGTCCGTAAGGACAGCGAAACCGCGCTCGCCCCCGATCCCATCGATCTTCGCGAAAGAGGAATCGACGAGTCTCAGGCGGCCGATCTCCGGCGTCGGTTGGCTGCATTTACAGAGGATTGGGATCGACCCGAGATGGCTGCTTACGATGAACTGCCGCCGCGGTGACATCGTCTTGGTATTGTTCCCGGACTCGAACTTGCGAGCGTCGAAACGGCGACCGGCGCTGGTTGTTCAGGCAGACCAACTGAGCACAGACCTGCCCAGACTATAGTGGCGATGATCACCAGCAACATGGCTCGCGCCGGACACCCGAGCAGAGTGATTGTTTGGGGCGCCAGTGAGGGCCCGAAGCGGTCAGGTCTGTTAATGGACTCCGTGATCATGACCGACAACCTCGCCACCGTTCGATACTCAGAGATTGACCGGGTTATCGGGGCCTTCCCGGATCAGGCTGAACTCGACGCGGCCTTGCGGGCGACTCTGGCATTGTAGCTCCGCGAGTACCTCCGATACTTGCGAAGGTGTTCAACGGCCCGACCACGTGATCAAGCAACCCGCCCGGAAAGGCGGCTTGTTCTATAATCGCGTTAGGATATCTGCGCCGATGGACGAAGTGCTGAGCATAGCCGAGATCGAGGCCAAATTCGATTCGGAGTGGGTACTGATCGAAGACCCTCGGACCGATGAAACCCTAGCAGTGCACGGCGGAACCGTACGCTGCCACGGCAAGGATCGCGAAGAGGTCTACCGCCGGGCCGTTGAGATCCGCCCCAAACGATTTGCCATTGTGTACACCGGCAAGATGCCTCAAGACACTGCGATCGTATTGTGAATTTCGTTTTTGATCCGTGGCGGGGCCTGATTGTCGTACGGGCTGAACTGTGGGGGCCGAGCGGCAGTGCCGTTCTCCAGTTGGCCCTGGATACCGGAGCCACGAGCACGTTGGTTAACGTTGGAATGCTTGTGGCGATTGGTTACGATCCCGCATTGAATGCCGAACGGGTCCAGGTCACTACGGGAAGTGGGGTCGAGTTCGCACCTCGAGTCGTCTTGCAGCGGATCAATGCTGTGGGCCAGGAACGCCTGGGCTTTCCCGTACTCGGTCACACCTTGCCACCGAGTGCGAGCGTAGATGGCCTCCTTGGGCTGGATTTTTTCCGCGGTCTTAACCTGGCCATCGATTTTCGAACTGGGCGCCTGAGGCTTTCTTGAACGGGGAAGTCCGCCGCGCTCGCGGTGGTGTTGGTCCGAGTTGCTGGCCCGCGATGCAGCAGCTACGGGTGTAGCCGGTAATCTCTTTGCCCAATCCCCGAGTGCCGTTTGAAAATCTGCGTCATATTTTGCGAGAAGGCGGAGCGCGCCAGCACCATATCGCAACCGGCTTCCTGGGCCTGCACCTTCAGCTCGGCCTGAATGTGAGAAAGGTATCCGATCAGGCTGACGCCCTTAGTGTCCGCGCTGCCCTTGAGTTCGGCGATCAATTTCAGCGGATTCACCTCCTCAAAGTTCAGGTCGAACACGATGAGGGATGGTTTGGCCTTCGCCTTTTCCAGAACTTCGTTGCCATCTTTGACAAATTCCAGCGCCAGGCCGTTTCGCTTGGCGGCGTCAGACAGCTTGACGGAGAAGAACAAATCGTTGACCACGGCCAGGACTTGACTCGATTCCTGTTTTGGCATAGGGGTGTGCGGCTGTAAATACCCTTGTCTCTGAACTTAGGAGGGGGGACGTTTGAATTCTATCATGAATTATGGATGTGCATTCGTGGTCGCGCCCGGATCAGATACGCGTTCGTCATCTGGACCTGGTTCTAAAGGTGGATTTTGACCGCAGGATCCTGGATGGGTCGGTGGCCCTTCACTTCGACCGTCTGTCCGGGGATGAACTGGTAGTGGACACGCGCGATCTGACGATTCATTCGGTGGAAAATGCCGAGGGGTTCGAACTGGGCGAGGCGGACCCGATTCTGGGAGCGCCGCTCCGGATTCGCGTGGCCCGTTCGGTGGATTGGGTCCGCGTGCACTATTCCACATCTCCCACCGCCAGCGGGCTCCAATGGCTCGACCCGCTGCAGACCGCGGGCAAACGGCATCCCTTCCTCTACACGCAGTCGCAAGCCATCCATGCGCGAAGTTGGATCCCGCTGCAGGATACGCCCGGCGTGCGGGTGACATTCACGGCAGGCATTCTGACGCGGTTCGGTTTGAGAGCGGTAATGGGGGCGGAAATGGGGGCCGAAAACGATGGGGACGGGAAGCTGCAAGCGTTTCGCATGGACCAGCCCATCCCCAGCTACCTGATCGCGCTGGCCTCGGGCGACCTGGCCTTCCGCTCGCTGGGACCGCGCTCCGGCGTCTATGCCGAACCGGCGCTATTGGAAGCCGCGGCGCACGAGTTCGAAGACACCGAGGCCATGATCGCAGCCGTAGAAGAGATGTACGGGCCCTACCAATGGGGCCGCTACGATCTGCTGGTGCTGCCTCCGAGCTTTCCTTTCGGCGGTATGGAAAACCCGCGCCTCACCTTCACTACGCCCACCATTCTGGCCGGGGACAAGAGTCTGGTCTCTCTGGTGGCCCATGAACTGGCGCATTCGTGGTCCGGAAACCTGGTCACCAACGCCACCTGGAGCGATTTCTGGCTGAACGAAGGTTTCACGGTTTACTTGGAGAGGCGCATCCTGGAAAAGGTCTACGGCCGGGAGCGCGCGGAAATGGAAGCCGTGCTGGCGCGGGGCGAACTCGACCGCGAAATGGCAAGGCTGCCGCCGGGCGACTGTGCGCTGCATATCGATCTGGCCGGCCGGGATCCCGACGACGGCTGCACGCTGGTCCCCTACGAGAAAGGCGCGTTGCTGTTACGCACCATTGAGCACTCAGTGGGGAGGGCGCGCTTCGACGCGTTTCTGCGATCGTATTTCGAATGTTTCGCTTTCCGCAGCATCACCACGGCGGAGTTCCTGGACTATCTGCGCGCCGAACTGCCGAACCCCGTGCTGATATCGGCACACATCGATGAGTGGATCTTCCGCCCGGGTATCCCCCAGGGCGCGGCCGAGCCGCATTCGGATGCTTTCACCCGCGTGGAAGCCGGTTGGCCCGCGGATACCGGCAAATGGAGTGGCAAATGGAGTACCCAGGAATGGCTGCACTTCCTGCGCACGCAGCTTCCGCCGGACATGGCGCGCCTGGACCGCGAATTCCACTTTACCGGATCGGGCAATTCCGAGATTCTGCACCAGTGGCTGCTGATGTCGGTGAAGGCCGGGTATGCGCCCGCCTACCCCAAGGTGGAGGAGTTTCTAAGCTCGGTGGGCCGGCGCAAGTTTTTGAAACCGCTATATTCGGAGCTCATGAAGACCAGCGAGGGGCAGGAGCGCGCGCGGCGGATTTACGCCGGGGCCCGAGCCGGTTATCACCCCATCGCGCAGGCCGCCATTGATGCAGTGGTAAGCTAGCGATGCGTGTTCGAGGGTAAATCGCGCCGGCCGCATGGGGATTTAGCTTTGGTGGGAGGGACGGTCTATGTCAGTCCCACGGAAGAGCCCATCCCGGACGGCGTGGTGCTGATTCAACGCGGCGCGATAGCGGCGGTGGGTAGCAGGACGCTTCTGCAGATTCCTCGCGCCGTCCAGACGCTCAACTGCTCGGGCCGCACGATAACGGCGGCGTTTTGGAACAGCCACGTCCACTTCTTTGAAAGAAAGTGGGCGAATGCCGCGGAAATCCCGGCGCCCGAGCTCAGCCGGCAACTTCAGGACATGGTCACACGATATGGGTTTACCAACGTGTTCGACCTGTCGTCCATGTGGGAGAACACGCGGCGGCTTCGCGACCGCATCGAGCGCGGGGAAGTGGCGGGCCCCGGAATTCGCTCGACGGGGGAGGGCCTGGTCCCCCCGGGCGCGGTTCCATCGGAACAGGTCCTCAGCATGATGGGCGTTATGAAGACCCCGCTCCCCGAGATTGCGGATGCGGCGCAAGCGGCGGCGGCTGCCAGGAAGCTCCTGGATGAAGGCGTGGACGGGATCAAGCTGTTCGCATCTTCGCCGCGCGGCGCCTCGCTTCCGGAGAGCGCCATTCAGGCTGCGGTAAGTGAAGCCCATCGGTTGGGAAAACCGGTTTTTGTTCACCCCAATAGCGGCGCGGACGTGCTGGCCGCGGTTCGAGGCGGAGTGGATGTCATCGGTCACACCACTCCCCACTCCGGCCCATGGGATGAAACGATTCTGGCGGCGATGAAGGAACGCCGGGTGGCCCTCACGCCGACCCTTACGCTGTGGAAGTACTATGCGCGCCACGACCGCATATCCACACAGGATCAGATTGCCAATACTGCCATCGGCCAGTTGCGAGCCTGGCTTGCCGTTGGAGGGACGGTTCTGTTCGGAACCGATCTCGGCGCCGTCGACTATGATCCCAGTGAGGAGTACGCCATGATGGCCGAGGCTGGAATGAGCTTTCGCCAGATTCTGGCTTCACTGACCACTGCGCCCGCCGGGCGATTTGGAGAATCAAAACGACTGGGACGAATCGCCGCGGGTTTCCAAGCCGACCTCGTCGTCTTGAAGGACGACCCTTCCCGGAACATCCGGGCGCTGGCTGCCGTGCAGCACACACTGCGTGCCGGGAAGATCATCTACCGTACGAGCGAGTGACATGGCGGTGAGACTTGAAGATCTTACACTAATACGGGCGCCGGTCGAACGATGTTTCGATCTGGCACGGAGCGTGGAAGTACACGTCGCCGGGAACGTGCATTCGGGAGAAGCGGCCGTGGCATTGGCCGGAACTGGGGCCGGAGTCACCTCCGGGCTGATCTCGATGGCACAGCGTGTTACCTGGCGCGCGAAGCACTTTGGTGTCTGGCATAACCTCACCAGCGAGATCACGGCGATGGACCGACCGGCCTACTTTCAGGACACCATGACTCAGGGCATTTTCCGATTCATGCGGCACGATCACTTCTTTCGACCCTTGTCCCCCGATGAAACAGAGATGAAGGATGTTTTTTGTTTTGCCGCCCCGCTACCAGTTCTGGGACGTTTGGCCGAAATCGCATTCCTTCGGCGCTACATGCACGCCCTTCTCCGCGAGCGGAATGCGGTTCTCAAGGAAATAGCCGAATCCTCGGAGTGGCAGCGGTATCTGCCATCGAGCGTATGAAAATTGTTATACCCGGCGGCAGCGGACAGATGGGTCATATCCTGGCCCGCTATTTCCATGCACGAGGACACGCGGTAACCGTATTCAGCCGCAGTCCCCGGCCCGCTCCGTGGCGCGTGGTTGGGTGGGATGGCCTCACGCCCGGCGGCTGGATTGCCGATCTGGAGCGGAGCGACGTATGTATCAACCTGGCCGGCCGGAGCGTGAATTGCCGGTACACCGCGGCGAACCGGCGCTCCATCCAGGAATCGCGAATTCGAAGTACGCGCTTGTTGAATGAAGTCATGGCTTCGCTCAGCCACGCTCCGCGGCTCTGGGTGAACGCCAGCACAGCCACCATCTACCGGCACGCCTTGGATCGCGCCATGAATGAGACCAACGGTGAATTGGGCGGCAACGAGCCCGGCGCCCCGGACACCTGGAACTTCTCCATCGACGTTGCGAAAGGGTGGGAAGAAGCCTTCTTCTCAACCTCTACGCCCCGTACCCGTAAGGTTGCCATACGCAGCGCTATGACCTTCAGCCCGGACCGCGGGGGAGTGTTCGATGTGTTCCTGGGCCTGGTCCGCTACGGCCTTGGCGGCAGGCAAGGGTCCGGCACTCAGTTTGTTTCCTGGATTCATGAAGCTGACTTCGTCCGGGCAGTCGATCTGCTGATCGCTTGTGAAGAGTTTGACGGCGTAGTCAATCTGGCTTCTCCGAACCCGCTTCCCAATTGTGATTTCATGCGAGCGCTACGCGAGGCATGGGGCATCGGCATCGGCTTGCCAAGCCCGGGATGGATACTTGAAATGGGCACGTTGTTGATGCGGACCGAGTCGGAGCTGGTTCTCAAAAGCCGCCGTGTGGTACCGGGCCGGCTCTTGGGCGCCGGTTTCCAGTTTCTGTTTCCGGAATGGCCGGCTGCGGCCCGCGACCTGGTGGCTCGATGGCGCGAGAGGGACAGGCCAGGAAGCCTATCCCACCTTTAGTCCGCTTCGATTTCGAGCGACAGCAGGGCGGCGCCGAACGTCTTGCCTTGCGCGTCAGTGCGAAGAGAGACAGTGCCGCCGCCGCCCAACGCTTCATGCAGCAGGAAATTCAGCGCGCCCAGGTTAGGCAACTCGAAACGCTCCACTTTGCCCTTTACCAATTCCCCGAAATGCCGCTTCACCCGCTCCGCGGTGACCTGGCGCACGAGGACCGGATAGTCGTCTTGGCGGTAGGCGATTACCCCGATGTTGCACGTATCGCCTTTGTCGCCGGAGCGTGTGTGCGCAATCTGCGAGAGCGGGATTCTCATCGGGAAAGACCTAACGCCATTGTGCCATGGATGCACATTCATGGCACGGTGCTAACAGGGAATTCGTTTGGATCGATGTTAAAATGAAAGGGCACTGGAAATCCCACGGCGCACCAATGCCGGCGTAGCTCAGTTGGTAGAGCATCTGATTTGTAATCAGAGGGTCGGGGGTTCAAATCCCTCCGCCGGCTCCATGAAACCATTATTAATCAATTGTTTAGAGCCTGTTCCTCATGGTAGCTAGAACGCGTTTTCTGCTCGGTATGCCTAGAAGTATGCCCAGCCCGCTCCTCCTGCTCCTTCGTCATCGCCGCCCGCACATCGTCATCGCTGATGTGAACGTAGCGCATTGTCGTCGCAATGCTGGTATGCCCCGCCAGCCGTTGAACCACGGGCAGCGGTAGCACCTTCGCCCACCGGGTGATGCGAGTGTGGCGGAAATCGTATACGACAAACCGTTTCACGCTGGAGGCCGTCACCGCATCGTCGTGCTGGTCTCTAACCGTGAACACCTCGATATGTCCGCTTTCCGTATTTCGCGGGAATACCCATTCCGAGGTGGAGCCGGTGCGGCGCATCTCTAAGACCGCTAGAACGCGGGGTGTACAGGGAACATGCCTTCTTGAACCGCGCCCCTTGCCATTCTGAATGTGAATGGCGCCATCAGCAACGTCTCCCCACTTTAGTCCGTAACATTCGTCGGGCCTGAGGCCGCAGTCGAGCAGAACGGTTGCAACATCGTGGAGGAGGTAAGCGTCAGGTCTCAATGGCTGCTCCCCTCGCAAAACGGCGCGGACTCCCTGGAGAGCCTGCCGATAACTCTCCTCCAACGCGCGCCCGATGTCCATAGCTGCCTTCAAGTATGCATCTTCCTCCTCGATGCTGAGCACTCGCATCCGACAGTTTTCACCGGGATTCAATTTGACGCGAGGCAACCACGTGATGACATCGCCCCATTCCTGCGCCAAGTGGAACATGCGGCGAACGGTTGCCAATTCCCGGTTGATCGTGGACACCTTCATCTTTGCTGCTTGCCGGAAAGCAACGAACTCACCCAGAACTTCGGAGTTGACCTGGTCCAAAGGGAGGCTTGCCAGCTTCCCGAACGATCTCAGGTTGTTGACGGTCGTTTCGTAGAACGTAACAGTTCTTGGTCTTTCAGATTTGGTGGCTCTGACGAACGGCAGGAACTTGTCCTCTGCGAACTTCCCCAGAGTAGGGATGGCCTTCCTCTCTCGAATCCCTACTTCACCCTTGGCAAGTGCGGTTCGGTGAGCCGCTTCCATCTGTTCGGCCACCCGCTTGTTGGTTTGCTTCGTGCTCTCCCGTATCGGGTTACCATTCCAGGTGAACTTGTACCACCAGTATTTGCTCTTCGGCTGTTTGTAGACCGCCATCACTTGCCTCCCTTTGCCTTCTTGCCGCTACCTTTCGGACGCCCGCCCATCTTGCCCCATTCGCTCAACTGCTTCTTGGAATGCTTTCTGGCGCGGGCATTGCCGCCCATGGAGCCAGTCTTGCGGAAGTATTCCATCACGCTCTCAGGTATGCGGAGGTTGCTCAAGTCGTAATCATAAACCTAGGCCCATGATTTTGCAAGATGTTGCTGCACCTTTTTAGACGTTGGTGGCCACTGGATACGGGAACACTGATCGACTGGTCTTGGAAGGCGGCAATCAGCTTGCGACTCCGGGGCTTTTCATGACGGCTCTTGGCGGCTGAAACCTCCTCCCGTTGGCTGTGCACCGAGCCATAAGTCAAGTTCTTCGGGCCGGTAGCGAACGAGGGAGCCGACTTTGATAAAAAGTGGACCGCGCCTTTGCAGACGCCAGCGCCGAAGCGACGCGACGCTAACGTTGAGCCGACTGGAAACTTCGTCTTCCGTCATCAGATTCAACATCACTTCACCTCTGAGCGAGCTCGAGCCCGGCGCTCTCGCAGGGCCTCTAAGGTACTAGGGAATCACAGCGGCGATTCGGGACGCGCCCAGCGAAAAAAGGTCACAATGAGCCGCATCCCAAATGGGATACACTCCATGAGAAATGTAACCCGCGCAAACGAATTGAAACGAATGGTCTACCGCCAAAAAAACAGAGCCATTGCATCCCACCTTTATGTTCCACTACCGGTCTCTGCTGCCCCTCGGCGGGGGTGACGGCTGCCGGAATTGTCGCAGAACGTCGTGAGCTGCCTCAAATCGGCGCAGCATCGCAAACGGCCGCATCCTGTCGCAACGCGCCGTAATCTGCCGCAAGCGTGCTCTCGAATACCCTACCCAGCCAAAAACTTCAAGTGCGGCGTCCTCTTTCCGCTCTCCAATTACCTAAGTATTTGAGGGGCGCCTTTTTCCGGGATCGTCTAAACATCCTCCCGGAGCCTCTTAGTAGTACTCAGGGGGTTCTTTGTGTCTGGCATGCGCGAAGAAGAAAATTCGCCAAACTGGATCACCCAGGCCCGGACCCGCTTCGCGCTGCGCCGCGCGGAAAAGCCCGCCACTAAGGCGGGCCAGATCCGGGCGCTCTGGCCGGATATTGAAGCCGCCCTCGCCGTTGGGCAAAGCATCAAGAGCATTTGTAAATGGCTGGAAGAAGACGCCGGGATCACCCTTGGCGTCACCAGCCTCACTTCCTACCTAAGCCGCATCCGGCGCCGCGAGACAACGACTCGCTGTGCC
>Ga0066791_10000987_pt1 | contig 9540 bp, 9 predicted proteins | sample OrgsoiDNA2013051_FD_70944 | JGI IMG/M metagenome (GOLD analysis project Ga0066791, IMG submission 70944) | Permafrost soil microbial communities from the Arctic, to analyse light accelerated degradation of dissolved organic matter (DOM) -... | ecosystem: Environmental > Terrestrial > Soil >...
CGGCCGAGGTCCTCGTCGTTGAGGCCCTCCAGCCAGCGCCGGAGTTCTTCGTTGTTGACCTTATCGGAAACGGTGGCCGCCAGCTTGGACGATTTGAGCACCGCGTCTTCCACGAAGATCGGGCAATCCAGACGCAACGCCAGTGCCAGGGCGTCGCTGGGGCGCGAATCCACGCTGATCAACTCGCCTTCGCGATCCAGCCAGATGACGGCATAAAATGTGTCGTCCTTCAGTTCGCTGACCACCACTTTGCGCAAACACGTGCTCAGGCCCAGCAGAAGGCTCTTGATGAGGTCGTGGGTCATGGGCCTGGGAGTCGAAACCTTCTCGATCTCAAGTGCGATGGCATTGGCCTCGTAGACACCCACCCAGATGGGGAGCACGGTATTGCCGGCCACATCCTTCAGGATGACGATGGGCATGTTGGTCACGGGGTCCATCATCAGCCCGCGGATTTTCATTTCGACTTCCATTTGAAGCGCCCTCCCCCCAATTTGATTACACCACAGTTACGGTTTCCCCCACCAAGGAGTTGGGGCCGGAACGCGTGACGCGCACGGCCAGATACCCGCCTGTCAGATCCCGCGCTGGCAGATCATGGCTCTGGTTCTGGTGCGTGAAGTTGAGGGTGCGGTTGTCGGAGGTGCGGCCGATCCACTGGCCCAGCGCCTGGTTGCGGCCTTCCACCAGCACTTCCTGAATATCGCCGATCAGCCCGGCGTTGTTGCGGATCTGGATGGCGCGCTGTTTTTCCTGCAGGATGATGAGGCGGCGCTGCTTCTCTTCTTCCGGAATCCGGCCGCTCATTTCGAGCGCGGCGGTATTAGGGCGCGGCGAATATTTGAAGCTGAAAAGCGAAGCGTACTGCACTTCGTCCAGCAGCCGCAGGGTCTCTTCGAAATCCTGCTCCGTCTCGCCGGGGAAGCCCACAATGATGTCGGTGGTGATGGAGTACTTGCGCCTGGCAGTCTTGATCCAGTCGATGCGGCGCATGTAATCGTCGCGGGTGTAGAGCCGCTCCATGGCCGCCAGCACCCTGGTGGAACCGGACTGCACCGGCAGGTGAACGTGGTCGCAGATGGCGGCGTTGCCATCCATGGCGTCCATAATGCTCTTCACGAAATCGCGCGGATGCGAGGTGGTGTAGCGGACGCGGCGGATGCCCGGCGTCTCGGCCACGCGGGCCAGAAGTTCGGCGAAATCCCAACCCGCGGGCGTGGGGTCGCGGTAGCTGTTGACGTTCTGGCCCAGCAACTGGATTTCGGTGTAGCCCTGGGCTGCAAGCCGGCAGGCTTCGGCCATCACGCTTTCGCTGGTGCGGCTGCGTTCCGGGCCGCGCGTGAAGGGAACCACGCAGTAGGCGCAGTGCTTGTCGCAGCCTTCAATGATGGTGATGTAGGCGCGGTGTGGATTATCGCGGCGGGTGAACGGAGTATCGAAGGTCTCTTCGGTATCCAGGCTGAGCCCGGTGACGCGCCGGTTGCCGGCTTCCAGTTGCACCAGCATCTCGCCGAGCCGCGTGTAACTGGCCGAGCCGGCCACCAGGCTGACGTGCGGGGCGCGGTCGAAAATCTTCTCGCCTTCCTGCTGCGCCACGCAGCCCAGCACGCCGAAGATCTTGCCCTTGCCCGCTTCCCGCTTGAAGTTTTGCAGGCGGTTGAAGACCTTCTGCTCGGCTTTGTCGCGGATGCTGCACGTGTTGTAGAGGACCAGGTGGGCCTCTTCGGGCGTTTCCACGCGCGCATAGCCCTCATGTATGAGCGTGCCGATCACCTTTTCGGAATCGTGCGCGTTCATTTGGCAGCCGAATGTTTCGATGTAGAAGGTTTTCCCAGGCACTATGTTTCTATTGTAGCGGCAGCGGGGGCCTGCTGGGTCTCAGAGTCTGACCCACGCCGGCAGGGGAACCGTTCGCCACACTACGGTACCGTCCTTTGCTATAAGGATGAGACGGGCTTTGTCCGCGGAATTATCGTAGAAAGTGGCAATGCCCGCCAACCGAAACGCTCGGGAGCTATTTGCCAAGGCGCGCTCGTACCGCCGCCTCACATCGGAATCTGGAATGAAGTGCCCTCCCCGCGCAGCTCGATTTCGCACGCGGGAAATGCATCGCTCGGGAGTATCCAGCCCAACAAACACAAGGTGGATCTCGTATCCGCGGGCTTTGGCCGTGGAGATCAGGTCTACCGTACCTTTGCCTGAGAGAGTGGTCTCGACTGCGAAACTGACTCCGGAGGCGAGATAGCTGGCAATCCTCTTCAAGACTTCCCTGCCGGCCGCTATGGCTGCGGCGGATGGATTTAAAGGATTCAGATCGCGCGCCACTGCATCCGGATCCACTAACCGGTCTCGCCCATCAAAATCGACCGACTGTGTAAGCGTAGATTTGCCAGAGCCGTTCGGACCGGCAACGATCGTCAGAAGAGGCACGAGGTCTCAGGCAGCCCGTGGCTTCACTTCACGGAGAATCTTGTAATTCTCTCCGGACGGGGCTCCAGGAATCCAGCAAATCTCGAATCTTCGCCCATCCGGCTGCTCCATCACGTCGAGACCATCGCTGTCGAGGTAGAAAACAGGAAGCCCTGCCGCCAGTGTCGCCTCGAAGGCTCTGCGAGTACCGGCACGCACGGCGTCGTCAAATTCTTTGCTTGCGAAATCGTAAGCGGCAGCCATATCCAGATTATACAACCCGGCGAGAGCAGGCCTTCTGGCCTGCCCGCCGCGCGGTGCTAATATTTAGACATGAAATTTTTCCTCGACACCGCGAATCTCGACGAGCTGAAAAAAGGCGCAAGCTGGGGCATCGTCGATGGCGTGACTACCAATCCAACCCTGATCGCCAAGGAAGGGCGGCCGATCGAAGAGCATATCAGGATGATCTGCGACATTGTGGATGGCGACATCAGCGCCGAAGTGGTTTCCACCGAAGCGGGCGCCATGATCAAGGAAGGGCTGGGACTGGCCAAGATCCACAAGAACGTCGTGGTGAAGTGCCCGCTCACGCGCGAAGGCATCAAGGCCACTTCGGCTCTCAGCAAGCAAGGCATCCGGGTCAACGTGACGCTGTGCTTCTCGGCCGGCCAGGCGCTGATTGCGGCCAAGGCCGGAGCATACATCATCAGCCCGTTTGTAGGCCGGCTGGACGATATCGGCTGGACCGGCATGGACCTGATTAAAAGCATCACCCATATCTACAAGAACTACGGATTCAAGACGCAGGTGTTGGCGGCGTCACTCCGTTCGCCGACGCACGTGATCGATGCGGCGACCGCCGGCTCGCACATCGGGACCATGCCTTTCAAAGTGCTGGACATGCTCTTTAATCATCCGCTGACGGACAAGGGGCTGGAACAGTTCCTGAAGGACTGGAACAAGGCCTTCACGGAAGCGCCCGTCGCCGTATAGTTTCCTTTCCGGCATGCCGGCTTCCCAGTTCACAGCCGCGGAAGCGGTCACGGTTGCGCTGGCGGTATTGCTGGCGGTGTTGCTGGCGCTGATCGCTTACAAGGCATGGAAGCGGTCGCACACCATGCCTGAAGAACGCGAGCGGCAACGGCGCTTGTGGCTGGTAGCCGCCGGCAAAACGGGTGATGCCTCGCTGGTGGAAATCCGCGACGATCTGGTTTTCTACTCCTACGAGGTGCGCGGCGTGGAGTACACGGCATCGCAGGACGTTTCGCGGCTGGGGCAGTGCATCCCCACCGATCTTTCGGCCGGCTCGGTCTCAGTGAAGTACGACCCGCGGAATCCGGCCAACTCGATCGTGATTGCCGAAGAGTGGACCGGCTTGCGGGCGGGCCAAGCCGGTTAGGGGACAGGCATTCCGGAACGACAGGCCAGGAGGCCTGTCCCACTAGGTTATCATGGGGAGAATCACCATGATTCAAGACCAACTCCCCGAGGGCCTGACTTTTGACGATGTTCTTCTCCAGCCGGCCCGTAGCGCAGTGGTTCCGGCCGACGTGGATGCCCGCACGTGCCTCACTCGTCAGATCGGTTTGAACATCCCGATCGTTTCGGCGGCCATGGACACGGTCACGGAGTCGCGCCTGGCCATTGCCCTGGCGCAGCAGGGCGGCATCGGAATCGTTCACCGCAACATGTCCATCGAGCGGCAGGCCGAAGAGGTGGACCGCGTCAAGCGCAGTGAGAGTGGCATGATCGTGGACCCCATCACGATTGGTCCCGAACAGCCTATCTCGGCGGCGCTGGCGCTGATGACGCGCTATCGCATCTCCGGCGTGCCGGTCACGCAGAACGGCAAGCTGGTGGGCATTCTGACGAATCGCGATCTGCGCTTCGAGAACCGGTTTGACGCGCCCATCTCGGAAGTGATGACCAAGGAGAACCTGGTTACGGTGGCGGTGGGGACCACGCTGGAACAGGCCGCGGCGATTCTGCACAAGCACCGCGTGGAGAAACTGCTGGTGGTGGACGACCGGTACGTGCTTAAAGGGCTCATCACCGTAAAAGATATTCAGAAGAAGTTGAAGTACCCGAACGCGGCGAAGGACAGCCAGGGCCGGCTGCGCGTGGGCGCGGCCATCGGGGCAACCGGAGATTTCTTCGAACGCGCGCAGGAATTGGTGGCGCGCAAGGTGGATGTGCTGGCCATCGACACGGCGCACGGCCACAGCGGCCGGGTGATGGCGGCCGTCAAATCCATCAAGAGCAAACTGCCGGACGTGCAGTTGATCACGGGCAACGTGGCTACCTACGAAGGCGCGAAGGAACTGATCTCGCTGGGGGCGGACGGCATCAAGGTCGGGATCGGGCCCGGTTCCATTTGCACCACGCGAGTGGTTTCAGGGGCCGGCGTTCCGCAGATCACGGCGATTGCGGAGTGTTCCAAGGCCACGCGGGAAGCCGGCGTGCCGCTGATTGCCGATGGCGGCATCAAGTATTCGGGCGACATCACCAAGGCGATTGCCGCGGGCGCGGACGCGGTGATGATCGGAGGCTTGCTGGCCGGGACGGACGAGAGCCCGGGCGAGACCATCCTTTACCAGGGCCGCACTTTCAAGTCTTACCGCGGGATGGGCTCAATGGGCGCCATGTCGCAAGGCAATGCCGACCGGTATGCCCAGGACCCCAACGACAAGCTGGTGCCCGAAGGCATTGAAGGGCGCGTGGCTGCCAAGGGGCCGCTGGCGGACCTGGTGTATCAATTGGTGGGCGGCCTGCGATCCGGAATGGGATACTGCGGCGCGCGCGACATCCGGGAGCTGCAGCGTGACGCGCGCTTCCTGAAGATCTCACCCGCCGGGCTGCGCGAAGGGCACGTTCACGACGTGATCATCACCAAAGAGGCGCCTAATTACCGCGTCGAATAATCTTTGAAATCGGCCATGACGGCCTTCTCCATTTTGCGCGCGGCTTGCATGAGCCAGCCCTGAGGCCGCTTCTTGAGATCGGCCGCGAGCGTTCTTGGTTTGACACTGCCCAGATGGATGTTGGCGGTTTCCCATCCCATGGCCTGCAGCAGGCGCAGTTCGTCGCGCTCCTTGGGCAGCGCGAAAAGCTCGATGCGCGAACAGTCGGGGGCCAGGCGGCGCACGATCCAGCGCCTCTGGAAACGCACGAACGGGTCGGGGCAGCGAATGGAGCACTGCAGAATCTCTTCGTAGCGGATACGCGGAGTGCCCTTTCCCTGTTCGGCCCAGAAGCAGGCGGAAGGCGCCAGCGCCTTGGCTTCGCGCGCCACCGATCCGCCGCGCCACTCCGCCACGGCCACGTAGCGCTGGCGGCCCAGGCTGCCGAGCCCGGCCACGCGATGGGACATGCGCCATTTCAATCCGCGCTCCGGCATCATACCTTCCATGGCCTTGATGGCGCCGGCCGGGGGCTTCTCCCGCAAGGCGGGAAGCTTGTGCAGTTTCTCCCAGAACACCTCGGGCTGGTGCAGGCGCGCGGTGGCCATGGCGCGGAGCACGGGATGGTGTTCAGCCAGGGCGAACGGGCGGCCCGCGGCTTCCACGGCGGCTCCATAGCCCTGAAGGATGGCGTCGATGGCGACCTTCGAATCACAGCTCATATTGGCCATGAGGGCGCTGGTGGAGAGCCGGATCAGGTCGTTGGTGTAGGGCAGTTGCCAGGCTTCGTCGAAATCGTTGATGCCCCAGATGAGGCGGCCCTCAACATCGCGCCAGGTGCCGAAGTTTTCGACGTGCAGATCGCCGACGGCCAGCACCTTGGGAGCAATGGCTGCGCCCTCGCAGATCGCGGCCCAGACCTGGGCCCAGCGGTAGTAGGTGGCCCGCAGGAAGGGAAAGGGCGCGGTGCGCATCTGCCGATGCTTGAAGTCGAGATCCGCCTGCAGCAGGCGCAGGTGGCGCGCGAGCCAGGCCTCGTATTTCTGGGTTGCTTTGGCTATTTTCACGTCAGTCGCCCGGCTTACTCGCTCGATACGGCCGGGGTCAGCATCCACTTCAGAATCCCTCTGGGGCCGCGGCCGAAGCCGTCGCAATCGATGCGGACCAGCGCGGCTTTTTTCATGTCTACCTGCATCGCGGGGCTGGACAGAAGGAAGGCCGCCAGGGAGCTCATCAGCGGCTCATGGCCGGCCAGCAGAATCGCCCGTTCGTCCGGGCGCGACCGGAGCTCTTCCCAGACATTGGCCGGCGAGGATTCGGGCGTCAGGGCGGGCGTGCGGACCACTTTGCCGCCGTATCCCAAAACTTCGACAGCCACGGCGGCGCTTTCTACGGCGCGCACATACGGGCTGGCGAGGATCAGGCTGGGCGACACATTCGCGGCGCGCGCGCGTTTCAGAACCTGGCGCAGCCTGGCGCGGCCTTCGCTGGTGAGAGCGCGTTCGGAATCGGGGCGTCCCGGAGGGGCATCTTCGGCGATGCCGTGGCGCAGCAGGTAAATCTGCATCAGGCTTTCTTCCTTATAGGGCGTTTTTCCTCTACGAGCTTTGGGATCCTTCTGGCCGCGGGCCGCCGTCCTACGCGCGCGAGCTGGAGTTTGGAAATGTGCCGCTGCAGTTCGCGGAAGATCCGGCCGATGGGCTGGCCGGCATCGATCACGGTGAAATCGTAGGGCTCCACCATGGTATCGAGCGCCTTGATGAGGCGCGTCTGATAGCGGACGAAACTTTCGTACATGTCGGGCCCGAACCGCAGATCCATGCCGCTCTCCCAGTAATCGAAGGCGCCGCGGCCCAGCACCACGCGCGAAACCAGATGGTCCACTTGGGCGCGCAGGTAGTAGACGGCGTGCGGCGCCAGAGCGAAGCCGGCCACCTGCTCGATCCATCGGCGATCTTCGCCGCGGGCAATGGCGCGGGCCATGATGGAGAAAATGTAGCGGTCGATCAGCACCACGAAGCCGGCGCGAAGGGCGGGAATGATTTCGTTCTCCAGGCGGTCGGCAAAATCGGTGGTGTAGAACAGGGTCATGGTGATGGGGCCGAGGGTGTTGCCTTTCTTGGCCATCTGAATTCCCTTGCCGGCCAGAGCGGAGCGCGCCATGCCGGTGTCGAGGACCGCGTGGCCTTCCCGCTCCAGCCATTGGCGGAGGAGCGCGATCTGCGTGCTGCGGCCCACGGCGTCGGGCCCCTCGATCACCACCAGCTTGCCTTGCAGCTCGGAAATATCCACTCCCGGGAGCGGTTCCCTATAGAAGTGGAGAGGCTGTCGGTTGTGCACCAAATTCTCCTCCGGCCGGCAAATGCAGCACGCCATTCTTCAAGCCGTCGCCGAGCTCATCCACCACGATCTTACGCATGCGCCGCTGCTGGTCCTCAATCGACATGGTGGCATCGATGATGTGGAATCCCATTTCCTGCGCCATGGCCTCATACTCGTCCAGAATGCGGCCCTGGAAGATGCGGAAGCTTTCCTCCACGTCGCGGGCCAGCCCCAGGTCCATGCCGGCTTCGTAATACTTCAAGGCGTCGCGGCCGCCCAGGATGCGGCCGAGGGCGACATCCAGGGGCACGCGGAAATAGAAGCTCAGGTTCGGATGAATGGCGAAGCGATAGAGGTTGCGCACCCAACTGCGGCTGACTCCGCGGGCCACATCGCGCGCGAATGCGGTATAGGCGTAGCGGTCGGCGCAGACGATGGCGCCCGATTTGACCAGCGGGAGAATGTAGCTTTCCATGCGGTCGGCGAAATCGGTGGCATGGATGAGGCTGAAGGTGGAGGGGGTGAACATCTCCTTCCGCTTGCCGCGGCGCGTGGTCTGGCGCACCAGCGGGGAAGAGTTCCACTCGCTGAAGGCCACGGCGTAGCCTTGCGACCGCAGCCAGTGGCTGAGGAGCGAGATCTGGGTGGATTTCCCGGAACCGTCGATCCCTTCCACCACGATCAGTTTTCCTCGGTACCGGTTGGGGACGAATAGGGGCATAGAGGGTCAGGGCTTATTTTAGCTTACCGGGAGTTCAGGGCCTCGGCGTTTAGAGGGTGTCTCACCTGCAACGGCTCGATTGCCAACAGCACGAGGAAGGTCAGTGTCGCAATCGATCCCATGGCGGCCCATGGCCTGCCCAGCAGCGTAAATGAATACACAAACGGTGTGGCCATCAGGATCGCCGCGGTCCTGGCCACGCGCCATTCGGAGTAGAAGAACACCAGCCAGATCGGCAACAGCAATCGTGCGGCGTCATAACCGTAGGCATGCGGCACCAGGGCCAGGCTGGCCGCGGTGGTGACGGCATAGAGACGCGCCAGCGCGGCTTGACGCAGGCCGAACACGAAGAAGCCGAAAATCGCTATGGCCAAGGCCGCTTTGGCTGCCATGGAATCGATCCCCAGGTTCATCAGCAATCCTGGAAAGCTGAGCATGAATTCCGGGCTCGGCGACACCGGGCTCGGCTTTAACAGCACGTCGATATACGCGCGGGTCCCGGAGATTCCCACCATCGCGACCGAAGCCGCCGCCAGCAAGGATGAGGTGGCGGTGAAGCCGGCCAACATCTTCCAGCGGCGCCCCAGAATCAACGCCACCGGCCAAAGCAGGACCAGGTGGAACTTCAGCACCATGAGTCCAAGCGCACCGCCGGCGGCGACAGACCGTTCCCTCAGGGCCAGCGAATACGACCAGATCGACAGGGCAAGGTATAGCACGCAATCCTGCGCATGGACAAGACCGAGCGTCGCCGGCATGAACATGGAGGCCAGCAGCACGGCGAACGGGCCGAATGTCCGGTATCCCCAGGCCCAGCAAATCAGCAGCAGCACGATCCACAGCGCCGTGTAGAAGGCAAAAGCGGTATTGGGCGGCAACAGCGCGAACGGAACATACAGCAGCGCGGCGACCGCCGGACGGTCGTAGGGTAGGCCATGGTCAGGACCCGCCACCAGCGAGGACCCGTAGAGGTCGCCGGTCCTCCCTTCTAAAATCAGCCGAGCCGCGCCGTAGCTGTATTGGAAATCGTGGACGCGCCCCTGGGGCAAGGAGAGAGCTCCGATATATATCCAGAGAAGTGAGAAAATGCCCGCCACAAGCCAGATCAAGATCCGGTCGTTCGTGCCGATTTGCCGCTCCGTCATTCGGTTTGCCTGCCTGATATTGTCGCGCAACTGCCTGGAG
>Ga0066791_10000995_pt1 | contig 9492 bp, 6 predicted proteins | sample OrgsoiDNA2013051_FD_70944 | JGI IMG/M metagenome (GOLD analysis project Ga0066791, IMG submission 70944) | Permafrost soil microbial communities from the Arctic, to analyse light accelerated degradation of dissolved organic matter (DOM) -... | ecosystem: Environmental > Terrestrial > Soil >...
GCTGGGGCGTAGTCTGCCGGACCTTGTGCACATCATCGCCGGATTGGAAGAAAAGGGGATTGGCTTCGAGAGCATCGCCGAGAAAATCGAGACAAGCAGTGCGGCCGGAAAGTTGGTTTTCCATGTATTCGCGGCGCTTGCAGAGTTTGAACGTAACCTGATTCGCGAACGAACTCGGGCAGGCTTGGTAGCGGCACGCGCCCGTGGCCGCGTTGGTGATCGCAAGCCTAAGCTAGATGCACGACAAATCAGGGAAATCAAGCGTCTAATGTCTGACCCGACCATTCCAGTCGGCCAGATCGCGGAACGCTACAAGGTTTCACGGACAACCATTTATAAGGTGGCTCCGCGTAGTGACGTTTCGACTTAACAGGAGCAATGATGGAAAGTATGCCACCAAAGCAGGCAGGGGCTCGATCCCTTGTCTTCACAGAAGGGGCTCAGTGGGTTCGCGCTGACTTTCATCTGCACACCCGCGCAGATCGCGAATTCAAGTACGCGGGGGATGTTAATTTTTATAACAGCAATTATGTCGATGCGCTGGAGAATGCGAACATCCGGCTGGGCGTCATTACCAATCACAACAAGTTCGACTTCGATGAGTTCAAAGCACTACGCAAGACAGCCCAAAAGAAGGGAATTGCGCTGCTGCCGGGCGTTGAGTTGTCGGTCAACGATGGGGCCAATGGCATCCACACGCTCGTTGTATTTTCAGACGAATGGATTGATGAGCACAACTACATCAACCCTTTCCTGACAAGCGTATTCGAAGGCAAAACACCTGCACAGTACGAGCAAGAGAATGGCCGCACTTCTTGGTCTCTTCTGGAGACGATCAAGAAGCTGGAAAGCTATCACCGCGACTTCTTCCTCGTCTTCGCCCATGTCGAAGCACCGAGTGGTTTGTGGGCAGAGCTGGATGGTGGTCGACTTACTGAGTTGGGGCAAAGCGAGGTCTTCCGGCGTAGAACGCTGGCATTTCAGAAGGTTCGCACGCACGACGGAGCAGGCAAAGACAAACCCTGCCGCACCAAGATTCAAAGCTGGCTACAGAACTGGTACCCTGCCGAACTGGAAGGCAGTGACCCCAAGTGCATCGATGAAATTGGTCGGGGCAAGACCAGTTATTTGAAGCTGGGAGAGCTGTCTTTCGAGGCGGTGAAATTTGCCTTGAGCGATGCTGCTGCTCGGGTGGCTATGGAGCCGCCAAAGCATCAGGCGTCGCACATCCGCAGCATCCACTTTGACGGAGGCGTGCTCGCCGGGCAAACGCTGCGCTTTTCTCCAGAACTCAACACGCTCATCGGCATCCGGGGGAGTGGCAAGTCATCTATTCTTGAGGCGGTGCGCTATGCCCTCGACATCCCACGTGGCGAGAAAACGCAGGACACTAAGTACAAAGATGAGTTGATCCGCCACACTCTCGGGAGCGGCGGCAAGGTTACGCTGACGGCTAGCGATGTATACGGGCAGGAGTTTACCATCTCCCGAATCTTTCGCGAAGCGCCGAACGTCTACTTAGGCGGAAAGTTGCAGCCCGGTGTGTCGATTCGGGAAACCGTACTCCGCCGCCCGATCTACTTCGGGCAAAAGGATCTCTCCAGTACCGGCGAAGGCTTCGAAACCGACTTGGTGGAAAAGCTGGTCGGTGAAAAGCTTCGAGTACAGCGTGACGAGATCGAGTTGCAACGCCAGCGCGTGCGCGAAGCCGTACAGCGCTGGGTCAAGCTCAGCAACAATGCCGAGCTTAAGCGTGACTTCGAGACCCAACTTAGTGATGCGAACTTTCGTCTGACTAAATTCGCGGAACACGGCGTCGCCGATAAGCTCCAAAAGCGCCTAGGCTTCCAGCAGGATGCTGCTGCGCTTTCACGCATGAAGGAGCGAGCAGACAACTTTATCCTCGCCTTGAACAGCCTGATCGCCGAGCACGAGGACGAGTTGCGCAACGCGACGAGTTACGTTTCCAAGCAAAACCCTGACTTCTTCGCGGCCTACTACACCGAGTATTCCAACCTCGTCGCCAAGGTTGACCAACTCAAGCAGATCGAGCAAGAAGCGAGGGGCATTGCGAGTCGCCTCGAGACCAAACAGAGCGAGTTTGAAGGGGCAAGCAGGAGCCTTCAGGACGAATTCGCACAAGTCGAGCGGCAACTTTCCCAAGAACTCAAACAAACCGGCATGACCGCCATCCAGCCGGACGATTTTTTGACCCAGCAACAGCGCAAAACTAAGGCGGAGCAAATGCTGGAGGCACTGACCAAGCAGGAGTCACAGCAGACCAGCATTCGCGATGCTTTGTTTTCTGAAATCGACAAACTCAATGAGCTTTGGCTGCGCGAGTTCAATACCATCAAGCTGGAACTGGACCGAGTGAACGCCGGTCACACCGCTCTTCAGATCGAAGCCGATTTCAAGGGCGATAAGGAAGCTGCCGTTAGCTTTATGCAGCAGCTTTTCAAGGGCAGCAGCATCCGTGAAACCACCTTGCGTGCGGTCATGGGGGACTATGCCGATTTTGGCGGCCTCCTGCGTGCTTTACCGGGAGCCTTAGCCAAGGCTGGCAGCTCTCCCGAAGTTTTCGAGAAGACCTTTATGCAGAACCTGGCCGAGCTCATCACGTGGCAGGTGCCCAACCGTTTCATTATTCGTTATCGTGGCAAGGAGTTGAAGCACCACTCGCTCGGGCAGCGCGCTTCGGCGCTGCTGTTGTATGTGCTTAGCCAACGACAGAACGACGTGATCATCATCGACCAACCAGAAGACGATTTGGACAACCAGACCATCTATGACGATGTTATCAAGCTGTTGCGCGAGATGAAACCTCACGCCCAATTCATTTTCGCTACTCACAACGCCAATTTCCCGGTGCTGGGCGACGCGGAACAAGTGCACGCTTGCCAGTATCAGGATGATAAGGTCGATACGCAAAGCGGCAGCATCGACTCCCGACCAGTACAGGAAGCCATCATCAACATCATGGAAGGAGGCCAGGAAGCCTTCAACCGTCGTAAAGAGGTCTACAACCTATGGAAACCACAGAGCTGATCGACCTGCTCAGCAGGGGTGAGGACAGCCGTCACCAGTTCAAGGAGAACTTCACCAATGCGGATGCTCTGGCTGCCGAAATCGTCGCCTTCAGCAATACCGCCGGCGGGAAGATATTTATTGGGGTGCAAAACGACGGCTCAGTGCTTGGCCTGTCAAGCGCAGATGTCGACCGCTTAAACCAGCTTATTTCAAACAGCGCATCCCAAAACGTTCGCCCTGCCGTAAATCCACTCACCGAAAACATCCTACACCCCAATGGCATGGTGGTAGTGATCTCTATTCCTGAAGGCGTTAGCAGGCCTTACATGGATAAAAACGGCGCTATCTGGGTAAAGAATGGCTCTGACAAGCGGCGCGCCACGTCGCGCGAAGAACTTCAGCGCCTGTTTCAGCAAGCGAGATTGGTACATGCCGACGAAACTCCCGTGGCGGGCCTAGGCCCTGGGGATGTGGATGTGCCTTATTTCGGATCGTTCTTCGAGCAGCAATTTGGCGAGCCACTTGCCGGCCACAACCAACCACTGCCGCAGTTGCTGACCAACATGAATCTGATGACGCAGGGACAACTCAATGTGGCTGGCGGCCTTTTGTTCGCCAGGACGCCGCAATACGCGCTGCCTGCCTTCATCGTCAAGGCTGTCGCCTTTGTAGGTAATCAGATCGAGGATGAACGCTATATCGATAGCCGTGACATTACTGGCAAGCTGGCTGACGTGTTCCAGCAGACGCTGGGCTTCATCATCGCCAATACCCGCGCCGCACAGGGCGATCAGGGAGTCAACTCCCAAGGTCAGGCTGAGATTCAGCGCATCGTATGGGAGGAGCTTGTCGTCAATGCCCTCATTCACCGCGATTATTTCATCAGCGCCCCGGTGCGCGTGCTGATTTTCGCGGATCGGGTCGAGATTATCAGCCCTGGCCACCTGCCCAATAATTTGACCATCGAAAACATCAAAGCCGGCAACTCCAATATGCGCAATCCCATCTTGGCTTCCTTTGCCACCAAGCTCTTGCCTTACCGGGGTTTGGGAAGTGGTCTCCTGCGTGCCCTGCGGGCGTGGCCTCAGATCGAACTCATCGATGATCGTGCTGGAAATTTGTTTAAGGCCATCGTGGTGCGGCCCCGTGTGTAGTAGCCAGCACGATGATCTGCCTTGAGGTGCGTGCCGAATGATTGCTTGCGCGGCTGCGCATTACTCTGGCAAATAAGATATTGGATTGGATAAAAAATGACGATTGACGATTGGAAGGCAGAAACAAAGCAGGGGCTTGAACGTAGCGCTGTTTATCAAGCGCTGAAAGCGAAATGTCAAGATGACTCAGCCGGTTCACATGTGATCGCGCTGGTTGATGAGGCAACGTACTATGCCTTCCAGCGCACTAAAACCATCGTTCGACATATGGGTGAATTTACTTTACATGATGGAGATCACCTGTTCCGGGTCCTAAGTCTAATGGAGCGACTGATCCCCGAAAAAGAGCTTGCAAACTTTAATGTTCCGGAACTGATGCTACTAATCCTGTCGGCGTTCTTCCACGATATTGGGATGGCTCCTGATGAGGCAGATGTCGTAGTTTGGAAAACGGTATGGGATGCCGCTCCTGTTTTGGAAAACAGCCGGGAGAAAGAGGAACATAGTCAGTTCTTGAGGTTTTGCAATGCACGTCCTGATAAAGTACAAGTAATCGCAGACTACACTCGTCAGGGGAATCATAGCGTCGCCCAACAGATAAAAGATTATCTAATCACTGATTATATACGCGTCACACATGCAGATCGGGCTCGGAGAATCGTAGAGAAAGACTGGAACGGGCGCATTAAGTACAGGGACGCTGACTTGTCAGTGGAATTCGCGAATATTTGTTTTAGCCATAATGAGGACGCGGCAACCTTGCTGGAGTTTGACAAGAGTCTGCTTTGCGGACCAGGCGTATATGCTTGTCTTCCCCTGGTTGCGGTAGTACTTCGTTTAGCAGATCTGCTCGACTTCGACGCTAAACGTACACCTGCAGTTCTTTTTTCACATCTGTTTGTTCGCAACCCCATTTCAGTCAGAGAATGGAACAAGCACCGAGCTGTCGAGGCTTGGATCATTCGTCCTGACATCATCCAGTTTCATGCCAAATGCGCCCATCCTGCGGTTGAGGCAAGTATCAGAGAGTTTTGTGATGTGATTGATCGGGAGCTCGCGGTTTGTACACAAGTAATGGGAGTGCTCAAGGATTTTCATGCTGGCAATGACCGCAGTCTTCGGCTTCCACTTCCAATCAAGGTGGATCGCAGCAAGATCGAAACGAAGAAAGATTTTAATAACAAGCCTTTATACATCTATCGGGAAACCAAGTTTAATCTTAGTAAATCGCAAGTGATAGACCTGCTCATGGGTACTAAGCTTTATGGCGACACTGCGGTTGCGCTTCGGGAACTAATTCAAAACTCGATAGACGCTTGCCTTTTGCGGCAGTCGTTGGAACAGCATTGGAAAACCAACTACGTTCCGGAAATTACTGTCAAATTGTTGACAGAAAATGGTCAGGACATTTTGGAGGTTGCGGACAATGGCACCGGGATGGATGAGACTATCATCGATGGGTACTACTCGAAAGTCGGTTCTTCATTTTACAAGTCAACGGAGTTCTATGATTTGCGCTCGCAGACCAACTCAACGTTCACACCGACCTCACGCTTTGGGATCGGAATCTTATCCTGTTTTATGGTGTCAGACATGTTGAGCGTCGAGACGCGACGAGTGTATGGACCTCATGAGTCCAGCTTGCCGTTGAATGTTACCGTTGAGGGGCAAGAAAGCTTATTTGTGATTAAACAAGGAACTCGCCCCACCCCTGGAACGACCACGCGTTTGTTTTTGCGGACAGAGGATCATCCCTGGAAACGGATGACGCCAGAAAAATTCATCACGTCTGTGCAAAACGTCGTGCGAAACCCATCCTTCAAGATTACGGTCCAGAGTGGAGATCAGAGTGTAGAGATTAACCAGAGTAGCTTTAGAAACATTAAGGCTGAATCTCTGAAACCAGGAAAATGGGTCGAGCATGAGAATATTAGAGAGTTTCGCATCAACTTAAATGATTCTCAAATAGGAATTGTAGGTTCGGTTGTTGTGGGTGTCATTGAGCATCAGGGATTGCCGGTAGATAAGATTGAGGTCAAGTCGAAAGAAGTTGAAATCGAAGGCGTTGCTTACAGTTTGGATAAGAAGATTTTCTTGAGTGGCGCCGAAATTCGTTCAACTTCCAGTACGATCTCAATCGATGACAGTAATGAGATCAAATCGTCTAATTTCAACACAGGGCTGGCGCAATCTGTGTCAAGACTTTCCTTGCACGGCATAGATGTGGCTGCATCGCTATTTCCCCCGTCGTGGGAAAAACGGCAAAACCAAGCGACATTGGAGTGGCCTATGCCTATGCTCATGGTCATCGACGTTGGAGGAGTATTCGACCTTGACCTCAATTCGGCGCGAACACAGATACTGGTCAGTGATAAATGGTATGCGCTAGAGGCCGCCTTGGCCAAGCTCGTATTGTCCCAAATTTCTAGCCAAGTCAGTTCGGAATATTGGCAGAACCTGAAAGACGTGTTGAAGCGATTATCCAAGAATTCGGTCTTTTCAGAAGCCTTGGAAACAATTTGAAGGTTCCTTATATTACCTGTTGGGGAAGATCTTATAAATTGGGGATAGTGCACGTTGCATGATATGTTTCATGGTATTGCGTATGACTACGCTGCATCAACTATATGATTTTGTGGTGATTTTCTGTGTTATTGATAATCGAATGGGAAAACAACGACACTGGGGCCATGATCGTGAACCCGGAGACATTCAGTTTTAAGGCCACTCCTTTATCGAAAGCGCATGATGAGCAGTTTGAATAGGCTAGGCATTCCTGATGTGAGATAGCCCCCTGATTCACCGGACACAGCCTATGCGTTATTCTTACGGATAGGAATAGGACTGTGCATATGACTAGGAACAAGCAAACAATCGAAGTGGTGACAGTGAGCCAAGAGCGCCGCCGGCGCTGGTCCGCCGAGGAAAAGGCCGCGCTGGTACGCGAGACGTACGAACCGGGCATGAGCGTATCGCTGGTCGCCCGCAAACACGGCGTCGGCGCCAGCCAGCTGTTCAACTGGCGCAAGCTGGAACGCGAAGGCGCGCTGACGGCCGTCACCGCCGGCGAATCGGTGGTGCCGGCCAGCGAACTGGCCGCCGCGCGCGCGCAGATCGCCCAGCTGCAACGGATGCTGGGTAAGAAGACGATGGAAGCGGAAATCCTGAAGGAGGCTGTCGAGTTCGCTCGGGAAAAAAAGTGGATTGCGCGCTCGCCCTTGTTGGGCAAGGACGGCCAGTGAAGGCGGTGTGTTCGGTCCTGGGCGTGGCGCGCTCGCACGTGTGTGTGATGGCGGCGCGCCCGGCCGACTGGGTTGACGGCCGGACCACCCAGACGTTCCACCAGCCCGCCGACGCCATCCTGATCGACGCGGTGCGGGCCGAGATCACGGCGCTGCCGACCTATGGCTACCGCAGGGCCGGCGCCCTGGTCAACCGCACAAGGGCCTTTATGGGCCTGCAGGCGATCAACCATAAGCGCTTTTATCGGGTCATGAAGGAGCACAGCCTGTTGTTGCCGAAGGCGCCAAAGCGCCGCGTCAGCGGCCGCGTGCATGACGGCGTCGTCGGCGTGGCCGAGCCGAACCGTCGCTGGTGTTCGGACGGATTCGAGATCGCCTGCGACAACGGCGAGGTCGTGACCGGCGTGTTCATGAAAGACTGCTGTGATCGGGAAATCATCGCCTGGCGTGCCTGGGCCGAACGCGGCCTGCCGGGAGAGCCGGTACGCGACATGCTGGTCGAGGCGGTCGAGGCGAGATTCGGCCAGGCCGGCATCGGATCGGCAAGGCTGGAGTTCTTGAGCGACAATGGCGGCGCTTACCGCGCCCACGAAACGCATGCCCTGGCGCGCGCAATGGGGATCGAGCCGATTCACACGCCGGTGTGCAGCCCGCAGTCGAACGGCATCGCCGAGAGCTTTGTGAACACGTTTAAACGGGACTACGTGAGCCTGATGGACCGTGGCAGCGCCGAAGTTGTTCTCGCTCAACTGCCGGACGCTTTTACGCATTTCAATGAGGTTCATCCGCATTCGTCGTTGAAGTTGAAATCGCCTCGCATGTTCAGGAGGGAGCTGCTGCGCCGGGCTCAAGAAAGCGGCGTTAATTAAGCGATAGGATGTGTCCGGTTATACGGGGGCAAGATCACTGAACGAGTCGCGTGATCGCATCGCAGGTCAGCCCTTCACCGATGAGTTTTAAATATTGGGTACTGGGAGCGTTAATGAAATATGCATTGCGAACAGCGAACGGAGATGCTGGTGAATTTTTCTTTGCCTACAAAATCGCAAGTATACTGAAGTGGCCCTGTAGGCTGTTTGATATCGACATTGGAATTGATGCGCAGGTTGAAATTGTTGATGAGGACGATGAAACGAGCACCGGTAGATTCGTTGCTTTTCAAGTGAAGGCGACGAGTGTCGAAGAGCAGAATTGTCGATATGTCAGCGAGCGGCAACTCGACTATTGGCGGGCGCTTGATCTGCCTGTGTTCGTTGTACTTGTAGATTTGTCGGCGGAGGAACTGTATTTGCATCAAGTACTTTCGAATAGAAATTATCCGCCCGCAACCGAAACTGGGCTGGTGCGCATCGAGTTCGATCTCGCCAATGATGTTTTCACGAAAGATAGTCGAGCAGTCATAGCTGCTGCGTCTGAAAAAATGGCACTCTCCCACGTTCGTAGGCATCTTGACATAGTAGAGGAAGGCATTCAGGAGATTCGTCAGGCCATCGCGGACGCCGAAGAAAACCCTGATCCGCCTGGGCTTATCGAGTTGATGGAAGGACGAACAGCGTTGCGCAAAGAATTAGCGCAGACGGGGGCGTTGGTACGTGCGCTCCGGGCGGGCAAGAAAGAGTGGAAGACTGTGGCAGACGATCTTGATAAGGCATTGCAAGAGTTAGGCTGCTATATGCAGGATTGGAACATGCATAGGGACTGGGATGATCATGGCAACATCATGAGATTCATCGAAGAACTAAGGTGATCCGCAGTTACCCCGGCTTGTTCAGTCCAAATAAAGCTGAGCGGGAAAAATCCGGTCTGTATTCCCAGGTCCCTTACTCTGCGCAATGGGTGGACGGACAATTGGACGATTTGGTCGCTTGCAGGCTGGGGAAAGGTGGGCCGGAAATAGACCGGACACGAGGACTTCGTGTTCCGGAAACAAAAACGCCGATCTGCATGGATCGGCGTTTCTTGAGGTATGTTCTTGGTGGCCCGGGGCGGAATCGAACCACCGACACAAGGATTTTCAATCCTCTGCTCTACCAACTGAGCTACCAGGCCAAGGCGGCGATTATAGC
>Ga0066791_10000997_pt1 | contig 9489 bp, 8 predicted proteins | sample OrgsoiDNA2013051_FD_70944 | JGI IMG/M metagenome (GOLD analysis project Ga0066791, IMG submission 70944) | Permafrost soil microbial communities from the Arctic, to analyse light accelerated degradation of dissolved organic matter (DOM) -... | ecosystem: Environmental > Terrestrial > Soil >...
TGTGGCGAGCGGGCTTGCCCCGCGTTGGGCTGCGAAGCAGCCCCAATTAGACCGCCACGATTTACCTGGCAGACCGCGTTGTTTGGTTCTGGGGCCGCTGCGCAGCCCAACGCGGGGCAAGCCCGCTCACCACAACAAGCCCGCACCACAACAAGCCCGTTCGCCACAACAGCGCTCGGGCAGGCCTCAGTCGTTGAAGTCTTCCCAGCCGCCCATCTGCTTCCAGCGGTTGACGATGCCGCAGAACAACTCGGCCGTCTTCTCGGTGTCGTAGCGAGCCGAGTGAGCCTCACGCCCGTCAAAGTCGATACCGGCCGCCTGACAGGCTTTCGCCAGCACGGTCTGGCCATATGCCAGGCCCGCGAGGGTAGCAGTGTCGAAGCTGGAGAACGGGTGAAACGGGTTGCGCTTCATGTCCAAGCGCGTTACGGCGGCATTCAGGAAGCCCAGGTCGAAGCTGCTGTTGTGGCCGACCAGGATCGCGCGTTTGCAACCATTGGCCTTCAACGCCTTGCGAACGCCACGGAAGATATCGGTCAGCGCCGCTTCTTCACTCACCGCCATGCGCAGCGGGTGGTCGAGCTTGATGCCGGTGAATTCCAAAGCGGCTGCTTCGATGTTCGCGCCCTCGAACGGCTCGACACGAAAGAAGTGGGTGTGCTCGGGAAACACAAAACCCTGCTCGTCCATGCCGATGGTGGTCGCGGCAATTTCCAGCAAGGCGTCGGTGGCGCAGTTGAAGCCACCGGTTTCTACATCGATGACCACCGGCAGATAGCCGCGAAACCGCTCGGCCATCGGGTGACGGGAACCGCCGCCACTGTGCTCGTGTTCGTCATCGTAATGGTCTTCACTCACTTGCTTTCCTCCAGCAGGCGCCAGCGCAGTGTTTCACCGGCGCGCAGCGGGATAACAGTCAGCTCGCCAAACGGCAGGCTGGCAGGGGCGGTCCAGTCTTCACGAACCAGGGTAATGCGGTCGGTATTCGCCGGCAGGCCGTAGAAACGCGGGCCGTTGAGGCTGGCGAAGCCTTCGAGCTTGTCCAGGGCATTGCGCTGTTCAAACGCTTCGGCGTACAGCTCGATCGCCGCATAAGCGGTGTAGCAGCCGGCACAGCCACACGCGGCTTCTTTGGCGTGTTGAGCGTGAGGCGCGGAGTCGGTGCCGAGGAAGAACTTCGGGCTGCCGCTGGTGGCGGCGTCCAGCAAGGCCACTTGGTGAGTGTTGCGCTTGAGGATCGGCAGGCAATAGAAGTGCGGCCGAATCCCGCCCACCAACATGTGGTTGCGGTTGTAGAGCAGGTGATGCGCGGTGATGGTCGCACCGACATTGGCCGAAGCCTCGGTCACAAACTGCACGGCGTCGGCCGTGGTGATGTGTTCAAACACTACCTTAAGCGTCGGGAACAGCTCGACCACGCGGCGCATATGCTCGTCGATGAAGACCTTCTCGCGATCGAACACGTCGACATCGCCACGCGTGACTTCACCGTGAATCAGCAGCGGCATACCGACTTCAGCCATGGCTTCGATGGCCGGCAGGATCTTGTCGATACTGGTCACGCCGGAATCGGAGTTGGTGGTCGCGCCCGCCGGATACAGCTTGGCGGCGTGCACGAAGCCGGTGGCCTTGGCCTGGCGAATTTCGTCAGGCTGGGTGCGGTCAGTGAGGTAAAGCACCATCAGCGGTTCGAAGCGGCTGCCGGCCGGCCGTGCAGCGAGGATGCGCTGGCGATAGGCGTCGGCTTCAGCGGCATTACGCACCGGAGGTACCAGGTTAGGCATGATGATGGCGCGGCCAAATGTGCGCGCTACATCGGCCACGGTTTGGGGTAACGCAGCACCATCGCGAAGATGAATATGCCAGTCGTCGGGACGCAGCAGGGTCAGGCGGTCGGACATTGGGGATTCCAGGCGGGTCAATCTGGTGGGAATGCTACCGGAAAAGACTCTTGCAGGCACTCGCTATCAAGTTTTGCAGGACGCTACCGATATCCCTGGGTATGCCTTAACGACGTATGACGCTTTGAAGTGTTGTAGAAACCAGTGGAGCCTCCCGTGCGCCAGCATTATCTAGCCCTGCTCAGTGTGTTCGCCAGCCTGCCTGCGATGGCCCTCACGTTCCAGACACGTCTGGAGAATATTGAGTGGAAGGTGGAAGGCGACCAGTTCGAATGCCGCTTGACCCAGCCGATCACCGATTTCGGCTCGGGTGAGTTCGTGCGCCGGGCCGGTGAGCAGGCGACGTTTCGCCTGAAAGCCTACAACGGCGCGCTGGGTGCGGGCTCGGCGACCTTGTTGGCCGCCGCTGCGCCCTGGCAGCCGGGCCGCGGGGACATCAACCTTGGCGCCGTGCGTGCCGGCAGTGGCGAGGTGTTGTTCAACAGCTCCCAAGCTCAGGCCGGGCGGCTGTTCACCGGTTTGCTGGAAGGACGGAGCCCGACCGTGCGGCATTACGGGCGCGAAGGCGGCTACTCGGAAATTCGTCTGTTGCCGGTCAAGTTCAACAAGGCCTACAACGACTACCAATTGTGCACCACCAAGCTGTTGCCGATGAATTACGACCAGGTCAAACAGACCGAAGTCGGCTTTCCCGGTGGCGGCATTGAACTGGACGCGGCCGCGAAGAAGAAGCTGGACGTGATTGTGGCGTTCATGAAAGCCGATCCTACCGTCAACCATGTCGAGTTGAACGGCCATTCGGACAACAGCGGAAATCGCCTGACCAACCGTGATGTCTCGCGCCGCCGGGCGTTGGCGGTCACGGACTACTTAAAGGCCAATGGCATCCCGGAATCGCAGATTTCCATGCGGTTTTACGGCGAGAGCTACCCACTGGCGCCCAACACCAATGCCGCCAACCGGGCGCGCAATCGCCGCGTGAATATCCAGCTGGAACGCGTGGCAGCCCCCGAGAAACCGGCGCCGCAGGCCACTGCACCGAGCAACCCGGCACACACGTCTTAAGGTGCGACCCTCGGTCGCCCGCTCGACATAATCTGTCGCTTTATCTTCATTTGCTGTCGCGCCTCTGTAAATTCACGGTTTTGGTCGGTAGAATCGACGCCTTTCCGTACAACCCCGTGGAGTGATGGCATGGCCGACGTAAACAAGGTCGTTCTCGCGTATTCCGGCGGCCTGGACACTTCGGTGATCCTCAAGTGGCTGCAGGATACTTATAACTGTGAAGTGGTGACCTTCACCGCTGACCTGGGTCAGGGCGAAGAGGTCGAACCTGCACGTGCCAAGGCGCAAGCCATGGGCGTGAAAGAGATCTACATTGACGACCTGCGCGAAGAATTCGTCCGCGATTTCGTCTTCCCGATGTTTCGCGCCAACACCGTCTACGAAGGCGAGTACCTGCTGGGTACTTCCATCGCACGTCCGCTGATCGCCAAACGCCTGATCGAAATTGCCAACGAAACCGGCGCCGACGCCATTTCCCATGGCGCGACCGGCAAGGGCAACGATCAGGTGCGCTTCGAACTGGGCGCCTACGCGCTCAAACCAGGCGTGAAAGTGATTGCTCCGTGGCGTGAGTGGGACCTTTTGTCCCGTGAAAAGCTGATGGATTACGCTGAAAAGCACGCGATCCCGATCGAGCGTCACGGCAAGAAGAAGTCCCCGTACTCGATGGACGCCAACCTGCTGCACATCTCCTATGAAGGCGGCGTGCTGGAAGACACCTGGACCGAGCACGAAGAAGACATGTGGAAATGGACCGTCTCCCCGGAGAACGCTCCTGACAAGCCACAGTACCTGGAACTGACCTACCGCAACGGCGACATCGTCGCGCTGGACGGCGTCGAAATGACCCCGGCCACCGTGCTGGCGACCCTGAACCGTATCGGTGGCGAACACGGTATCGGCCGTCTCGACATCGTCGAGAACCGTTACGTGGGCATGAAGTCCCGTGGTTGCTACGAAACCCCGGGCGGCACCATCATGCTGCGCGCTCACCGCGCCATCGAGTCCATCACCCTGGACCGTGAAGTGGCTCACCTCAAAGACGAGCTGATGCCCAAGTACGCCAGCCTGATCTATACCGGCTACTGGTGGAGCCCTGAGCGTCTGATGCTGCAACAGATGATCGACGCCTCCCAGGCCCACGTGAACGGCGTTGTGCGCCTGAAGCTGTACAAGGGCAACGTGATCGTCACCGGCCGCAAGTCCGATGAATCGCTGTTCGACGCCAACATTGCTACCTTCGAAGAAGACGGCGGCGCCTACAACCAGGCGGATGCTGCGGGCTTCATCAAGTTGAACGCACTGCGCATGCGCATTGCTGCCAACAAGGGTCGCAAGCTGTTCTGAGTGAGCTGCGTTGTTAAAAATGGCCCCTGTTAAGGGGCCATTTTTTTTGCCTGCCGATTAAGTCGCGGGGCTTGAACCGAACACAATGTTTAAAAACTCAGGGGAATGTTTAAGTTTTTGTCGGTCAGGAAAGTTGATGGGTTTATTTTTCAGTTCGAATTCACGATTTGCGTTGTTGAATGAATTTTTAACACCTGCCTAGGAACTATGTCTTACAGAAAATTCACTACACAAGTAAGAAAGGTATGTAAGACATGGAAAGTTCTGTAGGAAGCAGGGGTGTAAATGAATATGTTCAAAGGAACTAATACAGGCGGTTTTTTTGCGTCTGCTCATTCGCTTGTGGGTGATGAGCAATGGGTATTTCCTGAAAGTCCTGTGCGGCACGTTTACCCTGAACCCCTTGTGCGGCGGTTATTTCACTCAAAACATGTCAGCCCCCGGAAAGTTCTGAAAGGCGCCATAAAGCCCAAACTGTCCGAGTTAATGTTTTTTTGTAGGTTAATTCCTATATCGCTGTGGGGTGGGTCTCTGCTTGCTGTTGCTTGGGGGGTAATGCTATGCCAACTAGGAAACGACTACGCTATTGTGCTTGCTCTAAATAATTCGAACAGCGAAATTGGACTTTCTCATGAATAAAGTGCTGATCGTGGATGATCATCCCGTCATTCGTCTTGCTGTGCGCATGCTAATGGAGCGTCATGGTTATGAAGTCGTTGCCGAGACTGATAACGGTGTCGATGCGTTGCAACTTGCACGGGAACATGTACCGGACATTGTCATACTGGATATCGGGATTCCCAAACTCGATGGGCTGGAAGTTATTTGCCGCCTGGCGTCTGCCAAGCAGCCCGCGCCTTTCAAGGTGTTGGTGCTGACGTCCCAGGCGCCCGGGCATTTTTCGATGCGCTGCATGCAGGCGGGAGCGGCGGGCTATGTGTGCAAGCAGCAGGACCTGACCGAATTGCTGAGCGCGATAAAGGCCGTGCTCTCCGGCTACAGCTATTTCCCCAACCAGGCGCTCAATTCCGTGCGTTCAACCATGGGCAACGCCAGCGAGGCGGACATGGTCGAGCGTTTGTCGGGGCGCGAAATGATGGTGCTGCAGCAGTTGGCCCGTGGCAAAACCAACAAGGAAATCGCCGACGGCATGTTCCTGAGCAACAAGACCGTCAGTACCTACAAGACTCGCCTGTTGCTCAAGCTCAATGCCCGGTCCCTTGTGGACCTGATCGAGCTGGCTCAACGCAACGGCCTGGTCTAGAGCGGGGCGCAGAAATAGTCGGCAAAAAAAAGCCTCCATCAGGGAGGCTTCCGGTCGTGAACGGGCTGATCAGAGGTCGAAATCGTAATCGGCCAGTTGTTTTTGCAGGCGTCGCTCTTCCAGAAGGTTATCGATAGTGCGGCGTTTGCTCAAATTGGTCTTGGCCACCTCTGCAACAGGTGCGTCCCCATCGTCATCCGACTCTGCAACGAGGTCGTCTTCTACATCCAGTTGTTCTTTGCCAGTGCTCATAAGGTTCACTCCAGGCTAAGACTGCCATTGGCGCTCCTTATAACGATAATCCATGAACGGGTAAAAAAGATTTTTTCAATCGACTGATCGAGAAAACCAATGATCGCTCAATCGTCGGACGTCTTGTCCTTGTATTCGCACAGGTCTTCGATCCGGCAGCTGCCGCAGCGAGGCTTGCGGGCCTGGCAAACGTAACGTCCATGAAGGATCAACCAATGGTGGGAATCGAGAAGATAGGGCTTGGGCACGAACTTCATCAGCTGTTTTTCCACCTCAACGACGTTTTTGCCGCGAGCGATGCCGGTTCGGTTGCTGACACGAAAAATATGCGTGTCCACTGCCATGGTCAGTTGCCGAAACGCAGTGTTGAGCACCACATTGGCCGTCTTGCGCCCCACACCCGGCAGCGCTTCAAGGGCTTCGCGAGTTTGGGGCACTTCGCTGCCATGCAGTTCGACGAGCAGGCGGCAGGTCTCGATGACATTCTTGGCCTTGCTGTTGTACAACCCGATGGTCTTGATGTACTCCGACAACCCTTCCACACCCAGTGCGTAAATAGCCTCTGGCGTATTGGCCACCGGGTATAGCTTGGCGGTGGCCTTGTTGACGCCAACGTCCGTGGATTGGGCCGACAGAATCACCGCAATCAGCAACTCGAATGGCGACGAGTAGGCCAGTTCGGTTTTGGGCTCCGGATTGTCTTCGTGAAACCTGCGGAAAATTTCCAGGCGTTTTGCGGCGTTCATGGGGCGGGTATTTCCTTGCAGGCTGTCGTCGTAGTTTCAAAAGCGCAGGCGTTGCAGGATAAACCATCGCCACTCTGCCCGGCAGCGACTGTCGCGGATCAATCGCCGGTGTGCGCGTCCACTTGGCGCTGCGCTTGCTCGAGCGTGTGTTGTGCGGCTTTGAGCTCATCCGCGGTGGTTTGCGGCTGGCGTAGCAACCTGCTGACGTCCGCGCGCGCGTACGCCAAGGCGGTTTTCAGCTGGCGCAGCTGAGTGTCGATGGGGCGTTTTTCCACACGCTGCAACTCAGGTCTTGGCTGCTCACTGACAGCCTCGGCGTCATGCAGGGTTTGCTCTGCGGTGGCCAGCGCGGCACTCAAGGTTGCCAATTGCTGCTCGTCAGCATTGCGGTCCTGGGCCTTCTTCAATTCGGCGCGGCGCATCGCCAGCTGGATTTTCGCGCGCTTGAGTTCAGGGTCTTTGGCGGTCGGCAGTGGAGGCGGACTGTTCGCCTCCAGTGCGCTGAGCGCCTGCTCTGCCGCTTCGAACTGCTGCTGCAGGACGATCAGCTGCGACTGTTGCTCAAACGTCGGCGGATGACCGAATGCCTTCAAGGATTTGTGCAACTGGGCACGACTCATTGCCACGGTGATTTTGGCTTTCTTGACCGCTGCATCCTGGGCTGCCTGAGCACTGTCGGTGTGCACAGACACACTGGGTGTCGGGCGTTTGGCTCGCGCCAGGCGCTCGGCGAGTTTATGTGCATCTTCGCGTTGCAGCCGCGCGTTGCGTTGCTCATAGCGCCGCCGCGCCCGGTCGCGCTTGAGGGCACGCGCATGGCGCTGCTGATCATTGGCAGCCAGGCCGCCGACAATCGGCAGCACGCTCGTCGCTGGGCGCATCTCAATGCAATCGACAGGGCAGGGCGCCACACACAGGTCGCAACCGGTGCACTCATCAATGATCACGGTGTGCATCAACTTGGCGGCGCCGACAATCGCATCCACCGGGCAAGCCTGGATGCATTTGGTGCAGCCGATGCACTCGGCCTCGCGAATATAGGCGACCTGGGCGGGAGCCTCGCCTCGGCTGGTGTCCAGTTCCAGCACCGGCACGCGCAGCAACTGCGCAAGGCCCGCAATGGTTTCCTGCCCACCGGGCGGGCACTTGTTGATCGCCTCGCCCTGAGCAATGCCCTCGGCGTAAGGCTTGCAGCCCGGGTGCCCGCATTTGCCGCATTGGGTCTGCGGCAGCAGCGCGTCGATACGTTGGATCAGAGTCATGGGGTGATCATTGGCATGCCGGTTAGACAAACAGGGGCTGTAGGGTGAGCCCGCCGGTTGTGGGTGGCGGCTGTTCTGTGGCGAGCGGGCTTGCCCCGCGTTGGGCTGCGAAGCGGCCCCACCAAGGCCACCGGGTTTCCAAAGGTAGAACCGGGTGTTTGGTTCAGGGGCCGCTACGCGCCCCAACGCGGGGCAAGCCCGCTCGCCACAACAAGGCTGCTTGCCACATCGTTTTACTTGATCCGTTGACCCGGTTTGGCACCGCTGTCAGGGCTCAACAGGTAGATCTCTTCACCGCCAGGGCCCGCCGCCATCACCATGCCTTCGGAAATACCGAACTTCATTTTCCGTGGCTTGAGGTTGGCAATCATCATGGTCAGACGACCATCGAGCTTGGACGGGTCCGGGTAAGCGCTCTTGATTCCGGAGAATACGTTGCGTCGCTCATCACCGATGTCCAGCGTCAGGCGCAGCAGCTTGTCGGCACCTTCCACGGCTTCGGCCTTGATGATCAGCGCAACGCGCAGGTCAACGGCGGCAAAAGCGTCGAAGTCGATTTCCGGGGAGAGCGGGTCTTTGGCCAACTCGCCATTGCCGGCCGGTGCCGATTCGCCGGTGTCGGTCTGGCTGGCGACCAGGTCTTCTTTCGAAGCATCGGTCATCGCCTGCACCTTGACGGGGTCGATACGGGTCATCAGCGGCTTGAACTCGTTCAATTGATGGTTGCTGAGCAAGGTAGCGTGGTCATTCCAGGTCAGCGGCGCGACGTTGAGGAACGCCTCGGCGTCGGCGGCCAGCAATGGCAACACCGGCTTGAGGAAGATCACCAACTGGCGGAACAGGTTGACGCCCGTGGCGCAGATCGCCTGGACTTCAGCTTGCTTGCCTTCCTGCTTGTTCAGCGACCACGGCGCCTTGTCGGCGATCCACGCGTTGGCACGGTCGGCCAGGCCCATGATTTCGCGCATGGCGCGGGCGAAGTCGCGCGCTTCATAGGCGTCGGCAATGCTTGGCGCGGCGGCCAGGAAGGCCTCGGTCAGTTCCGGTGCGGCGTTCTCGGCCACCAACAAACCGCCATTACCCTTGTGGATAAACCCGGCGCAACGGCTGGCGATGTTGACGACTTTGCCCACCAGGTCCGAGTTGACCTTCTGTACGAAGTCTTCCAGGTTCAGGTCGAGGTCGTCGACGCCACGGCCCAGCTTGGAGGCGTAGTAGTAGCGCAGGTATTCCGGCGACAAGTGGTCCAGGTAGGTGCGCGCCTTGATAAAGGTGCCACGGGACTTGGACATTTTCTGGCCGTTGACCGTCAGGTAGCCGTGCACGGCGATGCCGGTTGGCTTGCGGTAGCCCGACCCTTCAAGCATCGCCGGCCAGAACAGGGCGTGGAAGTTGACGATGTCCTTGCCGATGAAGTGGTACAGCTCGGCGGTGGAATCCTTGGCCCAGAACGCATCGAAGTCCAGCTCCGGCGTGCGGTCGCACAGGTTCTTGAAGCTGGCCATGTAGCCGATTGGCGCGTCCAGCCACACATAGAAATACTTGCCTGGCTCGTCCGGGATCTCGAAACCGAAGTACGGCGCATCGCGGGAGATGTCCCACTGTTGCAGGCCGGCATCCAGCCATTCGGCGATCTTGTTGGCCACGGCGTC
>Ga0066791_10001000_pt1 | contig 9485 bp, 7 predicted proteins | sample OrgsoiDNA2013051_FD_70944 | JGI IMG/M metagenome (GOLD analysis project Ga0066791, IMG submission 70944) | Permafrost soil microbial communities from the Arctic, to analyse light accelerated degradation of dissolved organic matter (DOM) -... | ecosystem: Environmental > Terrestrial > Soil >...
ACCAGCCGCGACTACCAGGGCCGCAGCGGCGATCGTCATGTTCTTCGTTAGGTTTTTCATCGTCTTATCCTCCTTCGGGTTCGCTGCTGCGTTCCCGATTACGCACCCATATAGTGCACGCCTGCCGCCAGCCGGTCTCACCACGCCGCGTACTTCGTAAATGTTTGAAAATGCATGTACCCCCGATCCTGTGCGGGCTGGTTTCGCGGTTTTTGTGAACACTCCGGTTCACATCGCGTGAACCCGATGGTTCAGCGTGGTTCAACATGGCCTGATAGACTGGGCGCTGAATAGCGTTCCTTATGGAAGCGGAATTCATCGTCGTCAGCGGAGAACTTCTGGGCACGCGGTTCTCGCTTGGGCCGGGCGACCTGCGGATTGGCCGCGCCGAGTCTTCCCAGATCCGGCTGGCCGAACCGGATGTCGCCTGGGAGCATTGCCTGCTCCGCCTTCGCGAGGGCCGCTACCACATCACGGACCGGCGCACGGGCATCGGGACGTATGTCAATGGAATGCGCGTCACCGATCACTGCCTGGAGCCCGGCGACCAGGTCGGCATCGGCGAAACCGTGCTGGTCTATCGCGAAGATGCGGCGGAAATCCCGGCCGATTCGCAGCACCACACGCTGCTGCGCGCCTGTTCGCTGCTCTTCCTGTTCCGCGCCTTTGCGCTGTCGCAGAGCGGAAACCACCGCGGCGCGCTCGAGAAACAGATTCTGCGCCTCATCGGAGACATCGTGCCGTGTTTGGACGGCGCCATCCTGTTGGGACGCGATGCCGGCGAACTGGCCGCCGCCGCCGCCGGACGTTCGGGGCCGGTGCACTTCGCGGAGATCGCCGAACGCCTTTGCCGCGAGGGCTCGGTGATCGTGCCGGAACACCTCACCATCGCTCTGGCTCTCTATGTTCGCGGCGCAGTGGCTGGAATGCTGGCCGCCTGGTTCCCGGCCCCGGAAGGCGCCAACTTCGAACACCACCGCGACACCCTGAGCGCCATCGCAACGCTGGCCGCGGCCGCGCTTGAAACGGCGCGCGACGTGGAGCGGCTCCAGTCCGAAAATGCGCTTCTGCTGGAACGGATTGCGGCGGGCGAGAGCGGCATGGTGGGCGAAAGCCCCGCCATCCTCAAACTGCTGCAGATGGTCGCGCGCCTGGCGCCGCAGGATACTTCGGTATTGATCCTGGGCGAAAGCGGCACCGGCAAAGAGCTAGTGGCGCGCGCCCTGCACCGGCAAAGCCCGCGTGCGGCCAAGCCATTCGCGGCCATCAACTGCGCCGCCCTCACGGAGACGCTGCTTGAGAGCGAATTGTTCGGGCATGAGAAGGGCGCCTTCACCGGCGCGGTGGCGGCCAAGAAAGGAAAGCTCGAGGCCGCGGAGGGTGGAACCGTCTTCCTCGATGAGATCGGCGAACTGGCGCCCAGCCTCCAGGCCAAACTGCTGCGCGTATTGCAGCAGCGCGAATTTGAACATGTGGGAGGCACGCGCACGCTGAAGCTGGATGTCCGGATGGTGGCCGCCACCAACCGCGATTTACAGGCCGAAGTCCGCGCCGGATCGTTCCGCGAAGATCTGTATCACCGGCTCAACGTGGTGACCTTGCGCGTGCCGCCGCTGCGCGACCGGCCGGGCGACATCCCGGCTCTGGCGCGCTACTTTCTGGACCGGGCCGCGGCCCGCTGCCACCGCCGTGTGGGGGCCATCTCACCCGAAGCCGAGCGCTACCTCACGAATTATTCGTGGCCGGGCAATATCCGCGAACTGGAGAACGCCATCGAGCGCGCCGTGGTGCTGGGCACGTCCGATGCGGTTTTACCGGAGGATCTGCCGGAGACCATTCTGGAATCGGCCGCCGTGCCGGAGGTGCCTGGCGCGTTGCAATCCACCGTCACCCAGACCAAGCGCCAATCCATCATCGCCGCTTGGCAGCAGGCCGCGGGCGACCATAAACAGGCCGCCGCGCGTCTTAACATACATCCCAATTCGCTGCGCCGCTTGATCCGCAGTCTGAACCTGCGCGACGTGCTTCAATAACACCTCTGCCAGGCCGATCGCGCTTGGTTGCCCGACACACAAGCTAGAATCAGCGTGATGACAAAGATGTTGTACCTCGCCGCGTGGAATGGATAGGGCAAGACTTCAGCAACTTGCGGAGCTTCGTTTAAGGGATGCCCAAGCGTTGCTCGCTGCGGGTCAGTGGGACGCAGCTTACTACCTGCTGGGCTACTGTGTTGAGTGCGCGCTGAAGGCCTGCGTCGCCAAGCAGTTTCGGCTACACGAAGTGCCGGACAAGAAACTCGTCAACTCTTTTTATACGCACAGTCTCGACGAGTTGCTGACGATTTCGGGTGTCAAGTCGGAAAAGGAAATTCACGCCAGGGCCGACTCCAGTTTTGAGATCAACTGGAACACAGTGCGAGACTGGAACGAGACCGTGCGATACGATGTAGGGATCACGGAAGGGTTCGCCCGGGAGATGTTCGACGCCGTGGCGAACACTGCATCAGGGATTCTGCCATGGCTGAAAATACATTGGTAAAAGAGCAGTTGACCGACGAGATGATCGAGGCCGGTGCTCAACTCACCCAGAAACTGGACGAGATCGGCTTGCCAATTTCCGTGGCCATGTGGTTTTTCCTTCCCGACATCAACGAGTGGCGTCTTTTGTTTGCTTCTCCCCAATTATCGGTGGAAGGCCCGAGGGAGGTTTACAAGAAGATTGAAGACGCTAGGAAGGCGCTAGGAGCGAAAGCCGAACGGCTACCGTTTTCAGCAATAGGACTGATGGACACAAACCATCAACTCGTGCAACTGCTCCGGATTGCGCTACGAACTGGTCCCGGAATATCCCGGGTCCGCTTCTCGAAGAATGTGATCAACGGACACTTCATAGACGACGCCCTGATTTATCGAAGCGCCGCATGAAATGACGAATGACCCTTTTGGGGCCAAGGGTTCTTTCAACTCTGCCGATTCAGTCCACGCCTTGACCCGCCGCCCCCGCTTCCCCTTCCTCCGCCGTGAAGTACGCGCAATCGGGGTGGTGGAAGACCAGCGCGCTCACGCTGGCCTCGGGCTCCATCATCATGCCTTCGGTGAGCCGCACTCCAATCTCTTCCGGCCGCAGCAGTTGGAACAGGCCCTGCTGGTCCTCCATATTCGGACAAGCCGGATAGCCGAAGCTGTAGCGCTTGCCGCGATACCTGGATGTGAAGCGGTCCTGCATCGTCGTCGTCGGAGGGTCGGGAAAGCCCCAGTCTTCGCGGATGCGGCGGTGCAGCCACTCCGCTGTGCCTTCGGCGGTTTCCGTCGCCAATGCCTGAATGGCAATTGATTTGAGGTACTCGCCTTCCTGCTTCCACGCCTCGGCCCGCTCCCGGATGCACTCACCCGCAGTCACCACGAATAGCGCCAGGTGGTCGCGCCGGCCGGCTAACTCGGAGTTCAGAATGTAATCGCTCAGGCAAAGGCCGTCCTCCCGGCGCTGCCGGCCGAAACGAAACGTGTGGATGGGCGTATCCGCGCCCGGATTGAACAGGCGGATGTCGTTGCCGTCGCGCTCGGCTTCGAAGAACTGCCACACCGCCTTGGCTTTCATGAAGCGCGCAGCCTCCTGCTTCACCTCTTCCACGTTATGGAACAACTCCATCGCCTTGGGGTCGTGCTCCGCCAGCCCACGCTCGAAATTCCCCTTGTAGCCCAGATTCTTGCCGTAGAGCATGAAGGGGTTGATGTAACTCCACAACTCGGTCAGGTGCGGCAGGTCGCGCACGCGGCGGTCCAGGTATGGCGCCGGCGGAATGGGAATCTGCGTCCGCACCTTGGCGCTACGCTTCGTTGTCATCGGCCCTGCCGGCTCCACCGGCGTTTCCGCGCTCACCGGCGCTTCCACTGCCTTGTGGGCTTCCAGCACCTCGTGCCGCTCCGCCGGATCCATCAGGCGGTTCATCAGGCTGAGCCCCGTCATGGCGTCCTTCGCGTAGCACACGGCTTCGCCATAGGCCGGCGCGATTTTCGTGCGCGTGAACTTTTCCGAAAGCGCGGCCCCGCCCACCAGCAGCGGCACCGCGATGCCCGCGGTCTTCAAATCCGTCGCGGTGATCACCATCTGCTGCGTGCTCTTGACCAGCAGGCCGGAAAGTCCGATGGCATCGGGCTGGTGTTCGCGATAAGCGCGAATCAGCGCATCGGGCGGAACCTTGATCCCGAGGTTGACCACGTCGTAGCCGTTGTTGGCCAGAATGATCTCCACCAGATTTTTCCCGATGTCGTGGACATCGCCCTTCACCGTGGCCAGAATCACCTTGCCGCGAGCTGCCGTATCGGCCTTCTCCATGAACTGCTCCAGATGATTCACCGCGGCCTTCATGGCTTCGGCCGATTGCAGCACTTCCGCCACAATCAGCTCATTGTTGTTGAACAGCCGCCCCACCTCCGCCATCCCTGCCATCAGCGGTCCGTTGACGATGTCGAGCGGCGCGGCGCCTTCGGCCCGCTTGCGGTCCAGGTCGGCGATGAGCCCGTCCTTACTGCCTTCGACGATGTAGTTGGCCAGGCGCTGGTCGAGCGGCAGATCCGCGGCCCGCTGCTTCACACGTCCGCCGGTCTTGCGAAAATGGTCCGTGACCGCGCCGATGTGGAACTGGTTGATGGCGGCTTTCTGCGCGGCCGTCTGCTGGCGCCAATCCTCGGGCGCGGTACGCAGCGATTCGCCGTTCTCATCCAGGGGTGCATCCACGGGCGGCGAATTGAACAGCAGGTTCTCCGCCAGACGGCGCTCGTCTTCCGGAATAGACGCGAACCGTTCCAGCTTCTGCGCATTGACGATGGCCAGGTCGAGGCCGGCCTTCGTGCAGTAATAGAGGAAGACCGAGTTCACCACTTCGCGGGCCGCCGCCGGCAGGCCGAATGAGATGTTCGAAATGCCCAGCACGGTTTTGGCGAAGGGCAGATTCTCTTTCACCAGGCGGATGCCTTCGATGGTTTCCACCGCCGCCCCGATATAGTTCACATCGCCCGTGGCGCAGGGGAAGACCAGCGGATCGATGATGATGTCTTCCGGCGGAATTCCGTACTTTTCGGTGAGCAACCGGTAGGAGCGTTCGGCCACCGCCAGCTTGCGCTCGCGCGTGAAGGCCTGGGCCTGCAGCTTGTCTTCGTCGATGGAGCCCACCACCAGCGCCGCGCCGTAGCGCCTGGCGATCGGGCACATACGCTCGAACTTCTCTTCGCCGTCTTCCAGGTTGATGGAGTTGACGATGCTCTTTCCCTGGCAATACGTGAGCGCCAGTTCCACCGCCTTCGGGTCGGTCGTGTCGATCATCACCGGCGCTTTGATCTTGCGCACCAGCAGCTCATAGAACGCCGGAATGTCCTGGAGTTCTTCGCGGTCCGCGCTCTGCAGGCAGACGTCGATGACGTGCGCGCCATTCTTCACCTGCCAGCGCGCGATTTCAGTGGCCTCTTCCCATTTCTCCTCCGCCACCATGTTCTTGAACAGCCGCGAGCCGATGACGTTGGTGCGCTCGCCCACAATCAGCGGCCGGTTGCTGTCCTCCGCCTCCACCAGTTCCGTGCCCGAGTAATAAGCGCGGTGCGACGGCTGCTGAATCTGCCGCGGCCGCTTGCCCCGCACCATCCGGGCCAGCGCGCCGATGTGCGCCGGAGTGGTTCCGCAACAGCCGCCGACAATATTCAGCCAGCCGCGGTCGACAAATCTTTCCAGTTGCGCCGACAGAGATTCCGGAGTCTCCGGGAATTTCCCTTCGTCGTCCGGCAGGCCCGCATTGGGGTAGCACGAGATGCGCAGAGAAGACATCTCGTTCAAGGTCCGAATGTGGTCGGTCATCAGGTCGGGACCGGTGGCGCAGTTCAGGCCCACCGCCAGAAGGTCGTGATTGCCGATTGACGCATACAGCGCATCGATCGGCTGGCCGCCCAACATGGTGCCGGTCCTCTCAATGGTTACCGAAGCCATCACCGGGATACGAAATCCCAGTTCCGCCTCCAATTGCTCCACCGCCACCAGCCCGGCCTTGAGGCTGCCCGTATCGAAACAGGTTTCGATCACCAGAAAATCGGCGCCGCCCTCTACCAATCCTTTGGCCTGCTCGTAATAGGCCGCGCGAAGCTGTGAGAACGTGGTGGAGCGGGTGATACTGACATCCTTATTGGTAGGCCCCATGGACCCGGCCACAAAGCGCGGCTTGGCGGCTGTTGAAAATTCGTCCGCGACTTCGCGCGCGATTCTGGCCGCCGCAAAATTGAGCTCGTGGCAGCGGTCGTCCAGCTTATTGTCGGCCAGCGCGATCCGGGTGCCGCCAAAACTGTTGGTTTCGATGATGTCGGCGCCCGATTCCAGGTACGTCCGATGGATATTCTGAATCACGTCGGGCCGCGTGACTACCAGGATTTCCGGACAGTTCTCGCGCCCCAGGTAATCGGTCTCGATGTCGAGCGGCGCCTGGTGAATCATGGTTCCCATGGCCCCGTCGATGACGAGTACACGTTGGTCCAGGATGTCTTTGAGCGCCTGCCGACGCTCCTGGGGTTTGGTCATAGGGAGTGTTACTTACCCTATTTTAGCAGGCATTACTTGGGCGTCACCTTGACGTCGGTCACGTAATACTTCACGTCGCTCTCCACCACCATGGTGGCTTGGATCTTATCGCCCACGTGCAGCTTCTGAAATTCGGCATCGGGCTGCACGGAATATTCCATGGCCATGGCGCCCATCCAATCGCCAATCTTGTCATGGTCGATGGTCGCCTTCCTGGTGGCCGGGTCGAGGGCCTTGACCTCGCCCTGCATGGCGTAACGCTTCGGCTGGTCTTTGGCGCCGCCGCACCCCGCCAGGGCTATCGAGAGCGCCATCGCGAGGGCTAGCGGCAGCCTGGTAAATCGTCTGGTCATGACCACATCATCGCATTTGGCCCAGGCTCAGGAGGAACGAAACAATCCCAAAGCCTCCGATCGCGATCCCGGCGATGCGGTTCATCCAAACCATCATGCGGTCGTTAAACCGGTCGCGCAAGCGGTTCACGATGCTGACCAGGATGATCCACCAGAGCATCGATCCGCACCCGATGCCCAGCACCAGGAACAGCGTCGGCCAGGACACCCGCCCCTGGCTCATCCCTAATCCAGTCAGGACGGCGAGGAATGACAACACCGTGGTTGGATTGGTCAAGGTCAGCAGGAACGTGGAGACGAAATCCGAATGGTCCGATTCGTCGCGCGCGTCTTTGGACAATGCCTGCGGCCGTTTGCGGTAATACGAGATGCCGATTATCACCAGGAGGATGCCGCCGATCAAGCGGATCCAAAACTCCTCGCGGATCAGGAATTGAATCACAAACGTGATGCTGAAGCCCGCGATGCAGCCGTAAAAGGTGTCGGCGGCGGCTGCTCCCAGGCCGGAAAGCAGACCCGACGCGCGGCCCTTCGTGAGGGTGCGGGAAATGCACAGGACGTTGATCGGCCCCACCGGCGCGGCGATGATCAGGCCGGCAATCAGGCCCCGGATGAGTAGCTCGACAGAGGTCACAGTGTTCCATTCTAATGTAGACCGCCCGGCTGTTTTGGGCCACCGTGGCCCAAAATTCAAAAAAGCTTGTTGGGACCACGTGAGTTAGCGGTTTCGTTGGGCCACCGTGGCCCAAACGCTTGTTATAGACTGAGGCAATGCGGAAAATTCTTCTCGGCGTTTTCACTGCCATCCTGACCTTCGCGGCCGATGACCCGTGGGCCAAAGTTAAAGATCTCAAGACCGGCACGGAGCTGCGGGTATACAAAAAGGGCGCGTCCCAACCGCTGCTGGTCAAGATGGACGAAGTCACGGATGAAAACCTGGTGGTGGTGAATAAGAAAGAACAGATAGCCATTCCAAAGGACCAGATCGACCGCGTGGATTACCGTCCGGTGAAATCGCGAGTCACTAAGGAAACCAGGACCACGGTGTCCAATGGGGGCGAAGCGGCGCCGCCGGCGCCGGGGCCCGATCAGAATGCGGGCGGGCCCACGACCTCTACTTCGACCAACGTCAGCTTCGGGTCGAAGGCGGACTTCGAGACCATTTACCGGCGGCCGGCCAATTTACATCCGGCGAATCCTGTTAAATAACGCGCCTCGTCCCGTAAATACTTCGAAAAGAAATCGAAAGGAGCGATCGTCATGACCTATTTGCACGACGTGAAATTCGCCGTCCGCTCGTTAGCCCGCACGAAAGGGCTTACGATCACCGTGGTGCTTACGCTCGCGCTCGGCATCGGCGCCAACGCCGCCATCTTCAGCCTGGTGCGCGGCGTGCTCCTGCGTCCGCTGGTTAACCGCGATGAGGACCGGTTGATCTACCTCCGCCAGAGCGCGCGCGGCATGGGCGTCGATGACGCGGCGTTCTCCGTGCCGGAGATTCAGGACCTGCGCGCGCGCGTGACTAAGCTGACGGCGTTCGGCGACTTCTCCACCATCGGCTTCACCATGGTCGGCCTGGGCGAGCCGCGCGAGGTCCGCGCGGGCGTTGTCGGCGGATCGTATTTTGAGGTGATGGGGCTGCACCCGGTGCTCGGCCGGCTGCTCGACATGCGGGACGACGGCCCGAAAGCCGCGGGCGCGGTAGTGCTGACCTATCGTTTCTGGACCACGGGGCTCAAGAGCGATCCGTCGGTGCTGGGCAAGACCATCCGGCTGGGCACGCGCCCGGCCACCATCGTAGGCGTGCTGGAACCGTCGGTGCCGTATCCGGCGGAAACCGAGATCATCGCCAACGTCGTGACCAGCCCGCATCATCTGTCGGCGACCATGGTGACCGGACGGATCCACCGCATGACGGAGCTGTTCGCGCGGCTGGCTCCGGGCGCGGATCTGGAGCAGGCGCGCGCCGAGCTGCGCGCCGTCCACGGGGCGATTGTGAAGGAGCATCCCGAAGCGTATTCGGCGAAAGCGGACTTCCGGATCGAGGCTGTGCGGCTGCGCGACCAGATCACATCGCGCGCCAGGACGGTGCTGCTGGTGCTGCTGGCGGCGTCGGTGCTGGTCTTCGTCATCGCGTGCTCGAACGTCGCCAACCTGATTCTGGCGCGTTCCGTCCGGCGCGAAGGCGAGCTGGCGATCCGCGCGGCACTCGGCGCAAGCCCTGGCTCACTGCGCCGGACGCTGCTGGCCGAAAGCGTCCTGCTCTGCGGCGCCGGCGCGGCGCTGGGCGTGTTGAGCGCGCGGCCGATGGTGGCCATCCTGGCCCGGTACGCTTCCCGCTTCTCGGTCCGCGCCCTCGATCTGACGGTCGATTCCAGCATGCTCTGGGTCGGCGCCATACTGGCAGTCCTGGCGGCGGTGCTGTTGGCGTTTGTGCCTCGCCTGCCGTCGGCCGATACATCGCACGGGCTCGGCGTATCCGCCGGCAGCCTGCGGATCACCGGCAACACCAGCCGCAGGCAGAGGGTCTTTGCCGTGACGCAGATCGCCGCGTCCTTCGTGCTCCTGGCCGGC
>Ga0066791_10001006_pt1 | contig 9419 bp, 11 predicted proteins | sample OrgsoiDNA2013051_FD_70944 | JGI IMG/M metagenome (GOLD analysis project Ga0066791, IMG submission 70944) | Permafrost soil microbial communities from the Arctic, to analyse light accelerated degradation of dissolved organic matter (DOM) -... | ecosystem: Environmental > Terrestrial > Soil >...
CCAGCAGAGCTGGCCGATGCGTGAAGCGGTCAGCCGCGATTAAGCGACTGGCTGACGCCAGTCATCGGAACCCGAAGTACCGGATACTTCGTGGGTCCAGGTGATTTTGCGGTAGGTGAATTGCACTTCTTCCAGGTGCGTGAAGTGGGAGTTCGACGGATCCTGGCAGTTGTGCATTTTGTTGTTGATGGCGACGATGATCGCGTCTTCCAGTTTGGTGGTGTAGTAGTGCTCTTGGGTCCCTTGGGCCGAAGTGCGGTACCACTGGATAACGATTTCGCTCATGCGCTCGCCGGAGGTCAGAGCAGCTTGCAGCAGTGGCGAAGCCTTGTCGTAGACCTTGGTGATCACAACTGGCTTGTGAACGCGCTGACCGGTTGGTTGGCCGGATTGCGGGTCACGCGGGATGATCACGTCGTGGCTGAAAGCCTGAACCATGACTTGGTCTTCGTGACCTTCTTGGTAGGTGTTGCCAACCGAGTCGGCGGTGAAGGCGCCGGCAGTGATCAGACCTTGTTTTTCGCCAGTGACGGACATGTACGCTGGTGTAGCCATGGATGTGCTCCTTGCTAAAAGTTAGGGTGCCCGGGAGGCGAAATCGCCCGGTGGGTGCCTAATACGTATCAAGGTCCGTGCCAGAAAAGTTGAGGGCCAGGTAAACCGGGGGGATGGCCGAGGTTTTTCAATCGCTTGAGTAATTTTCAAGGGGAAACACCCCCTAAAGTGCGCAAGAAGTTGCGCAGTACTGCGCAACTTCTTGCGCACTCGTCTGTACAGAACGAATAACAAGGCTCGCAGAGATGTATCCACAGCGTTATCCACATTTGAGTGCGCAACTTCTTGCGCATCAAGGCCATACGCCATCACTCAGAAGGCTGAAGCCGATCTGCTCGACGAGTTGAGCGAAGTCAGTAGCTGTTTTTACCGAGTAAGTGCGCAACTTCTTGCGCATAATGGCATTGCGATACCAAGTGCGCCTCCCGAAAAATGCCAGTAGTTGTAAGCAGCTGGTCGCTGATATTCGTTTCTGGCTGGAAACTTAACCACACCCTAAAAAGAAGGGGCTGACCGTCCGCTTTTGGCCCAGGCTGTGTGAAAACTCCCGCAATTGTCTAATCTTCTGATCGTCGAGATCGTAGCGGGGGCGATCATGAAACGATTTATTGAAGGTGAGGCTCGGACGCAAGTCACCTTGCTGCCGGCGTGTCTGGACGATTACGTAGCCGAAGAAAATCCAGTGCGCGTGGTCGATGTTTTCGTCGATGAACTCGACCTGGGCGCACTTGGTTTTGAGGGCGTCGATCCTGCCGCAACTGGTCGTCCGGCCTATCACCCAGCGGTGTTGCTGAAGATCTATATCTACGGCTACCTCAATCGAATTCAGTCCAGCCGCCGGCTTGAGCGTGAGACCGAGCGCAACGTCGAGTTGATGTGGTTAACGGGGCGTTTGGCTCCGGACTTCAAAACCATTGCCGACTTTCGCAAAGACAACGGCAAAGCCATTCGCAGCGTATGCCGCCAGTTTGTAGTTCTTTGCCGCAACCTCAATCTCTTCTCTCAGTCGATCATCGCCATCGACGGCAGCAAATTCAAAGCCGTCAATAATCGCGATCGCAACTTCACTCAGGGCAAGGTGAAGGCACGCATGCAGCAGATCGAGCAGAGCATTGATCGCTATCTGGCGGCGATGGATTCGGCGGATCGGGCAACGCCCGAAGTGGCCGAGGCCAAAGCAGAGCGGCTGAAAGAAAAGATAGAAACACTGAAAAAGCAGATGCAGAAACTCAAGGAAGTCGAGGCACAGCTCCACGAAAGTCCAGACCAGCAGATTTCCCTCACAGACCCAGATGCACGCTCAATGGCCACGAGCGGTCGAGGCACCGGGACGGTTGGCTACAACGTGCAAACCGCTGTCGATGACAAACACCATTTGATCATTGCCCATGAGGTGACCAACGTTGGCAATGATCGCGGGCAGCTGAGCAATATGGCGAACCAAGCGCGTGAAGAAATTGGAGCTGAATCGCTAACGGTGGTGGCTGATCGAGGCTATTACAAAGGTCTGGAAATCCTTGCTTGCGAGCAAGCCGGCATCACTACCTTCGTACCGAAACCCCTCACATCTGGCAGCAAAGCGGAAGGCAGATTCGGCAAGCAGGATTTCATCTATCTTGCGGCGTCGGACGAGTATCGATGCCCTGCGGGGCAGTTACTAACCAGGCGACATTCGTCGACGGAAGACGGCATGTTATTGCATTGTTATTACTTCTCGGGCTGCCAGTCCTGCTCAATGCAAAAGCAATGCACGACGGGTAAGGAACGTCGGGTTAAGCGCTGGGAACATGAAGCGGTAGTTGATGCGATGCAGGTTCGATTGGAGCATGACCCGGGGAAGATGAAGGTTCGCCGCCAGACTGTTGAGCATCCTTTTGGAACGCTCAAATATTGGATGGGAGCCACCCACTTCCTGACCAAAACACTACCGCGGGTAAGTACTGAGATGAGCCTTCATGTGCTCGCCTACAACCTCAAACGAATGATGAGCATCTTCGGCATCGCAGGACTGCTTGAGGCGATCAGGGCGTGAATCCAGCCGCTTGGCTCGCCCGTTAGTAGCCGTTTGGGCCGCTGACGCGGTCCAAACGGCATTACGAACGTCTATGTAGCTGACTAGGGCAATTCGCGCTTCCGTCTGCTGGTTTCGCAGACAACGCCCGTAGTTCTCAACTTTCGATGTGTTCAGTGCGTTTTCACACAGCCTGGGTCGATTGCTGCCTGTCGCAGAAAGGCAGTATCCGACCCATAGGCGACGTTGGTCGATTGAACAACGGCATCGATGGCGGGGCCGTTGAACGTCAGGGGCCTGAAACCTGGGTCGAGAGCCACCCGCTATGATAGTTAACTCTAGACCATAGCGGCATTTGTAACGGAAGCCGCTAGCGAACATTCACGCTACGCCTGCTAGCGGAATTCACGCTATGGGCTATCGTCTGTGCCAGCATATTGGAATCACGACCTGAAGCGCAGGTTGATTTCGAGCCAATAAGGATGGGCTGCGGTGTTTTCAAAAGCCGATGGCACGGTACAGCAGCTGCTTAATCATCTCTTGGGCGAGCAGCTACAAACGGAAGGTTTAAGACATGTCTAGATGTACAGCACCGGTACATGGTCATCGTTCGGCAAGCGCAAGAGCAGCGTGTCCCGCATGTGGCAGCGGATATAGCGGGTACGGATCGCGATCGTATTCATCCTCGTCCTACGCACCATCCTATCCGTCCCCGTCTCATGGCGGGGGTGGTCGCAGTGGCGGCGGTTCATCCAGCAGCACAAAGCCGCGCTGGTCGAAACCCGGATCCTCTGTGGCCTACACCACCGCTGAGGTACGAACGCTCACACCGGTACGCGAAAATGTCGAGAGGCGTGCGACAGTACCTGATCTACGTGACGTCTTTCTTTGTCACGCCTGGGACGACCGGAAAGGATCCGCGAAGGAGCTGCATGATGTACTCGAGTCGCTCGGTGTCTCCGTTTGGTTCAGCGAGAAAGATGTCCTTCTAGGCTCTTCATTACTGCGTGAAATTGATAAGGGGTTGGCTAAGTCTCGAGTAGGAATTGTGCTGGTGACCCCTGCTTTGCTGCGCCGCTTAGCAGCCGAAGGCATCGCCGACAAAGAGCTTTCCGCGCTCCTGGCAAGGGATCTGCTGGTTCCCATCATTCACGACACAACATACGAATCGCTGCGCGAAGTCAGTCCTCTACTCGGTTCGAGAAGCGGCCTGAGCACTGCTGAAGATACGTTTGCAGATATCGCGGCCAAGCTTGCCGAGTTGGTCGCCCCGTAGCTTCACTGTCCATGCGTACGGCGTTACTTACAGACCCCGTTATCAAACGAAGGAGTTGACCACATGAGTATTAAACCCGGCCCCAAACCGATTGCTGAATCCACGGGCAAAAAGGACCAGCGCCGGCGTGTCACTGAAGAAAACAAACCCAAACATCCTGATCTGGAAGTACATAAACACAAAAAAGGTGAATGACCTTAAAAGCAGTGAGAGGGGGGCGAGTCACGTAAGTTAGGCCGCTTCCGCCGTATTCCGCCTATCGCGTCCGACTGAAAAACGACCCAAAGCAGTCCTGGTGAAGGTTGGCAACCGGGCGGGAGCCCGGAAGCATGCGACTCTTCAACTATCGCGTCGGTAAACGCACTTCGCAGAGTTAGGCGTCACCGGCCCGCCGCTTCTTGAATTGTTCAAAACGATCCCGGTACGAGAACATGTAGTCGAGAATTGCATTCGTGAATTCAATGGTGTCTCTCGCGTCTGGCTGGGCGATGGAAACACCCACTCCATGGGCAGCTTCATTGCCAACAATCCGCAGTGCATCAGACCACTCAAATAGCCGCTCGTCGATGAGGCCAACCTCCTTCATCTTCTTCAAGGAAAGGCTGAGGTTTCGCTCCGCCACGCCATGCTCTGCGCATACACCTTCAATGGTCTTGCGGCACATAATCGCGGATGCTGTATAGGCCTGAGACCGATAACATGCGCAAGCTTCCTCGAAGGCGGCGCGGATCTCCTTGGGAGCATTTGGGTTGACTCGGACATCGGTTTGGGGGAAGACAACGAATGGGGTATCCCATTTATCGCCTTCTGCCATGTTTCCGATATTTGTCTGTCGCACAAGTATGGGAGATCTGCAAGCCGTGCATGACAGCAACGTGTAGCGGCAAGAGGGTTCTTTGCCCTCAAATCCACGCCAGTATCCGCCTGCCTCTTCTGCCTCAACGTATTGTCGACATTCTGCGCATTGGATGATCATTAGTTTTAGCTTCGTCCCTTCGAATCTGAGTAAGCGACCCAATGCGCCTGCCACGCTTAGTCACTTTACCTGATCGGGCAATATCGGCGGTGATCTGCTGTCCCCCCGAAGGAGTTGGCCAAGGAAATTTCTCGACGACTTTTTCGGCAGACTGGGTCACCTCGGATTCGGTAGACAGTCGACTGGCCGTTATTGGCCCAGAGTGTGTAAAAACGTTTCGCCAAAATTGAAGTGTGCGCGTCTACGTTAAATCTGAAATTTATCGGCACGTCAGCAGATGTGGATTTCGCGTAGAGGCGTGATATCCAGTCCAGTTTTGAGTACCTGACGCGCTCAAAAACGTTTTTACACAGCCTCGACCGATTGCTGCCCATCACAAAGGGCTGCAATCGACAAAAACGGTCGCTAAATCCAATTATGGTTATCTTCTTCAGACCGCTTCCAGTACCGGTTAACGACTATCAGGAGCAAACGAAGTCAGTTTTTCTATCGTGCCTGGTGGGTTATCGATCGAAGTCAGGATGATACGAACAGCCATAACCACACCGGCGAGAACGGCAGCAAGACCCAATGCTTCTAAAGGTGTTGGCAGCCGACTTTGAAACAACAAGCCGAGTAATGTAGCGAACAGGGATTCAAGGGATATCAGTTGTCCAGAAAGCACCATGGGAAGGCGATGGGACGCTGCGTTCCATGCCCAGGCTCCGGCGAGTGAGGACATCACCGCAATAACCAGGCCCCAGACGTACAGATGTCCTGCCAGGGAAACACTGAAACCAAGGATTGGCAGCTTGAGAAGGTCGAGCGCCTGCACAACCGGTAACAAGCACACGGTGCCCATTCCGGCACCGGCCATCATGAGGCCTGTCCAGACACCTGACGCATTGGCCGGGAGTTTCTCCAGTGCACTCTGGTTCAGCAAGCTGAATGCGAGCCACAAGACAACGGCGCAGACAGAAAAAATCAACCCCATCAGCCACGACCCATGGCCCGCAACGGGTTGATTGATACTGCTGATGTTCGTCAGCACAAGCCCTCCAGTCAAAAATGTCAGCGGTATCATCAGTCTGCGCCATGGAAGCGTTTTTTTCGTGGCGTTGCTGAGCAGTGCCAACAAGACTGGCACCATGCCAATGAACGCTGGAGTCAGCACGGGGCCGCCAAAAATAACACCGGCGGCAATGCAGGTGCTGTACCCGAGGTATCCGATCACGCCCAGACCGGCGGCGAGAAATTGCTGATTACGACGCAGGCACCGTAGCTGGGCGCGACAGAGCACCATGACAACCACGCCCAGCGCACCCGCGATCAGAAACCGGATAACCATCAAGTCATAGATGCTGTAGGCGCCAGTGACGTAGGGGGCTATGAAATTCAGAGCCCAGCTCAGGGTCGCGACCACGGCAAGGGTCACTCCGGCGATGATGTTTGAGTGAGCAATGGTCATCAGGCATATCCGCGAGGTATTCAGCTCATGTTGCACAGCGCCAGGGGTATGCTACAAACGAGTTCTCGGTCTTGGATGCATAACGTCTGATTATGAATACGCTTGGGAAGTCATTGCCGCCGCTTGCCAGTTTGCTGCCCTTTGAAGCGGCTGCTCGACTGGAAAGCTTTTCAAAGGCTGCCGATGAATTGCACATCACTCAAGCGGCGATTAGCCGCCAGATCCGTGGGCTTGAAGAAAATCTTGGGTTGAAGCTTTTTTGCCGCCGCAACCGCGCAGTCTTCCTGACGCAGGAGGGGCGTGAGCTAGGGCGCGTGGTGAGCACCGCATTGCAAAGTATCAGCGACAGTGCCGTCACCCTTCGTGAATCACCCCGTAAAAACCGCGTCGTTTTACTGTGTCAGTTATGCGAAGCGTTCTATTGGTTGATGCCGCGCCTTTCGATGTTTCACCAGCTACACCCGGAAATCGAGATCCAGGTCGCGACATCCACTCGACCGTTGACTGAATTCAATGACCATTTTGACGTTGCCTTACAAAGTACCGGACGCCCCAGCGGCTTGCATGCTCTGGCGTTCACTGCTGCTGATGAAGTGTTTCCTGTGTGCAGTCCTCATTACCTGACTGCCCGACAGTCACTCCGGATTACCGATCTTCGCCTCCATACGCTTTTACACCATCGCGCCACGCCACCACACTTGATGGAATGGGATACCTGGCTGCACGCCTTTGGGCAGACATTAGAGGGTTATCCTCAGGGCTCCGTGTTTGATAGTTACCCCTTGATGCTCCAGGCCGCCGTCGAGGGGCATGGAATTGCAATGGGGTGGCGCCGAACAGCTGGGAGGCTTATTGATAACGGTACGCTGGTGAGACCTTGTATAGAAAGCGTCCCTTTACCTGAAGCGATATCCGTTTTTAGACAATATGGAGCAGAGGATCGGATTGAGGTGCGCGCGCTTACTGAGTGGCTTGCAGAGGAATTACGTAGTGGAAACTGAAAGCTCTATTCCCTATCGATGACGCTGGGATACGACCGCTTTTGGCCGTTTTCTGCCTATCATAACGCGCAGCAAACGACCCGAAGCAGCCTTGATGTCTGTTTATTGTCGCCATTTGTTATTGGCATTCATGGAGGATTCTGACTGATGGCACGTGTGGGTTTGATACTGACACCCGGTTTTGCGGACTGGGAATATGCTTTCATTGCTGGAACTGCGTCCCCGTTTTACGGGATCGACGTCAGGTTTTTCGCTCCTGCTACGGGGCAGTTCCGCTCGCAGGGCGGATTGGCTGTAACAGTTGATAGCAGTTTGCAGCAATGTCTGGACTGGAAACCGGACGTTGTTGTCATCATTGGAGGAACGGTCTGGGAGCGTGCAGAAGCACCGGATATTCGAGACTTTCTTCATGCCAGTCGCTCAAGTGGGGCGACAATTGCCGGTATCTGTGGGGGAACGCTGGCACTTGCTAGGGCCGGGCTTCTCGACACGGTTCCTCATACCTCGAACAGCGCTGACTTCTTACAACAGAATGCCGTAGGTTATGAAGGGCGCACGCTTTATCGAAACAGTCCGGTCGCTGTGGTTGCAGACCGCATCATAACTGCTCCAGGCCCTGCACCCATTAGCTTCACCTGCGCAGTGTTCGAAGGGGCCGGGCTATCTTCAGAGATCATTTCTCAGTTCAGGTCAATGTTGGCAGCGGAACATCGGTGACTGCTTCGTCCTACAAAACAGCCGATCAGGTGATGTGTTCGAGTGCCGCTCATGGCCGTTTTCAGCCCTTCGCGACAGGCAGAAAACGGCCCAGAGTGTGTAAAAACGCTTCGCCAAAATTGAAGTGTGCGCGTCTACGTTAAATCTGAAATTTATCGGCACGTCAGCAGATGTGGATTTCGCGTAGGAGCGCGATTTTCAGTCCGTTTTGAGTACCTGTCGCGCTCAAAAACGTTTTTACACAGCCTCGGCCAGAAGCGGCCATTCAACAGATCCTTTGACACACCCTCTCAAGGGGGGGCCGAGCCTCAGCTATTATCACAACTGGGCCTCTTCCAACGCGCGGAAAATACGTATGCCAGTGAGGCGATGTAGAGGTAAGAGTTGAGTACCGATGCGGATATAGCAAAAGCAATCGCCGGCTTGAGCACAATATCCGCCATGCCAAGCCTATAGGCGGTCATCGCATTTATCACCGCCGCTGCACCAATGAAGGCTGAATAGAAAAACGAGGCTGTTTTCCCGAATTGTTTGTCCTTTCGCCGAACACTCTCGAAAACTGCCGCAGAAATATAGATGGCCAAAAATAGACTCGGCATCCCTAAAAGAAACAGTTTTCCATACATGCTGGCCACTTCCCTGCTATCCACGATGCGTCAAGCTTAGTCCACCAAGAATGTTTGGGTGAAAGGCCAGTTTGTCCACTCTGAACATAGGCCAATCGATGTCTGCTTTGGGTCCAGGCTGTGTGAAAACGCCAGTGATTGTCTAACCTTCTGATCGTCTAGATCGTATCGGGGGCGACCACGAAGCGAATCATTGAGAGTGAAGCCCGGACGCAAGTCACGTTGCTGCCTGAGTGCTTGGACGATCACCTACCCCGCTCTACGCTCGACACCATCGAAGAGGGACTGCCGTCATGGTAAATAGCCGCATTTTATCCCTCACCTCCTTCGTAAAAAACGCTCTCCAGAGCAGAGGAGCGCGCTCATCCTGGAATATTATCCAGCAAGCCCAGCAGGAGTGTTCTGCCCTATTTTGTATCTCCAGGTGGATACTCTTCTTCGTGGCAATGACAACGGCACCGTTGTGCTTCGCGCAAAAGTCAGGTGAACAGTTCACCCACTTCTCCAACTTCTCCCTTGGCTTAGGGACGCTCGCAGACATCGCGGCGATCGTTGCACCAGCCAAGATAAAGATGACTGGCGAAGCCGGTGAACTCGTGGCTTCGATTTGTTACCGCACTCCTGAGGGGATCGCCGCCTTTCTCGCTAGTGAAATGGACGGGGCGGAGCACTCCCTGGGTGGATTTTTGGTCGCTCGCAATGAAGTAAGAGGCCCCTGCGCGCTCTGGCCAGCGGATAAATCTCCTCCGCCATTGGTCATTGGAAAAGTTCACCTTGGCATGACGCTCAGTGAATTCAAGCAAGTCGTCG
>Ga0066791_10001009_pt1 | contig 9409 bp, 9 predicted proteins | sample OrgsoiDNA2013051_FD_70944 | JGI IMG/M metagenome (GOLD analysis project Ga0066791, IMG submission 70944) | Permafrost soil microbial communities from the Arctic, to analyse light accelerated degradation of dissolved organic matter (DOM) -... | ecosystem: Environmental > Terrestrial > Soil >...
GAGCCGGAGTTCCGGCGCATCGAGACGGAAATCATCCGCCATCACGTAGCCTGGATCGAACGCGGCCGTCCCGCGGTCCTGGCTTTGGGCGGGGGAGCTTTTGTGCAGCCGCCCAATCGCCAACTGCTCGGCAACAACGGTATCGCCGTGTGGCTCGATTGCCCGTTCGAAACCGTGCAGCGCCGTGTGGGGGCGGCCAGCCACCGTCCTCTGGCTCGCGATCCCGCAGCCTTCGCGGCGTTGTTTGAGGCCCGCCTGGACGTCTACCGTCTGGCCGATGCCCGCATACCCATAGAGAGCGACGACCCGGAAGCCGTGGTCAGCCTGATTCTGGCTCACGAGTTAATTAAATGAGCGGCACTCCCATGAGCGGCACTCCCATGAGCGTCAAGCTTCTGCGCCGCCATGCGCTGGCCATTTTTAAAGCCGCGCTGGCCGCCGCCGATCCATCCGCCGCCGTAACCCGTCACCTGAAACGCCGGGACTTCGCGCGGTATTCCAACATCTACGTAATCGGCGCGGGCAAAGCCGGAGCCTCCATGGCGCATGCCGCCGAACGCGTGCTGGGCCGCCGGATCACCGCCGGCCTGATCAACGTTAAGGACGCTCCAGCTTCCCGGCGCAACAGCCGCATTGAGCTGAATCCGTGCGGCCATCCCATGCCCGATGCCCGCGGCGTGGCCGGCGCGGAACGAATCGCGCAAATCGCCGCGGCCGCCCGGAAAGACGATCTGGTGGTGTGCCTGATCTCGGGCGGCGCCTCGGCGCTCATGCCCCTGCCGGCCGTGGGCATCACTCTCGCAGAGAAGCAAGCCACTACGCGCCTGCTATTGGCCTGCGGCGCCAATATCCACGAGATCAACACCATCCGCAAGCACATCTCGCGCATCAAGGGCGGCCAACTGGCCCGTCTGGCCGCGCCGGCCGCGGTGGAATCGCTGCTGCTTTCGGATGTTGTCGGCGACGACCTCGACGTGATCGGCTCCGCCCCCACCGCCCCCGATGCTTCCACCTTTGCGGCGGCCGCGGAAGTCTTCGATAGATACGGCATTCGAGCGCGAGTGCCGGCTGCCGTGAAGCGGCGCATCGAAGGCGGGCAACGCGGCGAACTCCCGGAGACGCCCAAGCCTGGCGACCCCATTTTCCAGCGTGTGCGCAACACGGTAGTCGGCGGAAATCGTCTGGCCCTGGCCGCGGCGGCGCGGCACGCCCGGTCGCTGGGATTTCGCACGCTGGTGCTCTCCAGCCAGATCCAGGGCGAGACCCGTGAGATCGCTCGCATGCACGCCGCCATCGCGTGCGAAATCGTCGGCTCGCACCAGCCCGTCAAGGCGCCGGCGTGCATCATCACCGGCGGAGAAACCACCGTGACACTGAAAGGCGAGGGCCTGGGCGGAAGGAATCAGGAATTCGTCCTGGCCGCCGCCATCGACATCGCCGGCCTCAAAAACGTAGTGGTCTTCAGCGCCGGCACCGATGGCAGCGACGGCCCCACCGATGCCGCCGGCGCCATCGCCGATGGGCAAACCCTCGGCCGCAATCCGGACGCCCGCCGTTACCTGGACGAAAACAATTCCTACCGCTACTTCGAATCGCTCGGCGATCTGGTGATCTCGGGCCCCACCAATACCAACGTGATGGATGTCCGCATCATGCTGATAGGTGCCACGCAGTGAGTTTCTGGCGCAAAGAAATGATTCAGCCCGCGCTCGATAACGAAACGCGCCTCCACATGGAGGAGCAGCGCGCGTGGATCGCCCGCGAGCCCGCCAATGCCCGCCCTTATTACCACCTGGCGCAACTCTACCGCGTGGCATTCAAGCAGGAGGAGGCTATGGGCTTGCTGCTGGAGGCCGTGCGCCTGGACCCGGCCTTCGCGGATGCGCACGCCGCTCTGACCGAAATCTATGCCGTCCGGGAAGACTATCGGGCCGCCTGGCGCCACGCCCGCCTGGCCGAACGGCACGGTGAAGGGCGCGGCGTGGAGTTGCTCAGACGCTATGGTATCGCCGAGTGAGTCTACTTGCCGCCGGCGGGCGCGGCGCCCAGAAACGCCGGCGTGATTTCCACCTTGGTCTCACGATTGATTTCCGCGAACCACCGTTTATAGCCCTCTTGCTTTAACCCTTCGTAGATCTCGCCGCGGACCTCGGAGAGCGGGCGGTACGTGACTTCCTCGGCGCGCAGCAGGTAGTATCCGTTGGGCTGCCGCATCGGTTCGCTCACTTCGCCCTGTTTCAGCGCGAAGACGGCGGTACGGAAGGCGTCCGGTATGTTATCGCTGGGGTGCAGGGTGGCAAAATCGCCGTCCTTGGCTTTGGAGGTGACATCGTCGGAATTCTCCTTGACCAGTTTGACGAAGTCGGCGCCTCCGCGAATGTCGGCCAGCAACTTGGCGGCTTTGGCCTTGGCCTCCTCCTCGGTCAGCGTCTTCTTAGCCTTGCTGCTTGATGGGGAGGGCGCCGCATCGCTAAAAGTAATGTAGATGGCTTTGACTTTAACCTGCTTATACTTCTCTTTGTTGGCATCGTAATACTTGAGGACATCGGCCGACTCTACCAGGACCGAATCCAGTTCCCCGGCCAGCCTGGCCTGGATCAGAACCTGCATCCGGGCGTAATCCAATGCCTCCTTGTAAGGACTCTGCTCACCCATTTTCAGCTCGTCGGCCTGCTTCGCCAGCTTGCGAAACACAGCCCATTGATGCAGGAACCCGGCGCGATCGCGGAGGGCCATCTGCTGATTGGCTTCCGGAAGTACGCGGTAGTACTTCTTAAAATCTGCCATGGTGAACTGCGTTCCGTCGTCGAATTTGGCGATCACCGTCTCATCCGGGAGATTCGGCATTTGGGGCGCGGGTGCGGCAGAGGGCGCGGTCTGCGCCCCAGCGACTGGAACGCCGGAGCCCAGGCAAATGAATACAAGAAGGTTGTAAGCTTTCATGGCAGGATGTGTCCCACCAGTTTATCATGCGGTTTTATCGGGCAATGCCGAAACGGCTTTACTTCGGCGGGCGGGCATCGGAACGCGCATCGCCACGCTTCACCTGCGCACGCCTGCGCCCCTTCTCCAGGTTGCCGGCGGCCTTCTGTCTGGCGGCATCGCTGATCTGGACGTGGTTATTGACCGAAATTGCGCCTCCGGTCCTGGCCATACGGGTTGCCGTGCCTTTGTGCTGTATCACGTCGGTCTTGCCTTCGATGGTGGCCACGCCGCCCTGAACGTGAACCGTGAACTTGTCGGCATTGATTTTCGATTTCGCGAACTTGGCGCGAATCACCGCCTCCAGCCTGGCATCCGATATGGGGGGCTTTGCCGCCGCGTGGGCCGCCGGTTTCGTGCCGGCTGGCTTTCTGACGGCCGGCGCGGTCTGGGGCACAGCCGTCCAGGCAAGTGACGCTAGCAGCACACTGGCCGCGATCGTTTGAAGACTTCGCATATAGAGTACAGTTGCCCGGCGGCGGCAATATTCTCAGAATTCTGTGTTAAAGTTAGGGTTTCTCAAGGCTTCTCCAGTTCGATGCCCGAACAGATCCTGCTGCAAGGTAAAATTCTGGGCACGGAAGAGTTCCTTTTGGCCGGACCCGCCGAAGGACGTTCCGTGCGCTCCGCCGGTGAAGAATTGTTGGCCGGGAAGTCGCAGTGGATCGCCTTGTTGGGTGAGGTGCTGCCGCGAGCGCTGCTGGCTGAGCTCGGGCTTTCCCGTATCCTGCTTGGTTCGAGCGGCGGCGCCCAGTTCCTGCTGGTGCTGCCCGGCGAAGTCCGCGAGGCCGCGGCGAACTTTCTTTCCGCGGCCGGCCAACATGTCGCCGAACTCAGTTCCGGCCACGTCAAGCTGATCTGGGGCATCACCGACAATCTGGGCGATTGGGCCGTCATCCGCAAGCGGATTAACGAAGAGTTGCAGGGCAAGCGCTGGGCGCCGCTGGCAGAGGCCGGGGCAACCGCGTTTCAGCCTTTTTCGAGCGCCTACCGTTCGAGCGCCGACACCTACTTCGCCAAGGAACTCGGCGCCAAGGTGAGGGAGGCGTCGCGCATCGGCTGGTCGCCTGAGGCGCCCGGGAAAATTACGCCCGGCGAAGGCAAGCACACCTGGGCTCTCACCTCCAACCTTTCGCCCGATGGCATCATGCTGGCCCGCCATGCCGCGCCCTCCGATGACGGCAAGTCGGCCGCCGCCGTGCAGACCCTGGCGCGCCGGGCACAGGGCCGCTCCATCTGGGGCGTGCTGCGCGGCGATGTAGACAATTTCGGCCTGCGCCTGCGCCGCGTCAACAGCATTGAAGAACACGTGCCGCTTTCGGTGCTCTACAAGCAGTTTTTCGCCGGCGAGCTGGAAGTGCTGTGCTCGCTGCCGGAGTTCTGGCGCAAGGTGACCATCGTCTATTCCGGCGGCGACGATTTCGCGGTTTATGGTTCCTGGGACGCCCTGATCGGCCTGGCGCGCGAAGTGCAGCGGCTCTTCCACCGGTTCACCGAGGAGAATCTGAAGGAATATCCGGGCGCGGAGGGCAAGACGATTTCGATGGCTATCGCGCTGGCGCCGGAGACCTACTATCCGCTGGCGGCGGTTTATGAAGAGGCCGGCCGCAATCTGGACCTGGCAAAATCGGCCGACAAGGATTGCATCTACGTGCTGGGGCGGATACTGGAATGGCGCCACCTGGGGGATGCCGCGGAACTTAAGGATACGGTGACGCGCCTGATCCACGATTTCCGGATGTCCCGGCAGTTCCTGTATCAGTTGCGGAGTTTCTATCGCCGCGATACCTCGGGCGAAAGCGGCGCCAGTGAAGTTCAGCGCACCTGGCGCTTTCAAAGGCGGTTCAACCGGATTCTCAGCGGCACGCGCGACCGCGAGTTTCAGAAGCTGCGCACGCACCTGATCGGCGAAATGGCGGGGCGCAAGAAGGCGGAAGTGAAACTGCGGCCGGCGGGCCTGGTGGCCCTGGAATGGGCCAGATTGGTGACAGAGGTTTAGCACATGCCAGAAGAGCAGGAACCAAAAAAGGAAAGCCGTCCACCGCGGGAAGGCGGCCGGGGCGCGGGTGACCGTGGACCCCGCCCGGGTGGAGACCGTCCCGGTGGAGATCGACCCGGTGGAGACCGTCCCGGTGGCGGGCCGCCGCGTGGGCCGGGTGACCGGGGTGGCGATCGCGGTGGGGACCGCGGTGGCGATCGGGGTGGCGAGCGGGGCGGGACACGCGGCTTCGACCGCGGCCGCATGGAGGGACCGCCCGAAATCGAGCTCGAAAAGCTGATCTCCGACAGCCTCTATCTGGACAACCAGGCGCATTCCATCGTCAGCCGCATTCGCGATATGGATTCCGGCACCAAGACGCAGTTGCGCCGCCTGTACGGCGCCGTGCGCCGCGCCGTGCGCGCGCCTGAAACCGAGCGCCAGCACGAGTTCGTCATGCTGCGGGCGCGCCTGGCCTACACCATTGCGCGGCACGGATTGCGCAGCCTGGACCAGTTGGAAAAACTGCTTCTGCAGGTGACGCGCAGGAACGATATCCGCGGTTACGAGCGGTTTAAGGATCTTTTCGAGGCTATCGTAGCTTACAACGAGTAAAGCCGCCTATAACGAGTAAAAGTCATGAGCGCACATACTTCCCAAACCGAGCTGAAACTGATCGGCAAGCTGATTCTTGAAGGCGAAATGCGGTGTGAGACCGGTCTGCACGTGGGCGCGGGCAAAGGTTCGCTTGAAATCGGCGGCTCCGACAATCCGGTGGTCAAGGATGCTTTCGGCCGGCCCTACGTGCCCGGCAGTTCGCTGCGCGGCAAGATCCGGTCGCTGCTGGAACAGTCTTCGGGCCTGGCCGTCCCCACCGAGCTGGTCTACCTTTCGCGCCGCAAGGGGCAGGAGGTGCGCATCCATCAGAGCGACCGTCCGGACGACGAAATCTGCCTGCTGTTCGGCCGCAACCCGGGCCGCATGGAGCGCGTACAGGGTGACGCCCTGGACACTTCGCAGGCCACGCCGGCGCGCCTGGCGGTGTTCGATGCGCCGCTCGACCCGGAGAGCATTACGCCCGCGATGCGCGAGAATCTGGACGACGAGCTTACCGAGGTGAAGAGTGAGAACGCCATCGACCGCATCACGTCGCAGGCCAACCCGCGTACTCTGGAGCGCGTGCCCTCGGGCGCCCGTTTCAAAACGCGCCTGGTGATGGACGTTCTCTGCGAAGAGGATGCGCCGCTGTTTATGCGCGTGCTGGAAGGCTTGCGCCTGCTGGAAGACGACGCGCTCGGCGGCGGCGGCTCCCGCGGCAGCGGCCGTGTGAGCTTCGCCAACCTGAAGCTGGTGTGGCGCGGCAGGAATTTCTACGCCACCGGCGCCGCCGAAAAAGAGATCAGCGCGGGCGCGACTCTGGCGGCCATTCAGAAGGACGTGACTGAGTCCGCCTTCCAGTTCATGCGCGAGGAGTAATGAACCCGGGACTGGTGGTCAAACTTCGTCCTTCCGGCCCGTGGCGCATCGGACCGGATTCGGGCGCGCGCAACCGCGTGGACGCAATCTATCACAGCGACTCGCTGTATTCGGCGGTCACCTCCGCCATGGACCGTCTGGGCCTGATGGAAGAGTGGCTGCAAGCTACCGTGCGCGAGCAGGCGCCGGCGGTCTGTTTCAGCTCCTGCTTCCCGTTTCTGGACGAGATCGGCTTTGTGGTGCCGCCGCGGACCGTGTGGCCGCCCAGGACTCCATCGTTGATGTCGGCGCGGGTCCGTTGGAAGAGCGCCCGCTTCGTTCCGCTGGATGTGGTGCGCGCGGTTCTGGCGGGTGAGCCGCTCGACGAGAACCAGTGGAGCGTGGATGGCGACAGCGAATGCCTGGTGCCCACCGGACGTGCCGGCCCGTTCCGCACCGGAATCCGCTGGAGTGCCGCGGTGGATCGCCTCACCGGCTCAAGCGAACGCCACGCCACCGCGTGCATCGAATTCCGGCCGGGGTGCGGGCTGTGGAGCGTCGTCCAATTCCACGACGAAGCCGCGCACGCGCGATGGCGCGAACCCGTGAAAGCCGCCTTCCGCCTGTTGGCCGACACCGGCTTCGGCGGCGAGCGTTCGCGTGGATGGGGCCGCTCCCAGCAACCCGAGTTTATCGAGGGCAGCTTGCCGGAAATGATTTTACCGCTTCGCGCGGAGCCGGTTGCAGCCGAAGCCGCTCCGGCGGCGATGGAGTCCGCACCCGTTGAACCACAACCCGGCGAGCCTTCGCCCGTTCCGCCTATTGGAGAGCCGCCTGTGGAACAACCCCCGGCGACCGAACCGCAACTTGGCGAACCGCCACTCGAAGACCCTCACATGATCACGCCGTCTCCAGCCGAGCCGGGGCTGCCAGATCCGGACCCCGATCCGCAGCTTCCGGACCCGGAGCCGGAGCCCGAACCGGAACCTGTACCTTTTCCCGAACCGATGACCGCCGTTGGCATCGTGGGTGGCGTCGTGGGTGGGATACGGGGCGCCCAGGCTCACTGGCTGCTCTCTCTCTTTACGCCGGCGCCCGCCGATTCCGTGGATTGGGCTCGCGGCAACTACGCCGTGCAGGCGCGCGGCGGCCGCGTCGACAGCCCGGCCGGCGCAGGCGAACTCAAGAAGCAGGTCCGGATGGTGGTGGAAGGTTCGGTGTTGTATGCCGACGACGCCCCCCACGGAGCGGCCGCCGACGTGGCGCCCGACGGTTTCGCGCACCCCGTGTTCCGTGCCGGGTTCGCGCTGGCCATTCCGTTACCCGGCCCGGAGGGCGCCCCCAGCTGATGCGCTACCGCCTCACATGCCTGACTCCGCTGCTGGTCGGTGACGGCCGCAAGCTGAGCCCCATTGACTACATGGTCTGGAAAGACCACGTCAACGTGCTGGACCAGTGGCGCATCTTCCGGCTTCTGGCCAAAGGCCCGCGCCTGGAGAGCTATCTCCTGCAACTCAAGAACGCCGAGAGGCTGGACTTCGCATCGTGGGGCGGCTTCGCGCAGAATTTCGCCGGCCGCCGCATTCCATTTGAGAACCCGGCCTATTCCACTTACTGGAATCGGGCCATGGGGGAGAGCCTGCAAATTCCCACCTTCGCGGCCGGCGCGTCGGGCCCGTATGTGCCGGGCGCCGCCATCAAGGGCGCGCTGCGCACCGGCATGGTGTTCGCGAACTGGCGCGACGGCATGCTGCAGGACGTGCTGGGCCGCGTGAAGAGCGAGCGCTCGCCGCGCCGTCCGGCTGAAAGCGTCGAAGAGCAGGCGCTCGGTCCGGCGGGCTCCAACCGCATGCGCCTGGTGAGCGCCGGGGATTCGGGGCCGATCGAAACTTCGCAGTTCAAGGTCTACCTGCTGCGCACCTCCACGCTCATGCCGCGCGGCGACAACTTCGCGCTGGGCTGGAAGCAGAGCCCGCGCGGTTCCGTGGATGGCGCGCGCCCCGACGACAGCACCCCGGTCTTCGCGGAAATGGCGAACCCCGGCGTAGCGTTTGAAGGCGACTGGAACGAGAAGACATTTTTTCTGCAACCTGAGGTGCGCCGGTCGGTGCGCTGGCCGGAATCCTTCAGCCGCGCGAAGATTTTCGAAGCCGTCAACGTGTACGCCGCCGGCCTGCTGGCCTTGCAGCGCAACTACGCATCCATGGCCGGGATGGGACTGCTGGACAAGAATCTGGACGAATTGGAGCAGCGCCTGGCTGCCGCCCGGGAGCGCGGCGCGTGCCTGCTGTGCATGGGTTGGGGCGGCGGCCTTTCGGCGAAGATCTCCTGGCTCGACACCACCAATGCGGACTATCGCCAGATCCTGGAGCAATTCCAGATTTACAACCGCGCTCTGGCCACGAATCTGCCGTTCCCCAAGACGCGGAAGATCGTGTTCATGAACAACCGGCCGGCGACGCTGCCGGGCTGGGTAGAACTCTCCATCCAATAATTCCGCAAATGAAGACCAAATCAAATCCGGCCGCTCTTGTCTTTGCGTGCTTTGCGGTACTTTGGGCGGCTGACCGGCAGGCCAGCCTCGAATCTCTTCCCTAAATGGGAATATGCTAGGCTTGTCATCGGAGCTTGACCAGTTATCCTCTTGATTTCAGTCGGTTTCATAGTTTATTACGAGATTGAAACGGCGGCGTTTCTATTGTTAAATTCGGGGAGTGCGCCGAGGGGGACAGTTGAAGCGCGCGCGGTGTTGGTGCTATTCTCTTCTAAAATCCCAAGTTGGATACTCCAGAGGAAGGCGGAATGCCAGTTTCGCACCAGGTGGTGGCTGCGGATGACGTACGACTAGCGCTGCAGAGGGTTCTTGCGTCAGAGACCTTCAGCCGATCGCCGCAGTTGTCGCGCCTGCTGAGGTATCTGTGTGAATCTTTACTTTCCCACGGCGCCGACCGGATCGCCGAGTATGCGATCGGTACCGAGGCGCTGGGGAGGCCG
>Ga0066791_10001010_pt1 | contig 9406 bp, 4 predicted proteins | sample OrgsoiDNA2013051_FD_70944 | JGI IMG/M metagenome (GOLD analysis project Ga0066791, IMG submission 70944) | Permafrost soil microbial communities from the Arctic, to analyse light accelerated degradation of dissolved organic matter (DOM) -... | ecosystem: Environmental > Terrestrial > Soil >...
CCCCACGTGCTTTTGTTGGCCGAGCCGCTGGGAAGGCACAGATTCACCCCGTCATTCAGCGTCTCGTCGCCGCGATCGAGCGCGCTGTAGATGTTGAACATCGCGGCATTGCCCTTGTAGACGTTCTGCGACGTGAAGCCGAACATGTGGTCATGGAACCAGTGCGTGCTCATGGTCTCGTGCCAGTCGCCCGGCACCTTGTTGATGCCGCCGCCGTCGGCGGGGCTGCCGGCCCTGACGTCCGTGCCGTCGATGTTGATCGAGTCGTGCCCGGCCAGGATGATCGGCCAGTGGTAATCGTAGAACTGGCCGGGAAAAAAGAACGCGCCCGTGAAGCCGTCGTTCTCCGCGCCGTGGTGGCCGTTATGCTCATGGGTGGTGATGGTATTGATTCCGAAGCCGCCGTTGTCGGTTGCTTTGGGTGGCAGCTTATTGTGGTGGCGGAAGAGAATAGGCTCCCCGTACCGGCCCTGCACAAGCTTGGGCGGGACGGTGCCGTTGAAAGTCCACATCGAAGTGGGCTTCTGCACCGGCAGCGACGGGTGAAACGCAAATGGAATGTTCCCGTTGGGATTGGTCTTGGCGCCTTCCTGCGTGACCTCTATGGCCAGACCCGGCAGGAACTGGTTCCACCGCTGGTGCGCCCAATCCTGATCCGGCGGACGCCCCTCGGCGGGGCCGGTGAGGCCAATGCGGCCGCCCACTAACGCGGGGTCGATGTCGTAAGTATCAATCGTATTGGCCCACCCGGCTGTCGGCCCGCTATTCAGCGGTTGGGGACTCAGGCTGGCGTAGGACTTTAGCCGGTCCGCTGGACTGGCGGAAGCATCCGGCCCCAAAACCTCAAACCGCAGCAGGGGTTGGGTGAACTCCAGCCCGGCGGTCTCCGGGCTCGGCGGAGCGCCCGTCGGTATGTTGCCGCCGCCATCCGCATAAGCGCTCTTGACGAACGGATTCAGGCCGTGGATCGGGGCTACCAGGCCGGTCCCCGTAATCAAGCCCCACTTGAAAAGTTCGCGCCGCGAAACCTGCCGCTGTGAGTAGGCCTTGACGATCTCCAGACGATTCTGGCGTGCGTTCTCCGCCTCTCGCAAGCGTGCTTTCGACGCGTTCCATGGAAGGAAAAAATGCCCTGTTCCCATAAGCTGTATTCCTCTCCTGTGTGTATTTCTCTCCTGAGTTAGTGCTCACGCAGCTCTGGCCGTGTCAGGCAGTAGCCGCCGAAAGCTTGGTGTTCCTATCGTTTGTTCGCGCTGCTTGGCGCGTTGCTGCCAACACATCTTCATCAAAGACCGCTGCAAGCATTGTCTAGTAATGTATGCAACTGAGCAGCGTGTTTTGTGTCACCGTTGCGGCCAGTTTTTTTACCGTAGCGGCTTCCCATGCCCGCCGTCTTGAGCGGCGTCCTGAGCCTTCAGGTACCCGATCAGGGCGCTTACATCCACCTCGCCCAAACGCAGGTTGGGCATCCGCAACTCCTTGTACCTGGCGAACAGGGCGGTGGCCACGGGGTCTTTTCTCGACAGCATCTCGTTAGGCGCCGCAATCATGCCGGCCAGCCAGTCCGCCTTTCGAGTGGCCGTCACGCCCAGCAGATCCGGCCCCAGACTGTCGCCTTGGCCGATCGTGTGGCACGCGGCGCACCGGCTTTGAAACAGGTAGGCGCCCTTGTCCGCCGCCGATGGGGGAAGGGGCGGCTTGTCCGCGTAGCTGTTGCCGGGCGTCGGGTCCGCCCAACTGGACAGCCAGTCGCGGATGATCACGGCCAGGTACTGAGGGTTGTCCAGGGAACTGTCGCGTATCCACTGGCCGGTAGCCGTGTTGCCGATCATGAGGCTGGTGCTGTGGCCGGTGAGCTCGTCTTCGCCGGCACGAGCACCCAACCCGAACTTTTTGCGGACCGCTTCGATGTCCGCCTTCTTGCCGGTCAGAAACAACCAGCCGGGCCCGGCATGGAACTTCTCCGCATAAGCTTTGAGCTCCTCCGGCGTGTCGCGCACCGGATCCACGCTGAAGGAGTAAAAGAAAATGTCGCGCCCCATCCGCTCGCCCAGAATGCGTTGCACCTGTGCCAGCCGCGCGGTCTCAAGCGGACAGGAGTCCCCGCACCTGGTGTAGATAAAATCGATCACTACTTTCTTGTCCTTGAGAAGGTCGTCGTAGAAGTGGACCGTCTTTCCGTCCTGGGTGATCAGCGGGATGTTGGGAAAGTAGTTCGCCCCCCAGGTCGCGGCCGGAGCGGAGGTCAGAAACACCGCTGCTGCCGCCGCACCGGCTGCCAGACTCTTCCGCCGCATGGTTAGAATGCTCCCTTCAGCACGCTGGTGCCGACGAACTTCACGCCCTGCGGCGTCGGGCTTGGAGTCAGCATGGGCACCAGCCCTTTACCCACTTCAAACCGCAAGAGCATGGCGCGGTCCTCATGCACGGTGTTGTGGCAGTGCTCCATGAACATCCCCGCGAACTCCCGGAATTGCATGGTGATGGTGACCGTTCCGTCTTTACGGAGGCGATAGACGTCCTTGCGGCCCTTCTCCCACGCCGGTACACCGCCGCTCGAGTTTCCATCGCCGCCGCTGCGTGAGAGAATCTGGCCCTCTTCGAAGTGGATGTGAATCGGATGGTCCCATTCGCCGCCATCGTTGATCAGTTTCCAGACCTCGCGCGTACCCGCCTTGGGGGCCGCCGAAAGCCGGCTGACGGAGGCGTCCAGGTCCTCCCCGTTATCCGTGCGGATGGTCCAGGGCGAGGAGTCGCTCCCTCCATCCTTGAATGCGAAGGTGCGCTGCCGCGCCACCGGGATCTTCGACAGATCGGGGTTCGGGATCAGCGTGGCGGGCACTTTGCTCGGGTCGCTTCCCGCCTTCATCGGGATCACCCGGAATTCCAGGAATTCACCTACGCAAGGGTCGCTCGATTTGCCTGCGATGGCCTGGGCCACCGAGAGGTCCCGGCTAGGTCCGGCCCCGTTTTGATGCTCGCACAGGTTCACCATCCGGACCTTTTGGCCCGGTGTGTAGCGCGAGAAGTCGATCACGATATCGTAACGCTCCCCGATGCCCTGTTCGTCCAACCGGGTCAGGGTTACCGGCTGCGGCAGCAGGTTGCCGTCATTGGCGATCTGGATCATCGGCGAGCTATCGCTCAAAGCCAGTTCGAAGAAACGCGAGACGCAGCCGTTGAGGATGCGGAAGCGATACCTCCGCGCCTCCACTTCAAAATACGGCTTGTAGCAGAAGTTCACTGTCATGGCGTCGCCCAGGAACCCGTCCGTATTGAAGATATCGAAGTAGAGTTGCCCGTCCCCATCCCAAGCCTTATCGGCCAGCATGAGGTTGATGTCGTAATCCAGGTTGCCCCACGATTTAGCCGTGCCGCTGGGAAGCTGCAGATTCACGCCGTCGTTGATCGACTCGTTGCCGCGATCGAGCGCGCTGTAGATGTTGAACATCCCGACGTTACCCTTGTATGTGTTGTGCGAAGTGAAGCTGAACATGTGGTCGTGGAACCAGTGCGTGCTCATGGTCTCGTGCCAGTCGCCCGGCACCTTGTTAATGCCGCCGCTGTCATCGGGGCTCCCGGCCATGGGATCCGTTCCGTTGACGTTGATCGAGTCGTGCCCGGCCAGGATCATTGGGTAGTGGTTGTCATAGAACTGGCTTGGAAAGAAGAACGCGCCTGTGAAGCCGTCGTTCTCCGCGCCGTGGTGGCCGTTGTGCAAGTGGGTGGTCAGGGTATGCCGCTCGAAGCCGCCGTTCTGTGTAATGTCGGCAGGCAGCTTATTGTGGTGACGGAAGAGGATAGGTTCCCCATACCGGGCCAGGATCAGCTTGGGCGGGAGGGTGCCATTGAAAGTCCACATCGCATTGGGACCCTGGGCTGGCAGCGACGGGTGAAACTTAAACGGAATGTTCCCGTTTGGGTTGGGCTTGGCGCCCTCCTGCGTGACCTCTATGGCCACCGTCGGCAGGAATTCATTCCATCGCTGGTGCGCCCAATCCGGGCCGGGAGGACGCCCCTCAATGGGGCCATAACTCCCACCCAACAGGGGATCCACGGGCATCAGTGTAGTATTGGCCTCAATGGTTGGAATGGGATTCAGGACGGCGTAAGGATTCCGCGGCAAAACCTCAAATCGCATCAGGGGCTGGGTGAAAGCCAACCCGGCAGTCCCCGGGCTGGGCGGAGCCCCTGTTGGTATGCCGCCGCCGTCGTCCGCATAAGCACGGGTGACGAACGGACTCAGGCCGTGGATCGGGGCTACCAGGCCGGCTCCCGTAATCAATCCCCATTTGAAAAGTTCGCGCCGCGAAACCTGCCCCTGTGACAGGGCCTTGACGATCTCCAGACGGTTTTTCCGTGCGTTCTCCGCCTCGCGCAAGCGTGCTTTCGACGCGTTCCATGGTAGGAAAAAATGCTCTGTGCTCATAAACTGTGTTCCTCCTCCTTGTCAAGACTGTTGCCGCTTTTTCTACTAATGAATGCAGTTGAGCAATGGGCTTTGTGTCACTGTTGCGGCCCATTTTTTTACAGGATCTTTACAATTTGCAAACATTTACACGCGCCGCCATGGCTGCCCTTGACACCCGTCAGCACCATTCCGCATAATTATTCACGGGGCGCACAGCATTCCCGGAATGAGATCCTTTCACTTGGGGAAACTAACTGACGAGGATCTTTTACAGCAACTCCGAAGCGGTGCAGCGGACGCCTTGGCTGTTCTCTTCGATCGGCACTATCGCCTGGTTTTCAGCGTGGCTCACCGTATCCTGCGGGACAGCGGAGAGGCCGAAGACCTGATGCAGGATGTCTTCCTGGACGTTTACCGGGAGGCCGGCAAGTTCGACCCTGCGCGCGGCAGCGTGAAGAACTGGATTCTGGGGTTCGCCAGGCACCGGAGCATCAATCGATGGAAGTATCTCAATCTTCGCGGACATTACGATGAGCGTTCAGCCTACGAACCATCGGACTCTTCCCATTGGCCGAGTTTAGCCGACTGGCAATCGTCGATCAGGCGCAGCCTGGATCAGCTCAGCGAAAATGAGCGGCGCGTGATTGAGCAGGTTTGCTTCGAAGGTCTCGTGTTGAAGGAAGTCGCGGACCAGACTGGAGAGCCGCTGCCGAACATCAGGAATTATTACTACCGCGGTCTAAAAAAACTTAGGGTTGTCCTGGGCGTGGGAACGGCCAATGCGAAACGTTAGAGACTTCCCGCCGGCCGATCGGGAGGGCCTGCGGCTTGGGGACAGAATGCGGTTCCTGTTTCTGGGCGGAGCCTACAAGCGGCGGTTCGCGGCCCGGGCTGCGCAGCACGGTATTGTCTTCTCTTCCAGGCAGCCCTCGCACCGGTTCCTGTTCGCCGCCACAAGCGTCGCCGTGCTGGTCGTGATGTTGTTGACTGTTGGCTGGCTCGGCGGGCAGCTACGTGAAGCCCGCATCCGCAATCAAACGATGGCCGCCGATTTGCGCGCCTTGCGGCAGCGGAGCGCCGGTCGTAGAGCGGAACAGACAGCCCTGCCTCAGACAGCTTTGCCTCAAATAGCTCCGCCTCAAATAACCCAGCCCGCGCCCCGTGGCCACGCGGACGAAGCGGCGCTGCAGGCCCGGGCCGATCTGGAACAGGCGCTGGCCGGCTCCCGCGACTTGGGAGAGCGGCTCAAGCAGGCCCGGCAGCAGCTTGACTCACTGCGCTCGGAGCTTTCCGGCTCGAAGATTGTGGAAACGCGCCTGTCCGATCGGCTGCGCGAAAGCGAGCTGCGCTTCAACGGCATGACCGCCGAGTTGACCCGGCTGCAGGCCGCGCGTTCGGAGGATACGGAGCTCATTGCCTCACAGAAGTTCCATCTGCGTGAACTCACCGACCGGATCAATACGGAGTCGGACACTATAGACCGCGAGCGCAAATTGCTGGTGGCAGACCTGGATATCCGCGAGCTGATGGGCGCCCGCAATCTCCACATCGTCGACGTCTTCGACGTGGACGGCAAGGGCAAAACGCAACGCCCGTTCGGCCGCGTCTTTTATACGGAGGCCAAGTCCCTGATCTTTTATGCCTTCGATTTGAAAGGCGGCGCCACGTTTCAAGCCTGGGGGCAGCGTGAAGCCCGGGATGAATCGGCGCAGAGCCTGGGTATATTTTACGTCGACGACCAGAAACAGAATCGTTGGGTGCTCAAATTCGAGGATCCCAAAGTCCTGGCGCAGATCAACGCCGTTTTTGTGACCGTCGAGCCGCCAGGCGGAAGCGTGAAGCCCAACCGCCAGAAGATGCTTTATGCCTACCTGAATGCCACTCCCAACCATCCTTAGGGTGCTCGGAGCCGCGGCCTTCGTCATGATTCCGGCAGCGCAGCCCGCCTGGGCAGGCCCCACGGCCAGCCTGACAGGCCGCGTCACGGACACCACGGGCGCTCCCGTAGCGGATGTCAAGGTTGAAGGCGTCGACATCGAAACCAACCAGGCGTTTGCCACCCAAACCAATCGCGACGGCCTCTACAGCCTTCCGAACCTGTCCCCCGGCAGGTATCGAGTGGTGATAAGCAAGCTGGGGATGAGGACCGTGGTGAAGCCGGGCCTTGAGCTCCACGTGCAGGACGTGGTCGCTTTGAACTTCTCCATGCAGGCCGGTTCCATGATCGAGAGTGTCACGGTGCCGGCAGGCGCCCCCCTCATCCAGATCGAAGACGCTATGTTGGGCGCCATCATCGGCCAGCGGGCGATCGCCGAACTTCCTTCACTTACCCGCAACCCGTATGACTTCGTGGTTCTTGGCGCGGGCGCTACCGCCATCGGCGTCGATCGCGGCATTGGCGTCGCGGTAAACGGCCAGCGCGCCGAGAGCGGCAGTTTCCTGTTGGATGGCAGCGACAACAACAACGCCTTCGCCAGCGGCCCGGGCCAGGCCGTTCCTCTGGATGCGGTGCGCGAATACCGCATCCAAACCAGCAACTTCACCGCCGAATACGGCCGCAACTCCGGTTTCATCGCCAACGTGGTCACGCGCGCCGGCGGCAACGACATTCACGGCGGCGCATACGAATACATTCGCAATTCCGCTTTCGCCTCCAACACCTTCCAGAACAATGCCCTGGGCCTCCCCAGGCCGGTGTTCAACCGCAATCAGCCGGGCGCGCAATTTGCAGGTCCGGTGCGCAAGGATAAAGTCTTCTTCTTCGGCGCCGCCGAATCCATTCTGGTCCGGAGCGCCAATTCAGTCTTGTTTTATGTGCCTACTCCGCAACTGCTGGCGGTCAGTTCCCCCGGCACGCAGGCCCTGTTTCGGCGCTATGCCCCACCGGCCGGCCTTTCGAATTCCGACGTGCTTCCGCGCCTGGTATGCCCTTACGGCGCGGCCTGCAACCAGGGCGCGGCCTCAGGCGAGGCCGCCATTCCCGCCTTCGCCATGGTTTCACGCACGGGCCCGATCGATGCCGGCGCCGGGACTCCGCAAAACACACTTCTCTTGACCGCGCGCGTCGATTACATCCTGGATTCCAGAACCACGCTGACCGGGCGCTACGCGTTAGAGGACGCTGACCGGTTGGCAGTCGTGGGCCAACCTTACTCGCCGCAGCTCGACCGCTCCACGCGCGCGCGGAATCAGAACGCCGCGCTCACCTTGACGCACACAGTGCGTCCGGACTTCACCACCGAATCGCGATTTGTCTATAGCCGCGTTTCGCAGTGGAGTCCGCAGTCGCCGCCGGGCGGCCTGCCCGAATTCGACATCAACGTGGAGAGTGTCTCGCTGCCTTCAGGCGAGCTGCAGGCAGGCGGCTCGCAGAACACCTTGCAGTTCTTCCAGAACGCCAACCGGATTTGGGGCCGCCACGATTTTAAATTCGGCGGGGAGTACGTCCAGTTGCGCGACAACCGCGCTCCCGGCGACGACGATGCGACCGAGCCCAATCGCGGCGTGTTCGCCGACGCACAGAGCTTCGTGAATGGCGTGCTCTCCTCTTTTCAACTTTCAGGCGGCCCCTCCGAAAGCAAAACCCACTACCGCTATAACGACTTCGCTTTCTTCGTCCAGGACACTTGGAAAATCTCGCCGCGCCTCACGCTCTCGCCCGGGCTGCGCTATGAATATTTCGGCGAGCAGCACAGCCCCGGCGCGGAGCAAGCCATGGACTCCAACTTTTACTATGGCCCGGGCGCCAACATCTTCGAGCGCATCGCCAACGGCAGCGTGCTGCCTACGGCGGACGCGCCGGGCAAGTACCGAAACCATTTCTACTTGCCCGACCGTGCCAATTTCGCGCCGCGCCTGGGCCTGGCCTTCGATATCGCAGGCGATGGACGGACCGTGCTGCGCACCGGCGCGGGCCTCTTCTACGATCGGCTCCCGGGGTTCGGAGGCGTGGCGCCGAACCCGCCCGCCGACGGGCTGGCACGGCTCTTCGAAGTGCCGCTGACGCCGGCGCTGCTGGCCAATCCAAACTCCGTGCTCAACGGCCAGCCGATTCCGGCGGCATCCACCCTGATCTTTCAGAAAGATCAGAACCTGCGCACCTCCTATACCGTCAACTGGAACCTGAGCCTGGAACATCGGATCTCGAACGGCTACGTAGCCGCGGCAAGTTATCTCGGGTCGAGCGGAAGCCGGCTTTACGAATTGATGAACGACAACCGCCAGGGCAGCGGGCAGTTTGTGGGGAGGCCGGATACGCGGCTGTTCGAAGGCGGCTCGTCGTTTGAGACCCTCGGCAACCTGGGCCACTCGAACTATCAGTCGCTGCAAATCAAAGTGGACCAGCGCGCCCCCACCGCGCTCGGCCTTCAGTTCGGCGCCAATTATACATGGAGCCACTCCGTCGACAACGTGAGCTCATTGGCGAATGACGACCGTGTGGCGGGGACGTCCTCATATCTGCTCGATCCCTTCAACCCCGCTCTGGACAAGGGAAGCTCGGACTACGATGTGCGCCATCGCCTGGCAGCGTACTTCATCTGGCAGCCGCCGGCGCGCCATAATGTTCTGTTGCGTGGATGGGAATTCAGCGGCATCCTCTGTTTTCAGACAGGCCAGCCGTTCAGCCTGATCGATGATGGCGTGCCGGACACGGACGAATTGGACGACACGCGGCCGCGCGTCACCGGCCCCTTGCCAGCCCGGCTCTCCGGCAGCCAAATGGTGGCCGACGCGCGCACGCCAAATACATTCCTGATCCTGCCGTTGAACCCGATCCGCGATTCGGCCGGCGATTGCTGGAATTCAACCACACCCTTGACCTGTGAGCTGTCCGTGAATGGCCCTTACGGCGGCGCCATCGGCCGCAACAACTACCGCCGCCCGGGAACCGGTTTTCAGAATCTGGCCGTGATGCGGAATTTCGACCTGTCCCGCCTGGGACGGCAAGGCTTGAAACTCCAGTTTCGCGCGGAGTTCTACAACCCGCTGAACCAC